>Ga0256830_1000275_pt1 | contig 44899 bp, 37 predicted proteins | sample 128326metaG_FD_190537 | JGI IMG/M metagenome (GOLD analysis project Ga0256830, IMG submission 190537) | Hydrothermal vent microbial communities from Lau Basin, Pacific Ocean - 128-326 | ecosystem: Environmental > Aquatic > Marine > Hydrothermal vents | place: Pacific Ocean: Lau Basin | collected...
AAGCGAGGTATCGCACTATAACGGTTTGACCTGGTATATGTATCCGGAATTGAAAGCGTTGTTTAATGGCTCAATCTACTGGTACAGCGTTGATGTAAAGGGTGATTTGGCGGCGGTGTGTGGACATCCGGGATTCAATCACGGCATCGTGGCGATTGGGAGGAGATAGATCACTTAAATGAGTATGTTCCGGGTATTCACTTTTTTGTCTGATGTAACCGTAACCGTCAATCAATGAAAAGATGTTGTCACTGAACACACCCCGGAAACCTTTTTTATCGTCCCTTGTTTTATTGGGTTTCCTCCTCCTCACCGCCTGCCCGGATGGACCGGAACCCCCACAGCGCGACACCACCATTCGCTTGAGCATAATAAACACTGGTGTCACCACCGTGAGCCTGAACGTGAGCGTGGAGGATACAACTGATTCCTGGACTTTCAGTCTCTCACGTAATGATTCCATTATACTTTCAGCGGAGGTCACCGGCGCGGACACGGTGGTGCGGGACGGGGGGCTTGACCCGGCCACTGCCTATCGTTACCGGGCGTACTGGCTGAGAAATGGTGAAGCTGTCGATTCCAGCACGGAAGTCCTTGCCACGACCCTGGATACGACCAGTCATAATTTCGTCTGGACAATCGATACGCTGGGAAACTACGGCAGCTACCTGAACGATGTGGCCATAATTGACGAAAATAATATCTGGGTGGTGGGGTATATCAAAAACGACAGTGGAACTTATAATGCGGCCCGTTGGAATGGGACGGAATGGGAATTGGTACTAATCGACCGAGTTGTCGATTTTGATGGTGTCTTTGCATTTAGCGAAGACGAAATATGGTTTAGTGATGGATGTTTCATTTATGAATATGATGGATTAGTATTTAGTAAAAAATGGGAATGTGACTGGGAAACTTATGGTCCCGGTCAGGTAAAAAATATATGGGGTAGTTCAACGAATGATATTTACTTTGTAGGCAACTCAGGTAGCATCATCCACTACGACGGCAGCGGATTTACGAAACTGGAAACGGGCAATGAGGTGCGCTTAATCGATGTGGAAGGAACGCCGGACGGGGAGTATGTATTTATTGTTGGCTATGACTTTGTATTACCTACCCAGACAGCGGCATACATGATTCATAACGGAACTGTTGAATTGTTATATTATTCTGATGATCTATTACCACAGAATAATGAGGATTTTGGAGCTGTTTCAGGAGTAAGCGTGTATGGTGATACAGCCTACTTTGTCACTTACCAGGGTTTATGGAAATATAATTTTGTTGATAATATTTCTATTATCGATAATGTGTTTGAAATGTATGATTATTATCCCATTATTGTGCAAACATCGAATGATATATTATTAATTGGGGGTGGATTTAAATATGTCCATTTCAACGGATTGACTTGGGATTTTAATAATGAATTATACGAACTATATAATTTTTCCGATTATGGTGCCGACCTGAAAGGTCACGTTGCTGCGATTGTTGGATATGTTAAGGGCGGCAGCCATGGTGTTGTCGCCCGTGGATACCGTTGATAAGGAAACTTAAGGTGAATCAGGTTATGCTATAGAAAGACTTTATTAAAGAAGCAAGCCCCGGCAGGAAGGACAGCAAGCCGATGCCGGGGCTTGGATTGAACACAACCTGATAACAGGGAGTATTCGTTTAAAGTTTACTTCCTGTGTCAGGTTGAGAACAAGTAAAACAACCTGCAACATAGGAGTTCGTTATGAAATACATAAAACCCGTGCAAGCAATAGCCTTTGGGTTAATACTAAATGCTATTTGCCTGGCTGATAATTACACGGTCACTTTACAATTTGAACAAACCGAAGAAGCTTTAAGCACACTGTTTAGAGCCCAGGTATTTCCTCACCCGTTGGGAGTTCACAACGGCGATGACTACGACATATATTTATGGAATCCGGACATAGATATTGAACCGGGAGTTGTCAAATTCAATTTTACCATCTTTGCAGACGTGGTTATCGGAGGAACGCCCATTCAATACAATTACCCGTTTTCATTACCCTTGAATATTCCAGCCGGTGAATTATCGATTACCGGCATAATTGCTTTTCTGGAAGGGATACCCGCTCAAATTAACAGTATGGATGGACCTCAATGGGTTAAGGACATTATCATAGCTGAATATGAAGGGTTGGAACTTACCGTATATCCGAATTCGCTGTTGGAAGATGCAAACGCCAACATACCTGAAAGTTGGGATTTAACCGTTGGTAATTTTGGGTTTACCTGGGCTGCTGAAACCAATCTGTTGAAGTTTACAGTCTTCACAGAAATTGAATCAAAACCATTAACCATAAACTCTGAGTACAAAAGAGGAGATACGTGGATTGGAATTAGGATGAATCCCAATGTCCCCTTAACTGTGTTAGGATACAATATCGTTCTCATAGGAGGCACTATGTGGACTAATGATAGGGACCTAAATCTCAATCTCACTCCAAACACATATGAGGGAAATGCTTTTTACATAGATTTTGGGACAACCGTAGGATCGGGAGGCGACTGGCGATTAGAAGTAAGTCTGGGTTCAGATTATGGGTTGTGGATTTACACCTATACATTTACCGCTGAATATAATTATTGGTCTACTTTGTCTTCTTACACGGTAATACCTTAGCAAATTATTAGGAAAGGAATTACAATGAACATTAAAAATAAATTCTTGATTGTCCTGATAACTGTCTTCTGCATTCAAAGTAAAGCACAGAATAATTTCAATTTAGTCATTAGTGAGGAAAATACCATTCAATCAATCTTCGATGCTTTAGTGAATGCTAACGCTTTAAACTATGGATATTATGGTGCAGGACAAGATTGGGCAATGAATGTTAACAAAATTACCTTAGATCTTGTAACAGGCAAATCTTATAATATGAAGTTAACTGTTGATGTTTCTTTTTATATGGACCTCGATATATTAAACGGAATATTTAGCAGTACAATTAACCGAACAATTGCCCTTTATGCAGATATATACAGCCGATACGATGAATTAACCGGAGAATTTACATTAAACCTTAGGTTGGTTGATTTTAACATTAACGATTTTCCCGATACTATTGAAGACTTGGCCTTTATATATCTGGTGTTCGAAAATTTAACGGTTATGAATCTTATAGATTTTTACCCGAATATCGAACCTTTATATTTCAAATCAAACTATCCTGAAATGACAGTCACCGATGATGCGATAATATTGTCAATCCAACTCAACGATGAGATTGTAGTAGCAAATAGATCTACTTCCGATCCGACGGGTTTTATTTCAGGTGAATTATCAATCCAAAATGTAAGCACCCCACTTTTGACAAAGAATAATCTGGCTTCTCCTTCAATAGTTTTTGCCCGACTAAACGATGAGTACATCGCCACAACAAATAACCGAACAATTGGTGCTGAAACACATCTCACTTGGACAAATAATATTGATCATAAACTTATCACCGATGAATTTCAATTAACACAACAATACTTCACTGATGGTTTAACAGCCTGGTACCAAGAACAACAAACCGCTAACATTGCCACGAATCCCGCGGGAATAGAAATAGACTTCCACGACCCCTGGTACTACGACGAAACAACCCAAACCCAGCCCGACAACTTCCGCCCCATTACCCCCGGCCAGTACCAGGTGTTCTTGGATCAACAACCCGACCAAGGAGCCCACTACCGCCTGAAGGCGCCGCTTTTGACCAGCGCTGACGGCGAGTATTATGTGTTCAACCGCTGGGTGGCCAAAGATGCAAACGGCGCCGAATTACCCTCCGGGGGAATTTTCGTCAACGGGGAGGATGACACAACCACGGCGGTGGTCTTCACCGCGGCAACCGCGACCGTCGAGGCGGAATATTATACGGTAACCGTCAACGGCGGAGAATTGGAAGCCTCCAACGGAAAGGTCTATCTTAATACCTCCGATTATGCCAATCTGGACGGAATATGGGCATTTGATCAATGGACGGTAACTTCCGGTTCGGCGACGATTACCAATATTAATTCCAGAAGAACCAAAGTCACGATCAACGCCGACAATACGGTATTAAAAGTTTCATATGTAAACGCCATCACCACCCAGGGCAAGACGGTGGAGATTACGGCCGGGGATACGGTGACGGTTCCGCCCGGAGCCAATTACACCATCACCAACACCGACCTGGCGATTGACGTAAACGGGGGTGTTTTAAATATGATCGGCACGGCGGAGAACCGGATTGTTCTGGATATACCGCAAGGTGGAAGTCCCTGGAGGGGGATTTACTTATTCTCCGGTGAGCTTAATATGGAGTATGTTGATATAGGAAATTCGGAAGAAATTGATATTTTTGGAGGAAGTGTCAATATTGAAAACACTTCCTTTATTGATAACCCGGGACAGGCAATCTATATTGAGGGATATGACGCTGTTGTAACCCTCCGGGACGTAACCATTTCCGGTTCCCCCTTCGGAATCTATGCCGATGGCAATATCGGGAAATTAGTAGTTAATAATTCCACGCTGACCGGCACAAATTCGCCCGGGAGCATAGGCCTTTTTGCCTACCGGGACGCTTCCAACATAACAATCGAAAAATCTTCAATAACCGGTTTTTCCAAAGGTCTTAAGCTCCATTTGAATAGAAATGTTCTAAGCAGCCTGGAGATTATCAACTCAACGATAGTCGCTGCCGATACGGGTCTGTTTATCGAAACGGATTTTGTGTTTGATGATTATGACAACTATTGGAAAGATACATTGATAATTAAGAACAACATATTTTCGGCAAACATCCCCTATTACAGTACTGATTCCGACCCGATTCAGAACAACCCCTATGATCCGACAAGGGTTATTGGCTATAACGACACCTACTCAATGGACGGCTCGTCCTTTGATATTTTCAACTGGGTTGGCAATAACGGCAACATCTCTGCCGATCCGTTGTTTGTTGACCCGGTCAACGGTGATTACACCCTGCAATACACCAGTCCCTGCATCGATGCCGGTGATCCCGGTTCGCCCCCGGATCCGGATGGCACAAGGGCCGACATCGGCGCCTACTATTTCCCCCAACTGCAGGGAACACTCAGTTCCGACACCACGCTTACGCAATCCACCCGCATCTCCGGCGACCTGACGGCGCAGAATATCACCGTCTCCTCCGGCGCAACCCTGGTCGTTGATCCCGGAGTAACCGTAAAGTTCAACGGCGGCAAAAGGCTGCGGGTCTATGGCGCCTTAAAAGCCGAAGGGACGGCCGGCTCCCCCATCCGGTTTACCTCCGCCGGCACAACCCCCGGCCCCGGCGACTGGTACGGCATCGAATTTGGAGACTCCAGTGCAGATGAGGAATGCGTCATCAAGTACGCCGATATCGAATACGCCGTAAACGGAATCAATTGTTACCGGGCCAATCCCAGGATTGAGAACAACACCATTTCCAACAGCTCAAATTACGGCATCTATCTCTATTATTCCTCGCCAACCATAAAAAACAACAACATCCAATATTCCTATTGGAGAGGCATCTACGGCTACGCATCCGACCCGTATATTGAAAACGACACCCTCACCTACAATTCGGATGGTGTTTATTTCTACTACTCTTCCAACCCCCGGTTGTACAATAACACCATCAACAACAACGACATTGGCGTCTATTCCGAAAAAAGCTCTCCCAAACTCGGTCCCATATCCGGTTCGGGTAAAGGGAACAATGTGATAACCGGGAATTATATTGGTATTTTTGCGTATTACTACGCCAACCCGTTTTTAGGAAGCACCGATTCGGAGAACAATCGGATCGGCGGACATAATTCCGTATATGGAGTAAATGGCGATATTGGTCATCAAAACGTAAGGGCCATTTCGAACTCCGATGTGGACGCCCAGTGGAACTGGTGGGGAGCCTTTCCTCCCCCTTCTAACCGTTTTTATACCGACGGCACTTCCACCATTGATTATTCGAATCCCCTTTCCTCCGATCCCAACGGCGGCGATCAGGGTGGTACCCTGGCCTTCGGGTTTGCCTCGGAACTTACGCGCAAGAAAACCACCCTGGCCGGCAGCCCCGCCGTGCGCGGGAACAAACCCGACACCACCACCGCGGCCGGACTTGCAGGATACGCCAAGGACCTCCGGCTGTACGGTAAACACGACCAGGCTATCCGGATGTACAAATCCCTGATCCGCAAGTTCTCCGACACCCCCGAAGCACAGCAGGCCCTGGTACGCGTGATTTCACTCTACCGGGAAACCAAAACAAGGGGCTTAAGCGGATACCTAAACGGTCTGATTAACCGCCGCGGGATGGACGAACGCCTGCGAACCATTGCCTCCGACTTTCTCATCGGCGCCTATGTGGATGAGGGGGACATAAGCAAGGCCGTCGGCGCCGCGGGAAGGATCATCAAACGCTTTCCCGGTACCGAACATGAATACACGGCCCTGTTTGAACTGTTCACAATCTATCACAATGAGTTAAACGACAGTACCAAAGCGGCGGAAACGTTGGCGGTAATGAAACGCAAGTATCCCGATTACCGACTGACCATGACAGCGCAGGTGGCCCTGGGCGAGGAGGTGGACCTCTCCAAACTCCGGGATTTCGGTAACCTGCGGGGTGGCAAGGAAACGGCCGCGGAGATGGAAGAGCCCCTGCCCAAGGAGTACCGTTTGGGGAACAACTATCCCAATCCCTTTAACCCCACCACGGTAATCCCTTACGAACTGCCGGTGGACTCTTACGTGAGCCTGGTGATCTATGACCTGCTGGGCAGGGAAATCGTTAAGCTCATAGACGGTGAAATGACCGCCGGTTTCCGCCAGGTTGAATGGAACGGGAAAGACCGCTTCGGGAACCAGGTCGGCAGCGGGGTCTATCTCTACCGCATCTCCGCCCGCGGTATGGACAGCAATGAGCCCGCCGGACAGCGATCCTTTGCCCGCTCGGGGAAGATGGTCCTGGTCAGGTAACCGCGGAAACAGTGACTTCAGGAAGCGCGCCGGGATTTACTCTCCGGCGCGCTTCCCGCCTGTGATATCCGGGAAATGATAGCATTTAAGGCCCAGGAAATCGAATCCTTTTTGTGCAGGATCAGGAGATCCTGCACGATCATAAAAAGGACAAAGGACGTAGTCCGAACCCCGACCTTTTCGTTGCGATCTGCCAAATGAAACCAAATTCCTCGCTGACAAATCGATTTTATCGATGGTCGATAACCGGAACGCTCGTTCTGGTCCTGCTTCTTTTTTATGATCGGATGATGTGGAGTTTTCAGGCCCCCAAAAACCTGTTTCTTCAAATTGCCGTTTTCGGAGTTCTCTTCCTCCATTTCTTAAAACCGAGAACGAATTTCCGGTTCGGCCTGCTCGATTCCGTCGTCCTGTTCCGGCTGGTGTTTATTGTCCTGCTTACCGTTTTTTGGGGGAATACCGACGACCTTTTCACCCGGCTGGATGTGCTCGCGTACCTGACCCTTTTTTATTTTCTGGTTCAACTGAGCTTCCCGACGGACGGGCACGGCCTCACTGACCCGGCCGGCAAGTATTTTTCGTGGCTATCACTTACCGGCACGCTTATCGCCGTTTACGGCATCATGCAATATTTCGGAATGGACATTTTTTACCCGCGGGGATATTCGTACTATGAATCAAGAGTGGTCGGCACTTTTGGGAATGCCAATACAATGGGAGGCTTTCTGGCTGCGGTTTTTCCGTTTGCCGTCTATGTCACGTTCCTTGCGGCGAATAAAAAACAAAAAATCTTCCGGGTGGTCTGCTCCCTGTTGATGATTACGGCGATTATCCTGACCCTGAGCCGGGGGGCCTGGATGGCGTTGTCCGTGGTACTGTTGATTGCGGGATATTTCGCCGCGCGGAAAAGGATGGGAACACTTTTTGCCAAACGTTCCTACCGGGTCGGCACCGTTGTACTGGTTGCCGGGATTCTCCTCCTCCTGGCCTGGCAGGTTTACCAGTTGAACCCCTCCTCGGCCAGGGGTAGATTTTTCGTGTGGAAAATAAGTTTGAAAATGATCGCCGATCATCCGCTGACCGGCATCGGTTACGGCCGGTACGGAACACGCTACCTGGACTACCAGGCGGACTACTCTGACGATCCGCGCAACGCCCCGGATTTCGACCGGGCGGCAAACATAAAACAGGCCCATAACGAGTATTTACAGGTCCTGGCCGAAACCGGCGTCATCGGATTCATCCTGTTTTTGTCCGTCTTTATTATCGCCTGCCGAAATATCGCAGATCTGGTCAAAGCGGCCGGAAAGGATAAAAAGGAACGGGCGCTGGCCTTGGCCCTGGCCTCATCCCTGACAATCACAGCGTTGCACTCGCTGGTCGACAGTCCCCTGCATACTTTGCCGGTGAATATCCTTTTTTACTTTGTTCTTGGTCTGATCTCGTTCGGAACCAAAAGTATCGGCCGTAAATATGAGCGGCTCCCGGAAAGAACCGGGATCGAATTTTCGTTCAATAACCATTGGTCATTGGCGCTTATCGCCTTTGGAATCTTTGCCTGGGGTTCATTCGACGCGGTCAGAAAAGCGAACGGTTACATTGCCTGGCGCAAGGGTCAGGATTACGTGGCGCGCGGGGAATGGTACAGGGGCATAGAAGAATACGAAAAAGCAACCCGGATATTGACCGGCGCGGGGGAACTCCGGTTCCATCTCGGCGCCGCCTATGCCTACACCCGGCAGCCTGAAAAAGCATTGGCCTGTTTCAAAACGGCGCAGGCTACGTTTAACGATAAAAATCTTCATATAACGAAAGGTTCGGCGCTCTACCAAACAGGACGGTACGAGGAAGCGGAAGCAAGTTTCAGAACGGCCTTAAGAATGTACCCGAAACTTCTGCTTCCGCGTTTATGGCTCGCGGAAATGTACCTCAACAGGGGGAAAGTCCCGGACGCTGTCACGGAATTGAAAACCATTACAACCATCCAGCCAAAGGTAATTACCGATGAAATCAGGAGTATCAAAAAAGATGCGGAAAAATTGCTTGAAATTTATGCTGCCGAAAAAACCCAATAAAAAATTTGTCAAATCATTCCTCCTATGCGTGCTTATTACAGGAATGTTCTTCCCTGCCGGTTGTTCGCGTAGCGGTGAGGAAAAATCAATTCAATATCAACTGTCAAGCCTGGACGGAATGAACAATGAATTCCTGCGACAATGGCTTGTTTTGGGTCCCTTCCCCAAAGCCATTGATTTAAAATACGACCCGGATCACGGAAAACAATGTACCGGGTTTTATGCCGATTTCCTCGCGAACGCGGGGGGCGAACAAAATATCCGTCCGGTCGAAGGCAACACTCACATAACCGATTACGAAGACACCTTAACCTGGCGGTATCATAAAACTTCCTCCAACATGGTAAATTTTAATGAAATATTTTCCCCCAATGATTACACCGTGGCGTACGCCTATTCTGAAATCGTTAGCCCGGACGACCGGGAAATATTGTTTGCCCTGGGCAGCGACGACGGCATAAAAGTGTGGGTTAACGGGGATGTGGTTCATGAGAATCACCGGGCCAGAGGGCTCCACTACGACCAGGATCGGGTGGTGGTAAAACTGAAAGCAGGCAACAACAGAGTACTTGTGAAAGTGGACGAAGGAGTAGGAGCCTGGGGCTTTGCGCTGCGCCTGGAATCCAGGGCCGATGCCTTTGAATATGCGAAATCCAACCCGGATAAAATGTGGCAATACGCCCTGGTCGACTACGTAATTCCTCCCGGCGACACTCTTTCGCTCAGAAAAGGGGACATGCGTTTGTCTTTGTTGCCGGAAATTCCGGACGCGCGACTGACAATTGAACATTCCGCAACAAAATACAGGAAGACGTGGGATGTGGAATTCGGGCGGGCGCTGAAAATTCCTATGGAAAAACTGCCAATGGGACTGTATTCGCTGACGATTACATCCGGCCCGGCTGACGGTTCCGTCATATATCAGAGCAAATTTTACCACGGGGATACACAACCGTTGCGTGAATATTATCCCCGGCGGTTCGAACCATATCTGGCAGGGAGCGACCGTAAAACCGAAATCAATATCACGGCGGTCCTGGAACGGTTAAAAGTATTGTATGAATATGGCAGGGATGGTTTCCGGCCGCGGTTGAATTATCGGCTGGTGGAACTGATTTCCGAAATGGACGCCATTTTGGGATTCCTGGAGGCCGGGGAAGAACCGTTCAAACATCGGACGGGAACCCACATTCGCGGATATTATTCCGCGATTGATGACACGGCGCAATATTATCAGGTTTATGTCCCTGACAACTATGATAAAAACCGTCCCATGCCGGTGGTGATCCACCTGCACGGTATTTTCGGTGATGACCGGCCGTTTCACAAAAGCATACCTCTCGACCGCACCCCGGTTCTCCGCACCATTGAAAAACACGCCCGCGACAACGGCTTTATCGCCATCTGGCCGCACGGCCGGGGCAACGCCGTTTACAAAGGGATCGGGCGGGACGATTTCTTCGCGGTGCTTAACGAAGTGAAAAACGATTACAACGTGGATAAAGATCGAATATACCTGACAGGATATTCGTACGGAGGGTCGGCGGCCCTGGAGATTGCTTCCCAATATCCCCACCTGTTCGCCGCCGTGGCGCCGATCGCGGCCTTTACGGATTACCGGTTGTCCCTGGACCCCCGGGAGGCGCTTCATGAAAGCGACCGGAAATGGCGGGACGCGAATAATATCATCCGCTACGCAAAGAACCTTGCGCACGTGCCGGTATTCATTCAACATGGCGACAATGACAACTATTGCGACCTGAAAAATTCCACCCGGCTTTACGACATCTTAAAATCGGTCGGTAACGACGTCAGGTTGAAAATAATCCCCGGGGCCAACCACTTCAATTTCATCGGTGATCCCCTGGATTCCGTTTACCAATGGTTCAAAGACAAGCAAAGGGTGAAAAACCCTGAAAAAGTGTTCTTTTCCACTTCCAGACTGAAATACAACCGTGCGTACTGGCTGACCATCGAAAGCCTGACGAAACGCCTCGATTTGGCTTCGATCGAAGCGAAAATCAAAGGGAATACAATTTTCGTGAAAACCGGGAATGTTTCCTCCTATGGGCTGGAATTGAACGATGAACTCCTGGATACGAGCAGGGAAGTTGCCGTGATTACAAACGGCCGGGAAAGTTTTCGCGGTTATCTCCCGGCGGACGGAAAACTTTTAATCAATCTGGAAAAGGATACAATTTCCGGGAGTCAAAGCTCTGAAGGACCGATCAGTGAAATCTTTGCCGCTCCTTTCGCGCTTGTGCCCGGAACGGCGGGGACGGAGGAACAGAAGAGAGCGAACCTTGAGGTAATGGATAATTTTCTTGATGCCTGGAAAGGAAGGTTTTTCACCAATCCGCGGATTATCGATGACGTGGATATCGGCGATGAGGAAATCGACAAATACAATTTAATCCTGTTGGGCGGTCCGGAATCGAACCTGATTGCCCGGAAAATAATCGCCGGTTTGCCGATTGCGCTTACCGACAGCATCCTTACTTTCGGGGGAAAAAGTTTTCGACAGACGAGTCCGTACGGTTTGCAGTTGCTTTACCCGAACCCCCTGAACGGGAACAAACTTGTTCTATTATATGCGCGGTCCGGGTGGGAACCGGACAGCAGGGAAAGGAAATTATTTGACCGGTTTATGATCGATGCCTGGTATGATTTCCTTTTGTTTGACAGTCAGACCCGCGGTCCCGCCTCCGCCCCTTTAATAGGGTTTTTCGATTCGAACTGGCAAATTAACGACGCGCTGATGTGGAGCATACAGGAGTTGCCATACTGAAAATTCCCAATGAATCAGGACGACAAAGTTGAAAAGCTCAATAGTACAGTGTATCGGGAGAATTATCTCCGGCATTTGTTCTTTTAAAATACTTTTGTGTTGGTGGCTTTTCTCCCGGATTATGCATTAACAACCAATTAAACGAATTAAACGAAAAGAATATCAAAAGTTAAGTCAAGTTATTGAAGTAACCTTTTCACTTAGAAATACTGATTTGAATCCTATTCCGTTATCTTCGTTTACTTCGTTGTTCCTATTGTATCGTGTGTGGAACGAAATAGAATAATGCGTCGCACATTCCATTTCATCACTTAACTTTTTCGTGTTTGCCCAACCCACACTTTCAGAACCCGTTTGTCGCCGTTGTAATCGGCAATCAATTCCGGTTCGGAAAAGCATTTTCCTTTAAACAGCGCCGCCGCTTTGCGCGGATGGTCGCCTAGTCCCACTTCCAGCACCAGGCATCCTCCGTCCCTCACCAATTCAGGCGCCACTTCCGCCAGGCGGCGATAGAAACTTAATCCGTCGTTATTATCCGTCAGGGCATGGTGCGGTTCATAATCCACCACATCTTTCATTAAAGAGCTCATTTCGTCAACGGTAACATACGGCGGGTTGGAAACGACAATATCGAACGGACCGTCAACCGTGGATTTAAAAAAATCCATCCGGATAAAACGAACGTTGGTAATGTCCAGGTTTTGGGCGTTTAAGCGGGCCACTTCGAGGGCTTCTTCGGCGATATCAAGCGCCACAACCCTGGCTTGCGGCAGTTCATGCGCCATGGCCAGGGCGATACATCCGGAACCGGTTCCCACATCCAGAATACGCGGACTTTCCCGGTTGCCGGCGGCATGGATCGCCACATCCACCACCCGTTCGGTTTCGGGACGCGGAATCAACACGCCGGGATTTACGCTGAATTTCAGTCCGTAGAATTCCGCGGTTCCGGTAATATATTGCAACGGCTCCCTGTTAAGACGGCGTTTTACCCATCCCCGCAGGGTTTCCAACTGGGATTTTTCGAGCGGCTCCTCGAAACGCAGGTACAGGTCAATCCGACTACAGTTCAGAAGGTCCCGGAGCAACCATTCGATTTCCCGGCGTGGATTCTCAAAGCCGCGGGAGGCGAAGTACTCCTCCGCCCAATGAATCAGGTCAATCACCCGCCAAATTTTCCTGTCTGCGCGGGCCGGGGACATCGATTACTCAGCCATTAGCTTGGCTTGTTGATCCGCCAGGCGAAGGCGTTCGATCAGTTCGTTCAAATCGCCGTCCAGGATGGCATCCAATTGATAGGATGTATAATTAATCCGGTGGTCGGTCAGGCGTCCCTGGGGAAAATTGTACGTCCTGATCTTGGCTGATCGATCGCCGGTGGAAACCAGCGATTTACGGACCTGGGCCCGCTCCCGGGCAATTCTTTCCTGCTCCAGGGCCAGTAACCGGGAACGGAGAACTTTCATGGCCGCGGCCCGGTTTTTATGCTGCGATTTTTCGTCCTGGCAGGTGACCACCAGGCCGGTGGGCAAATGCGTAATACGAATCGCCGACTCGGTTTTGTTCACGTGTTGCCCGCCGGCTCCGCTGGCACGAAAGGTGTCGATTTTCAAATCAACGTCTTTAACCTCCACATCGGCCTCTTCCGCTTCCGGGAGTACGGCCACGGTAGCCGCGGAAGTGTGTACCCGGCCCCCGGCCTCCGTTTTCGGCACGCGCTGAACACGGTGAACTCCGCTTTCATACTTCAATTTTCCGTAAGCGCCTTCCCCCTCCACCGCAAATACGATCTCCTTATACCCCCCGATCCCGGTCTCATTCACGGCCATTACGTTATATTGCCAATGGGACCGCTCGGCAAAGCGGGTATACATGCGAAACAGATCGGCGGCAAACAAGGCGGCTTCCTCGCCGCCGGTGCCGGCGCGAATCTCAACAATGGTATTCCGACTGTCATTGGGATCTTCAGGCAACATCAATACCTTTAATTCATTCTCTTTTTGGACCAGGGCCGCTTCCAGTTCAACCAGTTCATCCTTGGCGATTTCCTTCAGTTCCTCGTCCCCGCCGACCAGGATTTGTTTGTCATCCTCGATCTGTTTATAAAGAGATATGTATTCCTTCCCCAGGAAAACAATGGGTTCCAGACGGCGATGTTCCCGGGCCACTTCTTTCAGGCGGTCCTTATTCGTGATCACGGCCGGGTCGGTTAATTGCCGTCCCAACTCCTCGTAATGTTCGATTATGCTTTGTATTTTATTTATCATTCAATGGCCTCAGCCAGGTATTCCTTCCCGATCACGTCTTCGTAACGTTCTCCGAAAGCCGATTTTAGAGCGGTAATGGCCACTTCCACCATGTTGTCTTCGGGCGGACGGGTGGTAATATTTTGCAACCACAATCCGGGGGCTCTCAACATCCGGACAAGCAGTTTATCTCCATGGCGGGCGGTAAACTTGATTACCTCGTAGGACACGCCGGCCACGAACGGGATTAAAGGGAGATGGAGCGCCAGGCGCGCAAACAGCGGCAGGGGACCCACCAGGGCGATGGCGACCGTATCAATCAGCGCGAACACCAGGATCGCCGATAAAAGCACAATGAACAAAAAACTGGTGCCGCAACGAGGATGCTGGGTGGGAAAGGCCTGGGCGTTTTCCACCGTTACTTCCTGTCCCGATTCAAAATTATACACCACCCGGTGTTCGGCACCGTGGTTCTGGAATAAACGGCGCACATCCTTCAGTAAGGAAATGATTGCCAAATAGAGAACGAAGAATAAAATCCGAAACAATCCCGCGATTAAATTGAACGCCAGAGCATCTTTCCCCAACTGCAACAATTTACTGGTGATCCAGTAGGGCGCCACCATGAACAGGGAAACGGCCAGAACAACAGCCAGGGAGGTGGAAAAAAAGGCGGCCAGCCTGCCGGGTTTTTCTTCGGGAGTTTCGGGAGAAACGGCAATATCGGCGGACCATTGGAGGGTTCGAAAGCCGATCCGCATGGCTTCATAGAGGGAAATTATCCCGCGCAGGATCGGTTTTTTCCACTTGTCCGATCGCTCCATGCGGGAAATAAATTCATGCCGGTCAACCTGTATTTTTCCTTCCGGATCCCGAACAGCGGTCGCATACGCTCCCGGGACCCGCATCATGACGCCTTCGATTACTGCTTGTCCTCCCACCAGAATGGAGGGTTTCATTACCGCGAGTGTCAGGAATCTTTTCATGTGCATAAAAAAATGGCTTCCTGATGATGGTCCAAACCATCCCGCGAAGCCATTTTTATGTAGTTTGGCTACCGGCCTAATTTGCCATATTTTTTCTCGAACTGCTCAATCCGCCCGGCCGTATCCACCAGCTTTTGCTTGCCGGTGAAAAAAGGATGGCACTGATTGCAAATTTCAACGCGCTGGTCGCCCACCGTACTGAATACCTGAAAAGTATTGCCACAGGCACAATGAACGGTTCCCAAAGTATATTCAGGATGAATTCCTGTTTTCATTTTACTACTCCTGCCTAATTAATCCAATTTTTCCAAAACATGTTTTACGCGGGCTATGCCTTTTCTTATTTGATCCTTGCTGGTTGCAAAGGAAAAGCGGACATGCCCCGGAGCGCCGAAACCGTCGCCCGGCACCGTAACCACTTTTGCCGAATTCAGGATATATTCACCCAAATCAAAGGTGTCCTCAATTATTTTTCCATTGGCCCGTTTTCCCAAATAGTATGACATATCCGGGAAAGCGTAAAACGCACCGCCCGGCAGATTGCATTCAACCCCCGGAATATCATTCAGCAGTTGTACGATCAGATCGCGGCGTTCCAAAAATTTCTGCCGCATGAAAGCCACGGATGACTGATCACCCGTCAAGGCCTCTATCGCCGCTTTTTGCCCGATGGAATTGGCGCACGATGTAGCCTGCCCCTGAATCTTGGACATGGCTTTAATGAGCGTTTCATTCCCCGCCGCATAGCCGATCCGCCAGCCCGTCATGGCATAGGTCTTCGATAAACTCAGACATGTCAAAACCTCGGCTCCGACAGTATTCAGCTTCTCGGCGCTGACAAACGGATCGCCGTACACCAACTGCTCGTAACATTCATCCGCAATCACCAACCAATTATGTTCGGCTGCCAGTTCCAATACCCGCACAACAGCTTCTTTAGACCAGACACCACCGGTGGGATTGGACGGTGAATTGATAATCACGCCTTTTACCCGGTCGGTAATCTTAGCCTCCAGGTCATCGAAATCGGGTTCGAATTGCCGCTGGGCCACGGTTTTAACAATTACCGGTTCCGCGTCCGCCAAACGGACAAATTCAGGGAAGGAAACCCAGTAAGGAGCAAAAATCAATACTTCGTCACCTTTGTCAAACAGCGCCTGACAGGCGTTGTAAAGGCTTTGTTTTTCACCGTTTGAAACCAGAATCTGGCTGGGTTCGTAATGCAAACCGTTTTCCCGTTCCAACTTCCGGCAAATCGCCTGGCGCAGTTCCAACATTCCCGACCCGGCCGTGTATTTCGTATAACCTTCATCAATGGCGCGCTTGGCGGCCTCCCGTATGTTCTCAGGCGTATTGAAATCCGGTTCCCCGACACTGAAATTGATCACATCTTCTCCCTGTTCCCGCAATTCGGTTGCGCGGGTAGCCATTTCCAATGTGAAAGAAGGTTTTACTCTCCGGACTCGTTCTGCAAACTTAATTTTGGGTTGGTTCCGTTTCATATGTTGTGTTGCTTTCTATGATATTCCTCGCGGTTGAATTTATCGTCCAGTTCCTCGTCTTCAGGAAGTTCGGTCCCGCTCTTTTCACTTTTTCTTTTCGGCGCGCTGAACGGCGGTTGTGACCCTTCCTCAACTTCGAATTCCTCGGAAAGAACCCGTTTGGTCGAACCGGTTTTGCGAATCGAACGCTTACGGGGTTTCGGCACTTCTTCCACCCGGACGCTTTCCAGTTCGAAGTCGTCTTCGGATATCTCCTCGACATCCGCCTTGGGAGCGTCGGATTGTAAAGCGTTTTCATCGAAATGGAACATGTCGGGATTAAACAGACCGTAAATGGTACCGTAACCACGGGTAATTCCATTCCCTATTCCCAGATAATTGGGGAGGATGAAGTTGGTCCGGAATTCGCCGTAAAAGGCGCCCCAGTTATTTTCGTCGACCGGGCGTGGGAACAACGAAGTTAAAGACGTCTTCGTGTACACTCGCTCTTCAAGGTCCAAACCCATCTCCCGTGCCAGAAACACGATGTTTTGACCCAGCAGACGGTTCAGGAAGATGACCCGTTCCGCATTATTCAAAAATCGATAACGGCTGCCTGTTGTCTGATTTAACGCCACCCAGGGGGTGATAAACCGGTAACGGATCAGACGATTAATGGGTTTAAAGCGATTATTGCTCTCTTCCAGATCCACATCCAGCACCTGGAAGGTTATGTTCCCGAAATCAAGGAAATTGAACTGTTTTGCCAACTCAAGTACCGGTTCTACACCTTCGCCGATCCCCACAACATATATCTGTTCGTTCAGGATTTTTACCTGCACACGGGGATAGAGAAAGCGTTCCCGGTACCGTCCGTCCAGCATGGGAACGATTTCCTCATCCGGGTATTGCTTCATAAACACACCTTTAACCTGGTAAGGTGTCTTCTTTACTGGTTTGTCAGTTATCAGCTTGGCGATTACTGCACGTACCTCAGGATAGCTTTTTTGCATTGCTACACCTCACTAATATTTTAAAAAAACCTGCTACACACTTACTCAAATATAAACATTTTATTGACTCATAGTATCCAAAAATTCTTCATTGGATTTGGTCCTCCGCATGCGTTCCTGCAGAAATTCCATCGCTTCAATAACATTCATTTCATTTAACAACTTCCGTAAGATCCAGATCCGTCCCAACCATTTCTTTGACAATAACAATTCTTCCCGACGGGTGCCGGAACGAATCAGATCAAAAGAGGGATAAATCCGGCGATCACTCAGTCGTCGATCCAGGACCAGTTCCAGGTTTCCGGTGCCTTTGAACTCTTCAAAGATAACATCATCCATGCGGCTGCCGGTATCAATCAGAGCCGTGGCAATTATGGTCAGGCTTCCGCCTTCTTCCGTGTTCCTTGCCGCTCCGAAGAATTGCTTGGGTCGTTTTAACGCATTGGCGTCCACACCGCCGGATAAAATTTTACCGCTGTGAGGAATAACCGCGTTATGAGCCCGCGCCAGGCGGGTAATGCTGTCCAGCAGGATCACAACATCATCACCGAACTCCACCATTCGCTTGGCCTTCTGCAACACCATATCGGCCACCGACACGTGCCGTTCCGGCGGTTCGTCAAAAGTGGAACTGACGACCTCCGCGTCCACATTGCGCTTCATGTCGGTAACTTCTTCCGGCCGTTCATCAATCAGCAGTATTAACATTTTTGTCTTGGGGTGGTTCTGCCGAATACTGTTCGCCAATTTTTGGAGCAGAACGGTCTTTCCCGTCTTGGGTTGCGCAACAATCAACCCACGTTGACCCTTCCCAACGGGAGCAATCAGGTCCATGATCCGCATGGACATGTTTTTCGGGTCCGTTTCCAGGTTGAATTTTTGATCCGGGTATAAAGGTGTAAGATTGTCAAACAGAATGGCCTGCTTTACGTCCGCGGGAGGGCGTTCATTGACCATATCAACTTTTAACAAAGCGTAAAACCGTTCTTTCGCTTTTGGCGGTCGGATCTGACCGGCTATCTGATGCCCGGTTCGCAAACCAAAACGCTTGATTTGTGACGGGCTTACATAAATATCATCGGGGCCGGGGAGGTAATTAAAGTCGGGGCTACGCAAAAATCCGTATCCGTCGGGCAAAACCTCCAATACACCACGCGCGTACAAAGACCCCTGCTTCTCCGCCTCTTCCTGGAGAATTTTTACGATTAGTTCCTGTTTATTCAGCCCTGAATACCCCTGGATTTCCATCCCCTGGGCGAGCTTGGTTAGCTCCTTAATTTTAAGGGCTTGCAGTTCATTGACATCCATAAAGAAATATCCCAATTGAGTTGATAGTTGTTCGGGAAGGAAAAAACCTATATAAAAATATGAAAAATCCTTCGACGAGTAGGTGAAAACCGAAGAGATAAATTACATCAAATGACCCCATTGTCAAAGGGAAATTCAAACTCCCGAAATACGGCTCCGGCAATATAATGACTTCCGAAAATCAGGCCCGGACGGCACTGATTTGACTCCCCGCGCAACTGACAAAAAGCCGCTCCAAACGGTTTAATTACCTGGCAGGTGACACCAAAATCACTAAGCGCACATTCCAATTTATTGGCCTTCATAACTCCTGCCCCAGGTACATCGGTTATGATCAGTTCGGCAAAATGTTCCCGGAGAACCGGCGCTATCCTTCCCAATTCCTTATCTGCTTTCACCGCAATAACGCCCCGCGGTTTGTTTTGATACAAATTCCGCAGGGTTCCGGCGGCGGCACCTATGCCCTGGGCATTGTGCGCCACATCGTAAAATATCGGTTTGGTCCGGTGCAGCCGCTGCAATCGTCCCGGCCACCGTACATTGACAAGTCCCCCGGCTATAAAATCCCCGGCTACTTCAGGATCCAGTACCCGCACCGTTTGAATTGCCAGGGCCGCGTTTTCGACCTGATGTGCCCCTAATAATACGGTTACATAATTACATCCTTTAAATGCAAACCGACTTCCCGAATCTTTAATGGAAAAAATGCCCATATCTTTCTTCTTTACCCGGTAAACACGTGCCTTTTTTGCTGCGGCTTGTTCCAAAAGCACTTTTTCAACTTCCGGTGGTTGAGGGGCCAGAACCAGGGGGGTGTTTTCCTTGATGATACCGCTTTTTTCAAAAGCGATGGTCTTAAGGTCGGGCCCCAGCAAATCCGTGTGGTCCACATCTATGGAAGTAATTACCGACACCTCCGGTGTCAGAACATTCGTGGAATCCAGCCGCCCCCCCAAACCGGTTTCAATTACCGCCATATCCACTTTCCGCCGGGCAAAATACCAACATGCCAGGGCTGTAGTCGCTTCGAAAAAGGTAGATTCCAGCGCCTCAAAGTCCGCCCGGTGTCGATTGACAAATTCCACAATCTCGTCATCGGAGATCGGAATACCGTTTACCCGGATACGTTCATTGAAACGAACCAGGTGGGGCGATGTATAGAGCCCCACGCGGTAACCCGCCTGGCGCAGAATCGAAGCTGTCATTGCCGCCGTTGACCCCTTCCCGTTTGTCCCGGCGATATGCACCGCGGAAAACAAACGGTGTGGGTTGCCGCATTTCTCCAGGAGAATCCGGGTATGTTCCAAACCCACCTTGATTCCCCGGCGACGGAGATTGTAAAGGTAGGTCAACAAATCCTGCAATCCGTTTTGCATTACGGTTTCTTCCGGGTTCAATCGGTTTTCTTTGGCTGGTGATGTTTCACGCCGGGGGGACTTAAAATAAAAGGCTTGAACCGAATTCTTCTTAACAGGACATCACGGCAGGTGAACCGTCTCTATTCCGGCCAGACCGGTTCCTAAAAAACGTCCGGCTACGGTTTCGAACCGGGCCGGCAAATCCGTCACGAAACAGTTAAATGTACCTTTTTCGGAACGATCACTCCGTAATCCGTTTTTGTCCAACACCCGGGCTGTTTCCGCGGCTACAGCTTCCGCCGAATCGACCAGTACGGTACCCGGATTGACCTGTTCCTGCAACGCCGGTTTGAGCAACGGGTAATGGGTGCAGCCTAAAATCAGCGTGTCAACCCCGGCTTGATTAAGCGGTTGCAGATAGTGTTTAATGACAGCCGTTGTAACGTCTCCCTCCAACCAACCTTCCTCAACCAGGGGCACGAAAAGCGGACATGGTCGGCTGATTACTTTAACCGTCTTGTTTCGTTTTCTCAGCAATGTTTCATAGGAACCGGATGAAACGGTGGCAATCGTTCCGATAACCCCGATATGGTGATTAAGGGTTGCTTTCAGGGCCGTTTCGACGCCCGGTTCAATCACGCCGATAACGGGAACTTCCACGGTTTTCCGCAGCGCTTCCAACGCCAAGGCCGAGGCTGTATTGCAGGCCACCACAATCATTTTCGCGCCGGAGGACAAGAGGAAGTCGGTAATTTGTTGCGCATATTCCAACACCAGTGCGGGACTTTTATTTCCATACGGGACTCGGGCGGTATCACCTAAGTAAATTACCGCTTCCCGGGGAAGGGCTTCCCGAATCGCCCGTACCACCGTAAGTCCTCCCAAGCCGGAGTCAAAAATTCCGATGGGGCTATTGTTCGTCACTTACCCCTCGGCCAACACCAGTTCGCGGGATTCTTTAAATTTCAGGATAGCGTTAAAGATTGCCTGGGCAATATTCTGGCGATAGGCTGCCTTCTTTAATTTTTTCTCTTCGCTGGGATTGGACAGGAACCCCACCTCGACCAACACATTGGGCATACTGGCACCGATCAGTACGTAAAACCCGGCTTGTTTTACCCCCCGGTCAGGAGATTTCGTTTTACGCGACAATTCCGTTTGGATCATGGCTGCCAAATCTTCACTCTCTTTCATAAACATACTTTGCGCCATTGTGGCCATGATCAGGTTTTCACCGGTTAATTCCTTATATTTCCTGTTCGTCATATCCTCCAGCTTAATCGCCGCGTTTTCACGCGAAGCCACCTCGATCGCGTCATCCGTTTTTCCCGGACGAAGGAGGTAGGTTTCAAATCCCCTGGCGTTCCGGTTCGGATTGGAGTTGCAATGAATACTGACAAACAACTTGCCGTTATGTTCATTTGCTATCTTGGTTCGTTTCCAGAGGGGAATAAAAACATCCTCGTCGCGGGTGTAAATCACTTTAATCCGCGTGTTCTTCTCCAACAATAAACCGGTTCGTTTTACAATATCAAGGGTGATATCCTTCTCTTTGGTGCCGTATTTACCCCGGGTGCCGCCATCCTTGCCACCGTGGCCCGCATCCAATACGATTGTGTCCAGACGCCAACGGTTCTTTACTTCCTTGATCCGCGCCGCGCTCTTGGAAAGCGGCGTGCGTAAGGTTACCACCACTTCGCTGGGTTCGCTGTTTTCATAAAATTCATGACCCTCAATATCGGACCGTAATTGAAAGGCCAACTGTACCGATTCTCCCAATTGGTCCGCCACCACTCTTCGAATCACACCGCGCGTGTCTGTCTTTTTGATTTCCGTTGTATCGACAATACCACCTTTAATGGTAATATAGAACCAACCGTTGGTGTTTTTAAAGGTACTGATGTTTCCTTCCCCGAAGTGCTCTCTGGTGCGTATTCGTAAAATAGTACCGTTGGCCTTTTCATCGATCGTCAGTCCGAGAATATTGAATTCCACCATATCGATGTCCAGCAACTGTTTCCGGGGATCGTACGTCAGACCGGGGAGGACGGTCATACGAAGAATCGGGAAGAAAGCTTCGGCCGGCAAATAGATGTCCCTACCCTCCATAATGGCATAGGCCGGCATCTGGTAGACTTGTTCATCAACAATGATAAAACTTGTTTCAGCCGATATTTTAATGCGATGATCGCCAAGATAAAGCACCATCTTCCGGCGTTTTTCATTCTCAAAAATCCGCGAAGCCAGCACTTGCGCCAAATCTCTGGCCGAGAAATAGTCCCCGGACATACGACTCAGGGTTTTGATTTCCGCTTCGCTGTTATTGGTACGATTGATTACCCGGATCGGTGAAGCCGATAAAACCGTGCTGATAAGCAACCAAAGAAAAACGATCGTGTGCGGGCGTTTCATGTCGGTGAATTTATCTCCCGCGACGTCTCCCTTGCAACAGGGTTGGAAAATAGGTTTGCGGGACGCGGGAATACTGTATTTACTCTAATCGGCTACATAACAAACTCCGCGACCAACGCCCCTTCCGTTACCGGGTTACCGGCAAAACGTAAATCCGGCCAGGTCACTCTGTACCTCGCTCCGATTTTAAATCCCTCCGGGGATCGATAGAGTATTTTCAGTCCCGGCGCATGCCCGCTGACGGCATACATGCGAGTGCGCATCTCACCCGGTAAATTTACATCCCAGAAATAAATCCCGGCCTTGTAACCTTCAACCACGGTGGTTACCCAGTCAAGGGTAACGGTTGTCACTTCCCCGCTCCGAATCCACAGTAAATCAATCCCTTGTCCGGTGGCGGAAATCGGGCCGGACCGAAAATCTGTTTTATTCCAATTAAGTTTCCAAGTGGTGTTTTTGTCCCGTTTATACTTTACGATAATCTTCAATGTCCGTTTGAATGTTTTGCTTGGTATCATCCGGGGGAAATATGTAGTCTTATTTTCGTTGGTACGGATTTCTTCCTTCCACTGGAGCCGCCAGTCTGCGTGTGCCCATTTTCCCTCCCAACGCCAGGCACTGTCCCTTCCGCGGGACGGAAATTTTATGTCGTTTCTCAAAAGTCGCTCCGCGTATAAATCTCCGTACAGGGTGACTTTATATCGGCCCTTCCTGATAACAAGCCCCTGATACACGCCGGTTTCACTGCGTTCACTGCCCGTCCATTCCGCGAAAGGATTGGAACGCAAAGCCCTGAAACCGGGCGTGTACGACCTGACGGTAAATAAATACTGAATTGTTTTGCTGCGAATCTGACCACCAAACAGATATCCCCAGGTGTCGTTGAACCCGGCCGCACATTCGCCGAAGATTAACCAATGGTTTCCATTCCGGGACCCGAAAATGGAATATCCGCGAAATAATTTTCTTTGCCGATCCTCACCTGTCCATTCGTCCGAAGCCACAACCAGGCCGATTTGACTTCGTGTCGCGCGCAAACTCCATTGCCCGACAATTGACGTTTCACGCAATTTCCCCTTTTGCGCCGTTGTCATTTCCCCCGTATGTAATCCCGTGTCCCGCACATGTATATTCCCGTCAGCGTCGATATATCCGTCCCGGGGATTACGGCCCAAAGAAACAAGCCATTCACCCCACGGAGTGTTGTAGGTGATCCCCGCTCCCCGCAGGTTCCATGATTCGTGGCTGGAACGATAGGGTTGCAATCCCCGCCCGGCACGGGCGAGTGATGTAATGGTTTCGAATCCTTTTTTCACGGGAACCGACCGCCAGAACATCAGGCCATACCCCGACACGATTTGATGGTCTCCCAGGATCAATCGTCCTCTGGAATAGCGCCTGAGCAGGTAACCGGAACTCCGGTCGGTGATGAAACTTTCCCCGGGGTCTCGTTCCATAAACATTCCCACCTCGACCGACGGAAACACAACGCGCCCCCGCCATTGATAGCGAATATCCCCTTTTGACACCAGCGTTTGTTTCCAACTGATTCGCGGGTCCTCCGATGCTTGACTTTTTGCCAGGAGCTTTAACAATTCCCGCAAACGATCGGAAATTTCCGGGCGTTCCGGCAACGACGACACCCACCCGGAATCAGCGCCGGCTTGCAGAATCCGAACGTCACTTGCCGATAAAAACGAAAGCTGGGTCAATCGCGCGGCTTTTTCCGCCGTTATCCCCGGCGTACTCCGCGCCAACTCTTCCAGGACCAGGGCATCTTCCTCGGGAAGGATTTCCTCCGCGTCCCGACCCATTAGTACCGGGAGTTCTTCTACGCCTTGGGCTTTCAGGGAATTAAGGGCGATCCAGAGAAACACCCATCCCCATTTGCATTGAAAAGCGATTAATTTGCTGATAAAAGACGATCGCATAGTCTATGTACAGTTTATTGACAGAGAAAAAAATCCCGGCGTTAATCCGGGCGGGCTCCGAGGCATACCCCCCGGAAAAACCAAACCAGGAAACCGGTTCACAGGCCAGGCCGAACTCTAATCCGCCCCTATACTCCAGGTCCTGTTCCCATTCCAGTCGGGCCTTTAGGTTTTTTCGGTATTGCAATCCCAACCCGGTTGTAATGACTTGGGGCAGTCTCTCTCTTGTCCGGCCGATTTCCGGGGCGTTGATATTGCGAAGCGATGTGTTCCAATACCAGTCGGGTGCCGGGTAATAACGCCAGGATATGTTTATTCCCGTGGCAGCCGCCTGTCCGTAATTTCTTATCCGTACCTGGTAGTTCAGGATTGAAATTCCGATTTCAAGCCGCTTCATAATGGTTTTCCCGATCATCAGGGCCAATATGGATTCCCGATACAACGGATTCCCGAACGCACTCCCCCCAACTGCGATTCCCATCCCTAAAACGGGGGCGCTCACAGACCAGACTTCATGTTTCAGCTCTTTAATCTGGAACAAACGGTTCCACGAAAAAACGCCGTTGATACTTCTTCGCGCGGATAATCGGGCCGGATCGCCGAACGCGTTCAGCAAATCACCGTTTACAGCGTACGAATCCCTTCCACCGATCCCGTAATAAGCATAGGAAACCGGGAAAACATCAAATGCGGCTCGTAATAATTGCCCGGAGAAGAAGATTACCACGGGCAGAATCAGTAAACACCTGCGGCAGGACCTCCCACCACGGCGGATTGCCTTGGACCATTTCATATGCTAAAGGCCCCCATGTTAAAAAAGTCAATGAAAAGATCACATACAGTACAACACGAAAACAAAACGTATACTCCGATTATGAATTACATGTTTTTCTCCGATGAATCGACGGAAACAAAAACCGGTTTGCTTATTTGATGAAATTGCACGGTTTCAGCGAATAATATTTTGAAACCGAAACACCTTCTTCCGTGCGAATCCGTAGTTTTTCATCAAACCATCACGCGATAGTTTTAGCTATGAAATTCTCATCCCGTATCCACGGGATCCGGAACAACAAAGGTCTCTTTACAATTTGATTTTAATTATATTAAATATAGAACCTATCACGCCCCGATTCTCATCGGGGCGTGACCTCGTTACCTGTATACCGTTTTACTTTTTCTGGTACCACAAGGCGATGATAATCAACGCCAGCAAACCGGCTAATCCACCATCCCCAAACTGGCCAACAACCTTTCCAATTCCCGCAATTACGCCAAAATAATCATCGAAAAGAATGCCTATAATCACACCTAACACAACCAACATTTTCAACAGTTCGATCAGGTCGCCTAACCATTTATTAACGAGTGCCAAAGCGTCTTTCATATCTGCCTCCTGTTAGGCAGGGTGCGGAATCCCTCTTTCACGGGGACTCTACGCAAACCCCGTTAGTTATCCTAGGAATGCAATAAATACCAACAGCGCAAGTAATCCCGCGAATCCACCATCCAGGAACGCGTTTACCAGGTCGATTAGTCCGCCTATGGGATCAAAGCCAGTCGCAAAAAGGATATTCGCGAACACAAAAAGCACGATTAATCCTTTTATTAAACTGACAATTCCGTTTACAACATTCTCTACGGTTGCACTTACATCAGCCATGTTATCCTCCTTGGTTTAGTTGGTAACAAAAAACGGGGACAGAACTCCCCGTTTTGAAAGTCTTATGTGCTATAAATTGAATGTTGCTCAGGGTTCCTTCCCCACTCTTCGGTTGAACGGAATTTACATATATTTTTAATTATTTCAACAACTTTATTCGCCTTGACCGGGCAAAAAATCTTTTTACCGCTTTAAATCTCAATTTTGATTTTTCACCCTGATTTACCGTAAAACCGTCGGGCGCCGCGAATTACACTATCCACCACCAGATAGCGAATCATGAGAGGGGCCGGATACATACGGCAGGCCCACCGAACCAACCGGCGTACGATACAATTGAATACCAACCGGCCCTTTAAAGAGTGAATCCAATCCCCGGCCAATCTTTTCCGGTGCTGCGGGTAGCGCTTCAGCAGGACCGGTAAATTTGTGTAACCATATTGTTCCATCGCACGGCAAAACCGGGCGACGGTTCGTTGGTGATGATGTTGCGAAACGGAGCGGTCGACAAAGCGTAACCGGTCCGGAAAAGATTCCCGAATACGAATAGCAAGATCGGTATCTTCACCGCCGTACGTGGTGATACTCTCGTCAAATAATCCCACCCGTTCAATTACCCAACGCTTCAGGGCCGTATTGTGAAACAGAAACCATTGGAAATCCAGGGGACGATTATTGCGGCTTTGTCTGGCACCGCGCCAGCGACTGTAAAGATAGCGGTCCAGCGAATTGGGTTTAAGACCGTCCGCCAAACGATTATCGCCCATGACTCCCACAACATCATCCACGGATAATTCCGACACCATGATCCGCAGCCAGTCCGGTGACACGCTCATGTCGCTGTCCAGAAAGCAAATCACTTCCGAATCGGTGGCCCGGATACCGGTATTGCGGGCGGCTGCCAGACCGCGGTTTTGTTCATGGTTTATCAGCATTACGTTTGGCGCCTGCTCAAATTCTTTCAGCCTGTCAGCCGTCGAATCGGTGGAACCGTCATTGATAAAAACTACCGTAAATTTGTCCTGGGGATAATCAAGCGCCAATAAACTGTTCGCACAACGATCCACCACGTGAGCTACGTTGTAACAGGGCACTATGATTGCCACCGTCGGTTCCCGGTTCACAGCCATCCCAACTCCTCATAATACCCATACAAAACATCCGCCGTATTGTGCAAATCGTGATACTTCACGACCCAGTCCCGACTCTTGATCTTCTGTTCACGAATGCGATCCGGATCCCGCACCAGATTCTCCAACGTTTCATACAGGGTATCGCCGGTTACGTTAACAAACGGGTGGTCGGGAATAAATTCAACATAATCCGGCACTAATTCCGTCACGCAACACAGTCCCAGCGCCAGTGCTTCCACCGAATTCATTCCGTATCCCCAACCGCCACGGTTATGCACCTGGTCAATCAGGATATCGCATTGCCGTTTGATTCTCAAAACTTCATCATAAGGTTTATTTTCTATTAAAACAAATTCAATCAGTTTCCTGGACTCGAGTTGTTCACACACCGGAATAATGGTATCGCTTCCCTTGTAATATCTGTCCGTCGGAGCGTGACAAACCCTGACCGGATCGTGAATTTCCATACTTGGTTCGCAGGCCTGTGTATCAAACGGCAGGAATAGGTATTTCAGGTTGGGATGTTTGCTTAACAAATCCAGCTCGCTGGTAACATTCAAACGGCTTACAGCGTCAATGACCGGGATTACACCCCGGGTGCGCAGGTCCTGACCGTGATAGGTACAGGCAATCGCCTTACCTTTTTCCGCCAACCGCCGCACAAAACGCCCGTCGCGATAAAACTCCAACCCCCATTCAAGATGAAATATATCGTAGTTTTCCAGATCAAAATCCCGGATGGCTTTTTCCACCTTAAAATGCCATAGCCAATCACGAAACCGGAAATATTTGTCTTCCCACAGGGAATGGGGCAACCATACCGGCGGATACCCGTCTTTTTCCCGGTAATCCCCCAATTCTCCACGGTAACGCTGGTAATATTTATGCCTGCCGCGTGTGTAATAAGGATGTGTCGTGACAAGCGGCAAATTCAGGCAGATTCCGGGATCGTATTCATTTCGGGTAGGATACAGGGTAATAAACAGGCATTGATTGCCCCGGGCTTCATGGGCCTTTTTCCACAGGCTCAACGTTCCAACGGTGTTCTCGGGTGCGATGTAAAGGATTTTCATAGGGTTGTAATCTTCATCGTGCCTGGAGGGATTAGGTTTCCGTCTGTTCAAACCATTTCATTTTCTCAGGTAATTTACTTTAAACTAACCGTGGTCCGGGAGAGAGAAAATCATAAACGACTTAATTTGGATGAAAATTTAAAGCTGTCACTAATAGAATGAAGCTATTTATTATTCCTTCCTGGTATCCCTCCGAAATCCACCCGGAAAGCGGAACCTTTTTCCGCGACCGCGCTCAAATCCTGCAAAGGGCCGGACATGAAACCATCGTAATCGCCGGCATTACCCATTCCCTGAAAAATGTTTTTCGCTGGTTACCTTATCAATCCCCTTCCGTACCAACGATTGAAAACGGTCTTTGCACCTACCGTGCGGAAATGGTAAACCTTTTTCCGAAATCACCCCGGTTAAGTTTTTTTCTCACTCAAAAAAAACTACGTTATTTATTGCGTCGTGCCCTTGACGAACAGGGAGAACCCGATTTGATATTCGCGCATTCTTCCTTATGGGCCGGCGCGGCTTTGGCCGAACTATCCAAACACACGGATATTCCTTTCGTGGTGTCCGAACACCTGAAAGAATTCCTGGTGCCGGAACAGTTTACTACCTTTCAAAAGGCCTGCATACAACGGTCACATACCGCCGCCAAGCGAATTATCGCTACCAGTACGGCGTTAAAATCGGCAATTGCCGCCCAATTCCCCGACACGCGCAAAAAACTGGTCCTGATTCCGAATCCGGCCGATATAAACGCTTTCTCACTAAAACCCCCGGGATCAACCCGGACCGACAGGTTTGTTTTTATGACCACAGCCCTGTTTCGACCGGAAAAACGAATTGAACTGCTGTTGAATGCTTTTAAACAATTATTGCCATCGCACCCACAATCCTATCTCAGAATCGCCGGTGACGGACCGGAAAAACATAAGCTTTTGCGACTGGTTAAACGCTTAAACATTCATCATCGGGTCGAATTCTGCGGATTTCTGGATAAACACGCCTTAGCACAAAAATTGCGCCGGAGTGACGCTTTTGTGCTCGCCAGTGAAGTGGAAACTTTTGGTGTCGCCCTGATCGAAGCGATGGCCTGCGGTCTGCCGGTGGTTTCCACCCGGTGCGGCGGGCCGAACGACACCGTCACAGAGGAAACCGGACTATTGGTGGAACCCAACGATGCACCCGCTTTGGCTGCCGCTATGGGATTGCTGATTGAAAAATACGACCGCTTTTCACCGGCCCGTATCCGGGAAATCACATTGGCAAAATACGGTGACCAGGCCTATGTAAAAGCGGTTGAAAACCTGATTTAACAACCTGCCGTTATCCTAACGGCCAAATATTTTTCCAAACATGCTTTTCACCACACGCAATTCCCCCGGTTTGAGAAATCCGGTGGCAATCAATCCCAACGGGTACAAGGCGGTCAAACCCAGATTCCAGCCCCAGGTATGATCTCCAACCGTTGACAGGAAATAGACAATTAATATCCAACCCGCAATCCGGGTCAACCGCGTCCACTCATACGAAACCGGAAACAGGTTCCTATTGATGACGTAGATCATAACCGCCATAAGGAAGAAAGACAAACAGGTGGCCGCCGCAGCGCCAAGCGCTCCAAAATACGGAATGAGAATCAGGTTTGCCCCGATGTTCAAGGCGGCGCCGAAACCGCGCGTTAAGGCTATCCACCTGGATTGTTCCCGCAGAAACACACCCGGTAATTGAAGCGAATAGGCGGCAAAAAATATATATCCCAGGGCGATTAACGGCACAATTCGGGTTGAGGACCAATATTCCGGTCCGTATACCGTTACCGGTCCGATTCTCAACCTCACAAGGCTGTCCACCCATAAGAGAAGCAAAACCCAAAAGAAACCAAGGACCGTTAACACATACGTGGCAATCCGGGAATACATCTGTCTTTTCTCTTCCCCGTCCCCTTCCTTCAGAAAGAAGGGTTGCCAACCCATATTAAAGCCCATAACCAGGAGCATCATTAACATACCCAATTTATAGCCGGCGCTATACAGGCCGACCGTTTCCATGTCAGCAAGCGTCTTCAATATGTACCGGTCAGCCAACTCCATGAGCATGGCAAAAACCCCGGAGGGCAAAAACGGCAAACCAAAACGCATAAGCCGTTTCCAGGTCGCCCAGGAGACGACACCACCACGGGTTCTTTTTACCACCAGGGGAGCGGTGATAAGCACTAGGCCGCCGGAAGTCAGAAGATTGCTGAGCAAAACTCCCTCCACACCCATTTGATACTTCACAACCAGCAACAAATTCAAACTTAACGATGAGATTACATTTAAAAGGTTGAACAGGATAAAGGTGAGCGGTCGGCCCTCCGACCGCAACAGCAACATCGGCACCGACCACAATATATCCAGCGCCAAAATAGCGGCTATGTAAGCCAGGTAGCGGGGATAATGCCCCCCCAGGAGCAAGTCGCTGGCAACCCCCCGGACCAAAAAAAGAAACAGCGCGAAACCGGCGGAGGTGATGATAAAAGAAAGATAGGCCGTTGTCAGCAGTCTTTTCCTTTCCGACTGATCGGCCGGGACGTAGTACCTCATCAACGCCGCATCGAGACCATAATGAAGAACGACGCTCATAAAGCCCATGAAAGTGTACGCCAGCGACACGACCCCATACTCGGCCGGAGAAAACGCGTTCGTGTACAGCGGCAACAACAGGAAGGTCACCATCCGGGCCAGGATATGTCCGGCTCCGTAAAGAAGCGTTTGCTGTGAAAGGGCCTTTATCCGGTCAAACATAGGCCTGTTATGCAGGGAAGAAAATTGAAAGTACGGGATTTGAAAACACCACGGAATTCCGCATTAACCGGGAACCGGTATTCAATTGTTTTTCCAGGAAATCTCCAGGGTATCGCGAAACATCCCGCTGGCGCCGAAATTTTCCTTGAACCGTCCGAGACCAAAATTCGGTTCTTCGTTCACGGTAAATATGCCGAAATCAAACACCTTGTACCCTGACTTAATCGCCCAGTCAAAAATCGAATAAAACAAAAGATTCAAGGGTCGGTATTCCTGGTAGGATTCATCATGGCTGATGTAGAAAGCCAATACCACCTCATCCGTGGCAATAAAATTCACGACCCCGGCAACCATTCTTTCCTCGACATAAGCGCCAAACAAATTAATTCGCTCGGGGAACAGGTCCCTTAACCGCAATAATTCATCCAGAGTATGCGTCGGGGATACGTTGTGGCGGATTTTCAGGTTCCGTTTAAGGATTTCATAGAAACCCTTGTAATCCCGTGACGGCCGGACGACCACACCCGACCGACGCGCTTTTCGCACGGACCGTCGGTGTGAAGGTCGGAACTTGGCCAGGTTTTGCTCGACGTTTCGTTCCAGAAACAAAATACTGGACACCTCACGTTTGGTATAATGAAACCCGTGTTTCAAAAGGGCGAAATCGATATAATTGGAAAGCCGCCGACTATAAATGGTCGGTGGCAACGTTAATCGAATACCGTCAAATCCTTCTTGCCGGGCATACGCTTTAAGGGTTTGAACCAGCTTATAGGAATCGGCAAAAGCCAGGTCTTCCGGCACAACAAACGACCCCATGGATGCCCCGGGATGCGAAACCAATAATCTTGCTTCTTTGGTTTTAACCTCGGCCGCGGGGAACAAGACAAACGGTTTCTCTTTCTTATAAAAGATCAAACTATGGTCCGTAAATCGTCCCGGACGATGATAGCCGAGGAAACGACGGGTATGAAACAGGGTGCCGTTATTGGCCGCCCATACCATTGCATCCCACCAATCGGCGTGTTCGTTTTTAAATCGTCTGATATCCAGCATCTTGTAGAATCGGACACGAAATTAGCGGGGAAAGGTTCCACAAGCAATTGCAAGTTGATAGCCACGATCAGAACCTGTTCCATTGGATGTTCTCATGTTTCAATCTGAATGAAATCCGGGATTTAATCTCAATTTTTGCTAATTGCAGTTGAATCTGTTTGGTTGAAGCCTCTAATTTGGACCCAAGTTTTTCTGAGGATATAATGTCAAAATCAACAATTACACGTGTACAAGGCCGGGAAATTCTGGACTCCCGGGGAAATCCCACCATTGAAGTAGATGTACTGTTATCAGACGGCAGTTTTGGTCGCGCTGCGGTTCCCTCCGGCGCTTCCACCGGTGAACATGAGGCCGTGGAACTGCGTGACGGAGATAAAAACCGCTTTTTAGGGAAGGGCGTCCTGAAAGCAGTACAAAATGTGAACCAAATTATAGGGCCCGGGGTGATCGGCAAAGAGGCCGGAAACCAGGAACAGATTGACCGGTTAATGATCGAATTGGACGGAACTCCCAACAAATCGCGCTTAGGGGCTAATGCCATCTTAGGAGTTTCCATGGCCGTGGCGCGGGCGGCGGCGGCAAGTGCGGGAGTACCCCTGTATCGCTACCTTGCCAAAGACAATGCCACGACCTTGCCGATTCCGATGATGAACATCCTCAACGGCGGTAGTCATGCCGATAATAATGTCGACATCCAGGAGTTCATGGTCTTCCCCATCGGGGCCGGTTCCTTTTCGGAAGCCCTGCGAATGGGCGTGGAAACGTTCCATCATTTAAAACAAGTGTTAAAAAAACAGGGTCTCAGTACTTCCGTGGGTGACGAGGGTGGTTTTGCTCCAAATTTGCGCTCTAACGAAGAGGCAATCGGGGTTATTTTGGAAGCCATCGAAAAAGCCGGTTACGCAGCCGGAAAAGACATTTACATAGCCCTGGATCTTGCCGCCAGCGAATTCTATACCAGTGAAGGTTACCGTTTGGCGTCCGAAGGGCAGTTGCTTAATTCCGAAGAAATGGTTGCTTACCTTAAATCTCTGGTCGATAAATATCCCATCGTCTCCATCGAGGATGGGTTGGCCGAGGACGACTGGGAAGGTTGGAAATCGCTGAACGCGGAATTGGGCAGTCGTATCCAAATCATCGGTGATGATTTAACTGTTACCAATCCCCAACGACTGCAGCGGGCGATCGATGAAAAATGCATGAATGCCATCCTGATTAAACTCAACCAAATCGGTACCGTAACGGAAACTATCGACGCGGTGCAACTGGCGCGTACCAACCAATTCGGCGCCGTAATTTCACACCGTTCAGGAGAAACCGAAGACACCATTATTGCCGATTTCGCCGTCGCCATGGGAATGGGACAGATCAAAACCGGATCCGCTTCGCGCACGGATCGGATTTGTAAGTACAACCAATTGCTTCGCATCGAAGAAGAATTGGGCGAAGACGCTCAATTCCCAGGCATGGAGGTTTTGGGCTGGTCGTAAGGAAATACGCCTCACTACGACGGCAACGAAAATCACGCCGTTCCAAGAGGCAAGCCAGTGATACACAAAAGCGATTTATCCGGAGTCTGTTACTACTAATTGCCACTGTACTGCTTATAATTTTCATCTTCGGCGACCACGGCGTTTATCAGCTATATAAATTAAAGCTCGAGCGCAACACCACGCAGAAGCTCATTACCCAGTTACGCCGGGATCGAAAAGCGTTGGAAGAAGAAACATCACGCCTTGAACAGGACATGGAATATATTGAACGCTTAGCCAGGGAACGCTACCGCATGGCGAAAAAAGGCGAAAAAGTATTTAAAGTTATAAGAAAAGATAGAAAATAACTTTTATTGATTATTGGCGTTTCACCAGGGTGGCATTGATAATGATTTCCACGCGGCGGTTTAAATCACGGTCAGCCGTGGAAGTATTGGCGCGAACGGGACGGTACTCTCCATAGCCGGAAACGGCAAACATGGCTTCCGGCAAGCGTGTAAATTTTTGCAGCATGCGCATGACCACCTGGGCGCGGGCCGCGCTTAATTCCCAATTATCCCGATAATTCGACCCTTCAATAATCGGAATATTATCCGTATAGCCCTCCACACGAATTTCCACTTTCCATTCCAAACCGTTTTTCACAAACTCGTCAATCCAGGAACGCAGATTCGGATTTTGTTCGAGATGCAATATGCCCAAATCGCGGATCGCGTCGGCAATACTTTTTATATGTGTTTCCAGTTTGGGATTGGGATCCGCTTTCCCGGGATCAAACATTTTTTTATCATGAATAACTATCCGGACGCCTCTTGAATCGTGTCCTATTACCAGTCCCGCAATCCCGCGCTGTGTGATGGTTGCCGTAAGTTCATTTACCGCGTTTGATAATTGATCCGCTACCCAGGCATGCACTTTCGAGATTTCACCGGCTCTTATGGAGATCATCATGATAAAGAACGTAATCAGTAACGTAATCATATCCCCGTAACTCAACAGCCAACTGCTGCGGGTTTTTACGGAACCTACATTCTTGTCTGTTTTAGCTTTAAATACGATCGGTAACCTCTATCAACTGCACATCGATATAAATTTCGACCCGTCGGTTTTCATCCAGCCTCTCCCGGCTGCGGAGGGGGTGAAATGAACCATACCCCGCCAGGGAAAAATATTCCTTGGGAAGGGCCGTTTCCGATTGCAAAAATTTCATCACCTGGTAAGAACGCGCCAAACTTAAATCCCAATTGGTTTTAAACCGGCCGGAAAGAACCGGTAAATAGTCGGTGTGTCCTTCCACCGTCAATTCAATCGTAACTTTTTTTCCCGATTTTTCAAGGGCCTCAATTATCGGCCGGTAAGTTTGCTGGATTTTTTCCAACTCCAGTTGCTTGATGATATTGGCGGTTGTTTCCAGAAAACCGATAAAAAGGGGATTGATCTTGTCGTCTTCCGATGGAAACATCGGTTGTTTGCCGATTCTCGAAGGGATCAGTAATTTAATCCCCTTGGTTCCGGTGTTTTCAACGTATAACCAGTCCAATCGTTGGCTTTCTTTGTCTTCCAGAATCCGGGAATACAGCATATTTTTTATGCGTTCCGAAAATTTAAACGTCGTTGCCGCCTCATGCTCGGCCCGCGTTACGAAAAGAATGAAAAAGGCCAGAACGGCCGTCAGGAGAGAGGCGTAAGTCATCATCCAACCGGCTCCAAGGGACCGGGTCCGGTCGTCCGTTATTTTATCTGCCATTTGATCCCCGGTGTAAAGCCCGTGTATCCTTATCAAGGAAAGTCAGGAGCTTTTCTTCCATGATTACCGGGTGCTCCTTACTGTGGATACTTAAAATGCCCGCCAGGATTATTTCATTAACATGTGTTTCAAGTGCCGTGCGACCTTTTAATTTTCCCGCAATGGGAATAAAAATAAGATTAGCCAGGAGAACGCCGTAGAAAGTCGTGACCAGGGCAATGCCCATTCCGTCCAACAGTTGTCCCATGGAGTTCTCCATTTGCGATGCGTATCCCGTAACGGAGCTTGACTGACCCTGTTGCGTCATCATCAGGATCAACCCCATCACCGTTCCCAGCAATCCGAAGGCCGGCGCATAATTTCCCATATTATAAAACATCTCCTGTCCGTTTCGATGTCTTTTAATCATATTATCCAGTTCGTTCTCCAGGAAACTGCGTAACTTGCCGGCGTCCTTTTCGAGAATTGCGTTTTCAAGTCCCATCCGTAAGTAATTGTTTTCGATCGTCGGCAATAACTTCTCGATTGTCACGAAACCTTTCTTGCGGGCGATTTGGCTTAATTCAACCAGTTGGTTAATAATTTCAACCGCCGAATCTTCATTCTTTCCACCAAAGGCATTTCCGGCGACCCGGAACATACGCAACACGTTGGGCAACGGATAGTTAATTGCCGTGGCGGCCAGGGTTCCGCCCAATACAATGGCAACTCCCTGAATATTTACGAAAGTTGACGGAATCATTTGGGTGTTTGGATCAAACATTCCAAACAGGATCAATCCCAGTCCGATGATCAGACCAAAAACAGTTGCAATATCCATTGAAACCCCTTATCTAAAACCAAACAAATAACGTGCGATGGTCGGTATAAAACGTATCTTAAAAGGGAAAAATGAAACCGGTTCTTCGGATCCCGTTTTCTCCCGTTATCATCACACTCGTATTTAGATTATACCACCATTTTACTTTTCCCCGGAAAGTGACCGACTTACGATAATCCAATAGTTGTTCGGACCACCCCCGGCATCACGGAAACGATGACCATCGGCCGTGTTGGAAAGGGGATTACCTAAAACCCTAAATTGTAATAGACTTCCTCACCGGTCAATTTTGATTTACAGATTAATTCCAGATCTCTGGGAGGCGTTTTAAAATCGAAGACCAATTCGGCAACTATCTTTTTCAGAGGCCTGATAATTGCCAGATTCTGATATTTCCCTTCAAAAGGGTTCAATTCACCACGGACTCCTCCGGAGCCGATTAATTTCACCATGGTCGTTGCTGAAAAATCAAAATTATTCGTTAAATTACTGTTGGTTATCTCCAACTTGATAAAAACCCTTTTCCCCTGCTTCCTCGCATCCAATAACGTGAACTTAACCTTATCCGCCAGTTGCTCGGTTCCCACCGGGAAAGCCACCCGGCTGTCTTCCAAAGCTTCAACAGGAATATAAAACTCCATTGTTGCCTTAACATATTTCTTACTCCGGTCCAATTCCAATTTCCGAACCGTTGTCCCGGCCTCAATCCGACCGATGACCACCTTGTCATACGGTTGACTGAAAATTTCCGTGCCGGATTTCACTTTTGTCTCCTGTCCGACAAGAATTCCCAATAAACCAATCCAGAATAACCGACGAATAGTCAGCGTCATTTTGCCTCCTACCCTGTAACCGTATTGGTTTTAACAAACGCATCAAGATAAATTTCCACGCGCCTGTTTTTGGCACGGGCTTCTTCGATATCCAGCGGATTCTTCCCGACGGCCTTTATGTCAATAACAGGACGAAATTCGCCATACCCCATGGCGGAAAACTTCGATTCCTCGATTTGCGAAAACCGGCTTAATAGTTTCACCACGTTTAAGGCCCTGGCCGTGGACAAATCCCAGTTGCTTTGGTATAAGGAATTTTTCGGCAATGGGAGATCATCCGTATGTCCCTCACAACGTATTTCAACATTCAGAAATCCCCCTCGTTTTTCGATTGCTTCCAACAGGTTCTTATAGCGTGGATCTTCGAATACCCGCATAATTTTCGATACCCGTATAATTCCCCCGATTTGTTGCAGAAGGGGATACACCTCCGGCTGTACTTCCGCATCCATGGATTTGAACAACCGACCACTGGCCATGGTAATTTTAACCCCCTTGGTAACCCGTTCAACACGCACATAGGAGGATTCGACGTTTTCCTTTAATTCCTTATATGTTTCATCCAAAAGCATGTTGATTACACGGTCAATATGCTTTTCAGCATCGTTCATGATCACCAGCAACAATATAAAAAAGGTCAATAAAAGGGTTACCAGGTCAGCATAGGTCACCGCCCAGGCCGTGCTTTTCGCCTTGGCCTCCTCCGCCGAAAGCCCATCGTGAAGAATGGCGGTGGTCACTTTATTTCCTGCCGTTTACTTTGGGGAACAAAAGTCATGAGTTTTTCCCGAATAAGAAGCGGGTGCTCCTTGGCATGGATACTGATGATTCCTTCCACGATTATATTCTTCAGCATCAGTTCCTCTTCGGATTTGCGTTTCAGCTTGCCCCCAATGGGCAGAAACACAAGATTGGATAACAACACACCGTAAAAAGTCGTAATCAGGGCCAACCCCATTCCGCTTAACAACTCGGCGAATTTTTTGGCTACGTCAAACTCGATCGTGTCTACCGGGCTCCCACTCCCCCCGGAGAAATTATTCATCATTATAATCAATCCCATAACGGTTCCCAGCATTCCGAAAGCCGGCGCGTATGCGCCCATATAGAAGAAAATTTCCTGTCCATTGCTATGGCGACGCACAATATTGTTCAATTCCAGATTGAGATATGTCCGGAGCCGACCGGCATCGCGTTCGTTAATGGCCAGTTCAATTCCATTCCGTAAAAATTTATTGCTGATTTTATCCAGATCAGCTTCCAAAGACATAATCCCTGATTTCCGCGCCTTTTCCGCTTTTTCCACCAATTCGTCAATCCAGTCCTGATAGCTGTAGTCCTCATCGGTAAATACGTTTTTTAATACCTTAAACAGGCCCAATACATTCTTAAGCGGGTAGTTCACCAGCGTTGCCGCAATGGTACCACCCAATACAATCATAATCGAATTAAAACTGAAAAACCAATACAAATCACCACCACCACGCCAAACTCCGACACCAATAATGCCCAGACCGGCAAGCAAACCAATGGCTGTTCCAAAATCCATAAAAGTTCCCCGAATTAATTTAGTGGTGTGAAGTTATCGACTCCGCCGGTGGAAGGTCAAGCGTTCTCACATAACTTCCATGTTGAAATTTAGACCGCAGGAATATATATTCATCCGATTGTTTATCCTATAGCATAGTCTTTAACGGTAACAAATATAAGGTACAATATTATGAAATACCTATCGTGTATGTTCATTTACCTTGTGCTGAACTGTCATCTTTTCGGACAGGTTATCGATTCCTTTAGTGACGGTGATTTTTCCACAAATCCGGTCTGGACAGGTGAGACTGATTCGTGGCAAATCGTTACCAGAGCAAGTTCCGGTCCGAATGCGTCAAACTCATACACCCTGCGGCTTAACGCGCCGGATGATAATTCCACTTCCCAGTATATCGCCACTCAAAAATCCGGTTCCTGGGGAAGCGAGCAAACCTGGGGTTTTTGGTTGGGCCGAAGATCTTCCTCACCCGCAACCTCCGGCAACCACAGCGTGGTCTGGCTCTGGGCCAATGAATCCAACCTGGAATCCGCCACAGTGGACGGATATCGCATCCGGTTCGGCGACAGTTCCGGCGACGATGAAATTCTTTTGCAGCGCGTTGACAACGGTAACGCAACCACGATCCTGGCGTCCTCGGGTCCCGTCACCAACGGGTTGGATGATATCGGGTTTTTAATCCGGGTTACCCGGAACAGCGGTTCCGTCTGGACCCTTTTCACCTCGCAGTTGCCTACCGCCAGCGGCGAACTGTTCGGGGCTACCACCATTCCGAATGCGGACAACACCTCGCTTAATCAAGGCAATGTGACCGATAACACGTACACCTCGTTTAACAACGGTTATTTCGGGTTTATGGCGATTCACACAACCAGTTTAACCGCGCGGCAGGGGGCCGAATTCGACCAGTTGTATTTCGATCCCAACAGCGATTCCTCCTTACCCGTCGAATTAAGCTTTTGGCGGGTCAGCAATAAAAACTCAGCGGTAATTCTTGATTGGGCCACCGAGTCGGAGATCAACAACCTGGGCTTTATGATATACCGCCGGCTGGTTGCCGGCGACCGGTACCCGTCGATTTCGCAAAGCGACTGGATGGAGATCGCCGGTTACAAAACCGATCCGGAATTGAAAGGGCAGGGATCGGTAACACACCGCACCCGTTATTCTTTCAGTGATACGGATGTTCGCCCGAACCTCACCTACCAATATCAATTGTGCGACGTGGATTACTCCGGTAACGTGACCAACCACGGAACGAAAACCATTGTCGTTAAAAACAAATCCATTGTCTGGGGCATTGCTTATCCCAATCCTTTTAACCCGGATCTCCGGCTGCCATTGCAACTCGATGAGCCGTCTCCGGTTGCGGTTAACGTATACGATCTCCGCGGAGGCCATGTCGCATCGCTGATCAATCAAATGCTTTCGGAAGGAAGGCACACCATTAACTGGGACGGGACAGACAATCGTGGACTCCCGGTTCCCGCCGGCGTTTATTTTATCCGGCTACGGAGCAAATTCGACACAAAAACCCAAAAAGTCGTATTAACCCGTTAATCCTTTTTTTCCTGTTCCCGGGATAATTTTTGGCTGGCGCTGTACAGATCCGCTTTTTCTTTTTCCGTCAAGCCTTCATACCCTACCCGGTTAATTTTATCCAACAGCCGGTCGATTTCTTTTTGCAACTCCCTTCTTTTCTCCAAACGCCGTTCTTCCCGCAGGCTTTTTAAATCCACAACCCGTCGACGGAAAGCAATCTTCAGATCGCGCCATTGCTGATCAGACCGTAAATATAAATAACCGACCAACATACCGGACAGATGCGTCAAATTGCTGATTTTCGAAGTGGTATCGAAAGATGAGAAAAATGCCAAAGCCCCGATCAGGAACACAAACCATTTTACTTTGACAGGGAACAGAAAATAGATGTACACCGTCCGGTTCGGGAACATTAAACCGTAGGCCATCAGGATGCCGTAAATTGCTCCGCTTGCGCCTATCAGGATAGCATAAGGATTGGTAAGATTGAACAACAGCCAGATCAACCCCGACCCGATACCGGTGATAAAATAATATTTCAGAAATGATTTTCGACCCCAAATCATTTCCAGTTCCGATCCAAACATCCACAACACAAACATATTAATGGCAACATGCCAAAATCCGCCATGGATAAACATATAGGTTACCGGCTGCCAGACCATTGGGAATACGGTACTAGCGGAAAGCCCGAATACTCGTGTCAAAACAGGAGCCAGCGTCCGCATTATATACAAAACAATGTTTATGCCGATCAGAATTTTTATCGCGTCGGTAAAGACCCGGGGTTTCCAGGAAAATTGTCCGTATTCCGATTGAAACTGGTAGCGCATCCTAATTCAGGTATTTTAACCGACGAACTTTAACACGATTCTTTACATTCATCAAGGGTGTCATTGCGCTGGGCGGCGCTTCCGGTACCATCAACTGTGGCATCCGGAAAATCGACACCTTTAGCTTCGGATCCTGCTGAAGGGCATAGGCCGCGCTCACAAACAGATCGCGGGGAAAGATTCCTTTAATCCGGTCATAACCCAAAGCGTTCAAGCCGTCGCGAATGATGGTCGCGCAACTGCGGGTGAAAAAATTGAAATCAGCATACTTCTCCGGCCGTTTCGGATTGGGAGGTGTGTGTTTAATACGGTCCAGTTCGTCATGGTAGAAGGCCTTCAGTCGGTCGGTATCAATTCCTTCCACGTGTGCAACATGGATTGTACGCATGAAATTCCGACCGAACTTGTCGTAATAGGGGCGACCGTTCTCCTCTTCGACGAATTTGCCGGTTGTTGGGGACGGGGCAAACTCACCCAACGCCGGCCGGTAAAAATATTCTTCCTTCGTCATCGCCTCGTTTTCATTCGCCAAATGGGAAAAATTGAAAATCTCTCCGCAGATGTTTATCGCCGTATGTCCAAAAGCAGAAGCCCAATACTTTACTAACCGTTCGTTGTAATAAAGTTCCATGAAGGGCGTTTCCGGCAATGGATCGTCGGGCCACATGATTACAATGTGCGCTCCCGTCTCGTAATCGCGCTGCGGAATATGTCGCGCCAAAACCGGTTTTCCCGACCAGTGTTTAATGTAACCCTCCCAGATACGATCTTCTTCCAGGTAACGTTCTCCTCCCGCGCCAAGAAGATAGGATTTTTCATCTTTTACCGTCAGAATCCCCCTGTATACACTTCCCTCCATCTCAGGTTAATATTTGTTTTATTACGGAAAACGATTTCAAATTTTTCAAACCCTCAAAATGGTATTGCAAATATAAAGACAGATATTCACTAATTACTTTTCGGTCCCTCGCAGTAACCGTAACCTTCGGCAATGATTCCAGCGTTCCCCGCTGCAAACCATTCAGAATTGTCCTACTGTTGGGTCCCGAATAGGGATCCGGGAGCCGCAGCCCCGGGAAATCACGTTTCTCAAAGTCCGGCTGAAAGCCGAGAATTTTTAACAGTTGTATTTCGTAGTGCCAAAAGACAAGATTGAGCTGTTCGGAACGGTCATTAAAGGTTCGTAAGGTTTGGACCAATTTATCGAACAAATCCCGGTGTGGGTCGTGATCGGTTACCGTCCTATCGGTGAGTTCTATTGCGGCCAGACTGTACGTGATTTTCTTCAAATCGTCACGAATCCGGGGCCAGGTTTCAACAAAGCCGGCTTTCGATATCGTTTGCAACTCCCTGGTTTCTTTATAATAAAATATCAGGTCCAGATAGTTCGCGGGCTGGAAATAGGCCGCCAGCGGAGCTTTTTTCCTTCGCGCCCCGCGAACCAGCAAATTGATCTTACCCATTTCCCGCGTAAAACAGCGGGTGGTCAAACTGGTTTCACTATAGGGGAAACTCTTAAGGACGATGGCCGGTGTCTGGACAATCATGGGAACCTTTGCAACTCCGTCCCCCCATTCCGAACCGTTACTTGTTCCTGCAAACCGAACGCCTCCTTCCGATCCGTGATGAATGACCGCTCCTCCCCGCGCCAATCAACCCGTTATTATCATATCCGGTTGCTTCCGGGTTATTTAACGCTCATCCTGTTCGGAAAATTTTTTCAGATTAATAAGCCTTAGCGAAAATTACCTCGTAGCGGGCCGGTTTTCCACTGTAAATACAGGTCAGCCCTTCCGGGTTTCCGTCAAAAGGAATACACCGAATGGTGGCTTTCGTCTCCTCTTTGATTGCCGACTCCGTCTCTTCCGTACCGTCCCAACCGCAACGGACAAAGCCCCCCTTGTTGGCAATGACATCGCGAAATTCCTCATAGGAGGTTAACCGGTACGTATTTTTTTCGCGGAATGCGAGAGCCTGTTCGAACAATTCCCGCTGTATGTCATCAAGCAAGGCCGGCACGATCTCACCCAACCTTTCTTTGTCCACCACGGTTTTTTCACCCTTGTCCCTTCTGGCCAGGACGACCTTATTGTTGGCCACATCCCGGGGACCGATTTCCAATCGCAACGGCGCGCCTTTCATTTCCCATTCGTTAAACTTGAATCCCGGGGAATTGTCGGTCCAGTCTTCATGAACCCGGATTTCCTTTGCTTTGAGTGTCGCGACAATCGGCGCCAGGAATGAACGAACCGCTTCGCGATCGTCGTCGCTGCGGAAAATGGGGACAACCACGACCTGATATGGCGCTATTCGCGGGGGCAACCGCAATCCTTTATCGTCTCCATGGGCAAGAATGACGGCTCCGATAAGCCGCGTACTTACGCCCCAACTGGTCGCGTAAACGTACTCTTCCCGGTTTTCGCGGTTTTGAAAGGTAACATCAAATGCCTTGGCAAAGTTTTGTCCCAAATTATGGGAGGTTCCGGCCTGGAGCGCCCGCTTATCGCCCATCATGGCCTCGATGCACACGGTTTTTTCCGCCCCGGCGAATTTTTCCGATTCGGTTTTTACACCGGTAATTACCGGAATTGCCAGGTAATTTTCCGCCAATTGTCGGTAGACCTCCAGCATTTTCAATGTTTCTTCTTCCGCCTCTTCAGCCGTGGCATGGGCGGTATGGCCCTCCTGCCATAAAAATTCGGTGGTTCGTAAGAAAAGGCGCGTTCTCATTTCCCAACGCACAACGTTGGCCCACTGGTTAATCAGTAACGGTAAATCACGGTATGACTGGATCCATTTTTTGTACATGGACCAAATCACCGTCTCCGAAGTCGGGCGCACAATCACTTCTTCCTCCAGGCGTGATTCCGGGTCTACGATAATATCCCCGTCCTCCGTAGCCTTCAAACGGGTATGAGTAACGATCGCGCATTCCTTGGCGAACCCCTCCACGTGGGCCGCTTCCCGCGCAAAAAACGACTTGGGGATAAACAGCGGGAAATAGGCGTTGACATGCCCGGTTTCCTTAATCATGCTATCCAGGCATTCCTTGATATTGTCCCACAACGCAAACCCGTACGGTTTAATCACCATGGTCCCTTTCACGGGACCGTAATCGGCCAGTCCGGCCCGGCTGATTACTTCGGTGTACCAGGCAGCGTAATTTTTTGATCGGGGAGTAATTCCTTTAGACATAAAGTTTCCTTTTTTTTAACCGCAGTAATTTTGGTATTAATATCCGATAAACCCTACGGGCGATCCGAATACTAAGCATTAAAACCGGTAATTTTAACCGAAAATAACCGACGGGAAAATTAGCGGGGATCGGAAGGGCTTTCCAACAGAAAGGTTTGGCTTTATGTAATGATTCATCTGTCCAAAACGTTGATCTTGAATTTTTATCAGAATTGATTGTATAAAAAACCCTGCCGGTAATAGCCGGCAGGGCGTATCTTTCCATTGGAAAAATATTTGGAGGAAAGATATGATAAATGTAACACTATTTGGACAAATAATAAGCAAATTAGATCGCTATTCATTTAAAAAGATTGTTGGAAAACATCAATCCGACAAGCACCACAAAGGAATTAATAGTTGGACGCATCTCATTTCCATGTTGTTTTGTCACTTTTCAAAGGCCAACTCATTACGCGAGATCAGCAATGGTTTGCGCTCCGCAACCGGCAATCTGAATCATTTAGGGATTTCCCTTGCGCCCAGCAAGTCTTCTTTATCGTATATCAATCAGCATCGCCATTGGGAAGTGTTCAGAGACTATT
>Ga0256830_1000276_pt1 | contig 44884 bp, 63 predicted proteins | sample 128326metaG_FD_190537 | JGI IMG/M metagenome (GOLD analysis project Ga0256830, IMG submission 190537) | Hydrothermal vent microbial communities from Lau Basin, Pacific Ocean - 128-326 | ecosystem: Environmental > Aquatic > Marine > Hydrothermal vents | place: Pacific Ocean: Lau Basin | collected...
AGCTTCCCTGTATTGAATTCTCTCTCCAATTCCCCTTCAGGGCCCTTGACTTTCAATACAGCCCCGGCTATTTCTGCTTCAACCTCTTCAGGTATTTCAATCTGCTGGAAGATTTCTTTTTTCATTTTTTGTTTAATAAAAATATGCGATTAAACATCCTCCTATTTTCTCTTCCTGAGCCTCTTCATGACTCAGGAGGCCTTTGTTGGTTGAGATAATAACAGTTCCAAGGTTCCTTGCAGGAAGATATCTTCTCCTGTACTTTTCAATCTGGTCCTTATTGACTGTAAATCTTGGCTTTATTGCCCTGCACTCTGTCATCTCCCCGATTGTTACTTCTACAGATTTCTCCTTAGCATTTATCTTGTACTTCTTTATTGCACCCTTCTGTTTCATTATCTTAAGGATTTCAATTAACACGTTTGAAATTCTATTTATCTTTACTGTCTCTTTTCTGGCTTTCTTTGCATTTCTTATCATGTTCAATGCATCTGCAACAATATCTTGTGACATTTTTTATTTCCTCCTATGAGTATTTTTTAAATCCTATTTCTTCTGCAATTTCCCTAAAGCAGTGCCTGCATAAATTTAGTCCGTATGATTTTATATGGGCTCCGAACCTTCCGCACCTTTCACACTTTTTTGAGGCTATCCCTGTTTTTCTTTCTTTTGGCTTGCAGTGCTTCAGGAATTTTTCCTTTATTGCCGGCTTGTTTTTCAGCTGTTTGAGAATATTTCTCCAATCACTGGCTCCCATTTTATGCAAACTCCACTTGGAAGTTGTCTTCCATAAATTTAATTATTTCTTCTTTGCTGATAATCTGTCTGCGAGGTATTTTCCCTTTTTTTATCTTCTTTAACTTTACTCTTCTGCCAGCCCTCTTAAAAACAACAGTAACATCCAGTCCGATAATTCCAATTTCTCTATTGTATTCTACGCCAGGAATTTCAATGTACTCTTCAATGCCGAATGAAAAGTTGTTCTCGCTTATCTGCTTCTTTTTTAGCCTGTTGTCTAATGCAATAAGCATTTTTTTGAGAAGCTCTTCTTTGCTTTTTCTTATTGTTACAAGAGCCCCTATTTCCAGTCCCGGCCTTACTCCAAGAGAGGGTATTCTTTTTTTTGATTTCATTTTTGCAGGTTTTCTTCCAGTAAGCATGTTCAACAGTTTTACTCCCCTTTCCAAGTCATCTCCAATTCCACCTACGCTTAAAACGATTTTCTCAATTTTTATCCTTCTCATAGGGTTTTCTTTGGAAGTATTTTTTTCCTTATCCATCTTATTCAATAACCATTAGTTGTTTAATTAAGACATTAACTTTATTTTTGTTGATAGTCAATTCCACCATTCTCCTTTTTTCATCTATTCTGTTTACCACTCCTTTTTCTCCTGCATGCTTTCCTTCAAAAATAAGGACTTTGCTCTTTTCAACTAATGGAAGGCATTTTTCTACTTTCTTGTTTTGAAGGTCAACTAATACAGAATCATTAACTTTGCATTTGATATTCGAAAGAATATTGCGCCCATCGCTCAGGTTGAGCTGCATTTTTCTTCCTTTTAGGGCCTTTTTGCCTATGATTTTTGCTGTCTTTTTTAATGACTCCTGTTTATTTATTTCTTCAACTTTGAACTTCCCTTTATCTGAAATCTCCAGCCGATAGTATTTTTTTGAAGGGACAATAGCAATTATGTCAAACAACAATGCCGCATTTCTCTCGTCTGTAACTGGCTTATTGTTCAAAAGGATATTCTTTTCATGGATTGCTTTTTTCACCTCTCTCCTATTCTGAGCAATTCCAAGAATATCCCTTAAAATAACGAGGATAGGGATTCCTTTTTCAATGTTTGATTTAGGCCTTACTACGAATGTGGTGCCTTTTCTATGTACTGGCCAGTTTTTTGGAACTTTTTGTCTTTTTAAGTGCATTTTACTTATTGATTTCTTTGTTCTTTTTATTTGTATTTGATTCTTTTTCCCCTGTTTTTTGAGATTCGCTTTCAGGTTTTTTTTCATCCGTCTTTTTCATCTTTTCTTTTCCGAAAACACCATTTCTTTTCCTGTCTTCTAAATTCAATTCTATAATCTGGAGGTTTGAAGGCTGCAATTTTACATCAACTTTTGATCCGTCCTGCTTCTTGACCTGAATCCCCTCTATCCTTACTTTTGAATTCTTTAGCTCAACAACAGTTACTTTTCCTGTTCTTCCCCTGAATTTTCCTTTCATGACTTTTACCTTATCCCCTTTTTTTACAGGAACATTTCTCTTCCCGTATTTTTTCCTTAATTCCCTTGAAAGGTTTACGCTGATAAACTTCTTTTTCAAGTGCAGAGGGGCGTTAGCTATGTATTTTCTCTGCTTTCTCGGCTGCTTGCTTGCTTTCCATGATACAGAAAAACTCCTTTTCATTTTAATATACATTTGAGGCTATTTTGGCTACAGACGGCCATCGCTCCAAAACCTCCCTTGCAATTGGTCCTTTAATTTGGGTTCCTTTTGGATTTCCTTTTTCATCCTTGAGTATTGCAACAGCATTGTCTTCAAAAGCAACCCTCTCTCCGTCAAGTCTCCTGTATGGCTTCTTCTGCCTTATTATAACTGCATCAAATACTTTTCCTTTCATGTCCGGAACTCCTTTTCTTATACTCACTTTTACCCAGTCTGCAATTTTCGCACATCCCTGTTTTCCTTTTTTTCCCTTTCCTTTTTTTACTGAAACAAGCTTTACAATTTTTGCTCCGCTGTTGTCTGATGCAATCATAATTGCTCCAAGGTTCAGCCCTGCTGTTGCTTTTGCACTTATTGCTTTCATTTTTTGTTTTTTCCTCCGTTGTCTGATTCTTTTACTTTTCCAATGACTGTGAAATGCAATATCTTGCTGAGGGGCCGGCACTCTTGAATTTTTATTAAGTCTCCAACATTAATGCTTTCTTCCATACAGGCAGGAAGTCTCGCATGGATTTTTGTTTTTTTCCTGGCATATCTTTCGTATTTTCTTACATAAACCATTCTTTCAAATTCTATAGTCACTCTCTTCGGGAATTTTCTGATGACATTTCCCTCAAAAACCCTTCCCCTTGTTTTCAGGTTTCCGTGAGTGTTGCATTTTTTATCATTGCAAACAGCTTCAGCTATATCTGATTTCTCGGATTTTTCTCCTTTTCTCTCTGCTATTTTCTTTCTTCCTTTCATTTTTTTTGTTTTTTGTGTATGTTTTTAATCAATGGATTCTTCATCAAATCCGTGTTTGACCAAGAGCTCCTTTATTTTCTTTTTATGGTCTCCTTGAAGTTCTATTGTGTTTCCTTTGTGAGTTCCACCGCATGCCAGCTCATTTTTCAGGGCCTTTGCGATTTTCTTCACATCAATTCCACTCTCGAACCCTGTAACAACAGTGACTACTTTCCCGTATCTCTTCTTTTCGGTTGTCACTTTTATTCTTTGCGAACTCTTTACGATTTGTTCACATACACAGGCTTGCTTAGGCAAGCCGCATTTTGGACATATTTCCATGTTATTTATTGATTGTGAGTATTCTTGCAATGATTTTTTTTATTTCTTTTACTTTCGAGCCCCCTGATTTAGAGATGTTTGCTTTTGAATGAATTAACTCTAATTTGAGCTCTTTTAGTCTTTTCTCCCTTTCCTCCTTGCTCATTTCCCTGATTTCCTTTGCTTTTAGTGCCATTTATTTTTTTCTCCTTGTTTTTTTAACTGGCTTTCTTTTTTCAGCATCTTTTTCCACACTATCAATATTTGTTAGATTTGATTTTAATTTGCTGATAAGAGAGTCATCAATAACAATCTTATCCTTTAATACTGCGTGCGGTGAAAGGATGCTTACTTTTACCCCTACTGTTCCGGGCTTTGTCTGTGCTATTGATTGGGCCCTGTCAACAACTTTTGCAGAGTCTCCTGTTTTTTTCAGATATCCTTGGGCAAATCTCCATGTTCTTGCTCTTGAACTCGGAAGTTTTCCGCTTAGCCTTATTTCAACACCAAGAGCCCCTGCATTAATTATGCTCTGAAGCGCCCTGTAAGCAATAACCTTAAATTTAAGGGGCCCGAACTTTTCCAGCTTTAAAGCAATATCATCAGCCATTATCTGCGCATCAAACTCTGGTTTTTTTATTTCTTCAATATTTATATGAGGGTTTTCGAGCTTGAACCTTTTTTTTAAGACCTCTGTCAGACTTCCTATTTTCTCTCCTTTCCTCCCAATTATCAATCCTGGCTTTGTCGTGGAAACAATTATCTTTTCTCCTACAGGAGTATACTCTATCTTCACCCTGCTTATTCTTCCTTTCCCAAGCGAACTCTTTATGTATTCCTTTATTGCAAATTCTTCTTTTTTGAATTTGACTACTTTTTTTTCCTCCATTATTTTTTTCTCCTTTTTGTTTTATTCAGATTTTTTTTCTCTACTGCAACTATTCTAACATGAGTCCTTTTTCTCCTTATTCTTCCAAACCTTCCAAAAGGCCTTGATGCAATGTTCGATACAGCTTCAGCAATTACAGGATCCTCAATCCCGCTGGAATGTGCATTTGCAGACAGGCTTTTTAGGAGTTTTATGAATTCTTTAGATGCCTTTTCAGGATATCTTCCAGACATAATTCTTCCTTTTCTGTGGGGTATCTCTCCTTTCATTGGAACTGCTTTTTTATGCAAGACAACTTCTTCAAGATCTCTTTGTGCGATTTCAATTTTTTTCCCCTTAATGAATCTGCAGATTGCAACAGAGTGTTTTGATGATATTGGAAGGCTTACTGCGTTTACAACAGCCTCTGTCTTTTTCGCTTTTTCTGCTGTTTTCTTTTTTTCCTCAGAAGAATCTTTCTTCTTATTTTCGTTTGAAGATGGGGCTTTTGATTCTTCCTTCTTTTCTTTTACAGCTGGCAAAGCTTTCTCTGCTTGTTTTTTAGATGATTTGCTATTAACTATTCCTTGCTTTTTTTGCTCTGCTTTTGTTGCTGGTTTTTCAGTATTAGTAGCCATTTTTATTTCTTTGATTTTGCTCTGGAACCTTTAGTTGCTCCGACTCCCGCACTTCCGTGAGATACTCTTGCTCTTGTTGGAGCAAACTCTCCAAGCTTGTGTCCGAGCATTTCTTCAATTATCTCTACAGGCACAAATTTATTTCCGTTATAAACATGAATTTTCAATCCGACCATTTCAGGAACCACGACAAGGTCTCTTTGGTGTGTTTTTATCTGCTTTTTTCTCTCTAGTTTTGTTTTCGCCCTGTTGATAAACTCTTCAATTTTTTGAAACTGCCTGAGAACAGTTCTTCTTTGTCTTGACCTTAAATACTTTGCAAATTCCCTTACATCCATTGCTTTCAGCTCTTCAAGCGTCTTCCCCTTGTATGTGAATTGTTTTTTTTGTAGCTCCATTTTTATTTTCTTTTTCCTGTTCTCTTTGGCCGAAGCAGCCCCACTTTTCTTCCAGGAGGGGCATTCCTTTTGGCAATCTTGCTTTTTGGGTTTTTTCCTCTTCCTGAGCCAAATGGATGGTCTATTGCATTCATTTTGACAGCAGAAGTCCTTGGCCACAATTTATTTTTTGATTTTTTAATATGATATTGCTTTCCTGCCTTGACAAGAGGTTTTTCAGTTCTTCCTGCTCCTGCAATAACCCCTACAATTGCCCTGCAGTTTTTGTTAAACTTTTTTTCTTTTTTTGAAGGCATTAATACAAAGACTTTATCCCCCACAACTCTGCTGACTTCTGCACGGCTTCCTGCTGTTTTAATGAAGACTCCCCCATCTCCTGGCCTTGATTCAATGCAATATATGCTTGTTTTTACTGGTGTATCTTTAAGATGCATGATATTTCCTTCTTTTATTTCTTTTCCTTCAAAGCTTATTTTTTGCCCCTCAACCATATTTTTGAAGGCAGGAATATAAAAGCTCCCTTTTTCATAACTTATTTTTGCCAGAGGAGCAGTATGGCCTGTTGAGTTAAGCAGCTTAACAACAGTTCCCTCTCCTTCCAGCTTTGGAGGATATTGGAGCTTGAACCTAAACGCTTTTCTTCTGACTCTATAAGTGTTGCTTCCCTTTCCACGCGCCTGGACAATTATTCTTTTTCCCATTTACATCATTCCTAATTTCGTAGCTAAATCAATAGCAGGAAACTCTTTTTTTAATTTAACATAAGCATATTTTTTGCCTCCTCTTATAGATGTTCTTACTTTCTCTACCTTAACTTTAAAGAGATCTTCTATCTCTTTCTTTATCTGGGTTTTTGTCATATTTTTTCCTGTTTCAAATGTTAAAACATTCTGGGTTTCTATAGACATTACTGCTTTTTCTGTTGATAAAGGCCTCAGGCTCATTCTTTTTCTCCGTTGAATTTAATTTTAAGGTCATTGACTGCTTGTTCGGTATACAGAGTAAGTCTTCCAGGGCCTCCTTTTGCTAAATCACTTACACTTAGGTTTTTTACATTAGTTATCTCAAATGCGCTTGTTTTAAGGCTCTCATTATCTCCTGCAACAAGAAGCATCCCGGCATTGCTTTTGTATTTTCTTCCTCTTGCCTTTCCTTTTCCGCTTCTGACTTTTTTCTTTTTCAGTGCCAGCTTAAATAACTGTTCTCCAAGAACCTTCTTTAAAGCTGAAATAATGTCTTTTGTTTTTAATGAGGTGATTTCTGATTCAACTATTAATGGAAACTCTCTCCCCAGCTTTTTCCCTTTAAGAGTCTCATATCTTTCTGCAATCTCTTTCTCATTTGCTGTTGCACTTATGGCAGAAATCAATGCAATCTCAAGCTCTTTCTTATTTATCTTTTTTGTATTAATCATTGAAAGTGTTTTTGGAGGATGTGCTCTCCTTCCTCCTTTTACAGAGGAGATTTCAGCAGCCTCCCAGTGAAACTGAGAACCTCTTCTTAAAAGAATTTTTCTTGGAACTCTTGATATTCCGCGACCATAACCGCTCTTCCAGACATGCCTTCTGTGTCTTATTTTCCCGCTTGCAGAATGCTGCTTTCCTGCAACAGGGGAAGGGGAATATGGCTGCTTTGTCTTTTTTGCCTCAATAACTTTTGAGATTATGTCTTCTCTGATTTGCGCAGAAAAACATTTTGGAAGCTCAATTTTTCCTTTTTCTTTTCCGTTTATATCAAGTATGTTTGCCTTTGCCATTTGTTTTACCTCAACTCAATAAACTCAAAACTTTTCTTTAATTGTTTTTTAGTTCCTCTTAACGGAGCAGTGGCTATTAACTGCCTTTTTGAAGGCCCTTGCACAGAACCTCTGACAATAATGTAGTCTGTTTTTATGTCTCCATAATTCTTTATGTTCTTTAGCTTATCATCTGATTTCCCGATGCTGATGATTTTATTATTGTAAACTACTCTTGTAAACATTCCTAATTGTCCTGCCTGCGGGGCCCTGAAAGTAACTCTTGCAGGATGCCATGGTCCGAGGCTTCCAGGCCTTCTTCTTCCTTTTTCAGACTTCGCCTGTTTTAATGTAATGCCAAATCTTTTTACAGGCCCCGACAATCCCTTCCCTTTTGTAAGTCCCCTAATATCAATAAGCTGGCCGTTTTCAAAAACATCCAAAACAGATATTTCTTTTTTCAAACTCTCCTTAATAGTATTGATTTTTTCCTCAATAGTTCCAGATAAGCCTATTTCTGCAATATCTGGTGTTTTTTTCAGGCCTGTTTTTTTTACCTGAGAATAAACAATAACTCTGACATCGTCGTACTCTTCAGCTTTTACATCTTCTATTTTTTTACTGCTCTTTTTTGGAAGTTTAATTTTCTTTTTCAGCTCTTTGTCAAGATTTTCAGCCAATACCTCTTTGGCAACTTTTCCGTTTTTATAAAATCTTGCAGACAATATTTTTAGTGGAGGGCATTCAAGGATTGTTACAGGTATTGAAATCTTTTTTCCTTTTGTCATAGAATCAGGAGTGTTGTCTTTAACATATGCAGACATCATTCCTGCTTTATAACATATAAATCCTTTAAATTTCTTTGAGCTAGAATTAATGCTGTCCCAGTTGGCTCTAGGCAGAAACTTTCTGGCCCTTTTTCTCGGCCAAAACTGCAAACTTCCTTTTCTTGGTGATTTTCTTGTAGGCATTTCTAAATATAGCGGATAGCATTTTAAATATCAACCCTGGATAAGATACTTAAAAAATTAGGGTTTTTAAAGCTTGCCATATTTTTCAGATTGCATGGCCTACAGCAATTTTTTTATATAATTGTTTTTTCTAAGAATTATGGCTCTTACAGAAGAGGAACGGGAGTACATAAAGAATCTCAACAGTGTAAACAATGGAAGTGTTTCTAGAACCTGCTCTGATTTTCAAGAAAAATACGGGTATTCAGTGTCCAGGAGCACTGTTTTAAGAATATGGAAGGAAAACGGCCTTCCTACAGAGAAGCGTGGAGGGCAGAGAAGAGGATTGAGTCAGGAAGAATTCAATAGATTATTTTTAAAACATAATGGGGATTTTGGGAAGATGGCTGAAGAATCAGGATATGCTGAAGAATCATTGAGAAGAAGATACAATAGAGTTAATCCAAACAGGCCTAAAAGATACCCTTTGAGTGACGATGAGTTTATGAAGCTGGTAGTTTATTTTAACCTGGATTTTGAGAAGATTGCAAAAGTGACTGGATTTAAGGCTAGCAGCCTGAGATCAAGATTCAGGTATGGAATTCCAAGAAGAATTAAAGGAAAATATTTGGATAATTTGGAAGGGATTAAAAAAAAACTGAATTCTTCACTGAAAGGTTCTGGCAATAATCTGGAAGAAACCCTTATGGCAATCAATCAGATAAACATTGATGAGGTGGTAAGATAATTCAATAGAAAGAGCTTTTGCTCAGGCTTCAAACTCAGACTCTTTCACTATTTCTTGGCCATCAATTTCTGCTTTCCTTATAACTTTTCCCTTTCTTTTTGCCATTTCCCTTATTTTTGAGAAATCTTTTTCTCCTTTCACAGATTCCGGGATAATAAGCCCTGTAATAATGAAGTCATGAGATATCTCTGCATTTTTAAAATCCGGCTTTTCAAAAACAAAACTCTCCCCGATTTTTTTGTCTCTTGTAACAATCCTGCAAAAATCAGGATTTGGCTTTTCATCTCCCTTTGAACTCGGCTTTGCAGATTTTGGGGCTTTTGCCTTTATTTTTAATACAGTATCATCTTTTTTAGCACTGAAACTCAATGCAAAAAATACTTTTGGAAATTTCTCAAGGAGCTCCAGGATTTCTCTTCCTGACATCTCTTTCTCAATAACATACTGCTTGACACCCATAAACTGCTTTTTGTTAATGAATTCCAGCTCATCATCAAGACTCAGGGTAGAGACTATAACCCCTTTCACAAGTGTTTTTTCATCCCCCAGCTTTATGGCGGTTTCTTTTACAAACTCTCTGGCAAATTCAGAGGTTGTGCTTATTGTGTATTTTCCTTTAGACTCTTTTGCCTTGATTATTGCCCTGTCTTTAAATTCCCCTTTCCCAAATTTCTGAAACTGCAAATGGACATCTTCATCAATATTTTTGTCAAAAATCTTTTTTATGAAATTCATATTTTGGTATTGTTAAACTCTCCTTATAAATTTTTGCAATACTCTTTTTATTTCAGATAATCTTTGCCTTATTTTTTTATGAGAATTTAATCTCTATATTTTTACAAAGCTTTATAAATTTGAGATACTTCTTCTATAGGTTTTATTAATAAAAAATGGACGGGGATTATTTCAAAAAAACTGTTGCCGCTATTGTTTTTGCAGCGCTTCTTTTGCTCTCTTTCTTTTTGCTAAGGCCTATTCTTTTGCCGATAATAACAGGAGTCATACTTGCATTTATTTTTAATCCTGTTTATAACAGAGTGCTTCGGTTTGTCCACTCAAAAAATCTCTCTGCAAGCTTAATTTGCCTTTTACTGATAGTCATAATAGTCCTGCCTCTGTGGTTTTTAACTCCTATAGTGATAAGGCAGGCTTTCCAGATATTTCAGGCTTCACAGCAGATCGACTTTGTAACTCTCTTGAAAAACATATTTCCCTCCCTTTTCGCTTCAGAGCAATTCTCAGCAGAGATAGGGTCTATTTTGTACTCTTTTGTCACCAAAGTTACCAACTCTTTTGTCAATATCCTCTCTCAGCTAATCATTAACTTTCCAACTTTGCTGCTGCAGTTCCTTGTTGCTTTTTTTACGCTATTCTTTGTTCTTAGGGACAAGGACAGTATTGTAGATTATATAAAAAGCATCTCCCCTTTTTCAAAAGATATTGAAAAGAAGCTGTTTGAATCTTCTAAAGGAATAACTTCTTCAGTTATTTACGGACAAGTTATTACAGGAATTATTCAGGGAATCATTGTTGGAATTGGTTTTTTCGTATTCAAAGTTCCAAATGCTTTGTTTTTGACGCTTATTGCTTCTTTGGCAGGGATTTTTCCAATTATTGGAACAACCATTGTATGGCTTCCGGTTTCTATTTATTTTTTTATCGTTGGGGCAACTCTTCCGGCAATCGGAGTTCTTATATTCGGGATAATCTCTTCATCAGTTGACAACATACTGAGGCCTGCATTTGTTTCATTGAAAACTGACGTGCATCCTCTCCTGATTCTTATAGGAATGGTGGGAGGGCTGTTTTTATTCGGAATTCTTGGATTTATCCTGGGTCCGTTGATACTCGCATATATACTAATAATTCTTGAGATATATCGGAATAAGAAGCCAAAATGGATTTTTGTGCATCCAGAAAAAAAATAATTCCATAAATATAAAAACTCTTTTTATTTTGAAAAATAAAATTTAAGGCGTTAAAGAGGTCTGATGAAACTGAAAATAAAGTTTTTAAAATGGTCTGCAGGGCTTCCTGTGGCAATCTTAAACAAAAAAACAGCAGAGAAAATAGGAGTCCATCCGAGAGACAGGATTTTTATAAAGCCTTTTTCAGGGAATTCAGAGAAAATATCTTCTGGAGTCGACATTGTTGAGAAGCTTGTTAGGGAAGATGAGGTTGGAGTGTCTTCTGAAATTAGAAAAAGAATGGGGCTTAAAAGAGGGCAGAAGGTGAATATTTCTCTGGCCCAGAGTCCTCGAAGTTTGGAGTTTATAAAAAAGAAGCTTAATAAAAAGAGGCTTTCTGAAAAAGAAATAGGCGAGATTATAAGAGACATTGTAAACAACTCTCTTTCGGAACCGGAAATTGCTCTTTTTGTCTCATCAGTGTACAGGCATGGAATGAGTATGAAGGAAACAGTTTACCTGACCAAGGCGATACTCAAGTCAGGGAGAATGCTTAGGCTAAATGAGAGATTGGTGGTTGACAAGCACTCAATAGGGGGAATCCCTGGAAACAGAACGACTCCTTTAGTAGTTTCTATTTGCGCTGCCGCAGGGCTTATAATTCCGAAAAACTCTTCAAGGGCAATAACAAGCGCTGCAGGAACAGCAGACGTTATAGAAACTGTGGCAAGGGTTGATTTTTCAATCGAAGAGATAAAAAAAATAATAGGGAAAACAAACGCATGCATGGTCTGGGGAGGTGCTTTGGGGATGGTTCCTGCAGATTCAAGGATAATTCAGATTGAAAAAATGCTTGGAGTTGATCCAGAGGCACAGCTTCTTGCCTCAATAATGTCGAAAAAGCTTGCTGTTGGAAGCAAGTATATTCTCATAGATATTCCTTATGGAAAAAATGCAAAAGTAACCAAGGCGAGAGCACTGAGATTAAAGAGGAAATTTGAGAAAATGGGGGATTATTTCAACAAGAAATTAAAGGTTGTTTTGACTGACGGAAGCCAGCCGATCGGGAATGGGGTGGGTCCTGCATTGGAGATGGCGGATGTTATTAATATATTAGACCCTCAGAAACAAGGGCCGAAAGACCTTGAAGAAAAATCTCTTTTTCTTGCAGGAGAGCTTTTAGAGCTTACAAAAAAAGCCAAAAAAGGCGAGGGAATTAAGATTGCAAGAGAGATACTTTATTCAGGGATGGCTTTTAAGAAATTTAAGCAGATAATTAAAGCACAGAAGGGCTCTCTTAAAAACCTGAAAAGCTTTAATCCAACAGGGTTTAAAAAAGACATATTTTCAAAAGAGTATGGTGAAGTTGAAGAGATAGATAATAAAAAAATAAATTCCTTGGCAAGAGTTGCAGGAGGGCCTGCTGATAAATATGCAGGAGTTTATCTTTATCTGCATGTCGGGGATAAAGTCAAGAGAGGCGATAAGATAGTTACTCTCTATGCTGAATCGAGGTCAAGGCTTAGGCAGGCGTTGAGATTTTATAAAGAACAAAAGCCTGTGAAGATAAAATAATCCAACATTTTTTAAAGTTTAATTTGTTCTTTGCTTTATGGAAGAGATTAGCCACAGGAGAAAGCTCATAAATTATTTTAAGAAAAATCTTTCAAAAGGATATACTTCAGAGACTCTTAAATGGGCATTAATCAGGCAGGGATACTCTCGAACAGACATTTCGCGGGCGCTTGAGCAGGCAAACAAAGAGCTTGCAGAAAAAGCACCAGTTCTTAAAGAAAAACCGGTGATAAAATGCAGGGTTATTGACGAGAATAACAATGTTCTTGATGTTAAAGTAAAAAAACCTCTCTGGAAAAGGCTGCTTGGGCTCTGATTTTGATGCATAGAAATGTTTAAAACTGCATGATTAATTCTTAATTTATAAGCCGCTGTCGCATAATGGTATTGCACCTGGCTTGAGACCAGGGCCCTTCGGGGCATCCCCGTTCGATTCGGGGCAGCGGCGTTTATTCAGCATACAGAGGGCGCAGGAGATGTGCTTTCGCGTGAGATTATGGCATGCCTTTAATTTATTCATAATATTTCTTTTCTTTCAACAAACCTAAAGAAATAGCAATAGGGGCATATATTGTTGATATTTTGTGCAGCGCATTTTCAAAAAATCCTTTTTCTCTAACTATCTTTGCAAAGTATCTTCTTTCCTGCAACCCTTTTTTTATGCTCGTGATTAATGATTTTGGATTTGAAAAGTCAATTTCTTCCATGGTGAAATTTCCATTAAATAATGAGTCAATCCTGTATGCTTCAGAGCTATAGATGCCTGGAATGTGGTTTTCTTTTGCCAGTCTCTCATTTTCAGAGAACATTCTCGGATAGCTTGAGTTAAACACTTCCAATACATCAAATCTTCCTGAATATTTTTCAAAACTCTCTTTAGAAAGGCAGAGGTTCTTTTGGCGGTGCAGGATTCTCTCTGCTATCCTGTTCATGAATTTGTTTTCTGGTCTGAGGGCAACTGTTAAGTATCCTCTCTCTTCTGATATTCTTAATACTTCTTCAAGATTTCTTGTTCCTATGTCTTCTCTGCTTCCCGCTACAAGAACTCTTGTTTTGTCAGTAGGAATCTCTTCTGTTCTTAAGAAGAAATGCCAGAACCCTTTCTCGCTTCTTGCTCCTATATAAACATCTTTATGCTCGTCATAAATTTCAATTGATTTCGGCATCTTTTCTATTGAGTGCATGATTGTTTCATACATTCCGTTTCCACTGAAATTAGTGATTCCTACGAGAGTATTCTGGTTTTGCCTGGAACATGCAATGACAAACTCCTCAAGGCTCTTTACCCTCCTGTTGCCAAGCAAATCCACCCATATCCTCTCCCAGACACCGCTTTCTTCAAGGTTGCTCACTACATGGGTGTGCAAGTCTGTTTTAACATTATGGAATTTCATCCCCTCTAAACCAGCAAATCTTTTTTTAAATTTTTTTATGTTAAAGAACAATGGCCTTAGCTTGCTTTGTGAAAAATCCAGCAAAGTTTTTAAATGCTCTCTGAAAATATTTTTCATGGAAGAAACAGAATCTCTTAAGGAATACTGTTCAAAAATAGAAACTGGCGATTATACTCTTCTTGTAGTTTCAACTGAATTTTTTGACAATTATGGGGAAAAGCAAAGAAGAGCTCTTGAAACAAGAGTTATGCTAATGGACTGCCTGAAAGCTTCTCCTTCAGCAATAGAGTCCCGCGCTGTTAAAAATAAATTATTGCTGATGAAGGAGAATCATAATTTGTACGGAAAGTCTCGAGGATATGCAAGGAAACTTCATAATGAGGCTGTAAAAAGAGTAAATTGCTTTTCTAATCCAAAAGTGTACAGGATGATTGTAAAAAAAGATAGGTGTGTGGATTATTGAGAATCTCTTTCAAAAGCTTCAATAACTCTTGTATCAGGGCTTAACAAGTAAATGTGGTCTCCTTTAAACCTCAATCCTCTGTAAATCTTCTGCAACAACTCTCTTCTTGCCTTGTCTTTATAAAAACTCCAATAATGATTTGGTTTTGTCTGTTTCAGGATTTTCCAGAAGGCATCTTTGACATTTGGATTTGGGTATTTTGTAAAAATAATGCTTTTGCACTGTTCGCCCGGAAAGTCAATGCCTCTGGCACATTTTGTTGTGAACAGAGTGTCAATCTGCCCTTTTTTGAACATATCAATTATCTTCCCGCTTTTGTCTTCTTTCTGAATCTCCTTTAGCCTCTCTCTGCTAATCAGGTTGCCGATATTATATTTGCCAAGCTCTTCTTCAGAGGGAATGTCCTGAAAAGAATTAACATGGACCAGGAGAGGCTTCTCTGCTATTCTAACGCACTCGCTCAATGCCTGCAGATACCTCTCCCTGCTGAATTTTCCGCTTGAAAAATTTTCATATCTGCAGTCAATTTCAAGACCTGTTCTCTTTACTGTAATTTGCCCTTGCTGCTGGGTTTCAGCCTCTATTATCTTAAATTCAGAGATGCCAAAAACATTCTTTAAAATCTCAGGAGAATGCAGTGTTCCCGACATCATAACAATTATTTTGTTTTTTTCAGCCATCTCCTTAAATTTTTTTGCAAGATTTGTTGTTACAAGCCCTGCAATGAGATTTTTGTCTTTTTTGAAGAATGCCACATAGGTTTCATCCAGGAAATCTTCAAACATTTTTGAGGTCTCTTCCACATCAAACAGATAGCTTTCATCATCAGCTTCCTGGAGAAATTCAGGAGAATCCGTAAAAATCCTTATCAAATCATAAACTCCTGTTTCTTTCAAAGGGATTATCTCTCCGGAGTTTATCGCATCCATAACTCTCTTGTTTCTCTTTATCTGCCCAATTATCTCGTGCATCTCCTCAATTTTTCTTTCATTTTTTTCTTCAAAAGCAACAACATGGATTAATGAATTCTGAAGCCTGTCAAGGTTTATGTTCCTCTGATTTGAAAAACTATCAAGAAACTCATCACATTCATCTATTATTTCAACTTCTGTTAAAGGCTTTCTGTTAATGGCGGATTCCAGCTTGTATTTTAATGAGTTAAAGACAATAACATCTGAATCAATAAAAGAGTTAAACTGCTCATAAAACCCGCACCCTTTTTTTCTCTGATAAAAAACAAATTTAGTGTTCTTTAGCCCGGTATAGGTCTTTTTTTCTGAATTTTCAAAAATTTTCAGCTCATATTCTTGAGGAACAACAGGGCACCAGTAAGGGCATATGCTTGCAACAGAAACTCTTTTTACATCCTTTATTGTATCAAAGTTCCTTATGTTTATTTTTTTGTTTTGTTTTAAATACTCCCTTATTTTCCTGAAATTTTTTTCTTTCAGCTCTATCTTGCAGGGTATATTTGGATTGTCTGCAGAAATATCCTCTCCTATTGCCTTATCAATTTCTTCTCTTTTTCCTTCAAAGATATCGCTAAGCTTTGCGTTTGTTTCCTTTTTTAACTTTGGGATTGCATTTTTATTATCTTCAAGAAATTTGCACTTGTGGTTGTTTCTTCCGGTTATAACACTTATCTTTAGCTTTTCTCCATTGTCTTTTAAGAGGTATTTTTCCTCTTCATAGTCTCTTTTGTACTGGCCCTGAAGATTTTTTCCTGGAACGACAATTGCTGATTTTCCGAGCTTTCTTGCTATGTTTAATGCAATTGCTGATTTTCCTGTCCCGCAAACCCCTTGAATAAAAATCACCCTGCTTCCTTTTTCAATAGCATCTAGCACCTCTTTAACAATGTCTTCCTGGGATTTCCCATTGGAAAAGACAAGTGGCTCAAGAAATTTGTCTTTTTTATATAAGCTCCACATATTTTAATAAACAAGTTTTAGATAAGAAGCTTAAAAAGAAAGGGATTATAAATATTGCGGGGTTTTTGGATTAATCAATGAATTATTTTCCTTAAAGCACTAACTATCAAAGTGATTATGGTTTGCCAGCTGTTAAAAAACTAATCATCCAAATAATGCTGACAAACCTTCTGCTGCAGCTTCTTTTTTCTCCTCTTTCGGCTTTTCCTCTTTCTTCTCTTCTTTAGGCGCTTCTCCGGCTGTAGCTGCAGGAGCTGCTGCAACTAAGCTTGCGCTCTCAAGCTCCTTATCTATGTCAACACCTTTTAAACTGGCAACAAGAGATTTGATTTTTGCCTCTGAATCAGAGTCAACCTCTGCGCCAGCAGCTGCAACAACACTTTTCAGGTTCTCTTCATTAACTTCTTTTCCAAGCTTATGCAACAAAAGTGCTGCGTATATGTATTCCATTTTATTTATTTTCCTCATCAGATTTAATTTTCTGATCCTGATGGTTTTCATTCTCTTTATTTTTTTCACTGATATCCTCTTTTTCTCCTGATTCTTTTTCATTCTCTCCTTTCACTTCATCTTGCTTTGGTCCTGCATTTTCAGTTATAACACTGATTGCCTTTCCATGCATTCCTGCTTTACTTATAAGGAATTTAATTGTATCTTTGCTGACATATCCAATTTCCACAGCAAACGGAAGCGCCCTTTCAAATGCTTTCTTAAGCTCTTCAACAGCCCCCTCTTTGTCAATTTTAATGTCCAAATACAGCTTTCCTTCCTTAGTGTCAAATGCAAGCAGAGGAATAAATCCGACTGAAAAAGGTTTTATATCCAGCTTAGACATGATGTCTGCAGCGCTCTCAGATATCTTCCCTCCTTTTTTAACAATTACTTTCGGCTCTTTAATGTGGATTTTCCCTTTTTCTATCTGGATTTGAATTCCCAAAGATCCTAATTCAGATATTGCTGGTCCTGGAACAAGGTCTGTAGGGCCTTCTGGAATTTCAATGTCTTCTGGAGCCTCCTGTCCTGCTTTTGCTTTTGCAGGGCTTTTGCTTTTGAGAAGCTCCAAAGCCAGGTCAAAACAATCCATGTTTGAAAATAGTATGGCTGAGCTGTCTTTAATATGCTCTTTAAGCTCTTTAAGCTCCTCGTTGTGAGAGTTGTCAATTGACCTGAACATGATGCTTTTTTTAGGAACTTTTATTATTGCCTTTCCTCTGAGTTTTTTCCCTATCTCCTGAAACTGTGAAGCCGGAAGATTTTTTATAGATGCAACTAAAATTGTTCTATTATTTTTTATCAAATCAGAGATTTCTTTGACTGCATTTATTTTCCTTTCAGGGATATGTTCTACTGCTTTTTTTGTCATCTTACGTTTATTTTCCGGGGTTTAGTCATTGTGAATTTTATTTCTATGTTTTTTATATTCTCTTTCTCCTTCGGCATTGCCTTTAAAATTGCATTGTAGACTGCAAGGATGTTCTCAATAATCTCTTCATCCTTCATGCTTTGCTTTCCGACGGCAAGTTTTATGCTTGCCTCTTTTACTCTTATTTTTATGCTGTTGCTTATCTTTTCTTTAATTTCATTTATCTCTTTGTCATTAGCATTAAGGACTATTCCCAGCTGTGGAGAAGGCATTTTTCCGGCAGGGCCCAAAACCTTTCCAAAAGTTGTTGCAACTTTAGGCATTAAGCTTGCCTGGGCAATGAAAAAGTCAAACTTTTTTACAATTTTTTTAAGCTCTTTTTTGTCAGAATATTTTTTGAATTCCTCTTTTGTTATTGTCTCCACGTTTTTGTTTTTTGACTCTAAAAAAGCGCATACTTTCTTGTCTTTTATCTTGTACGGGACACTTACAATTAAGTTTACAGGATTTCTTTTGGGGTCAAACTTCTGAAGATTTACAATTAAGTCAACGCTTTGGTCAAATTTTCTTTCTTTTTCTTTTCTTAACTCAGATAATGCTTTTTGAAGGTCTTTTTTAAGGTCCATCTTAGTATTTTGATAAATCCCAACTCCCTTTGCCGATTATTTTTGCCTCCCATCTCATGCGCCGCAGGCATAGAACGTATCCTGCAACGATATGGTTCAAACGGCAATATTCTGTGATGAAGAGAGTTTATAAGCTTTGCTGTCCAAAAAAGAATATGATTAGAAGAAATTAAACACTCTTTCTCCTTTTTTTCAGGACAAGGAAATAATCTCTGTCTTTGTCAGATGCATTAATACATTCTGCCTCTGCACTCAGGAAATATAGCCCTCTCTTCACCTTTCCAAGAGGCATTATTATTTTTTTCTCAGTATAATCAGTGACTGTTATTTCTTTTTTAATTACTTTTATCGTTCTTCTTGGGAATTTTGTTATTTTGTATGTCATATTGCAGGTTACTGGAAAGTTATCTCCTTTTTTTGTTAAGGACAGTTTGGAGAGAAGAGGATTCTTTGAGAAGATTATCTTGGAAATAACTTTAATCTTAACATCAATTGTAAAGTCTCTTTCTTTAGGGAATATGTTAACTTTTGCAGGAACAGCGTATTCAATTGCATTAATGAACAAAAGAGCAGCAATAACAGATATAGCTAAAAAGACAGGGATCATTGGCTTCTTCTTTGCCAGCAGCTTCATTTTTTATTTAGTTTTATTTTAACCAAAAATATCAGCAGAATGAGAAGAAGAATACTCGTTGATATTAAAAGCCCTGCGGCAGGAGAGATTGTCTCTTCTGCTCCGGCAACACCTCCGGTTATTCTTGCAGGAATTCTCTTTACATCTCTCTTGTTTTCTTTTTCATATTTCTCTTTGCCTTCTAAATTATCTTTGACAGGCTTCTCATAAAATTCAGCTGTTGTCTTTACATTAAGGCTGAGTTGAATCGCCATTCCAGGAATTACTGCTCCTGGCTCTGAGACGCAGCTTCCTTTTGCCTCAAACACAAAATCATACTCTTCCCAGAGGTCTGCATCATCAGGGATTGACAAGTATATTTTTAATGGCCTTACAGGGATATACCCTTCTTCGTTGGGGTGTTTCACATAGTCAATTCCTTCAGGAGGGCTCTCTGGAATCTCTAACACTATCGGGCTTTTTTCCACTGCAATATTCTCTCTTATTTTTTCTATAACTCCAGAGACTTCATAATTCTGTTCACGCAGTTCAGGATCATATCTTATTTTCCAGTCAGGGCCTTTAATCTTGTTAACAACAACATGGGTTAGTCTGTCTCCGTAAAGATTATAGAAGTTCCATGTTACTTCAATTTCGTCTCCTGGCCTTGCGCTTGCCTCCATGCTTAGCGGGTTTGCCCCAAGAGAGCATGCAGCATTGACTATTGGAGAATAAAAAAATAAAAATACAAAAAGAATTATGAATTTTCTGCCCATTCTCTGAACCAATAAATGCTGTTTAAATACTTTTCCATCAGGCTGCTGAGATGGTTATTCCGACACTATAGCTTCCTGCTGCCTGTCCCGGCGGGATGCTTATTCTATGGTAGATGTTGCAGCTTCCTCCAGGGCTTACTGGCGCGCACACTGTAGCATCAGATGTTGAATAGGCTGTCCAAGAGCCTGCTCCAGTGCTGCTCCACTCCATTCTGCTTACCGGAAAAGTGTCGGATCCTGATGCGAATACAGGGTTGTTTGCCCTTGCAGAAATGCTTGCATCAATATTTGACTCGTTTCCAACAGTTACAATCAATGGATATCCTTGGTTTGTATTTGCATTTATGGGACCTTCTCCAGGATTCATGCTTCCAAAATCAACAGGGGTGTTGCTCAAGGTTATTGAGAGAAACTGGCTGACTGATACGCTTGCTGTTGTTGATTGGCTTGCCGCCATGACAACTCCGGCAATGCTAAGAGCTAATCCTAAAGTCAAGACTCCTGATAAAAATAGAGTTGCTTTTTTCATATTATTACCTCCTTTCATCTTGTTATTTGCTTTGTTTGCAATAATTTACTTATTTATTATGGGATTTAATTATATAAGCATATTGGTTCTTTATTTTATAGTTCTTTATGCATGCTTTTTTGCTGTTATTATGATATCTGCAATGTAATTTCCTGGCTTTTGGGAATAAGGGATTGTTAATTGATGATAGATTGTGAAATTTCCAGAAGATTTGTTTGAGTAGATTAGTGTTTCATTTACTTCATAAGATGTCCATGGAAGAGTTCCATTAACACTCCATCTTAAGTTGCTCACATTAAAACTCTCTCCAGAACAGGCTCCTCCAATGCACTCAAATGCACTTGAGTTTGACTTAGATGTCAGGTCAAAATTAATGTTCGAATTTACACTTGCTATTAATGGATTGTTTAGTGCATTCTGAATGCTTCCAGGGTTCATGTTTCCAAAATCAACAGGGATGTTGCTTAAGGTTATTTCAATAAATTCTGGAACTTGCAGGGGCTGAGCTACAGCATTAATAGCAGCAGAGGCATTTATCCTTGGGAAACTTAGGCCAGTCACGCTGTCATAAATGCTGACTCCGGTATTTTTCATTGCATCTCTTATGCTTGCGGGGGACAGGGTGCGGTTTGCCTGAAGCATTAAAAGGACAAGCCCTGAAACATGGGGAGCAGCCATTGATGTTCCTTTAAGGGTGCTGAAGCCTCCTCCGGGAACTGTTGAAGTTATTAGCGCTCCTGGAGCCAGAAGGTCCAGTATTCCATGCCTGTTTGTAAAGCAAGTTATTTTGTCAGCAAAAGTAATTGAATCAGTGCAGGCTGCTCCAGAAGAAACTCCTACATTTTTATCATAAACAGCTCCTACAGATACAGCTCCAGAAACGCATGCAGGATAAGATATTCCGTCTGTATACCCGTCATTTCCAGAAGCAACTGAAACAAATATCCCTTTGTTAAATGCGTTATTGATTGCCTTTCCCGCCAGCAGAGGATCGCATTCAGTGCCAGGATTGCTGTAGCTCCCACCATCCCCTAAACTCATGCTTATTACTGAGATATTGTATTTGTCTTTGTTCACTGTGCACCAATCAACTCCTGCTGCGACGTCTCCAAAATAGCCCTTTCCACTGGAATCAAGCACTTTGGCAATAACAATGTTCGCATCAGGAGCGACTCCTTTATAAACAGGATTTTTAGACGCAACTATTCCTGCTACATGGGTTCCATGGCCGTTGTCATCCATTGGATCGTTATCTTTATTGACGAAATCATACCCTCCAAGAACCTTTCCGCAGTTAGACCATTTTGATGCTGTCCCATTAAGAACTTTGTCTATTTTAAATCCCCAGCAATTGTACTGGGAATCAGCCACTAATCTTATTTTTATCGTATCTCCTGGAACAGAAGCACTCCATAATCCATAAATGTCCTCGCAAAAATTTGATGAATTCCACTTCTTGTTGCTGAAAATTTCCTGGACTACTGTGTCATTTGAGTCAAGTATCTGAATATAGTCCCAGTAGTCTTTTTCAATCCCTATTCTTTCAAAATGAACTGCTATTTCTGTAAATCCCGGATAAGTTATTGTCCAGGTGTTGTTATAGTCGTTTGGATAGTTATGAGATGATTCAATCGGAGTTCCCAATGCGACTTCATTTCCTGAAATGTTTATTCCGCATGCAGGATTTCCGATGTCCGGATGAGTGTAGTCAACACCAGTGTCAACAATGCAGGCAGTTTCCCCTTTTCCAGTATATTTTTTGTCCCAAATTTTGTTTCCCTCAATAAGGGCAACGCTTTCGTTCAGCAGGGCATATGCCCTTTTGTCAAGATAGATTTTCTCAATATTGGGGTTGTTTTTTAATTCCTCTATTCCTCTTGAAGAGACAGCGCCTGAAAGCGCATTAATAGAGGAGTATCTTTGTTTAAGCCTGAAGTTTTTTTTAGAAACTCTGCTGAGCACCCTGTTTTGAATCTCTCTGATTTTTTCCCTTTTAAGATTAATCTTTTTTGCATCTAAGCTTCCTTCTTTTATCCTGTTTAGCTCACTATCTTCTTTTAAGAGGATAACAACTCTCACCATTTCCTCAGTATTTAGCTTTTCAAGCACTTTGCTGTCAATTTTTGCTTTTTCACGTTCTGTTGCATTGTATGAGTGGGCAGTTCCAGAGAGAAGAATTGCAATAATAATCAAAATAAATAATCTTTTTTCCATCATGATTCAATGTTATAGACAATATATTTAAAATTAGTTATTTGGAAGAAGATATTATTTTACTATCCAAATGCTTATAAACAAATCCTTTGTTTCATGAATATGGCTCAAAAGCATTTGCATTTAAGTAAGTGTGGAATGTTAATTAAAAAAAGAGGTTACTTGGCATGGAGCTTGTAGCACTTCTTTCATCAGGGAAAGGGACCTGGGCGCAAGTAGCCGGACTGATAAAGCATGGAGAGTGGGAGAAAATTATTCTTCTTGGAGATGATTTTGCAAAACAGTTTAAGCCTGAAAAAGAGTTTGAGTTTATTAAAGTCGACTTGGCAAAAAAACTAAAAGAGCTCAGGGACGAGATTTCAAAAAAGCTTAAGGGAAAGATTAGCGGAACTGAAGTAGCCCTGAGCATTGCTTCTGGAGACGGAAAAGAGCATATGGCTTTAATATCTGCATTAATCAATCTTCCTGTTGGAATAAGGTTTGCAGCCCTGACAAGAGAAGGCGTTATTGACTTGTAAAATGGCCAAGGTTAATTGGGAATTTGATTATGAATATTACGGGAAAGACCCAATTAAAGACTGGCTTCCTGTAATAAGAAAGTATGAGCTTCAAGGATTTGAGTACATTCCATATGATGCAGTGTTGTATGCTTCAGCGAGAGTGAAAACCCCTTCAGGGAGGATTTTAACTCCAGAAAGAATAGAAATGTCTTTGGAAAATCTTGAATTTGGAAACAAAGAGCAGATAGAGTCATTAAAAGCAGCAGAATATTTTAAGCTTGTAACAGCTTACAACTCTTCATCTAAAAGAATTTAGAATATGGGTGCTTTAATTTGCAGTTATGAATAACGATGAAGTAGAAGGCGGATTTAAGAAAATAGAGGATGCTGCTGCAGTAATTCTTAAGGAAAAACTGCAAGAGATTGTGCAGGTTATTAGGATGGTTTGATAGTCCCTATTTTTTTCTATTTCTCTTTTATCTTAAGATCTTTTTTATTTTTTCCCAGAACAAAAACTCTGGATTGCAGATGGCTTCCTAAAATTTTGAGCCCTATCTCAGCAGACAGTTTTTTTGAAAATCTTTCTATTTCCTCATAAGTAGGCATTTTTTCATAACCCATTCTCTGCCTTGCAAATCCGACAGACATATATCCCTTGATTTCCACGAATAAAGGATCTGCTTTTCTAATCAGTTCAGCATATTCCTTAATATTGGAGTCGCTCATATTTAAGTCCCTGACAAGATTCATTCTAAACACAGTTCGTGTTTTTCTCCTGAGCCCTGAGAATATTTCAAGTGTTTCATTGAGTTTTTTCCACGCCTCTTTGTCAGAGCTTCTGTGAAACTTTTTGTAAATTTTCTCATTCGGAGAATTAACAGAAACATAAATCTGGGTTGGCAGCTGTTTTTTTCTCACTAATTCTTTTAACTTTTCAGGGTAAAGGCCATTCGTAACAAGAAAACTCGTTTTTCCTCTTTTCTTTAATTCAGAAATTAAATCCCCTATTTTGTCATATGCAGTAGGCTCTCCTGACAAAGAAATTGCAAACTGCATCGGCTCTTGAGCCTCATTGTATTTTTTCATATCTGCCTTGCTCAATTGTTTTTTTCTGCTTTTAGGGTCAACTTTAAAGCCTTGAAGCAGTTTTCTTTGAGCTTTAATGCAGCCATCAATAACCTCTTTAGCTGAATCAGTTTTTCCACTTGGCTTGTTTCCTAACGTAAGTTCAACAGCTCGCCAGCAATGCAAACAGCGGTTTGGACACCACACTACAGATGGAGTCATCTGGCAGCATAAATGGCTTTTAATTCCGTAGAATTTTTCCTTGTAACAAACACCTTCATTTCTAAGTGATTTTTTTGTCCATCTGCAAACCTGCACAGCAGAATGCCCGCAATCTCCGACAATTTCATAATGCTGTTTTTTCAAAACTTTTTTTATCCTCAAAGGAATCATGGAGCCTCTTTTCCTAAAGGATTTTTCGCCCAGGAAACTCTTTGGGTTTTTTAAAGCCATAAAAATAATGGTTTGAAATAGCTTTTAAGCTTTTCCAGGTAACCTATGTCGGAAGGCTTTATGTCTCTTGGAAGATTTGTTCATGAATCACCTTTTTCCATCATCCTATAAAAAACTAATAGCCCAGAAAACCATTAGAAGCAAGACTAAGAATAGCAAGAAGTATGTTGATATTGTAAATGCTTTTTTTGCCTTTTTTTCGCTTTTTGTCAGGGCCCAAACAGTAAGGTAGAAAAACCTTCCACCATCAAAAATTCCAACAGGGAGCATATTCACCATTGCAACGCTCAGGCTTATAAGAACAAGCCACCACAGCAGATTGTAAATATATTGGCTTATTCCGTCAAATTTTGGCTCATAATACACATAAGGTTTTTTAAAAGAGCTTAATGCTCTGTAAAATTTCCCGATTACCCCTGATTTTGTCCTGTCAATAAACCCTATTCCTATCCATGGAGAGCCTTTTTTGCCGGGTTTTTCTTTAAGGGCAATCTCATACTCTTTAACACCCCCTTCTTTTGTTTTAGTTTTTATATTAATGACTTCTCCTGGAGAATATTTGCTAACTTCTTCCCTGAAATCTTCAAGGCTTTTGACTTTAATGCCATTGATTTCAATTATGGCCCCTTCAAGACCGACATTTATTGCAGGCGCATCATCATATAGGACAATTTTGCCTCTGTTGTTTTTTTGCCGGCCTAAAAAACTCTTTTCTGCCACGTATTTGTTGTTGTTTGCTTCAATTTTGTTAAAGCCTGTTTCATTCGCTAAACTCATAATTTCATTGTAAGACGGATTATCCAATGGAATCCCATTGATCATTGTTATATTTGCGACTCCTACAAGAGAGTATTGGTAAGTGTCAAACACAACCCCTGAATTGGTAAATGCGAGTGAAAAGAAAATCCACATTACTGCAAAAAAGAACATTCCTGTCAAGACATTGGCAAAAGTTCCTGCTGAAAGAATTGCCATCTGCGGAAATTTCGGTTTCTTGGCCATTTTTTTCTCATCCAGCTCAACAAATGCTGCCAGAAACACTGGAAGAAAAAATGGAAAAAATCCGAATCCTGTTGATTTTATTTTTATTTTGTTGTATGCTGCAAAAATTCCGTGCGCAAATTCATGGGTTATCGCAATTACTGCAAGAATAATTATCCAGTATGTAAAATAAAAGTCCGGAAGGAAGTCAAGTTTGAATATTTGCGGCAGATAAGGTATCAATGGCATTATCGGGGGGACTTTTATTGTCTTCACAACTGACGGAAACAACAAGTAAAGGTAAACAATTTTTCCAAGAAGATAGATCATTGCTGCCATAAGAAGATATCCTATGAATATAGAGATGTAGCTTAGAATATTGAGTGTTCTTTTGTACTTATTCCCAACATGGTTTATCAGCTTTATCCCCCAGCTCGTTTTGTAAAGAAACAGAAGCCCCTCTTTTTTCAGATTTTGTCTTCTTGTATATAAAAAGAAAAATGCCGTCACAACAAACAAAATTAGCAGGAATATGTCATAAACAATAAATTTCATTTTCTCTTTTTTGTGTTAGGGCTATTTTTTCTTCAAAGGCCTGAATGCTTTTTTTCCGCATTTTCTGCATTTGACCTTTCCTTCAAGAACACTCAGGGGCTTTGCTCTTATTTTGCTTTGGCATTTTTTGCATACGAAGACGTTCTTAAAGAGCCTGTTTACAGCTTCTGGAATTTTTACAGCCATTTTACGATGAATATTTGTTTAATAATTAATTGTAAGAAAGAGTGTTTTTAAAGGTTTTTAATTATCTTTTTAATTTCCCGCTCATATGGCTCGGCTTATTGGAAGAGCATCTTTCAGTTTTCCTACATCTTTCATAATTCTGTCTAAACTTCCTGGAGAAGTCCTATTGGCTTTTTCCATATATTCTTTAGAAGTGCTATAATTTCCTCTTGATTATTTTTTCTCCTTCAATATCCCAGTATTCTACATTGGAGTTTTCCTCTAATTGCGATTTTATGTCTGCAGGGCAAGCAATCTCAATAGTTTCAAAGCTTTCCAAATCCATTACGCTTACGCTTTCATCTCCTATGGACAGCACCTGCGCCTTTCTCTTATCAACCATTGGAACTTCAAATCTTTCATGGCCTGGGACAGCTATTATCTTTTTTTGTCCAGTAATCAGCCCAACCGCCTCTATTCTGCATTTTGAGGCACCGTGCTTCCCGGTTTTGCTCACGTCTATTTTTTTAACAGTGCAAGGCATTCCATCAAGAATGATGTTTGTTCCGACCTTTGCCTCTGTTGCACTTATTATCTTTAAAACCATGCATTAAGGAAAAAAAATACATTTATAAACGTTTTTACTAAAGGAATTATGTTGAAATGGAGCTGCAGAAAAAAGACTTTGTTGAAATTGAATTTACCGGAAGAATTAAAGAAGGAGATATCTTTGACTCAAATGTTAAAGAGGATTTAGTGAAGCTGCATTCTCCAGATTCTCCTTATGTTAAGAATGCAAAGCCTTTTATTTTCTGCCTTGGTGAAGGAATGTTCTTAAAAGGAATTGATGATTTTCTTATAGGGAAGCCTTCTCCTGCAAAGCCGGTTAGTTATGAAATTGAGCTTCCTCCTGAAAAAGCATTTGGGATTCGTGACCAGAGGCTTATCCAGAAAATTCCGATTAAAGTCTTTATTCAGCAAAAAGTAAATCCTGTTCCTGGAGCAATGTTCAATCTTGACGGGCGTATTGCAAAGATACTCTCTGTCTCTGGAGGGAGGGTTATTGCTGACTTCAACAACCCTCTTGCGGGAAAAACAGTTGTTTACAATCTTAGAGTTCTTAGAAAGGTCGAGGGAATTTGGGAAAAGGCAAAGGCATTTATTGAATTCCTGTTCAGAAGAGATCTTGATTTTGAGGTAAATGAGAGCGAGGGAAAGATCTCCCTTAAAATAGAAAAGCCAATGATTCAGTTTGCTGAGATGTTCAAAGAAAAGTTCAAAGAGGTTCTCGGAATGGAATTAGTAGTGGAAGAGGATGAGAATACTCATAAAGATGGGAAAACAGGCTCTCAGCTATCACAATAATCCTTATAAATAATTGTTATTTATCTTTTAAAATGGAAGAAGTATATGATCAGAAAGGGATTGCGCACTCCACAAATCTTTCTCCAGAGGTTATGGAGATTGACAGAGAGCTTGAAGAGCTTTTAAAGAAACAATCTGCAAAAATCAAGGTAATTGGCATTGGAGGCGGAGGAGGAAATTCCTTAAGCAGAATGAGGGAGATAGGCATTAAAGGAGGCGAGCTTATTGCAATTAATACTGATGCTCAGGACCTCTTATATGCAAATGCTGACCAGAAAATCCTTATTGGAAAGGAACTGACTCAGGGATTGGGGGCTGGAAGCAATCCGAAAATAGGAAGAGAGGCTGCAAAGGAATCTGAATCTGAGATAAAAAAGAAAATAGCCGGAAGCGATATGATTTTTATTACATGTGGTTTAGGAGGGGGAACAGGAACAGGAGCAGCCCCAGTAGTTGCATCTTTGGCAAAAAAGCAAGGCTCTTTGACAATAGGGATTGTAACTCTTCCGTTTACAATAGAGGGGAGAAAAAGAATAGAAAATGCAATGGATGGGCTTGAAAGAATGGAGGCTGTTGTAGATACTTTGATTGTAATACCAAACGACAAGCTTCTTGAACTCGCTCCGGATCTTCCCCTGCATACTGCATTCAAGATAGCTGATGAAATTTTAACAAATTCTGTTAAAGGGGTTACAGAGCTTGTGACAACATCAGGTCTTGTAAATCTGGACTTTGCAGACATACGGGCAGTGATGGTTGATGGAGGAGTGTCGCTGATTGGAATGGGAGAGTCAGATGTTGAAAACAGGGCAATTGATGCAGTTGAAAAAGCCTTGCAGAATCCTCTTCTGGATGCAGATATCTCAGGCTCAACAGGTGCTTTAGTCAACATTATTGGGGGCCCTGACATGAGTCTTGACGAGTGCAAGTCAGTCATTGAAGTAATTGGCAGCAAACTAAGCCCTGATGCAAAGATGATATGGGGGGCTCAGATATCCCCTGACATGGAAAAATCCATAAGGGTTTTGCTTATAGTTACAGGGGTAAAAAGCTCCCAGATTTTGGGGCATGGAGACACTATTGAGAATATAAAACACAAGGAAATTGAGGAAGAATTGGGAATTGAATTTTTTGAGTAAATAAAATGGCCTCTTTTGGACAGATTGATTTTGAGGATTTGAGATTTTTACTTGAAGTTAAAAAAAAGGGTTATGAGAATCAATCTGAATCTTTTAGTTTTGAGGATATTGAAGATTTCTATAGGCCAGGATTCCTGACTCTTGAAGAGATATATGGGATTTTGTATGCTAAAAAAAGAAGAGATTTCTTGTTTTTGAATCATGGAAGCCTTTCAGAATGCATTGTCTGCATTGAATTAGAGCACATCTTAAATGGAAAATCAAATATCTCCTTTGAAGATCTTAAATATCATGACAGGCTTTTTTTAATAACTTAAAGCTTAAAAACCCTCTCTGCCTGATAAGAGCATGGTGAAAGAAATGTTAATTTCGGCAAAATCGTTTTTATTCAAGTGCAAGAGAGTTTGGCTGTCTCTCAGAAAGCCTTCCAGAAAAGAGTTCGAAACCGTAACAAAAGTCTCTGCAATAGGAATTGCAATCTTGGGAGTTCTTGGGTTTTTAATATCTTTGATTATGGAAAGCCTTTTCTGAATTATTCGGAAAGCTTTATAAATGCTACTTTTTAATTAATATTGCTGCTTCTTAAAAAATTAAGGAGTAGGCGGAGCTGGAATAATCTGGTAAAATGATATTTATAATAAAAGTTACGACGAATAAAGAAGAAAAAGCAGTTGAGATGATTGCTGAAAGGGCAAAGAGAAAGAATCTTAATGCCTTTTCAGTTTCAAGGCCTCATGGACTGAGAGGATACATTCTTTTAGAGGCAGAAGACAGGGAATCTGCTGAAGAGTCAGTATTCAATCTTCCTTATGTAAAGGGAATTATAGGGAAAACAATCACTTATGACGAGATAAAGAATATGATTGAGCCGTCTGTTTCTGCAGTTTCTATAAAAGAAGGAGATATTGTTGAAATTATCTCAGAGCCGTTTAAAAAAGAAAAAGCAAAAGTTTTAAGAATAGACAAGCAGAAAGAAGAGGTTGTAGTAAGCCTGCTCGGCGCAGTTGTTCCCCTGCCTGTTACAATTAAACTTGACAATGTAAAGGTGATAAGGCGTGAAGAAGAGGAGGAAGAGAAATAAAATGCAGATTAAGCTATTAGTTGAAGGAGGAAGCATGAAGCCAGGTCCTGCACTAAGCCAGAAGCTCGGGCCTGCAGGGATTAATATGAACCAGGTCATCCAGAAAGTAAATGATGCTACAAAAAATTTCAAGGGCCTCAAAGTCCCTGTTGAGCTTGATGTTGATGCTTCAACAAAAGAATTTGATGTAAAAGTGTTTTCTCCGCCTGTATCAGAGCTGCTGAAAAGAGAGCTCGGAATTGAGAAAGGGTCTGGAACCCAAAAAAAGATGCAGGTAGCAAATGCTTCTATAGAGCAGGTTATTTCTGTAGCAAAAACCAAACTTCCAAACATGCTCTGTAAGGACTTGAAGTCTGCTGTCAAGACAGTTGCAGGAACATGCGTGAGTCTTGGAATACTCATTGAGAGCAAGCCTGCTTCTGAAGTTGAAAAAGAGATAGATGAAGGCAAGTACGATAAAGAGATTTCAGAAGAAAGAACAGAGACACCTGAAGATAAAAAGGCTGAATTGGACAAGTATTTTGCAGAAATACGGGGAAAGCAAGAGCAGATAATCAAGCAGGAAACTGCTGCAAAAGAAGCTGAAGCTGAGAAGAAGGAAGAGGCTGCAAAATCAAAAGGAGAAAAGAAGGCTAAGAAATAATAAGAGAAAAAAGCAATCATAACCTTGCTTCTTACAGCTTAAAGATTTAAATTTCAGAAGACACTGAATGTTAAACACTTTAAATAATGGCTTAGCAAGATTTATTAAGGATTCAAATCCTTTAGAATTTTGTATAAGGGGCTGTGGGGTAGCCTGGTAGCCTTTCAGGTTTGGGACCTGACGACCCCGGTTCAAATCCGGGCAGCCCCATTGAACAGAATAATTTAAAAACCATGCCTTTAATTTAATGATACAGAATGGCAACGAAAACAAAGAAATCGAAGTCTGCAGGGAGGTTTAAGTCAAGATACGGAAAACGGGTTAGAGCAGGGGTTGTTGCAGTTGAAACAAAGCAGAGAGCAAGGCAAAAATGCCCTTTTTGCGAGAAGCTTGGAGTAAAGAGGCTCTCAAAAGGAATATGGCACTGCAGTAAATGCAGCAAAAAATTCGCATCAGGTACTTACTATCTGGATAAATAAATTGAATAAAAATCAAATGGCGACCTATAAATGTTTTAAGTGCGAAAAGAAGATTAGCCCTGCAAGCCTCGAAAAGAGGTTTGTCTGCCCGAACTGCGGAACTAAAATCTTTTACAAGCCAAGAACAAAGATTAAGAAGCTGAAGGCAGAATAGTTTTTATTGAGCTTTGATAAGATGGGAGATGAAGATAGAAAGATTCAGGAAATGCAGCTTTTAGAGAGAAATCTTCAGAACCTTCTTCTTCAGAAACAGGCTTTTCAGGCAGAGCTGTCTGAGACTCAGGCAGCGCTAAAAGAGCTGGAATCCGCCGGAGATGATGTGTTCAAGATTGTAGGGCAGTTAATGATAAAAACAGAGAAATCTAAAACAAAAGACGAGCTTTCAAACAGGGAAAAGCTCCTTAACTTAAGGATAAATTCCATTGAGAAGCAGGAAGACTCTCTTGCAAAGAAGCTTAATGAATTGAGGGAAGATGTTATGGGTTCATCCGCAAAATAGCCCTTTTTATCTTTTTTTGTTAGCAAAATGCCTTATTGTCTTGGATATTACCACTCTATTTAGCACATAAATAGCAATTGCAAATAGTACTGCGAGCCCAATTGTCTTTCGGAAATCTCTCAAAACATCAAATGATACAAATACGCTTTTCCCAATTACCCAGATTAGCGGAGCTATAATCAGAATCCATACGATTATTGCAAGAGTGTTGTACAAGATCAGTTTCTTAAGGCTTTTCTCTTTTTTTGAAATATAAAAGATTGTAATGAGTCTCGAGCCATAAATAAACTTTGACGCCAGAAGTATCAGGAACATTTTTTTCCTGCTTATGCTGTTGATTATTGGTTCCATGCTCTCCTGGCTTTCCTTTGATATCCCCCTGAGAGATGTTTTGTTTTTCTGCCTAAATCCCCTAACTGAAGGGTTTCAGCAAACCCCTCAATTTTGTCAAGAATTTCTTTTCTTTTCAGATTATACATCTTTCCAAAGAAATACAAATTATCATAAATTGTTAATTCCTCGTAAAGAGATATCTTTTGCGGGACTATGGCAACCTTGCTTTTTAGGGATTTTGAGAAGTTTATTGTATCCTCTCCAAGAATGCGTATCTCTCCTTTAGAAGGGGTTAGCAAGTTTGTCAGCATGTGCATCATAGTTGTTTTTCCAGCACCATTGCTTCCAAGCAGCCCAAAAATAGTATTCCTTTCAATTTCAAAGGAAACATCATCAACTGCCAATAATTTCCCGAATCTTTTAGAAACTCCAGAAACACTCACAACAACCTCTTTTTCCATAAAAAATATAGATTAGAGATATTTATAAACCTGTCTTAATGATTTTTAAAACAGAAAAATCCAAGGAAAAAGAAGGCATTTCAGCAAGAAAGAAGATGTTGCAAATAATGCTGATAAAATATTCTAAGCATCCTCCTCCACCAGATTCAATTTTAACATGAGCATTACAGGAGGATTCTCTCTGAATATGACTCTTGCTTATTTTGAGATGCATCTCTCGCCCTTCTCAAATACCTGTATAAAGTATTGCTTCTAAGATTCTTTTTATTACTCGCAAAATTGCAATTATAATAATTGGCAGGTTGAAGGGTATTTAATGCTTTTATGCTCGGCTGCTATAGAAAGCCAGAAAATCTTAGCGAATTGTCGATTGGGATTGTATGCAAAAAACTTACGAAATATTTATAAATCAGTCATATGTAATTTTACTATGGTTTTGGATAAGATAAAAAGAGTGTTTTCAGACTCAATAAGCGATTCTGATTTGGATAATGAATATCTTGAGATTGATTTAGAGCAGGAAAAAAAAGACAAGAAAGTATTTGTAAAGCTTTTTGTTCTGAAGCAGTATGAAGATGTTAATGATATTCTTAATTCTTTAAGAGAGGGATATACTATAGCAATTATTGATATAAAGCTATTAAGGCAAAAAGATTCAATAGAGCTGAAAAGAGCAATATCAAAAATCAAAAAGACAACAGATGCTCTTGAAGGAAGTATCGCAGGGTTTGGCGAGAATATAGTTATTGTAACTCCTTCTTTTGCAAAAATCCATAAGGAAGCTGAAAAAGCGAAACAGGAAAAAAGAAGCAGGTTTGACTGACTATTTTTGCTTTTCCAAAAAATTTATAATTTCTCAATCATCATTCGTATGATGAAAACAGTGTTTATTCCGGCAAAAATAAAGTCTTCAATAGGCAAATCAGGCATTCTCAATATTTCAAAAAAACTCCCGAAGAGCATAGCTATTGCTTATTCTATTCAATACAAAGATGCTGCTTTTGAGATAAAAAAGGCCCTTTCCAAGAATCACCAAATAACTTCTTGCATCCAGGTGCTTGGCTGCAGCAGGCCAAAATTCAGGAAAGATACTGAAGCAATTCTTCTCATAACTGACGGCAAATTTCACGGAGTTTCGCTCGCTTATGAGGCAAAGCTTCCTGTCTTTATTTTGAACAGCCAAACATTTAAGATGATACCAAAAAAAGAAGCTGAAGCTCTTGAAAAAAGGAAAAAATCAGCTTACTTGAAGTTTCTTAATGCAGAGAATGTGGGAATTCTTGTTTCAACAAAGCCGGGACAGCAGAACCTATTGAAGGCTTTTGAGCTTAAAAGGAAATTAAGCAGAAAAAAAACATATATCTTCCTTGGGGATAATATAGATTCAATGGAGTTTGAGAATTTCATGATAGATTCGTGGGTAAATACTGCCTGCCCGAGACTGGACATGAGCAGCGGATTGATGATTAATATGAATGATATCCCTCTGCGTTAAATTTTTGCCACACCAAAGACTGTCTTCAAGGCTACAATTATTGTTGCTGGAACAAACAGCGCCAGAAGTGCAGCAAATACTGAAGATACAAGGTCTCCGATGCCTATTCCTATTAAAGACCCTGTGACACTTTCCATTCCAAATTTACTCACTATGACTAAAATGGCTCCTGCAAGCAGGAATGTCTGGGAATCTTTTCCAGAAACATTAATAGAAAATCCAACAACAAGCCCGAGAATAACTAAAATAGCGTAAATTTGCGGGCTGTATTTAGTTAATGCAGGAATAGGAAGAAGTATTGTAAAAACCCCTATTATAATTGCGATAATAACTCCTATTAAAAACGCCCATGCACCCCAAGAGTTCTCAGCTGATTTTATCGTCATTTTATGCAGGAATTATTATATCTTTAAGATTTGAGAGATATATAAATTTTTTGCTCTCGAGGCAGCAGTTCTTGACACCTGTTTTTTAAAATTGGCATTTAATATATATTCCTGAATATAGAAATGTTTATAAACTGAAGTAACTCCCGAATGATTACAAAATGAAAACAAAAACTTTGAGCCTATTCGCTGCAGGAATTTTTTTGATGATAATTCTTGGAGGAGTCGCCAGTGCTGCAGTGTTTGAAATGAATAAGGTTTCTGAGCCAAGCAGTGTCGCTCATGATGCAGGATCTTTTGATGTTTTATTTAATATAACTTACACAGGGTCCAGCTCTTCAGGCATAACTGTCGGCTTTGGAAATTCCAGCATAACAAGCGGAAGCGCTTCAATAACCAACCTTTATGACACTCCTCTAAACCAAAATGAAACAAAAACATTGACTGCCACAGTCGTTTTTGACCCATATCAATCTGGAATTATTTCAGGAGTAATTTACGCATCTCCTTCATTGGGGTCAGACGCAAACTTTACTTTCGCAGTTCCAATAACTCCTTCATCCTCTCTATCAGTATCAGATTCTTCAGTTCCTTCAGGAGAAAACTCAACAATAGTCAGCATTAAGAATACCGGAAATGTCAATTTGAATAACATTCAGTTGTCAGCATCAGGAGATTTCGATGTCTCCATAAATCCTGCAACTATTGCTTCTCTGGCAGCAGGAGAGTCTGAGAATGTTACTGTGTCAGTTATTACTGATATGGATGATTTGAAAATCGGCTCAAATTCAGTTACATTGACTGCTGCTTCAGGAAATGCCAGTGATTCAGGAACCCTTTCAGTATACAGGTCTTACTGCGAGTATGATGATCTTGGGAATCTAAACATCAAGATTGAAGACTTCACAAACAACGGAATTTCTGGAACTGTTTTTGGAGAGGATAAAGACTGGTTCCCTCTTGATGAAATTGAAGTTGAAATTGAAGTCGAGAATGACGGAAATGATGATATTGACGATATTGTTGTTGAATGGGGGCTTTACAATGAGAAAACAGGAGAGTGGATTATTGATGACGAGGAAAAGGATTTCAATCTTAAAGACGGAGACAGAGAAACTCTAAGAATAACTTTTAATTTAGACAAGAATGTGGATGAGTTAAATGACAATGGCTTTGTGTTTTATGCCAAAGCAACAGGAGAGGATGATGAGTTTGGAGGGAATGAGACTTGCATGAGTGATTCAGAAGATATTGAGGTAGTGGTTGAAAGCGATTTTGTTGTCTTGAATGACCTTAAGGTTCCTGAAACAGTGCAGTGCGGAGGAGAGCTTCAGCTTACTGCAGAAGTCTGGAATATTGGGGATGATGATCAGGAAGACGTTTATGTCTCTGTGTACAACAGAGAGCTTGGAATTGATGAGAAAGTAATTATAGGGGATATTGATGCTTTTGAAGATGAAAAGCTTGACACTCTTCTCAAAATACCTGAAGACGCAGAAGAAAAAGACTACACTTTAAGGCTGTGGGTTTATGATGAGGACAATGAGGTTTACAGAACTGATTATGACGATGATGATTCGGAATTTACCATTCCTGTAAGAGTGGAAGGGAGTTGCATAGATGAGAGAGATGGAGAAGAGGCTGTGCCTGATGCCGCAGTTTCTGCAAGCCTTGAATCCGGAGGAGTGCCTGGAGAGGAGATGATAATAAGGGCAACTATCACCAATACAGGAGATGAATCTTCAACTTACAGGATAAATGCTGCAGGATATGCAGAATGGGCATCTTCAGCTGAAGTGGCTCCAAATGCCCTTATCCTGGGATCAGGAGACTCTGGAGAAGTATTGTTCACTTTTGATGTTATTGAAGATGTGGAAGAAGGAGAGAAGTCCTTTGATATAGAAGTTGTTTCAGATGGTGAGATGGTTATAAAACAGCCTGTTTCAGTAGTGATTGAAGGGAAACAGGGATTGGGGATTCCTGGAGGAATTACTGGGAGAATAATTTCCGGAGAAAACTGGTACCTTTGGGGGGTTGGCCTGCTGAATATAATACTTGTGATAATAATCATAGCTATTGCTGTCAGAATTGCCAGAAAGTCATAAGATTCACATGATATGGAGGGCACAATGAAACCCTTGCTTTAATATGCCTAATATGCTTGTTTAAATACTCCTTCATAGATTTTTTCAAAGATTTTTTTTCTTTCTTCTATTTTTATGACAAGTATTCCAAGGAGATATCCTATTGCGCTTCCTGCAATGACATCGCTCATGAAATGCAGCCCAAAATAAACTCTTGAAAATGCAACAAGCACTGCAAATCCTGCCCATACATACTTTAATTTCGGGAATTCTTTTGAGAGAATTGGGACTGCGCAAAAAGCGAGCATTGCCTGGAATGACGGGAAAGAGAAATTCCACACAAAATGGCTTCCCTTTTCCAGGATAGGCAGAACAGGAACTATGTCTTGCTGGAATGGCCTCTGCCTTTTGATTGAGAATTTAAGTATGAAGCTTACAACTGCCGACAGTCCGAGAGTAGCCCATAATGGAAGAATCCATTTCTTTTTGCTCTTGCCTCCCTGAAGCAAAAACAATGACGTAAGGAAGAAGAAAACAATTATCTCAGAGCTAACAAATGTTATTCCAAGAAAGAAATCATCAAGAAGGCTGTTTCTTGCAAGAGAAATTCCTCTTACAATTGCAGAGTCAAAATAAAAGCCGGCGAGAATTGCAGACAAAACTATCAGCCAGATAATCAACTCTTTTTTTTTCATTTGAGGTTTTGCAGCTTTATTGCTTTTTCCCTTTGCTTAAGGAATATGAAACTATTTAAATACCTTTCCGCATTAAGGTACATGAGAAACGCGGAAAAAAAATTATCCGGTGCAAAAAGGCCTTTTATAAGCATCTCAATGAGATACCTTATTCTTGCTGCAGTGGCCTTTCCCAACCTCTATATTTTCTATCTGATATTCACTCCTCTTACTGCCTATCCATCTTATTTTGCTCTTAAATTGTTTTTTGACGCCTCTCTGGTTAATGGAACTATTATTAAAATAGGCTCTTCAGTCATTGAGCTTATAGAGGCATGCATCGCGGGCTCTGCCTATTATCTTTTGCTTATACTCAACCTTTCAACTCCTGGAATAAGGCCTCTGAAAAGGACAGTGATGATTCTTCTGTCATTTGCCTTTTTTTTGCTGATAAATCTTTCCAGAATAATTTTCTTGAGTTTTCTTTTTATTTTTGATTCTGCATGGTTTGACATCTCTCATAAAGTGTTTTGGTATTTCGGAAGCAGCATTTTTGTCATTATTATCTGGTTTGCGAATGTGAAGATATTCGCAATTAAGGATATCCCTGTCTATTCAGACATAAAATTTCTTTGGAAAGAGGCTATGAAAAGAAATTAATGGCTCCGAGAGTTCCAAGAAGTATGAGTGTTCCGGCAATTACCACTCCAATAGAGATTGCTGTGATGCTTTTTTTCCTGTCAAGATTAAGCAGCCATGAAACAAGGCATCCTGTCCATGCTCCTGTTCCTGGAAGAGGCACTGCAACAAACAGAACAAGGGCAATAAACCCAAGATTATTGTATTTTGCCTCAAATTTTCCTGCTTTTTTTTGAAACCTATTTAGATATGCCTCAAAAGCTCTCCTATAATATCTGAAGTTCATGAAGATTCCATGCAGGTTGTCTAAAAAATAAAATACAAAGAATATTAGAAGGATGTTTAAGAGTATGATTAATGGAAAGATGAATGGTATTGGGATGTTGTGCTTTATGGAGTAGATTATTGCTACAGGAAGGCCAGCCCTTAGCTCAGTTACAGGCATTACAGTGAGAATAAGCGCATAGAGAAGTTTTAAATCCATTTTGTTTAAGAGGGCTTTGCGGCATTAAGCCTTTCATTGACTTTGACAAAAGTCTCCATCATGAACCTTTCTGTAGCCATTAGAATCTCGCAGTTGTTGACATTAATATTGTAGCATGAAGGGCCGAACTGCTCAACTCCTGTCCTGTTTCCTTCCTGTATTCTTAAAAACATATATCTTCCCTGGCTGTCGCATCCGGCACTGTCGTCTTTCATAACATTCGCCCGAAGCATTTCAAACGGCTTTATCATGTTTGCAACAGCAATAACCCCGTCTCCGTTGCAATTAAAATCTTCAGTCATGTTGATTACCACGTTCTTCATTAAAGCCAGCTCTCCGTCAAAAGGAATGTCTTTTAGCTTTCTCGGGTCAGTTCTTATGTAAAAATTATAGTCTGCAATGTGCTGTCCTGTAACGCTTGAGTAAATCGGGAAGAATGTTCTGTATACAGTAAGGCACGGCTTTGCATCGCAATATCTTTCAGTATTAAACTTCACTCCGTTATACTCAAAGCTCTTTACAAAATAAGAAATCAAAAACAACGAAATAACAAAAACAATAATCACTCCGCACGCAATCAGGATATTTCTCAATATTCTATTCTCTTGAATTATCTGCTTTTTTGATGCAGGAGCTTTCTCAATTTCTCCGCAGGCTTTGATAATTTTTTCTTTTCCCCCTTTTTCAAGCTCAAAAATCTCGCAAACCTCTTCTTTTTCATTCCTCTTTGACTTTGCAGGCTTTTTCAATCCTTTTTTCTTTTTTGCTTTTTCCTTCTTTTTTGCCATACTCTTATCTCTTCTGAGCATTTATAAGATTTATCATTCTATTCCCAACACTTTAAACAGAAACTTGTCTGTTAATCTGGTCAGGTTCCCGTAACCTCCCCTGATAAAGACACAGCTGTCCTGCTGGATTATTTCAGTGTAGTTGCTTTCCTGTATTATTATGAAGTTGTCTCTGCAGGTTTTGATTGGAAGGCTTTCATCGCACTTTTTATCGTCGGCATCAAAGCATGCCCTCTGCATTCTCTGAACAACCTGCCCCAGATTGGAGTAGATTTCTGACTCTGCCATTCGGCTGTCTGAGGAAACATACAGGGGCTTTCCATAGTAATTATTCAGGTATTTGATTTCTGAATTTACGCTAATGTCTTTAGACTGGGATGGATTATTCCTGAAAACAAAATCAAAGTCCCCAATTCTTGTAAACCAGAACTCTCCCTGCTTTGCAAACTCAAAGCCATTGTAGCTGGTTTTTTGCGCGCTGCTTCCGGCATCCCTTCCCTGGAAAGAATATCCCAAGACACTGAAGAACATTACAATTATGAGAATCCCTCCAAGAATAATCTGGTTTTTTGTTTTTTTTCTGCGTTCGTCTTTTTTTGAGGTTATTTTTCTCATATAAGAGTTATTCTTTTGCCTCTATTTAAATTTTATTGGTGGATTTTAAGAGACTATCGTCATGCAAATGAAAAATAAAAAAGAAGAAAAATTAAAAAATAAAAAAACGGTTTATGCAGTTTCTGTTGTAACCAGCTCGGCGCTTGTTGAAGTTGTTCCGATATATTTCTTACCAGAACTTGTGTCAACAGTCTGCGTTGTCAGATACTTTGCAGCATTTACAGTGTCTGCAGCTTCGTAACCAGCAACAACCAATGCAATCTTTCCAGTAGTGTAAACATCTGCTACACTTTCAATCAGGAATTGTCCTGATCCAACATTAGTTTTTTCTGTAAAGCTTGCACCGCATGCCGGACCTGAGAAGCCCAACACTTTAGCAGCAACAGAGTTGATACAACTTCCACCTACAACAATCAGGTTCTTTGAGCTTACTGAAGCAACTTCAGAGTCCTTTACAAGAACCTCTCCAAGCTGAGCTGCTGTTCCTGTTGTAGCAGCCGCGCCTGCAGTGATTGAAGCAGCTTCCTCAGCCAAGTATATCTGAGCGTATAACTGCTCATCAGGATAGCTGATTGTAGCACTCTTCTGGTCTGAATCACTGCTGTCAGTTGTTATAATAGTACCCCAGAGATCAGCTTCTTTCTGTATTTTGCTGTCTCCTGGCATTGTGTGCTCCCATGAAGAGCTGTCAGAGCCCCAGGTTCTTTCAACATCGTCAACACCAATTCCATCGTCTGATGTTGCACCTGCTTCAAGCTTAACAATAAGTGCCTGATACTCATTGTTGTCATCTTTTTCTTCAAAGATGATTAAAGCAGGGTCTTCGATGTTAGAGCCTCCGACATCCTGAAGATATACTTTTGACTGGTTTTTCGTACCTGTAGATGTAATGTTGTAAGTCAGCTGGCCAACTGTTACTGTGAAGGAACTAGTAGATACATTTGTCTGTACTTGCGAAACACTTCCTCCAGCAGTAAAGTTCCATACTGATGTTCCTGCAAAAGTTATAGATGTCACGTCAGTGTACCCGTCACCATCAGGGAATCTTAGTCCAGCTAAATCACTGCCGCTTCCGTCCCAGTCAGCCAAGTTGATTGTCTGCGGCTGGTAGAAAGCAAGCTTTGCTCCCTTGCTGGTCTGTATTGTCGGATAGATGACTGCGTTGTTTCCGCTACTGTCCGGATAATTAAGCCTTACAACATAATCTTCAGAAGCGTTGTTTGAGTCTCCTGTCATTGTTACATCATAAGACTTTCCGCCAACTGACAAAGTACCAACACCGTCAGAAGTCCATGTTGTTTCAAGGACATCTCCGGAAAATACATCTGTAAATTTGGCTCTGTCATTGGTTGTTCCAGTAGTAGCGTTATTCACTGAAGTCAGCTTCAGCAAATAGCCTTCATCTTCATTTCCAACAACAACATACTCGTTGTATCTGACAGGCTGCTTTTCAAAGACAGTGATGTTCCTGTTGTCATCATCCTTTACAAGCTTCATTCCAGTGGAAAGGTTCTTTGCAAACAGGATTGTTTTTTCTGTTCCCCTGTGGTCAGCAAAAGTAACCTCCATTTTATCATCACCGGAATTTCCAACAGTTATTGTTTCTCTTGCTGCTGAATCGCTTCCAATGTTCAATCCTGCAAAATCAAGCTTGAAGGTCTTGAATACAGGATCAGTGAAAGACTCTCCAACTTTTATAGCATCCTTGTCTGATTCCGGAGCAACAACACTTACAACTAATTTAGTCATAGCATCAGTTCCTCCAGTGAAGTATGCATAGGCACCGTCAATAACAGTGTCATCTTCACCCATTGTTATCTCCTGGCCGTTTGACATAGTTATCTTTTCAGCGCCTGCTACAATTGATGCAGACAATTTAATGTTTGTCTCATCTGCATTTGTTACAGCAATGGTTATTCCATTAACTTTCTTGGACTGAGCTTCATTGATTTCTTTGCTTTCGCTCGTTCCAGCGCTGTTTGTAACTCTTATTGTAGCAGCAGTGTCTGAAGCTGATACAAGCTCAATAGTGTAAGTCTCTCCAGCAATAGTTACGTCTGCTGTAGGGTTGTCGCTGTCAAGGCTTAGCTTTTCAGCGCTCTGCAGCAACACAAGATTTGTTGTGTCTGTTGCTGAGCCTACAGTAAACTTCTGTCCGAACAAGGTTATTGTTTCACCCTCTGAATCAGCGTGAGTGAAGTTCACAGCCTTGCTGAAAGTTGCTGTTGCATTGTATATGTAATTAGCACTGCTTGTACTAAGCTTCAATCCGAAATCAGGGTCATCAGAGCTTGTAGGCTGCTTTTCAAAAGTAACTCTTGGGTTGCTTCCAATGTCTATAGTTTGAGTTATTGAAGCATCAACATTCCCAGAGAAACTTTGGTCTGCAAGAACTGTCGGAAGGTCTGATTTTGTCAGTACTGTTTTAACAGTATTTAAATTGTCATTGATGTACAGCTTTGTACCCCCAGTGAACAGTCCAACAGCCTCACCTGTAATAGCAGCGCTTGTTCCAGTAACACTTGCACCCATTTTAGACTGCAGGTTAGTCTGAATGTTTCCTGCCTGAATTATGTCTAAAGTGGATACTCCTGCCCCTGTACCATAAACAACTGCTACATCTGCTGTGTTTCCAACAACAAAAGGAGCTGGATAGTTTGCAGCAGCAGCAACACCAACTGACATCCCTGTCAATAAAGCACTAGTTGCAATCGCCGAGATTTTTCTAAAATTAAATCTCATCTTTTTAAACCTCCTTTCACCTGTATTGAAATTAATGTCGCCTATGGCAACTTTTTCTCAACAAACCAATCATAGGGAAAACTGTTTTGTTGAGAGTGTTTATTTCTTATTCCCTATAGAACACCCAACGGTGTAAAATTCTAAATTAGGTTTCCTTTAAAAAGCTTGCTGTGCTCTTTTGGATTTTTATACGTAAATGCGCTATTTTTGAGGTTTTATTTATAAGTATTGCGGTACTACTTGTTCATTAAAACATATATTGGATTTTCTAAAAACAAAACATTTATTAACATATGGTAAATAAATATATCATATATGAAATTTCAATATATATGCATATAATATATGTTGCAATTATCTAATTAAAAATAACATATATCACTTTCCGACGAGATGGCAAGAACAAAAGTAAGAGAAATAACAATAACTGAATCTAAAGGAACATTCTCAATTTTCAGAAAACCAGGAATATCAAAAAAAGACTATGATTTTGAGGGAATTTCTGCCTTAAGGAGCCTTTTAAGCAACGAGAAAGCAAGGATATTAAATGTAATTAAAACAGAAAAACCGCGCTCAATTTATGAGCTCGCAAAAAAACTTGACAGGGGCTTTAAGTCTGTAAGTGATGATATCAAGCTTCTTGAGAGATTTGGCTTTGTTGAGCTGATTGAAGAGAGAACCAAAAAAAGAATACGGCACAGGCCCGAAGTAACTGTGGATACTATAACAATCCACCTTAATGTTTAATAATATGCTTTGAAGGTTATCTCCACAGAATTTCCGGCCTTAAAAAAATCCTGCGAGGAGCCTCTTGAATTTTTAGTGATATTCCCCTCTTTTATAGAAATTATTGTCTTCTTTTCAGAAATAATTTCCAAGTCAAATCCTTTTAGAGGCCTTCCTTCTTCAATCTTCCAGCTTTCTTTTCCAATTTCTGTTAATGTTGAGTTTAAGACATCGCAGGCATCTCTTCCATCAGCGCATTCTTCATTGTCTATGCATCTAAACACCAGCTTTTGTATTGGAAGATATTCAATATTGTCTTTGCAGTCTGAAGTATACTGGAGAAATGCCTGAATAAAGCTGTCAACTTCATAGCTCTCAACAGTTTCTTTTTGCGGCTGCCTGAGCGAAATCCCAAGGAATACAAGCAGTATAACTGCAACTATAATTATTATGAGTGCAAACCCTATCATCTCCTCCTGCGAACGCTTAGAGGAAACAAATTTATCCTTTTTTTTCATTTTCCATTATAACTGACCATAAGCCTGGCCATCTCACATTTATCATAGACCTCTCCCTCAAAAGAGCCTTTCCGGCATAATGAGACAAAATTTGAGTATTCTGATGCAATCTCTCTGGGAAAAATCCTTATAAAATTGCAGTTTGGGTAATTTGCGATAGTGCATTCAGTATTTTTTGATGTTTTTGGATAGATTTTTCTTATTTCTATGTTTTGGACATCCCAGAATCCAGAATATCTTTCTATATTCTCCTTCAGCATCATAACTTTGTCTGCGTCAATGCAGTTTAGCTTGGTATTGCCAAAAGCCTTTCCGCATGAAAATTCAGGAGAGTTTGCCAGTTTTGTAACAAGAAGAAGAGCGTTTTTTTCTTCAAGAGCTGATGCTGAATCTTTTAATTCAGAAAATTTAAAGACCAATACAAACATTCCTGCAAGTGCAAAAAAAAGAGTAATTGCAAGAAGCATAAACACCATTTGCTGTATTTTTAATTGCGCTCTTTTAAGGGATTTTTTGTTTCTCATTTTACCATAATTTGCAGTCTGCAAGGCTATTTTTTTCTTTTATTGTTTCTGCAATATTTTTTATTGATACGAGCTGTGCAGAGCCTGTCAGGCTGTTTGCCATATTTCCAAGAATCAACAAGTCTGATTTCAGGTTTGAATTGCATCCGGTTCTTGAAACAAATTCGGCCTTGTCTTTGTAAATCAATGCCAGATTTCCAGCCCTTTTCATAAGCCTTTTCAGCTGGCATTCGTAAATAAGAGGATCTGCAAAAATAGCGGCATACATTAAAGAGTCTTCTTCAAAATACATTTTTTTCTTCCCCTTTTCAACATATTTTGAGTTGTAATTGACATTAACATCGCATTTTTTCTTGTTTGCAAACCCAAAACAGACCATGGCAGCTTCTTCTGAGCCTGAGCAGTTTTCCAGAATAAGGTTTTTCTGCCCAAGCGCTGAAATTTCATCTTTGATTTTTTCAGGGGCATTGAAGAAGCAGTACTTTTCTTCAGAGGAAGTAAGATAAATTAAGTCAGCCACCTTAAAGGGAAATTTAAAAGGCTTTGAAAATAAGTGGAATTTCCTGCCTTCAGCATATTCACCTGAAAAAATATATTTGTTTGAAAATCCGACATTTACGTCAGTGTCAGTCCACTCATTGAAGCTTTTTTGCGATACTTTTATTATCTGCCTCCCAAAAGCCCCGCTGCTGCTGCATTTGTTGTAGATTCTTGTTTCTGCCGGAAGGCTTAAAGAATTGCTTTTTCCTGTCTCAAACCCTGTCTCAAGAGGATTCAGCAGAACTCCGATTTCTTTTGCAGTTTTGGCATCAATAGCTGTGCGCTCTGTCTTTACAATTTTTGTTGTTGCAAAAACAGCAAGAAATAATATAACAGCCCCTACAATGATGGCAAAAAGCCATGCAAATGATATCTGCAAGTAGGCCTCTTTTTTCATTTAATTTTCTCTTATTTAGTTATTGTAACCAAAGCCTCTCCATACTCTTTCTTTAGTGTAAGCTTCAGCTTCCCCTTAATGCTCTTCAAACAGAATGGATTTTCGTCTTCAGTTATTTTTTTGATGTCAATGTGCCTCACTTCTTTTGAGTCAAGCCCTTCTGCAGACCCGACAGGCAGGAAAAACATGTTTTCTTTTTCATAATATATCTGGTTTAGCCCCGCATAAAATTTTTTATTTATTCCTCTTGCACTCTCTGAGAGGTCTGCAAAACACACATACTTTATCTTTCCAGGAAGAATGTATTCTTTTTCCTGTTCTCCCTGAAAGCC
>Ga0256830_1000277_pt1 | contig 44878 bp, 39 predicted proteins | sample 128326metaG_FD_190537 | JGI IMG/M metagenome (GOLD analysis project Ga0256830, IMG submission 190537) | Hydrothermal vent microbial communities from Lau Basin, Pacific Ocean - 128-326 | ecosystem: Environmental > Aquatic > Marine > Hydrothermal vents | place: Pacific Ocean: Lau Basin | collected...
CTCCCGTTTTTCGTCTCTTGTCTCCTGAATATTTTCATTTTTCTCCAATCATAACCGGGCAATACCGTAACAATTCAAAACAACTTGAATTCGAAAAGTAATGGAAGGTAGTTGTTTGGTAAACCCGTTGCACCAGTCCCATTTGCGCCGCATGATTTTGTAGTCCCGAACCCGTGTAAACGTGTAATTTTCCATCTGAAATAAGGACGTCACACACGGTGGTGAGTTCAATCTTCAGCTACTATACGAAATAAGTTACAGAATATGTTCGCAGGCATAAGAAAGAGCATACAGACAAGGTACCTTTTTTACATCCTCAGTATGCTCATTGTCCTTATGCTTGTTTTGAGTTCAGGGTATAATTTATTACATAATCATGAGCCTGACTTAAAATACCACCAGGATTGTTCCGCCTATCAAATATCCTTATTATTAAGTACAATAATTGTCTACTATTATACATTCGGTTTAGTACTGTGTTTTTTGGCATTTATTTATTCGTATCAGTACAATATCGTCTATTCATTTTTTAAATATACTTTTAATTCCCGTGCTCCCCCCTTTTCAAATTCTTAAAAATCCCGGTCGTTATTTAAAACGACAAAAATTTTTACGGAATCAAGATTTGAAAAGGAGTGATCCATGTTTACGAACCGTAAAATCCGGAGCGCTTCCATACTTTTAGCTCTGAGTTGTTTGCTTATATCCGCTTTTACCGATATAGCTTATTCGCAGTCAAAGTATGGAACCTTACACGGCACCGTACTCAACAAGGAGAATCAACCCCTGTTGGGAGTTAATGTTATTATTCCGAATTTAGAACGTGGCGCAAGTACAAATATTCAAGGGGAATTTGTAATCACCCAGCTTCCCGCGGGGACATATAAGGTCGCTGTAAAATATATCGGATATAAGTCAGAGGTCAGGAATGTAAAAATTAAAGCCGGCGAGACTGTCAAAATCAAAATCGTATTAAATCAAACGGTTATCGAGACGGAACCGGTTGTGGTTACGGGTAGCCCGATAGCTACGGATCCCTTGAATTCGCCACAAGACATAAGTTATATCGGAGGTCGGGAAAAAATCCGCTTACAATCCGCTTCTCTGGGAAAAACAATCGAAACTATCCCGGGAATCTATAATATATCCGCCGGATCGGTTGCCGGTAAACCGGTTATTCGTGGACAAACCGGTGAACGGATCCGTGTTTTGATTGATGGTGTGGCCCAGGAATATCAACAATATGGTGAACGTCATGCGCCCAACATTGACCCCTTTAATTATGATCGGGTTGAAATTATCAAAGGAGCGGCCAGTCTACTCTACGGTTCTGACGCCTTGGGCGGCGCCATTAACCTGATTCCTTACCGATTTCATATCACTGCCAACGAAGTAATTGAATTCAACGGCTCAGTAACCAGCGCTTTTCATTCAAATAACCACGAATATATGACAGGTTTTAATTTCGCCGGTTCAAAGAGAAGACTCGGTTTTCTCGGCTCTCTTGTGAGAAGAAGCGCCGACAATTTCCATACACCTGAAGTAAAGCCTTTCGCAATAACGCAAAAAAGGGGTGATCCCAAATTCACGGGAGAAATCAACCACACCGATTTCGAGCAATTGAACGGCTCCATTGCACTTGGCTACTTGAGTTCAATCGGACTCTTTTCCGCGAATTACGATCATTATTTCAATTCGAATAATTTCTTATTACCGACAGGGTTGCCCATCGGGCTTCGTCTGGTAAACCGTATCGTAACTTTAAAAGGAAATATGCCTTTAAATCGTTATATTTTAAAACCAAAATTCAGTTATCAACGAAATCATCGGCAGGCAACGAAGCCTGGCGATTCACGTGACGTATTACCCAATTCACCCAATGTTGACCTGATTTTGGATGTTTATACGGGTCGGTTGGAAATTGAAAATATAAATATCTCCAACCTGTCGGGCATACTTGGCGCTGAAATGAAATATTACGATCATAAAAACATCGGCCTGGTTCCCCTTCAACCCAATGGTCATTTTACCAATATTGCATTATTTGGTTTTGAAGAATGGCGGTCCGAAAGACTGACTTTGAATTTTGGCGTCAGATTTGATTATCGATCACAGAAATTCTTGGGTTCGACATCCAATCCTTTATTACCCAAAGACGATGAGCGTGAATATTCCTCCTTGTCAGGCGCGATGGGTGTTTCCTACAAACTGTCGAACATATTAACCGCCACCACGAACATCGGGCGGGGGTTCAGAACTCCCAGCTTTTACAATCTCTATGTTTATGGATATCATGGCGGGGTGTTCGCATTTCAGATAGGTAATCCCGATCTTGAGAATGAAACTTCCTGGGACATTAGTTCCTCCTTACGTCTTCGCGGCAGTAAGATTGAAGCGGAGGCAACTATCTTCCAAAACAGGATTAATAATTATATCTTTATGTATAACGCACCCGATCAACCATTGGCGCCTCAGAATGAACCTTTCGTTTTTGCCCATGATCAGGCAGGCGCATTGTTGACCGGAATCAATTTAAGCGTAAAAACTAATATATTGGATTGGCTGGTTGTCGGTGGTAATTACTCAATGGTAAACGGTGCATTCTCCAGTGGCCCTTATAAGAATGATGAATTACCTTTAATGCCTCCCGGTCGTGCCAATGTGGAAATCAAATTCGTATCGCCGAAAACCCTCGTTTTCCACTCATCATACTTGTTGTTTAACATTAAACATGTAAGTGATAAATCAGCCGCCGGAGTTTATGAGCCCTTTGGACAATTCGACGACGGCATTGGACCTGATATACCATTCGGCGTAGCTTCAACCGATGCCTATACCATTGTTAATATGGGTGTTGGCTTTGATTTGAACATTATGAGAATGTCGCTCAATTTTGACGTCGAAATAACCAATCTCATGAATAAAGAATATCGGGATTTTTTGGATACCTATAAGGGTTATGCGTTATCACCCGGACGAAGCGTTAATATTAATTTGAATATGCCATACGATAATTAACTTAAATTTGTTGGATAAAAGAAAGCTGATATAATTGCATTAACCCGGCCACAGGTTTCGGGCGTAGCTTTTACGTTCGGTACTTTTTATCCCTGCGACAGATTATGCAAAACGTTAGTACCCAAAAAACAGAAGAGGCAACATGTTTTTGAAAAAAGGATTCCATTATTTTGCGTTATTGATTGCTTCGTGCCTGGTCTTCTTTTTTTGCTTTACCACGTTCGGATTCCCGGCGTCTGTCCCAAAATTTTCTTTTGCCGTCCTTGCGGATCCCAGGGCCGGCGGCGAAACCTGGAAAAACGCCTTATCGGAGATACGGGATATGGCGGTCAACCCTGAACCAAAGTTCACTCCTAATCAAATTATCATTGTCGTCGGAGACACCGATCCCCTTGAATTAAGGTATAACGATTATAAGAATATTTTTATTAACACGAATGAGTCCCCCCTCTTTTTACCCGTAATTGGAAATCATGAATTTGAGAATAACGGCAAGCCCTTCCGGTATGCCAGGGATACGATTATTCCCGCTATTCCGAACGTGGTTCGCAGACATCCGAAATCATGTGACTATTATCTGGATCATGAAAATGCCCGGTTCATAATACTTGACGGATACACCGACCTTGGTAAAAAAGGAGTCATCAACCGTAAAGGCAGACAATGGGTTGAGCAGGTAATTAAATCAGCGCCCTTAAAGATTGATCATATTTTTATCTTTTTTCATGAACCCGCTTTCCCACGATATCGTCATCTAAAAGATTCTTTCAACGCGGATCCTGAAAGCCGGGATGCCTTTTGGAAAATGTTGCTGGTATACCGCGACAAGGTTCGGGCGGTTTTCGTTGGACATACACATCATTACTACCGAATGCGTATTCTTGATCCTTCGGGGATACCCGCCAATGATAAGCATGCCTTTCCGGATGAAAACGGTGGCATATATCAGGTGGATGCCGGGGCGGCCGGAAACGGCAAGAAGAATATAATTGTGCAAACACAGATAAATGGTGAGCGGATTATTTTCAGAGTTCTCCAGGCAGATAACGGTAGCGGAAAACCATTCAAAAAAATTGATGAATGGCAATATCAACCGTAAAAAGACCGTAAGGGACTGATTTTTTCCAATCGACATTTTTAGTTGGAGGCGTTCCTCCGGAGGGAATGTTTTTCCATTGATATCCATAATCAACGTAAATTAAATCACTTCAATACTATTCATAACGATGGTGGGAGAATGATTATGGGTCTGCGTCTGAAAATTTTATCCGGTTTCCTCGTTTTGTCATTAATGTTAATTGTAGCCGGGATCTGGTCAATCTACCATTTCCATTTTATTGGTGAATCGGTCCAGAAACTAATTGATAATAATTACCAAAGTATCACGGCCACCAATACCATGATCAATGCCTTGGAAAGAGAAGACAGCGCTGTTTTGTTGTTGCTATTGGGGAAGTGGGAGAATGGGCGGTCGCTCCTGGAAAAAGCCGACAGCGTATTCAACCAAGGATTCCGGTTGGCGGAAAAAAATCAAACCTTGGCCGAAGAAGCCGATTTGATTAATAATATAAAGTCCAACTATCAACAGTACAAAAAGTTGTGGCAGTTGCCGATCGTCGGCACTTCCAAAGAAAATAATCTGGATTGGTACTTCGATGGAATACACCAGGCTTTTTTAGATACGAAAGCGTCCGTAAACGATTTGAACCTGTTGCACGAGAATGAATTATATCGCACCTCGATCGAATTAAGAAATCGCGCGAATCGCGCGACCATGCCCGGCATTGTCGCCATCATTACCGCCCTGATTTTCACTCTCATGTTCAGTTACCTGATCAATTACTTTATGGTCAATCCGATCATTCGTGTTATTAACGGCATAACACTGTTTCTTAAAACGGGCGAACCGTTCAATGTGCGGGTACGAACGAAAGATGAGATATCCAAGCTGGTATCCTCCGTTCAGTATCTTTGTTCGAATAAGAGCGAAAAGCCCGACAAATGAGACTGCACGTAATTTTCCGCTATGACGGTCTTATTCTGTTGTTGAATGGGGCCTTCCTCACAATTTCCGCGTGTATTTCCATGTTCGGTTCCGATTCCGCCTTGTTTCCCCTGGCATACGCGGCTATTATTTCCTTACTATTCGGTATTTTCCCCCTGATCTTTATCCCGGCTACCTATGACATTTCCAATAAAGAAGGTTTGGTTATTGTCATTTCCAGTTGGTTGCTTTCCTGCCTGATCGGGATGTTGCCATATATTTTATGGGGTGGTGACTTCACAGTGACAAACGCCTGGTTCGAAAGTGTTTCCGGGTACACGACAACCGGTTCAACCATCTTACAGAATGTTGAGGCGCTTCCCAGGGGCCTGTTGTTCTGGAGGGCGTCTACCCATTGGATCGGTGGGATGGGTATTATTGTCTTTGTTCTGGCCGTGCTGCCCAACATGGGTATGGCGGGAATGATGCTTTATCGCTCGGAAGTCTCCCATCACACGATGGACAAGTTCCGCTTCAAAACCAAGCGGGCGGCACAAATTCTGATCAGCGTCTATTTCGGTCTGACCCTCCTGGAAACAATCATTCTGGCTTTCAGCGGCATGAGTGTTTTCGACGCCATCACCCATTCGTTTGCTACCATCGCCACCGGCGGATTCTCAACCAAGAACGCGAGTATAGCCTATTATAACAGCGCCGTTATTGATTGGGTGATCATTGTTTTCATGGTCATTTCCGGGATTCATTTCGGTTTATTGTACGCCGTCTTTACCAAGAGCATCCGCCGAATATTGCAATCCTCAGTGGTCAAATATTATCTGCTGGCCCTGCTCATCGGTGTAATCGTAACAACGATAAGTAATTACGGAACTCAATATTCGAGTTGGCTGACCTCATTAAGATTTTCCGCTTTCCAGGTCATATCGGTGGGAACTTCAACCGGGTTTGCCACTGCCGATACCAATCCCTGGCCTTCCCTGACTCATATTCTGATTATCTTCTTCACACTCCAGTGTGCCTGTGCGGGCAGCACCTCGGGAGGGATCAAGACCGACCGGATTATTCTTTTCTGGAAAACGGTTGTTAAAAAAGTACGGCAATTCCTTCACCCCAAGGCCATTATTCCGGTCAGTATTGACAAATCCAATATCGATCCGAATGTGCTGGAACTGAGCGTCCTGTATATTTCCATCTATCTGATGGTGGTGTTTATCACAACTATCCTGCTCACCGCCATGGGCGTTGACAGCACCACCGCCTTCACCGGTTCGGCGGCAACGATGGGGAATGTCGGTCCCGGCCTGGGACTGGTGGGGACGGTCCATAACTTCAGCCAGATCCCGGCTGCGGGGAAATGGCTGCTTACATTAAACATGTTCCTGGGCCGACTGGAAATCTTCAGCGTCATTATTTTTCTGTCTCCGGAAACCTGGCAAAAACTCAGGTAACCAGGGTCTTTATTTTTGATATTAAATCGTGAGAAGCCACAGATTGGCAAGGATAAAAACGAATATATGTGATGCAATCGTAAACAGTTCTGAGTTGTCATTCTTGAGCCGGTAAAGTGAAAAACACAATTGGTTTGAAAATCAGGCCGGGAAGAATGAAGGCTTGTTCTCCTTAACCGGACACTTTTTCCATGCAGGCTCAAAACAATAGTAAAAACCCATTATCAAATTTCTTGACCGCATGATCTTTAGTTGGGGGATGTAATTCCGCGGGAAAACATTCAGAATACCGAACCATATAATTCATAATAATAAGCGAACAGGGTCTTCCGACCCTGTTCTTGTAACTAATTCCCTTTTGATATTATGCGGTATGAAAAGAAAGTATTTTTGCTCTTAATATCAAAGACAGATAGAATTTGTCAAATTCTTCTATGTCATATCACAAACAGCTTCCACATTCTCACGTCTTCCGAAAATCAATATTTGATCTTCGGGCTTCATAATAACGGAGGGCGTGGGAATGATATCCTTATAGCCTTTTTCGGTATTCTGCCGAATCAACAGGACATCAATATTGTACTTATTTCTCAAATCCAGGGCATGTACGGAGAAATTAACAAACGGTGAAGGAACGTTTATCCGTGCCAGCATAAATCCCGGAATGACTTCCGATTTTTCATGAAAATACTGATGAACAAATTTTATCGACGAGGCAATGGTCCCGGCGGTCTGGTCCTGTAATAGCAATTCCTGATATTCCCTTAAAATATCGGACCGTAATACCTGTCCCGTGACTTTTCCTTCCTCGTCCAGAACCGGAAGAACCTCCATGTCCATTTCGGACATGATCCTCAGAACCTGATCCATAGGCGTATCATCGGTAATCGAGGGGAAATGAGTATTGCTGATATCCGCCACTTTGGTTCCAATGGGAATTTCCTCAAAGCGGTTAACAAACCGTCGAATAGCGCCCTGGGTTATAATACCGGTTAAATGCCCGTTCGCATCACAGGCATAAAATATCGAATGTTCGCTGGAGGTCATCCGGGCCAATAGTTCCTCCACCGGTAACGATTCATCGATGGTTTCCACCAAATGCCGTTTTATCCTGGCGACACTCAATTGTTTAAGGATATTAATATCCTTACCGCCGTGGATATTTACTCCCCGCCGCAACAGTTTAATCGTGTATATGGTCCCCTCCAATACTCGTCCCGTAATGACGGTCGCGATGATACTGGAAATAATCAGGGGTAAAATAACCGAGTATTCGGTTGTCATTTCAAAAATGATAACGATGCCGGTAATCGGAGCGTTCGTGGCTGCGGCAACGACGGACGCCATTCCCACCAACGCGTAAGCCCCGGAAGAAGCGGTAACGTTCGGGAATATTCCATGAAAGACTTTGCCCAGGGTGCTTCCCAACATTGAGCCAATGAACAATGAAGGGGCGAAAATACCCCCCGAACCGCCGGAGCCCAGGGTAATCACAGTTGCTAATATTTTTGCAAAAAGTAATATTACGGCAAAAGCCATGGTTATTTCCCCGGCCAGGACCAGGTCCATGGTTTCGTAACCGACACCCAACACTTCCGGCACCGTGACCGCCAACAATCCCAATACCACGCCACCCATAATTGCCTTTGCGCCCACCGGTAATTTCATATTGTCGAACAAATCTTCGGTAAAATACAAGGCGCGGACAAAAAGCCAGCCTACCAGACCGGCCGCGATACCTAAAATAACATAAAAAACGAGTTCAATCGGCGCCTGTAGCTCGTAAATCGGGGGGACAAAGGCGGGATAGTCACCATAAATACTGTGCGAAATTACCGTCCCCATGACGGAAGAAATCATAATGGGAGCAATGGAAGAAACACTGAAATCTCCGAGAATAATCTCGCTGGCAAAGATCGCTCCGGCAATCGGCGCGTTAAATGTCGCCGCGATACCGGCGGCGGCTCCGCAACCTACAAAGGTCCTCATACGGCGGGCCGATACCTGGAACAATTGCCCGATAGTCGACCCGAATGCCGATCCGATCTGAACAATGGGGCCTTCCCGGCCGACGGAACCACCGGAACCGATCGACAGCGCCGAGGCAACCGCTTTCACCAAAACCACGCGCATCCTGATAAAACCGTTTTTCGTGGCTACGGCATCCATGACCTCGGGAACACCGTGTCCTTTTGCTTCCGGGGCAAGACGATGGACAAAAATAGCCACGATCATTCCTCCGACGGAAGGTATCAGTAATCGGAGATAAACCGGTGTGGCCTTAATTCCTTCCACAAGGTTACCCGAGTGCCACAGGTGAACCTGGAAAAAACTGATCATGCTACGGAACCCGGCGGCGATATACCCGGCCGCGATCCCGATTACAATGGCCACAATGATTACAAACAATTGGTCGAAAGACTTGATACTGAATAAAGTCCGCTGAATTAAATCAGACAACGCCTTCCTGCGGCGTATATAAATCCGCAGACGATGAATATTTTTACGCGATAAGTTGGGAATATTATCTTCGTAATTCATATTTCGTTTCATCCGACGTCTTGTTTATGGAGCACCATATGGTTTTGTTCAACGTTCGTGATAACAATTCAAATTGTTCTTAATAAGCCGATTATTAAGGGCCGAATTTATACTCGCTGTCCTATACTAAATGACAGAAATAAATGGAGCCCCAAAGCTAAAAGCCCGTGGCACCACCAAGAAATACCATCCGGTACCAATACCACTGAAATACGGCGGACAAGTCGGAGGGTTATTCGATCCGCCGTCAGTCTGCCGAAGCGACAGCGCAGGCAGGTAACCACAACTCATTTTTTTCCGGAATAATGCCTCAGAATACACCCCCTGTTCGGGGCTACGCCTTCTCCAACCCAGAACTCCGCTTAAAATGTTTCAATCAGGCGGATTATCCTTTTATATTCGGATAACTTTATCCGCTTTTCTTATGAGCGTTATTCCTTCGGATACACCCGTCAATATGCACAACTTTCAAACGAAAGGATACCCACAATGACCAATCAAATTATGATCCGCAACCGCTGGTCCGTTGTGTTGGGTGCGGTAATTATTCAATTATTCCTGGGGCGCGATTAGCGATAAGCTGGAACGAAGAATTTCCATCATTATCATGATGGCAACCCAGGGCATATTTGTAATCCTGTTCCGATGGATGGCCCGGATTCCGGCGCCGCTCCATCTGGGAGTCGCCCTGATCGGCTTCAATTTCGGGATAAACAATCAATCATCCACCGCCAAATAAAATTGATCTATAATCGGCGCCAAGGTTCTTCCCATCCAGAGCGGACGTCGAAGATTATCCGGATGGGTTTCCCTGTCCTTGGCCCATTGATTCCATTTTTTATAGTATTCAAAGGATTTATTCGTGTCGACAAAAATGTCACCGTATTTTTCCCCCGGTCCGGGTTTGGACAGGCTCACCTTTTGTAACCAGCAATGAGCGCCGGAAATCGGATCCGGTTGTACCGCGTGGGTTATGTTCTGATGTACCCCTCCATCCCGCCACCAGATACGTTTCGAATCGGGATCATGGGACGACCAGGGCTCCACGCCTTTAACCGTCTCCATTTTCCATTTGCCGTCTTCCAGGCGTGTTATTTTTACCGTATTGGTCATCCACCTGTTTCCCTCATCCTGATCACGTCGCCAGCGTCCGATATGATGCGAACAGGCCACGACCCCGGGTTTAATCGCTTCCGTCACCCAAACCTTGTCGACGAACCACCCGATTTCCGTGGTTATTTTTAAAAGATCTCCGGTATTTACACCCAGTTTGCAGGCATCCTTAGTGTGGATCCATATTGGGTTGCGATGGGCGATTTCGGTAAGCCACTTGGCATTCGCTGAGCGAGAGTGAATGTGCGTCGGCAGCCGGAAATTCGGTAATAAAACACATTCGTTTTTCGTTTCATCCATATAATCAGGATGGACATGGGATTTAATATATCCGGGAATTGCATATTCCGGATAACCAAAATCCACCATCGTTTGGGAATAAAATTCCTGTTTCTTTGATGGCGTGGGGAATCCAGTGTAATTCTTGCCCTCAGCATGGATACCAATCACTTTGCTATCTTTCAAAAGCTGTCCATTCTCCCGGGCGGTAGCACTTTTTACGAGTTCCTGAGATAGTTCGGTTTTATTCTTCTCATATACGTTTGATTGTACTTCAAAGGCACCATATTTACGCATGTATTCCAAGGGGGACAAGCCCTCTTTCGCTGCTTTTTCCGTAAGTCCGGGAGTGTGTTCAAAAATATACCGGTAATATTCGTCAATCGTGATTTTTTTACCTTTCCGGTAAGGACTAAGAAAATGTTTCCGGATGCCAAGATTGTTGTCTTTGTCTATACGCCACGACAATTCAATCCAGAATTCATCTTCTTCCCATACTTCCCCGGGATTGACTTCGTACGTGAACCGGAATTGTTTTCCTTCGCGACGGGCTTTTTCCCGCAATACCGGCTGGCGAAAGGCAATCCAGACTCCGGAATGCGTCTCGTAGGAATTCAGATCGTGCCGCTCGGAAGCATGTCCCATGGGCAAAACGTAATCGGCAAAAAAGGCCGTCTCATTCCAGGTTGGCGTCAAAGCGATATGGCAGCCCACCTTTGACTCGTCCAACAACACTTCCACCCAGGTAAAACCATCGGGGTAAGTCCACACCGGGTTAAAGACGCGGGTGAAATACACGTCCAGGGTTCCCCTGCCGTCTTTCATCAAATGGGGCAATATCTCACTCATTTCATAATGGCAAAGGGTATATTCCGGCGGGAAATGAAGTTCATTCCAATTCGGCGGCGGGGGCGGAACATCAAAAAATTCAGGCTGGAATTTGTTCCAGGCGCTTGGCGAAGTGCCTCCTTTGGTCCCCACGGAACCGGTCAACACGTTTAAAAAATGCAGGGTTCGCGCAACCTGCCAGCCGCCCAAATTCCCGATTGATGCACCGCGCCATACATGCGTAGCCAGTCGTGTTCCCGCGGAGGCGATCACATGGGCGACCTCGACAATATCTTCTTCCGGGATCCCCGCTTCCCGGGCCGCATATTCGGGTGTAAAACGGGCATACTCTTCCAGCAATTTTTCAATGAAGGTCTCAAAATCCGGCGACGCGTCGGGATGCCTTGCCCGCATGTATTCATCCCAGTTAACCCAGGTTTTCATGTACTCACGATTATACAACCCTTCTTCCAGGATAATCCTGGCAATCGCCAAAAACACGGCCGCTTCCGACCCGGGATACGTTGGCAACCAATAGTCCGCCAGGGATGCCGTATTTGACAATCGCGGATCAAGAACGATCAATTTGGCTCCTTTCGTCATCCCTTCCATGATCCTTTGGGCGTGAGGATTGAAATAATGGCCGGTCTCCAGGTGGGAACTGGCCAGGACGATCACTTTGGCGTTGGTGTGGTCAGGCGACGGACGGTCGAACTTATGCCAGAGGGCATACCCAAACCGGGCGCCGGCGGAACAGATATTCGTATGGGAATTGTGTCCGTCGACACCCCAGGCTTTCAACACGCGCTCGGCATACCCTTCGTGTCCGGGCCGGCCTACATGATAAACCACCTTGTCCCGCCGATCTTCCTTGAGTGAGTGACGAATCCTGGCGGCAATTTCATCAAGCGCCTGGTCCCAGGATATCCGTTCCCATTTACCAGCTCCCCTTTCGCCAACCCGTTTCAAAGGGTGGAGAATTCGCTCGGGATCATTGATCTGGTTTATTGTTGCCGGACCTTTGGCACAGTTTTTCCCGCGCGAACCGGGGTGATAGGGATTCCCCTCAAACTTGCGTATCCGGTTCGTCTCCTTATCGATATAGGCCAGAAGACCGCAGGCCGATTCGCAATTAAAGCAGGTTGTGGGAACAATCGAATAATGCCGGGCTTCTTTACCGGGCCATGCTTTCGGATCAAATTCAACAAAATCGTCCCATTCTTCCGGCGCGGGATAGTGAGATAACGGTTGTGATTCTTCCGCAACCCGCCGTTCCGCGGGGTCCCCTTGCGATATTTTGGGGATCAGGCCGATGCCTTCGGCAAATTTTTCTATCCGGGAACGTTTCATTTTATTATTTTCTCCAAATCTTTTTCCATTCGGTTACACACCAACGCGGAGCAATTGTCGGGGAAATGTACGGGTGATGTAACATCTGTTCATTCGCCTTATCCTTTTTGTACTTTCAGGGTGGCGTGACTATCGTTTACTAACTCAAAGGAATCAATTGGGGCACGCGCACGCGGACGAACTCCGTGAGAAATATCCCCAGCAGCGCGAAAACTCCGGCCATTATACGATAATGATCCCCTTCGACCAAGGAGATCATTACGAGGGGAACCAAATTTCCCACTACCATTCCGGCGTAAAAAATCCCGGAATAATACCCCCTGGTCATGAGTTTCACAGCTTTGTGAGCGTCTGTCGTCGCATGGGGAACCATCACTTCCAGGGTTATCAGAATTACATTGGTAAAAAGTCCGTAGCGCAATATCCCGACCTCAAAAGCGCTCGACCCGCCGTTCAGAATCATAATCGTCGTCGCTCCGGCAATTAAGGAATGGACAACCATGTGAAGCGAAGATAACGGTGATTGCCACAGATCCCGCCCCCGGGCCTGAGCGAACAAAAAGGCCGTGTACGCCGCTCCCAACACGGACAGGATGATTCCGGGTACCGCCAACCATTGGAGGGGCCATCCCATTAGGTTATTCAACAGAAGGAGCGTTGCCACAAACCCGAAACCGGCAATCAGATACGCCCCGCGGACAAGCCACGAAGACCACTGCGGTCGCAGCAACACATACAGGAACCGATCCGGTCGATTCAGATCGGCCACCAGTAATCCACCGGTCAGCCCTAAAAAGATCAACGTTGCAATCAGCGCCTTCAACTCCAGCGCCGGATTTGTTTCACCTGTTAGCATCTGCCAGAGATAAAAGACAAGAAAGGTCCCCGTAGCAATGGCCTTGGTCCAAATGTAGGCGGGAACTTCCCAACCCCACAATATCCCTTTGGAAGGAATATCATAGACCCGTCTGCTTGTCCGGTTTTCCTCGTTTTCCCGAACGACTTTATCAATCGCCCCCGGATTCAATGCCGTTCCATCCCCGGCATCACTCTCCAGCGCCGGCCGAACCAGCAGGTCACGCTCATCAACCGCAGGTAGTTCGGCGGCATACTTCGCGTAATGCCCGACACCGGTAGCCTGTTCGGACCACAAATAGTCCTTCCGACGCGGACTCGCCGAAGAACTCAACAGGGAGGAATCGTTTTTTACGTAAAACAGGTTCGGATATGTGTCCTTCTCAGGCTTGCGAACGACTACCGATTCGCGGGCAACAATTGTGGCTATTGTTGAATCGGGGTCATCAAGGTCACCCGAAATAATTGCCTCAACCGGACAAATCACAACACACGCCGGTTCACGACCCCGATCCACCCGGTGGGCACAGTAATTACACTTGGCGGAGGTGTTGGTTACCGGATCAATGTACAGTGCATCGTAAGGACAAGCCTGCATACAGGATTTACAGCCGATGCACCGCCTATTATCGAAGTCCACGATGCCATCGGCACGGGTGTAAAGGGCGGAAGTCGGACATATCTCCACGCAGGGGGCCGCCTCACAATGATTACAGCGTTGAATGAAAAATTCACGAACGGAATCGGGGAATACTCCATGCTCAATATATTTCACACTGGTCCGGTTCACACCCAGGGCAACATCGTGCTCTGATTTACAGGCTACCGTGCATGCGTGACAACCGATACATTTACGATTATCGATGACAAATCCGTAATTCATCGGCACAATCCGGGTTGTGTATTCATCGGATTCCCGGACCGACAAAAACTCATATTACAGTTACTCCTTATTTCCTTGTAAAGATCGATTTCCAAATGTCGGATATATTCTTTCAACAATTCATTACTACTTTTTGACCTTATAGTCAAGATTTCGGAACCGGTAATATACATTATTCCGTTACACAACGCATGGGATTTTCGTAAACAGTCCAAGTGCCAATCCGGCCAGCGGAAAGAAATCCCGGCGCCGTGGGGACGCTTACGGCATCCGGCGGTCCTCCCGGAGTATATCGCTCAAACACCAGGTTCAGGGGGGTAATCAACAAGTGAAGGTGTTTGCTGCGGGGAAAATAAGGGAAAAAAGCGCCGCCGAACCCAGGTCAACCACCGGGCAACAGGAATGCCGGTTTCGATCCCGGACCAACCATGAAAAACGGGGGCCACCAACGCCCTGACAAACCGGTCCGTCCGATGATCGGACCGCAAAGTCGATTGACCGCTGCCGACAATTTTCGCTATCCGGGAGAAACCCCGGGCAGAATATTCCAGACAAACGACGACGAGAACAACAAATACCACCTGTTCGGTCACTGATAACACCGATTATCCTTCCCCCGGGAAAAGTGAGCGATTATAGGTTGGAAATCACCCGCATCCCGGCTCGGGATCTGATTGGGTATTATCTTTTCTTACCGATCTTTTCGACCGGTAAACAGGCGTCAGTCTTCTTTTTTAACGGTACTTAGTTTTAACAGTGAATAAAGCGGACAAAAGCCGATGGCGCTGGTCACGAGGAAAATCACGGCAATCACACCCAGGATAAGCGCCGCCAATCCGGTGATCTGGTCTGCTAAGTACAAGACCGCCACAATGACGGCCAACAACACACGAATCCCACGGTCAATCGTTCCCATGTTCTTATTCATGATTACTCCTTTTTCGTTAATTAAACGGAAATCTCACCCTGCCGGGGCCGGGGGTACATTCCTTATCCCTTATCTTCCACGGTTATTTCGATCGCCGGTATTACCATTTATCCTAATTCATCAATTAATTCCGCGCAAACATCGAACAGGTCTTCCACCAGGTCCGGGATCAATTTCAACGGCACAATAACTCTCATAAATATTCCTGATTCAAACAGTTACACGAATGTAAAAATGTTTTCCCGGAATCGCTATTCCAAATTTTAATTCCGACAAACAAAGGGGGGTACTGACGGCTCCCAATGGTAAGGAACCCGGGGACTACCCGGGATGAAAGACACGAAAGGCACCGTAAATACACAATTCATGCCTGTTTCCCGCGGAATTAAATAAACAGTTGGATATCGGATTCAGTCGCAAATTCCAAAAAGGTCGCTGCGCCTCCCAATTCCACACCTTCAATAAAATCGTCAGGCGTAAATCCGAATACATCCATCGTCATTTGGCAACCGATAAGGCGGACGCCGGACTCCAGACAAATTTCACGCAATTCCTCAATGGCGGCTACGCCTTTTTTCCGGAAAGTCTGTTTCATGAGGGATGTGGCCATCGTCTCGAAACCGGGAATATTCCCCATCAATAAATTGGGGATCGGCCAATTAATATTCTGAAACCCTTTGGGACCGAAAGGCATTTTTATGGGCATGGCCGGATTCGCATGTGGCGCTACTTTGGCTGCGATATTTTTCTTCAGCAAAGTCAATCCGTAAAAAGTGAAAAAGATAGCCACGTCCATCTCCATCGCTGCCGCGGTGGAAGCCAAGACAAAGGGTGGATATGCCCAATCCAATGTCCCCTTTGAAGCAATAAGAGCCATCGACTTTTTTTCAGTATTACTCATATTCCCGTCCTGTTTTACTTTGATTTATGCAATCGGAATTGATTCCCCATGTCAAAATGATTCGTGATATGGACCCCGGGGAGAGGTCGAATAGTCGGGACGGAAACGTACCGACCGCGAGGTTACTTCTTCCGGATATAATAGGTGTATTCGTCCCCGTCCTGACCGGCTTCCAGTAATTCATTGCCGGTGCGATTCGTCCAGGCCGTTATATCGCTTTTTGATCCCGGATCGGTGGAAACCATTTTCAGGATTTCCCCGGAATTCATGGCATCGATTGCCTTTTTTGTTTTTAGAATCGGCAACGGACAATTCAGACCTCTGCAATCGATAATCCGATCCGCTTTAATATCACTCATAACCTTTTCCTCTTGTCAGGATGTAAATCGTACCCGCTCGGGGGAAACCGATTAAAACCGAATTCATCCATGTTCCATTCTCCCGATTGAATCTTCATTTCACATTCCGAAAAACAGGACAATATTTTCCGAATGAATTCATTGGCAATCGAATAATAGCAGGTTGTCCCTTCGCGTCGGTACGTAACAATCCGTTCTTTGTATAGTTTGCGTAGATGCTGGGAGGTCACCGCCTGTATCAAATTCAGATGGGTCTGTATTTCCGTAACTGTCCGTTCGCCACCCTGAATATACCTAATGATGTTCAGACGTAATGGGTGCCCAAGCGTTTTCATTACCCGTGAGGCGCCCAGGAAAAAATTTACGGACTTGTGTTCAGTCGAATCTATATTCACTTTTTAATATATATGGTTTTTTATCTATAGAGGTTAGGGCTTTATAAAAAAAATCACAACCATTGATGTAATCGGAAAATCCTAAGATGTCATCTCTGATCCTGTCAGAGGTTGTGAGACCATGCGGGATCAAAGAAGGGTGATATCTTCCGGTGCGGGTATTACTTCGACAACCAGGAATGGTTGTCGCGCACGGAAAAAGAAACGGGCACGTCAGCGGTCAAGTTTTTTTATCCGTCGTTCGTGTCGCCCCCCTTCAAAAGGAATTTTCAACCAAAGATCCACGATTCGTTTAGCCTTATCGGGGGCGATAAAGCGAGCTCCGAAGGAAAGGACATTCGCATTATTATGCAACCGTGACAGTTCCACGATTTTTTCCGGTCCGTCGTAAAAAACAGCCGCCCGTACCCCTTTGACGCGATTTGCCGCCATGGCTTCACCCTGCCCGGATCCTCCGAAAATGACCCCGAAACAATTAGGGGATGAGGCAACAACCCGGGCGGCGGGCAAAATAAAGTCGGGATAGTCATCATCCGCGTCGTATTCATACGCGCCGAAATCCTCAATCTCATATCCCTGGTTCGTCAAATGAGCCTTTATGGTTTCCTTCAGTTCATATCCTGCATGATCACTTGCCAAAACAATCTTCATAATTCCATCCGTCTTTTCCTGAGCATCCCCTTTTTACATACCTGACTGAATGTCGCTTTCCTGTTGATTCGAATACCCTTTGTTTTTAGAGTAAAGCGCTCAATTTTTCCCTGATTTTCGATTCCACCTGATCGGGTGTAAAACCGAAGACTCGTGCCAATTCCCCGGCAGGCGCTGATGCGCCGAAACGATCCAGACCAAACATCAGACCGGTCGGACCGACATACCGTTCCCAGCCAAGGGTAATCCCGGCTTCCAGGGATACTTTCAAACAACCGCGGGGAGGAATCAGGTGTTCACGGTATTCCGGCGGTTGACGGTCAAATAATTCCCAGCAGGGAAGACTGACAACGCGGACCCGCCGATCGTTCATCCGCTCCGCCACTTCCAGAGCCAATGACACTTCCGATCCCGTGGCCAGCAATACAATCTCCGGTGAGCCTTCACAATCCCTGAGGGCATATCCTCCCCGGCGAACCCCCTGCTCGATTGTTTCGATATCTGTCGAAATGACCGGCAATCCCTGGCGCGACAACAAAATCGCGCCGGGGGTATTGCGATCCTCGATTGCCAGTTTAAAACAAACCGCTGTTTCTTTGGCATCGGCAGGGCGATACACGTTAAAATCCGGAATCGTTCTAAGCGCCATAATTTGTTCCACCGGCTGATGTGTGGGCCCATCTTCTCCCACGAAGAAAGAATCGTGAGTAAATTCGTGAATAACCCGGATTTTTTGTAAAGCTCCCAAACGTAATGCCGGGCGACTGTAATCGGCAAAGACCAGGAATGTCCCGCCAAAGGGGATAATTCCACCGTGAAGGGCTAATCCGTTCAGGATCGTGGACATGGGGAATTCCCGCACACCAAAGGTTAAATTCCTGCCCTTCCGGTTGTTCTTCTGAAAATCCCCGTACTGTTTGGCAAATCCCCCGGTATAATTTGAGGGCTCAAGGTCCGCCGATCCGCCAATGAGATTCGGCAATTGCTTCGCGAAATGCTCCAAAGTCACACCAAAAGCTTTTCGGGTCGCAACGGAAGCTCCGGCTTCAAATTCGGGATAATTTATTCGCGGTAATTTATCCTCGATAACCTGTTCCCAGAGTCGGCGAAATTCCGGTTGTGATTGCGCTGTTCCAAGCCGCGCTTTCCATTTTTCCGATTCGGCCCTCAGTTCTTCGAAACGTCGTCTGAAATGGTCATACACTTCGGCCGGTACCATAAATTCCCCGGGGGAAATTCCCAGCTTCGCTTTGGTTTTACTGATTTCGTCCGGAGGCAGCGGAGAACCATGCGTACCCGCATCCCCTTCCATCGTTACCGTACCATGAGCCATAATGGTTTTACCGATAATAATACTCGGTTGTTCTGTCTGTCGGGCAGTTTCCACGGCCTGGCGCAAAGCCGGTAAATCGTGTCCCGCTACTTCCTGCACATGCCAACCCAGTCCTTTAAATACCTGTGCCACATCGGTTGAATCGGAACGACTGGTGGCTCCTGATATTTGAACCCCGTTGGAATCATAGTACATAATCAATTTCGAAAGCCCCCAGTGACTTGCCAATGCCGCCGCACCCAGGGCCACCGGCTCCTGTAAGTCACCATCACCCGCCAGCACATAGGTAAAATGACTTAACAAATCGTTCCCGCCGAACATCTCCCTGACAATAACCTCGGCCAACGCCATACCGGTTGCCATTCCAACCCCCTGACCCAGGGGTCCCGTTGTCGCTTCCACGCCCGGTATTTCCACCTCGGGGTGGCCGGGGGTGTTACTGTTCAATTGGCGGAATTGCTTAAGATCATCCAACTCCAACCAACCGACCATGTGGAGGAGAGAGTAAAGCAACATCGATTCATGTCCGGCGGACAAAACAAACCGGTCTCTGGATACCCACTCGGGATCGTCGGGATCATATTTTAAATACTCGGTAAATAAAAGATAAGCGAAATCGATCGATGACAGGGCTCCTCCCGTATGTCCCGAATTGGCGTTCCGGACCCCGTCCATGATCAGGCCTTTAATAACGTTTATTGTAAATTGGTCTTTGTCTTCTTTTCCCCAGTCTGCGAAAGTGTTTAATTCTTCGAAGTTTTTCATTGCGCGATAGCCATTTCCTGTAGTTTTGTTAACAATTCAATAACAACAATGCCGCCGAATTTAAAGCCCCAACACCGTATGATCCCATTAACAATCACAACATTAAACGCGGATTGGGCATTGACAATGAATTACCGGCAGAGAAAATAAACATAACGGGAATACGGCCTCAACCGACAACCGCACGGAATATTCGTTTAAAATTCCCTCCCAAAATCAATTGGATATCGTGTTTCGAGTATCCCCGTTCCAGTAATTTCCCGGTTATGGCAGGCAAATAGGTGCAATCTTCCATTTGTTTGGGCAAGGCCGATACGCCGTCGAAATCCGACCCCAGGCCCACATATTCGGGACCGATTAATTTGGCAACGTAATCGATATGATCGATCAACACATCCAGGTCCGGCGAAATGCGCTCAATTTCCGCTTCTAATAATGCCTGGCGGCGGTACCAGTATTCGTCCGAATGTTCACCGTACAGGACCTTAAGCGAATCCAGTTCACGACGATATCTTTCTTCAACGGACGTGACTTTTTGTTCGAACTCAGGGTCAAGATACCCGGCGTAAAAATTAATAAACACTACTCCCCCGTTTGCCTTGATTGCCCATAACTGGTTGTCCTTCAGATTGCGATAATGAGGACAAAGAGCGTACACGGAGGAATGGGAGGCAATAACCGGTTTTGACGTGGTTTCCAGAATATCCCAAAAGGTTTGTTCCCCGGAGTGGGAGACATCTATGATTACGCCCAGTTCATTGCATTTCCGGACGACACTTTTACCGAAGGGAGTCAATCCCTTAAAAGGGATGTCTTTCGCTTCGGTTTCATCCCTGGCGGAAGTGGCCCAGTCGGTGGAATTGTTCCAGGTAAGACCAAAACAGCGCATGCCGCGGCCGTACAGTTGCTCCAGTTTTTCCAGGCTGTTTTCAATCGGATGTCCCCCCTCAACGCCGATAACCGCCGACAGAACTCCTTTCCGTTCATTAATGAGCAAATCGGCGTAGGTTTCGGTGATGGATATCCGGTCCGGGGCACGCGTCGCGACAGCGTACAGGGAATCGATCATCTCATTGGCACGTATGAAAGAGCTGTCCGGCAAATACCGATCGGGGTTGACCCACACCGCAAATACCTGCAAGTCCACTCCTCCCTCTTTCAGGCGCGGAAGGTCCGAATGACCGGTATCCATACGCCGGGTTATATCCTCACCGCGCATAACCCGGAGCAGTACATCGTTATGGGTATCGGCAACGTATGATTCAAAATGGAATTTCAAAACATCATTTCTGCAGGACGATAAGATCAACAAAAAAAGCAGGAACAAATAATGGCGCTTCACGGGACACTAACAGGCTTTCTTACCCCGGATTCCCGTCATATTACGTAATATGGCACAACCCCCAAAAAGACTATGTCAATCCCATTCAAACCCGGTAACACTTTTCGTCTTCATATCCAGTTCCACCGAATTATAGTCCTGTAAACGGGGGATAAAATAATAGAGGATCTCAATCTGTTGTTGGTCATCCACCCAAACCGAATCGGGTTGCCCCAGCGTGTTTAACACTTCCCGCTTGGAGGGATGGACATTGAGGAATTCCCAGACGTCATAGTCGTTCATTAACCCGGCTTTAAAAGGAGGCGGAATTTCAACAGATTTCGGTATTGAGGCCGCTTTTTCCGGTGGACCGGAGGACGGCGGAACGCAACCCCATATAACGAGGAAGAAGATCAAGGGAATTATTCGCATCTGATAAAAATAAAGTTTGTTGCAATGCGATGCAAGAACCAAAAACCAAAAACCAAAAACCAAAAGCCAAGAGCCAAGAGCCAAGATAATTTCTTGGTTCCTGGCTCTTGGATCCTGGATCTTCAAAAATGTCCCCATAACTGAGGCAGTACGGCTTTTATTTATATGATCTTGTTTTTCATCCTAATTTTAATAATTGTAGTATATTTCACTTTCACATAATAAAAAAATATCGACCTTTGAATTCAGAAAATTACTGAGAAAATTCGACCATCGGTTTCCCCAGGAGAATAACTATGAATAAATCCGGCACAAAAGAACGCTTCTATTACGACCAGGAATTTTTAAGCAGTCCCGAGGCCCGATCGATCCGTATTCTTTCGGAGTATCTGGGTCCCCGGCAGCGATTCGGCAGCAACCGCGTGGAAGACACGATCGTGTTTTTCGGTTCCGCCCGAATCAAATCCCGTGAAGAAGCCGAACAGGCTTTGGCGAACGCTCCCCGCGATCTTTCTCCCAAACAGAGAAAGCGCCTGGAACACGACGTGGAAATGAGCCGCTATTATGAAGCCAGCCGGGATCTGGCACACCGGTTGACGACCTGGAGCAAAAAACTAAAGAACAGCAAACATCGCTACATTATTACATCAGGTGGAGGACCGGGAATCATGGAAGCCGCCAACCGCGGGAGTTCCGAAGCCAAGGGGCTGGCCATCGGTCTTAATATCACCCTGCCCTATGAACAAACGGGGAACCAGTGGATTACACCGGACCTGAATCTTCAGTTCCATTATTTCTTTATGCGCAAATTCTGGATGGCCTACCTTGCCAAGGCCCTGGTTGCATTTCCCGGCGGGTTCGGCACCCTCGACGAACTGATGGAAATGCTCACTTTGCTCCAAACAGGCAAAATTAAAAAACGGATTCCCATTGTTCTTTTCGGCAGCGAATACTGGCGCCATGTCATTAATTGGGATTACCTGGTTAAAATCGGCACCATTGACGAACAGGATATGAACCTGTTCAAGGTGTGTGACGACGTTCAGGAAGCCTTTAACTACATAACAAAGGAAATCATAAAAGCCAAGTTCAAAGGCCCTAATTTTTAAGAAAACGGATTTCAGAATGAGGAAACGAAATTACTCATTATTCCTGTTAATCATATCCATCTTTTCCCTTAAGGGGCAGGTCGCCCCGGTAAAAGACCTTCATGAAAATCCCCCGCGCGTATGGGCCCTGACCAACGGTAATGTTTACATCGAACCAAACAAGTTGATCAAAGCGGCTACCATCATCCTTCGTGACGGAATCATTGAGGCGGTTGGGACCGATCCGGATATCCCCTCGGACGCGACGGAAATCGACCTGAACGGAAACACGGTGTATGCCGGTTTTATCGAGAGCTGGCTGGAAATTCCCGACCCGGACACAATCCGCGCCGCCAGAGATCACTGGAACAAACAGGTGCGTGCCGACAGGGTTGTTTTTGACAGCTACAATCCTGACGACAAGGACGTACAACAATTGCGTGAATTGGGTTTCACCACCGCTCATCTCATCCCGAAGGACGGGATTTTCCGGGGTCAATCCTCCCTGGCGCAATTAACGGATAAGCCGGTGGCCTTAAAAACAACCGTGGCCCAGGTCGTGGATTTTAACTTCGGCGGATGGGGAAGCAATGCCTACCCCAATTCCCTGCTGGGGTGCATCGCCCTGATCAGACAAACATTCCTGGACGCCGATTGGTACACCAAGGCCACGGCAATCTTCAGCGAATATCCCGAAGATAATGAGCCCGTGGAGGAGGACCTGGCCCTGGACGCCCTGGCCAAGGCACGCCGGCAAAAATACCCGTTTATTTTCAACACCAGCGACGAATTATACGCCCTGCGGGCCGGTTCCATCACGCGCGAGTTCGGTCTGGAATTGTGGCTGAAGGGCAGCGGTTACGAATACCGACGTCTGAACGCGATTAAGACATTAAATCCTTTCATTATTCTCCCGGTGAACTACCCCGGGAAACCGGACGTGAGCAATCCTTACCAGGCCTTGCAATACACAACGGAACAACTGAAACATTGGGATTTGGCGCCCGATAACGCCGCCAAACTGGTCGCCGCGGGAATCCCCATCGCTTTTACCAGCGCGGAATTGAAAAACCGGTCCGACTTCCGTAAACGTCTAACCAAATCCATTCAACGCGGTCTATCTCCCGAAATCGCCCTGGCGGCCCTGACGACCGTTCCGGCGGAAAAAATGGGCGTCGGTCATTTCGTGGGGAAAATTCAAGCCGGGTACCAGGCCAACCTGGTAATCGTTGACGGGGACTATTTTAACTACCAAGATCCGATCCGGTCCGTATGGATCGGCGGGAATGAATACCCGGTCAAGCCGGCTCCCATCGTGGATCCGTCCGGGAAATGGGAACTGGAACTGCCGGAAACCACCTGGCGCCTGAGCTTCAAGAAAAGCGGCTCCCGGTGGAAGGGTTCCCTCGAATACGACAGTCTCGCTTTCGCATTGAAAGATGTCACAGTGGACGCCGACCGTGTAACCTGGATTTTGAAGACCGATACCCTGGGATTCGCCGGGTCGACACGCTTTACCGGCCACCTCGAAGATTCGACGGCAAGCGGTAAAGTCTTCTTCGCTTCCGGCGCGATTGAATCCTGGACGGGCAAGCGGATCGAGTTCCATGAAAAGACGAAAGCCGACACCTTGCGACCCGAATCACCCAGCGCTTTGACCGTGGTGTACCCCGATGGGGCCTTCGGCCTGGAAGAGCCGCCGAAAAAACCTTTCGCCGTCCTCGTGGACGACGCGACAATCTGGACTTGCGGACCGAAAGGTATACTGAAAGGTTGGGACATCCTGTTTGTGGATGGTAAGGTTAAAAAGATTGCGCGGGGTATTTCCGTTCCCCGGGGCGCCGCCCTGATCATCGACGGGCGCGGGAAACATGTTACGCCGGGGCTTATCGACGCGCACAATCATTCGGCGGCCGCCTCAATTAACGAGGGGACCCAGAGCGTGACCGCGGAAGTGCGTATCCGCGATGTGTTGAACAGCGACGATATCGCGATTTATCGCGAACTCGCGGGGGGACTCACCGTCGCTAACGTGTTGCACGGTTCCGCCAACACGATCGGCGGACAGAATGCCGTGATCAAACTCCGTTGGGGAGTAAAACCGGGAGATTTGATCTTTAGAAAAGCCCCGCCGGGAATCAAATTCGCCCTGGGAGAAAACGTAAAACAGTCAAATTGGGGCGAACGCTACCGGACGCGCTACCCCCAAACACGGATGGGAGTGGAACAGGTGCTCAGGGACGCCTTTACCGCCGCCCGGGATTACCGAAAAAATTGGGAAACCTACTACCGCGATGTTACCCTGCGAAAAACAAAGATACCGCCCCGGAAAGACCTGGAATTGGAAGCCCTGGTGGAAGTCCTGGAAGGGAAACGGTTGGTGCATTGTCATTCGTACCGCCAGGATGAAATTCTCATGCTGACCCGGGTGGCCGAAGACTTCGGGTTTACGGTGGGCACTTTTCAACATGTTCTGGAAGGATATAAAGTGGCCGACCGGATCGCGGATCATGGAGCCGGAGCATCCACTTTTTCCGACTGGTGGGCTTACAAATTCGAGGTGATCGACGCGATCCCTTACAACGGGGCGCTTATGACCAGGGTGGGCGTGACCACCTCCTTTAATTCCGATTCCAATGAACTGGCCCGGCACCTGAATACCGAAGCGGCCAAAGCCGTCAAGTACGGTGGACTTTCGGAAGAAGAAGCCTTGAAACTGGTAACCATCAACCCTGCCCGGCAATTGAAAATCGACCGCTGGGTAGGTTCATTGGAAGTAGGCAAAGATGCCGACTTCGTGATCTGGAGCGACAATCCCCTTTCCACGTACGCCGTTTGCGAGCAGACCTGGATCGACGGAAGACTGTATTTCTCAATCGAACGGGACAAGGAGCTCCGGCAACGGGACAAGAGAATCAGGAACGAGCTGATTCAAAAAATCCTGGCGACCGGGGATGACGGTAGTCCCGCCATGCTTCCCTCTTCAGACGGCAACTCACACGGTTATTCATGTTATTTCGGAGACGAACAAGCAACCGGGGAAGGAGGTGCGCGGTGAAACGCATTGTTTCGGCGGCATTATTGTTCACGACCCTGGTTTCCGGTTCCGATCAGATACCCGCCCCGCCCCAGTCGCACCCCATCCTGCTGAAGGGCGGAACGCTGCACACCGTTTCCGGGGATGTCCTGAAAAACACCGATCTCCTGTTTGAAAAAGGGAAAATCATCCGGATCGAGCGAAACATCAGACGGGAACCGGACATGGAAGTTATTTCCGTCAGGGGTAAACATATTTATCCCGGGTTTATCGCCGCCACGACCTCGTTAGGACTGGTGGAAATTAACGCCGTTCGGGCGACGCGCGACTATGCCGAAGTCGGTGATATAAATCCCAATGTCCGGGCCAATGTCAGTTACAATCCGGATTCGGAATTGATCCCGGTGGCACGCTCCAACGGCGTTCTGCTGGCCAACGTTACCCCCTTGTCCGGCATTATTCCCGGCCAGGCCTCGCTCATGATGCTGGACGGTTGGACCTGGGAAGACGCGACCCTGAAACATCCCACCGGTCTGCTTCTCAACTGGCCGAATATGCGCATCCGCAGCGGACCGCAAATTAAGAAATCGGCTGCGGAGCAACGTAAAGAACGGCAGAAAAAACTACAGGTAATCGATGATTTGTTCGCTAAGGCGCGGGCTTACGCCAAATATCACGGCGTGAACCCCAAACCGGTTCGTTACCCGGAAGGCCATGATTTACGTCTGGAAAGCATGATACCCTACGTAAACGGAGAAAAACCGATATTCGTTCAGGCCAATGAAGTGCAGCAGATCGAAGCCACCGTCCATTGGGCTGACCGCCGGAAGGTAACGATTATTATTGTGGGTGGCCGTGATGCCTGGCGCGTGACCGACTTGTTAAAAAAATATAATATTCCCGTGATTTACCAGAGTGTTTTGGCGCTGCCGACGCGCCGCTTCGAGGATTATGACCAGGCCTATAAAACACCACGCCTGCTCTACGAGGCCGGGGTACCGTTCTGCATTTCCGGCACCGGTTCTTCCTTCGCAACCGCGAACCTGCGAAACCTACCCTACCACGCTGCCATGGCAGCCTCGTTTGGTCTGCCGAAGGAAGAAGCGCTGCGATCCATTACCCTCTATCCGGCGGAAATCCTGGGCGTGAGCGACCGGGTTGGCTCACTTGAACCGGGGAAGGACGCGACCTTTTTCATCGCCGACGGCGACCCCCTGGACATCAGAACCCAGGTTGAACAATGTTACATCCAGGGCAAAAAAATCGACATGAGTGACCGGCACAAAATGCTGTACCGGAAATACCGGCAGAAATACAAACAATCGGGCCGATTGAAACCGTCCCAACATTGATCTCACTATGACCAATACCCGGAACAAAACACGTTGCGGATGGGAAAGTCGGGACCCCCTGATGATTCGTTACCATGACGAGGAATGGGGCGTCGCCTTGCACAATGACCGAAAACTTTTTGAGTTCCTGGTCCTGGATACATTTCAGGCCGGATTGAGCTGGGCTATCATTCTGAATAAGAGGGAAAATTTCCGTCGGGCATTCGACCAATTCGATCCGTATCGCATTGCCCGCTACTCTGAGGATAAAATCGAATCATTGATCACGGATAAAAGCATTATTCGCAATCGCGCAAAGATTCAGGCTGCCGTAAATAACGCCCAAATGTATTTGAATATTCTGGAAACCTTTGATTCTTTCGATCAATATATCTGGCAGTTCGTAAAGGGACAACCCATCGTGAACCGCTGGTCTTCCCTGACGGAAATTCCGGTCAGCACCAGGGAATCCGATGCCATGAGCAAGGACCTAAAAAAAAGAGGCTTTAAATTCGTGGGGACTACAATTTGCTACGCGTTCATGCAAGCGGCGGGCTTGGTGAATGACCACTTGGTAAGCTGTTTCCGGTATAACGAAATAAACGATTTGCACAAATAGTACAGTTTGAAACGTGAAGCGTGTCGGAACGTAGTGGAGATCCCGACGGAGCGTAGCGACGTGAGACATAAGGCGTAAATAAAGGAAAAAATCAATAGTTCCTCAATGCCATCTGTAATGACCGACCCAAACAATCCCCTCTCAAGAAGGGTATCCCGATCCGATTCGGGACAAGGTGTGTACAAGGTTTTCCCTATCCACTGAGTCTTTATCTCAATAAGAGCATACACCTGATAAAATATCCCGCCAATTGCTCCGCTATCTCCTACAAGCGGGAAACCAACTCGTTATATTTGTCCATCAGAAGCTTCGTGTTTTCCCCGCGTTTTCCGGTTCCTATGACCGTGTCGTCAATTTTCACAACGGGAACGATTCCCCGGGTCGTATTGCTCAGGAACACTTCGGATCGATTCGTTAAATCCGCCAGGGTGATACACGCGTACGCCACCGGATAGGGCGAAATTTCGCAAACCACCTGGCGGGTAATGCCGGGCAAAACCCCCTCTTTGCGGGTTACCAGCGTATCTCCCTCAAACCAGAACAAATTTGATCTGGATCCCTCATATATATAACCGGCTTCATCAGTTAAAAGCGCTTCGAAACAGCCTTTTTTTCGCGCTTCCCGATAGGCCAGAAAGCATTCCAGGTAGGAAAGCGATTTAACATGCGGTAAGGCCCGGTGCTGAACAATGCTCATTACCGACACACCGGCGTAAATGGATTCATTAATCGTTAATTCGAAAGAAATTACGATCAGTTCCTCGGGCGTGGCCACGATTTTTAATTGCTGAACGGGATAATCGGCTGCCGCAACAACCTTTTTTACCATCGAAATAATTTCGGACGCCGTGTATTCTACCGTCAAGTCGATTGCCCTGGCCGAGGCAAAGAGCCGGTCCACATGTTCTTTCAGCCGGAATACTTTCCGATTGCCGAACGTCCGGAGCGTTTCGAAAACGCCGAACCCGTACATAAACGCGTCCGAAAGAAGGTTTACCTTTGCTTCTTCCCTGTTTACCCAACTACCATTAATCAAAATCAGCATAATTTCCACCTATAAAAGATTTTGCCTTGTCAAACGTTTCCTGGTATTCAGGCTCCATTTCCGAATCGATGGTGATCCCGCCGCCTACCCCAAGATATAACCGCGCGCCTTTTTTCACGACCGTGCGAATGGCTATATTGGCATCAAGTTCCCCCGTCGGCAGAAGATATCCGATTGTCCCGGTATAAACGCCCCGGGCGACCGGTTCCAGTTCATCGATAATTTCCATGGCCCTTTTCTTGGGACACCCGGTAATCGAGCCACCGGGGAACATGGAAAACAGAGCTTCCAGGGGAGTCAATTCTTCCCGCAGTAAGCCCTGGATCCTGGCAACCGTGTGCCAAACCGCGGGAAGTTTACGTAGGGCTTTCTTTTGGAGAATTTTAACCGAACCGATTTCGCATACTTTGCCCAAATCATTTCGTAATAAATCGATAATCATGTAAAGTTCAGCCTGTTCCTTGGAGTTCCTCAGTAAATCGCTGATTTGCCGTCGGTCCTCCCGTTTTGTCTTTCCCCGGGGACGCGTTCCCTTGATCGGCTCGGTTACGATCCGTCGGTTTTCAATCCTGATAAACCGTTCCGGAGACAGGCTCAGGATCGAAAAATCGTCCCCCTCAAGGTACGCTGCAAAATCCACCGGGTTTTTCCTTAAAAATCGCGGAAATAATTCGCGCCCGGACATGCGCGTGGTGGCTTCCAGACGATGCGTAAGGTTCATCTGGTAAATATCACCGGCCACGATATGGGCCTGTACCTGCTCAAACGCCGCCTGGTATGTCTCCCGATCCAGGCGCGTGGTAAATTGACAATCGATCACCCCTTGATCGGGAAGGACCTTCCGGTTAAGAATCTGTCGCGCGATTCCGGGGAAATCATGGTCATGGTAATACAGAATTGTTTTCTCCCGGCCGAACTCAAGGTAATTATCGTAGGCAAGGAAGTATATCTCGGGCAGACCGAGATCATTTTTCTTCCCCGGTACAATTCGGTGCAATTCCAGCCCCAGGTCATAACTCAGATACCCCATGACAAACCGCTCCCGGTTCCGGTTCGTGAACACCGCCAGGTCGGTTCCCGACCGATGAACAAATGTACCGACAGGGTTGAAAGCAACAATTCGTTTCCACCCCTGTTTACTTCGGCTCCAGGTCATACAAGGGTATTTTTCCGTATCACGTAGTTTTCGCCAAAACGAAACCGGATCGCACGGCGGTAGTTCATATCGAAACATTTTCTGCCTCCCGGCGATGAGGAACGGATTCCGGGCACAACAGGAAATTCCGCAGTATCCGTGTTCCGCATTCGGTCATGAACGATTCGGGATGGAATTGCACACCGAACAGGGGATACCTCCGGTGCTCCATAGCCATAATGTCGCCGTCGCGTGTGCGGGCTGTCAATCGCAATTCATCCGGCACCCGGGTAAGAACCAGGGAATGGTATCTTGCGGCCGGGAACGGATTTTCGACCTTTTCAAACAGAATCGATTCCTCATGATAGATTGGTTGTGTCCGTCCGTAAACCAGGTGTTTTGCCGGTCCGATTTTCGCGCCGAAAGCGACGCCCAGGCACTGGTGCCCAAGACAGACACCCAGCATCGGAATCACGCGATAAAAGGCACGAACAAGAGGAATGCAAATACCCGTTTCATACGGTCTCCCCGGCCCCGGCGACAGGATAATTTTTTCCGGCCTGTCCTTTTCGATTTCATCGATCGATATTTGGTCGTTCAGGACCACTTTTGCCTGGTATCCAAGTTCCGCAACCGCCTGGTAAAGGTTGTAGGTAAAGGAATCGTAGTTATCAATGATCAATACCATAATGAATCGAAATCCGTGATTTCAGGCTATTGATTCGTACAGCCGGTTCGAAAATGTCGATTATGAATCCCATCACCCGTTAGACCGGTTTGTTCGCGAGTAGGATTAATTAACGATTTTCGTGATTTCATTATCCGTCAACCTACGATTTATTTTCAGTATGTATAAAGTAATCTTTGGGGGGAATGGAAAGTGTTTAAAGGAGCCAATCCGCCTGCCGGCGGAAAGAACCAAGGGTCAATCCGCCGGTTGGGAGGTTATCGGAAGCGTATTGCCGGAGTATCAGAGATCTTTTTTCGCAAAAGACCTTAATCCCAACCAGACCGGAATGATCATCCAGATAATCAAGGCGGAAACGGCCACCACCAATCCTAAGGGGCTGCCGAAAAACTGTTTGAAAACCGCACCGGTATACCCCAGAAGAGCGGACACATCCACCATAAGCAGCATCATGATTCGGGCCAGGTCGATGGGATTTAACAACGTTACGGCAATGCTGGCTTTATCCAGAGGATACTCACTGAACATGAAAATCAGGGCCAAAACAATCCCATCGTAAATCACGGCAAAAAACAACCAGATCAGGATTGTCAGACCCACCCCTTTTACCCGTTCTTCATTCTTAACCGAGATGTAATAGGATAAGGCGGTAAACACAAAGGTCAGGGTTACACCGGAAACCAGTAAAATGATAAATATGCCGCCAAAAGCCCCGGTATGATAGGTATTGTAAATAAACGGAATCCCCACCCCCGCGACGAAGGCAAGGGACAAGGGTGTGGCCAGGCCCACATACATACCGCGATACAACGACCCTCGTCCGATGGGTTGGGCCAACAACAATTCGATGAACTCACGGGAGCTGTAGAAAAACATGCTCCCAAACACAATGCTCACCAGGGGAATGATAAACAAAGTAATATTCATTAAACTTAACACCACCTTGGAACCGTCATTCCCAAAGCGAAACAGACCGTCGGTCAGAACAAAAAACAACAGGGCATAAAGCAGAATCCATTTGCCACGAATCAGGTCCTGCAGTTGGTATTTAATAATTTTCAGAAACGGTTTCATGCCCCATTCTCCGTCATTAAATACGCTACCGCCCGCTCCAGATTCTTTTCCCCCGAGCGTTTGATAATCTCCTCGATCGTTCCGGTAAAAATGATCCTGCCGTCAAGTAAGTAAACCAAATTATCGGCCAGTTCCTCCAACTCACTCATGATATGCGATGTGATGATGATCGTTTTGCCGGCTTCTTTTTCATGAATCAAACGGTCCTTCAGCAGGCTGCTGGAGATCGGGTCAAGACCGGCGGTTGGTTCGTCAAGGATCAATAAATCGGGATTAAACATGAGGGCAATAATGGCGCTAACCTTCTGACGTGTTCCCCCGGAAAGGGTCCTGATCGGTTTTTTCATTTCTCCGTCCATATTGAAAAAGGCAACCAGTTCATCCTCCATGTTCCCATTAAATCCCCGCAAATCCTTTATCATCCGCAATACTTCCCTGGCGGTCAGGTTTTCCGGGAATCGCGCCAATTGGGGCATATACCCGATATTATCACGGTAGGACCAATCCCCGTTCAACTGAAAACCGTTAATCGAAATCAATCCCGAAGTGGGTTTATCCAGTCCCAGCAGGCATTTAATAAGCGTGGTTTTGCCCGACCCGTTATGCCCGATAATGGCTGTTATTTTACCGGTTTCTATCTCCATGTCCAGCTCACGCAAAACCGTGAGTTTTCCGAATTTTTTATCCAGCTTGCTTATTTTTATCATTGCACACGACTCATTAAGGGTTTTTGATCAACCAGCATCTCGGGTGTCATCAGGGGAATATATTCCTCGGCTAAATCCAGCAAGTTTACGAACAGACTACGCAGTAGAATGAGCGCGGGTTCATTTTTTTCCACCAGGACTGAGAACAGTTTTACCGGATGGAAGGGGACATCTCCAACCCCGTTCTTATCAAGATCGTAGCCGCGGTATTTGCTCCAATAATTACGATCGAAAAGGTTAAAATTGTGTCTGCTGTTGGTAGCGACATCAAACGTGTTTCCTATGAAATCATTGAAACTAAATGTATTGTCGTTTGAATTGGCCATTATTTTGACAGCCCAGCCATTGTTAATAAACCGGTTGTTTTTTATTTCCATCCGAACACAACCATCGTTCAACATCCCGATCGTGTTCTGTTCAAACAAATTTTGATGGATAGAGCTGTCATAAATATCTTTTAACAATAGACCGTAGGAAGCGTCCCCCCAATTATATTCAAATGTGTTGGCCCACATTTCCACATTTCGGGAATACATTACCGCCACACCAGCGCCATTGTTGGTAAAAGTATTGTTCCAATACCGGTTACGATCCGAGAACATAAAATGCAACCCATAACGATGATTCAATTTTGCCGTATTATTAAATACCTCGGAATCCTCCACAAACTCCAGATAAATACCATCCCGTTGGCCTTCGATATTATTGTCCTGAACGGTAACTTGCTTGCAATACCATAAATGGATGCCGTTACCGGACAGTGTCTCTGTTTCCAGGTTGCTGATAATCTCGTTTCCGGCCACCACACATTGGCTGGTATTGGCCAGGTAAATCGCGAAATAGTTATTTTTAAACCGGTTTCGTATTATTTGTCCTTTTCGCACGCCATCAAACTTGACAGCGGCATTATCGTGAATAAAACTGGTCCCGGAATTCCTGAAATCGAACCCTTCGATTGAAAAGAACCCGGCCTTGACCGTCAGGATTTCGCCTTCACCTTTCCCGTCCAGGATGGGCCATCCCTTACCGATTAATGTCAATGATTTTTCAATCACTATATTGCCTTCCGCAAAGACCCCTTCGTGTACATAAACCGTGTCCCCGTCCTGGGCCGAATCAAGCGCGCTTCTGAGGGTTGAATAGGCCCTGTCTTCACCGACATGGATATCCCGGCCCGAAACACTCCCCACGCCGATCAGTGAGAAAAGGACAAGTGCGGTAAATACGGTACGCATCGTTAAAACCACTTTTTCCCGGTTAACGCCAAAATTTCTTCCCAGGAATATTCTTCGCCGGAATACAATTCCGCCATGTTTTCCGCGATTTTCTTGTCGCCGTACGCCGTAATATTAAGTCCCATCGGGCTGGTTAATTTCCGGGCCACAATAAATACAGCCGTGTTTTTATCGATTAACTTTCCCGGATCTCCGAAATCGATCACAAAAACGGAATGGATTTTTCCCGGGGCGATTCTTTTCCTGATCAGGTCCGCCGCCATACATTCGATGGAATCGTATTTATACGCCTTACCCTTGCGGGTAACAATCTCAGCTCCAAAACGATTATCCATCATTTTCATTTTACAATAGGAACATCCATCCCGGCCAAATCGCAAGGGTTCCGGTTTAGGACTACAGGCAAAAATCCCCAACAATACTGCCAATAGTAGTATTTGACGCAGACTTTTCATCAGCATGATCAACGCGATTTTTTTGCCTCAATATAGTACGACACCATACCCAGGAGAATGGAAACAAAAGCGGCAATTCCTCCCAGCGCCGGAAAAGAATAAGCCGTAAAATTAAGGATTGTCTTCCGACCAAATAATGGGGGCTGATATGTCATATTCGGAATTTTAATGGCCGCTTTCTCGATATCCAGATTATGTCCATAGTCGTAATTCCACTGGTAAAAATCATATAAACCGATTAATGCCAGAACAACAAATACTCCGATCCAAACCAGCAGCATTTTATTCCCACCTTTAATAGCGGTAAAAAGCCCGAACGCTATTATGAAAAAAACGACATAGGGTATGATTTTGAATTCCGGGAAGGATTGGGGATCAATATCCTTCATCCCGATATAGTGATTCACCAGGTTTATATTATTCAAGTCATTGGGGTTATGTCCGGTAATATCATTTATCCAGATATACATACCCAGTCCTTCCGGGTATTGGGGCGCTTCCAGAGTAATCGACCAAACCGGGAAAACATACATCAGAAGCAGCAACAACGAAGCTATAATCAATATTGTTTTTGATACTTTATTCATTTTTCCCCCTAACGGTTTGATCTGGCATTAAGCAAAACCATCACGACTTTTTACGAAAAATCCGGTTTGGTGTGGGGAGATGATTTCTCCCCACACCGTTACCTTTTTTATTAGTTATGGGATAGTTCGATTTTGGCGTTCCGTTTTGAAACGCGGATATATCCCTGCATTTCCTGGTGTAAGGCAGAGCAGAAATCCGTGCAATAGAATGGATATACCCCCGGTTCCTTCGGTTCCCAGGTCAGCGTTCTGGTTTCACCCGGCATAATTAACAGTTCAGCGTTATTGGCGCCGATAACCGCAAATCCGTGGGGGATATCCCAATCCTGTTCCAGGTTGGTAATATGGAAGTAAACCTTATCCCCAACTTTCACACCCTCGATATTATCCGGGGCAAAGTGCGTTCGAATCGTCGACATATACACGTGAACTTCCTTGCCCTTCCGTTCCACGCGTCGCTCTTTCTCGGATTTAATCGCATAGGGGTTCGTGTTGTTTTCCAGTTTATAGATTTTGGTGGTTTTATTCATCAGGATCTCAGCCGGAATCGCCTGGGCATAATGCGGTTCTCCGACGGTTGGGAAATCCAGCAACAGTTTCATTTTCTCACCGGAGATATCTATCAACTGCGCAGCGTGTGATAGTTCGGGACCCACAGGTAAATAGCGATCCTTTGTCATTTTATTTAAGGCGATCACATATTTACCCCACGGTTTACGACTATCACCACCGGGGATTGACAAGTGTCCGATGGAATAGTAAGTCGGTATTCGGTCAACGACTTCCCAGGTACCGATTTTCCACTTAACAATTTCGGAAGAAATAAAAGCGGAAGTGTAGGCATAGCCTTTTCCGTCGAATTCCGTGTGGAGTGGTCCCAGGCCGCAATTCGTTACTTCGCCGGCCAGGATGGCATTATAGTCCAGAACGGGAATACCGTTAACTTCCCCGGAGAACTTTTTATTCTCGATTGCTTTCAACATTTTCGAAAATGAATGCACCGGAATAACCGCCGCCAGTTTACCACCGGCGGCAATGTACTCGCCGCTTGGGTCAACATCCACACCGTGAGGCGATTTGGGAGTCGGCAGGTAGTAAATCAAGCCCGGACACTCCTCTGGAATGAGCACTTTGACCGATTTCTTTTCGTTGGAAACGACGGAACGGGTTCCTTCATCCAGGTAATTATCGAAATACCGGACCGGCATTTCCCGCGCCTTCCCTTCGGCAATATATTTTTCCGCCAGTTTCCAGTTTACCGCGGCAACAAAATCCTTGTCGTTTTGGGACGCATTTACTTCAAGCAGTTCGCTTGCCTGTTCGGAGTTATAACAGGTGAAGAAAGTCCAGCCATGGGATGGGCCTTTACCGGAATGCGACAAATCGTAGTCAAAACCCGGAACCAATATCTGGAAAGCAATGTCCATCCGTCCGGTCTCCTGGTCCACTTTGATAAAGGTAAGCGTGCCCTTAAAGTTTTCCTTATAACTGCTGATCGGGACATCTTCCTGAGGAATGGGGACGCTGAAACGTGTGGCGGCAATAACATATTCGGTATTCATTGTTACGAACGGAGAGGCATGATTCCCCCCGGAATTGGGGATTTCGATTATTTCTTCGGTCTCAAAAGTCGACAGATCGATACGCGCAACGCGGGGGGTATTGTTCGCGTTAATAAAAACCCAACGACCATCGGGAACGCCATCCGTCTGGGAAAGCTCAGGATGATGCGCATCATCCCAGGGAATAAATCCGTAGGATGTTTTCAGCATATCCTTGGTTTCTTCGGAAAATCCGTAACCGTTTTCCGGGGACACGGAAAAAACGGGGATGATCTTAAACAGGCGTCCCGAAGGCAAGCCGTATACTGACAGTTGACCGTTAAAGCCTCCGGATATGAAACTGTAAAATTCATCATATTCCCCCGGGGCTACGTACACTTTCGACGCTACCTCCGCATCTCCAATAACCTGTTTCTTGCCGGTACAACCCACCAGTATTATAAGCGCAACAACAGCCAAAATAAAACCGGCCCGAAGGTTACTCTTTTTGTTCATTTGTTGACCTCCTATTTTCTCATTTTCTGATTTATACTAATGATTCCTCATCAATTTTACGGAACCTTTAATCCTGCTGATCGATTGACCGGAAATATTCCAGCACGGAGCGTGCTTCCTCCCGGGTAACATTTTGGAATGTCATGGGAATATAATACTCCGCTAACAATTTTTTGACCTCCGGGTGTTTCTTCACCATTTCATCCGGATTCAGGATCATATTCATGATAAACTCGGGTTTGCGTCGTTCGGTAACTCCTTTCAGGGGCGGACCAACGAGACGAGCATCGATTTTATGACAAGCCGAACATTTCAGTTCGAATACACTCTTCCCTTTTGCCGCTAAACCGGCATCAATCGGATTAAGCGTGACCGACTTCACCGGTCCAATTCCTTTTTCAAGTTGTTCCTTTGTCAGGCCGCTCGTCGTAAGGCTTGATTTGGGTTCCGGAACTTTTTCCTTACTGCATCCGGCGAAAAGAATGACAACGGACAATATCCCCAATAATGTTTTAATCATTCAAATTTCCTTTCTTTTGTTTTTGAGATAAACGACCCATGGGATAATGTTCACGCATTTCTTCCAGCGTAATTTCATTAAACAGTCGTTTTAATCTCAACATGGTATCTTCCCAATATTCATGCACCGGACAGGGGTCACCGTCGCCGCATTCGCCTAAACCCAACATACATTTGTCAAACAGACCCCCCCCCTCAATTGGCGCTACTATATCGATCAGGCGAATACCATCGGAATTTTGTTTCAGTGTAACACCACCATTGGGTCCGGTGTAAGATTCAAGAATACCGGCCTGGATTAATTTTTGAGCAACTTTTGTCAACTGATAGAAAGAAACCCCCAACTCCGGAGCTATTTTACGTAAACGAATATAATGACAATTATCCCCTTCTTTCAAAAGGTAGAATATCAACCGGATTGCATATTCCGATGTCTTGGAGAGAAACAAGCAGAACGATTATTATGAATTAAGAGTCATAGTTCATAAATATATTATGAACTCCACTGCCGTGGTTGCAAGAACTTTTTTGTTGTTATCCAATCGATCCTGAGTTAATACCGTTTGATTTCCGGCAGGTATATATTGCAAACAAATCCATAATTATTTGTGTTCGTTATAATAACCGAACAGATACTTTTTACCCTTATATTTCAATTTTTAATTCCTGGTACTCTGGTATTAATGATCCTGGGGGAAACAAGAAAATGGTATTACATCACCACGGCGCGACTGCAATATCAGGATGAAACTCTTTACGGAATATTTTACAGCAATTTTGTTTGATATATATCATGAATCCGTAACAGACCGATACATGTTTTCCCATCGGTATCGACCACCGGTAAAACAGATATTTGCGAAGACCGGTCTTCCATGAGTGATACGGCGTCCTGTAATCGGGCATGGCCCGAAATGGCGATGGGATTGGCGGTCATCGCTTCTTCCACCCTGGTCGTTTTAATGTCCCGGTTGGAGACCAGGCAACGTCGTAAATCCCCCTCGGTAATGATGCCCTTCAGAATTTGCCCTTTGGCCAATACCAAAGCAGCCCCTTGCGGCTTTTCGGTCATCAATATCACGGCTTCCATCAAACTCAAATCCGGTGTTACCTGGGCAACCCGTCGTAACGGTTGCATGATATCCTTCACGGTTAACTTTAACCGGTGACCCAGATTGCCACCGGGATGAAACCGGGCAAAATCATCCTGGTTGAATTCCTTTGCGGTCATTAATACCGCCGCTAAAGCATCGCCGATCGCCAGGGTTAATGTCGTACTGGATGTGGGGACCAATCCCAGGGGATCAGCCTCTGTTGAAACAGAAGCGTCCAAAACCACGTCGACCTTTTGGGCAACCGGGGATTTCGGATTCCCGACGATACCAATGAGGGGTGACCGGAATTCGCGCAAAATGGGAATGACTTTCATTACCTCTTCGGTACTGCCGCTCTTCGATATTAAAATGGTCGGATCACCCGGGAGATAAATACCCAAATCGCCGTGTAACGCTTCCGCCGCATTCAGAAAAACCGCCGGAGTTCCCGTACTGCATAAGGTTCCCGCTATCTTCTGTCCAATTAAACCGGACTTCCCCATCCCGCATATCACCAGTTTCCCCGAGTGTTTTAATATTATCTTCGCCGCTGCGATTACACTTTGTTCTATGCGCTTCGCCGCGTGCAGAAGTTCTTCGGCTTCGGCGGTAATTATCCGGGAGGCAATGCCGGACAGAGTGGAAACGTCAACTTTTTTATTTTTCACGTAACGTAGCGGTTTAATAAGACCATCGAATTGGTGTGATATTACTTACAACAACGGTAAAAATGCCATGAAAGAAAACCGAATGTCAGGAAAAATAAAGACTGAAAATTTAGCCTCCCGTCAAGGATGGGGAGAATAGTTTGAAATATCCAGGAACCAGGGGCCAATCCCCCAACCGGCGGACTTTACATTACAACAAGCTACCGTTCATAGGGTAAGTCGTTTCGCTGCCAGCCTAAAAAGCCGTCCCGCATGTTGTAAATACGATTAAAACCATTATCAATGAGGATCTTGGAGGCTACGGTACTGCGATTCCCGGAGCGGCAATACACCAATATATCCTGGTTTTTAAATTCCGAAAGCTCGTTAATTCGCGACTGTAATTCCTGAACAGGGATTAACGTCGCGTCACTAATATGACCCTGCTCATATTCCGGAACGGTTCTGACATCGAGAATAAGAGGCTGAATGTTTTCGATTAATTCGACCGCCTGCCGGGAATCGATCTCCTGATAATTCGGCTGGTCAAAATTGATAACCTCAACCTCTCCACTGACGGTTCCCAGGGTGAAGGGAAACCGGCCGGACTTTTTCATCTTAAAATAGGGCGCCGCCGCGGGATCCGCAGGGATTAACTTACTTACGTTCAGGCCCGGAATGCGTAACTCCATTTCGGTCCCCTGGTTGAACCTGAATTTGATATAGTCGCCCCGATACACCGTAAAATGCGGATTCTTTTCCTCCGGTTTTATCGTAAGAACTCGATATCCCCGGATTATTTCACCCGACACTTTTTTGGTTGCCCGCGATGCGGAATTACCACCATTTGCGTCGGAACAACTGTAAAAACCGATTACAACGCCAATTAACAGCAATCCCATAATCTTAACTTCACGCATTAATATTCCTTCCTCTCTGATCCCTTTAACCCGGTCCCAATCAAGTCGTAACGACCGTGAAACGTGGTGGATTTTCCAGGTGTTTTTTTACGGTACACAGTTCCGCTGCTTTCACGATGGCATTTTTATATTTCTTCGGAAAGTCCGACGGAAGATTGATTTCCAGTCGTACCCGGTCGATTAAATTTGATTCAGGATCTTTTACAACGGATTGAATGACTTCAATACCTTCCGTGCTGATCCCACGTTGTTGACAAAAGCCCAGAACGTATATCCCCGCACATGTCCCGATGGATGCTACGAACAAATCAAACGGCGCCGGATCGGTTCCGCCGCCCCCTTCCTTTACCGGCTGATCGGTCCTGATCGTGAACTCCTTATATTCAGCATAGACTTTTTTCCCGCCCGGGAAGTAAATACGCATTTTCATCTCAAATCCTTATCAAAATAGTACGTTAATTAGATGAAACCCAAAAACGATGGTAACAAAATTATTATAAATTGTAACCGATTCGTTTTTATTGCATCTACTCAATATAATATTACTCGGAGATAAAATAATGGTAGAATATTTAACAAAGGAATCCTTTAAGGAAAAAGTGTTCAATTACGAAGAAAACAAGGAAGAATGGAAATTCGAAGGGAATTTACCCTGCATCATTGATTTTTACGCGGACTGGTGCGGACCGTGCAAGATGGTGGCTCCCATTCTTGATGAACTGGCCGGTGAATACGAAGGTAAAATGAACGTTTACAAAGTCGATACCGAGGCCGAGCGGGAACTGGCGGCTATATTCGGGATCAGGAGTATCCCCACGATGTTGTTTGTTCCACTTAATGATAAACCCCGGATGTCCGTCGGCGCATTGCCGAAAGAAAATCTTAAACAAGTCATAAACGACCTACTCGGCGTGACCTGACCTCTATCGCTTTTATCAAATTCACCCCGATTCCCTCCTTAAGGGAATCGGGGGTTTTTTATTCTGATCCAAATCCATGCACCCATAAATATTTCGGGGAATTTATTCGCTGTCAATAATCCCGTATTTTTCGGAATAGGCAAACAGAATCAGGTAAACCGGACCGGTAATGAATATAGCTTAAAACCATTGGCGGGGTTTTCTTTATTCGTACTTTCCCCACCCTCCGGCGGATTGGTTTCCCGACATCCGTCGGTCCGCCTTGCGGACTCGCTTCGCTCAACTTGGTTCCTGGTTCTTGGTTCTTTCTATCAGCGGATTGGTTTTCGCTACAGTGGTAATTCGACTTATAGCGGGATACTTAACTCCAATAACAATCCATCTCCTGTTGACTGCACAACCGTAAGATATTGTTTCCGATATTGAAGTGCGAACCCGCGACCGATGACGGTACCCAATCCCGCGCCGAAGATGACATCACTTAAATAATGCTTATTATCGTTAATTCGGCTGACAGCCACCACCGCTGCCACGAGATAAGCCGGAACCCCGATTTTAGGTCCGTACAATTCGTTAAATACGGTAGCCACGGTAAAACTGTGGGAAGTATGTCCGGAGGGAAAAGAACGGCGATCGCTTTTGTCCGGTCTTTGCCGGCCCACCGATCGTTTCAACAAATCGGTAGCCACACCGTTAGTCGCTAAAGTCAGAAAGGCGTAACCCATCCGGGACAATGTCTTCTCCCGCGAATCCCCTTGCGCTATGCCTGTTGCGGCGATGGCCGATAACAATGTCCAGTGCGCCCATTGGCCACCATAAAGATCACCGAAACGGGACAAATCAGCCGGTAAAAGACCCTGACTCCGTGCGTAGTCCATCACCTTACCGTCAACAGACAGGGCCCCCAGGGTCAATAAGGAAACGGAACCAATGATTTTCAGGTTCGACCGGTCCGAAAAAGTGTGCCTGATCCCCCCGGATGTGAATTCCGTTGCATCGTAGATAAGGGCGCGGAGGGAATGATCACCACTTTGGCTGTACCCCACGTTAAGGACCAAAATGAACAGACAGAGACTTATTATTTTTCGCCGCATATTCCTGATGTGCTTCCAAAATATTTAATTAAGGAACAGGAGTTTACGAAAAGATGCCCGACCCGGTGAAATGTTTTTATCCCTTCTGAACCCAACAAATTATTTTTTTAATCATTAATGCAGCTTCATTCCCCGGGAATAATTCCTCTGGTATTGCCGGTAATTACCGGGTTAGTCCCGGTTGTATTTGTCAATATGAGCCCTTCATGTATGCCGGTCCAATCTGATCGTTGCAAATTATTTTTCAGATATGACCCGGGTTTTTGTAAACTTGGGTACCTCATAGAAACTATTTAGGAATCGTAACTCACAATTGTTATTATCCAAATCATCCGAAAACGCCATCCGGTTGGTTTTTCATCTGATGAAAAATGAAAATAAGCATTTTTGCCGGATCAAAGTCATCGCCCGGGAGTTGGGCTTGCCTTATTTCCAATTAGCCAAAATTGCCCAATCTTTAATTCAGAACGGGATACTTATTTCCCGGACCGGTCCCCGGGGTGGTGTTGCTTTAAATTCAGATCCTGAGAAACTCCACCTGATAGATATCGTCAGCCCCTTCGAGCCGGAGAATTTTCTGGACCAATGTATTCTGGGGTTGGGTGTATGTGGTTCCCACAATCCCTGCCCGATCCATTACTATTGGAAGGAAACCAAAAAAAAAATAACCGAGATGTTTAACGAAAAAACATTACAGGATTTAAAGCACCAGGACCTGCTCGGGGAGATAAATAAAATAACTCCTTAATTAATCCCCCACCTCTCGTATTATTTCCAACCAAAATCCATAGTACAAGCTGAAGAAGCGAAGAATTATAAATCCGCCGGTTGGCAAATGATGTGAAAACAAAAGGAATGGTCGAAAGTACCCGATTCCACCCTGAAAAGAAAAAACCAATTAATCCCTCCAACACCATTTTCATTACCGGACCTAAAAATCCCCTCTGGAGGGGAACCGACGAAGTCGGAGGGGGGTGTGTAATGAGCGCTCCCTTTGGTGCATACTATCATTTACAATCCGGGCTCTGATAGATCGACTGAGTCCATAGATGAAGATCAAACTGTAACGTGAAGGAATAATTTGATTTCAGTAATCCGTATTCTGCAATTTCCGTAACAAACAAAACATCGTTGGAAACACAATTGCCCTGCACACACCCCGCCCCGATTCGGATCGGGGCGCCCCTCTTTTTAGAGGGGATCGGCTACTTTTGAAACAGAACCCTCAATCAATAATAATGAATCCGGTTCCACCAGCTAGCTCTAAAAAGAAAATTCAAATAGTTCCCCAACACCATTTTAAAATCCCCTCTGGAGAGGGGACCACCGACGAGGTCGGAGGGGGGTGTGTAATGAGCGCTCCCTCCGGTACACACCGTAAATTGTAGACCGGTTTTCGACAATAGTGATAATTCATCGACTTGTTGTTTCCCATTGTGCTATCCATCGGTCAATAGTTTCCAAAACGCCATCCAGATTTGATCTTACATCGCTTTCCCGGAAACGCAAAATATGCAACCCCAACGATTTTAATCTGGATTCGCGAACAGTATCATATTCAAATTTCCCCTCATGGCTCTCACCGTCAATCTCAATTATCAGTTTCAGTTTCGGGCAATAAAAATCGACAATGAAATCCAGAATCGGCTTCTGTCGGTGGAAATCGTAACCACGCATTTGTTTACCCTTTAAATGTATCCAAAGCAATATTTCTCCGGGGGTGCTTCTATTGCGTAGCGCACGAGCCAAGGATTTTAGTCTGGGATTATAAGGTATTTTCATAGATCAGCTCTGTTTTGATAGTTGAAAAATTGAAAAAACACTGAAAATCTAATAAAATTTAACAATGGACATAAAATAATTTTGGGTTTACCACACACCAGCCCCCAGGAGGAAATTCCATAGTTCCCCAACACCATTTTTTTTGCCGGACCTAAAAATCCCCTCTGGAGAGGGGACCACCGGCGAAGTCGGAGGGGGGTGTGTAATGAGCGCTCCCTCTGGTACATACTATCATTTACAGTCCGGGCTCTGATAGATCGACTGAGTCCATAGATGAAGATCAAACTGTAACGTGGAGGAATAATTTGATCTCAGTAATGACGCAATCGTAAAAAGTCGGGTGATAAAACGATAACAGTTACTAAGCTATAGAAATTATTAATATTATACGATATTACCATCAATTCTTGGTTTTATTGCATATTCGTTTGATTCGTTTGCTTCGTTGTTAGTTTTTACGGGACCATCAGTAATCCGTATTTTGCAATTTCCGTAATAAACAAAACATCGTTGGAGATACAATTCTAGATTTAGCCTGCTCGTGACGCTGCTGGCATTCTTTATGCGTCTTTTTAAAAAAACCGGCAGGCTCTCCACAATATATACAATTTCCTATTCTTTCACCTATTGGTTTCTAACGGATTAACCGAGGTACGTGAACTTCATCATTCCCGATGTAAAATTCCGTTGGTAAAAACCCATAGCTCCAAAATCACGCTAAAGCTTTTCAGGTTACCTCAAGTGTGTGTTAGACAGCCGTGAGTTCCAGTTTCTTCACTTTCCTCATATCTATTTTCTGCTTGGCACGCCAAAGAGAATAGTGGTCCTGCATGGCTAACCAACTTTCCGGAGTTCTCCCAAAAACATGTGAAAGACGCAACGCCATTTCCGGCGTAACATTGCTCTTGCAATTTAGGAGTCTGATAAACGTAGAGGCTGCAACGTTCAGATTTTCGGCTACTTTTCTGGAGCTCAAGCCAAACGGTTTCATGTATACCTCTCTGATGAATTCACCAGGATGGGGAGGGTTGTGCATACTCATTAATGGTAGTCCTCATAATTTACGGCATGAGCGTTTCCCGCTTCAAATTTGAAGGTTAAACGCCAATTGCCACTTACTAATATTGACCAGAAACTTTTCCGACTTCCTTTCAAGGGATGCAGATTGAAGCCGGGAATATCCATATCTTCAATTGTCGTGGCTGTATCCAGGGCCGATAGCATAAGTCGAAGTCGCTTGGCATGAATTGCCTGAATTCCAGCCTTTGATCCAGTCTCATAGAATTTTCGCAATCCTTTATGGTTGAAAGACAAGATCATGGTTTAATATAGGCATGTTGCGCATCACGAAACAAACAAATTCATAGGATCGAACCCCTGTTTTGTTAACTTCTCTCGTCGATCTTTTCCTGGATTCTGAGCACATTGTCATTCTATTGATT
>Ga0256830_1000278_pt1 | contig 44871 bp, 52 predicted proteins | sample 128326metaG_FD_190537 | JGI IMG/M metagenome (GOLD analysis project Ga0256830, IMG submission 190537) | Hydrothermal vent microbial communities from Lau Basin, Pacific Ocean - 128-326 | ecosystem: Environmental > Aquatic > Marine > Hydrothermal vents | place: Pacific Ocean: Lau Basin | collected...
ATAGACTATGCGATCAAGAACGGAATTGACATCCCTGTCACAAAGGACAAGCCATGGAGCATTGATGAAAACCTGTGGAGCAGAAGTGTTGAAGGTGGAGAGCTCGAAAATCCGTCAACAGTTCCACCTGAGGAGATATACGAGTGGACAGAAAAGAAGAGGAGAGAGGAGGAGATAATCAAAATCGATTTTGAAAAAGGCATCCCTGTTGCACTGAATGATGAAAGGATAAGCGGAAAAGAGCTGATTGAGAGGCTGAACAGAATTGGCGGGGAGCATGGAGTGGGCAGAACTGACATGATGGAGGACAGAGTGCTTGGATTGAAGGCGAGAGAGAACTACGAGCATCCAGCTGCCACAATACTCATCACCGCCCACAGAGACCTTGAGAAGCTCGTTCTCAGCAGGAAGGAGCTTAAGTTCAAGAAGTTTGTTGAGGAAGAGTGGGCAGAACTCGTTTACTACGGCTTGATCAACGACCCGCTTTTTGATGCTCTGAATGCATTCATAGACAGAACTCAGGAAAGGGTGACGGGATGGGTGAAGCTCAGACTTGGAGATGGACATGTGATGCCTGTGGCAAGAGATTCTCCATACTCCCTTTACAGAGAGGAGCTTGTTTCATTTGATTCTCTCGGAATTGATCAGTCTCTTGCTGAAGGATTTTCGGTTTTCCACGGACTTCAGGGTAGAATATTCCGGAGAATGATGAAATGATCAGATGTCAACAACAACGAAAGCCCTCCAGCCCCTTTCTGTTTTTTCAACCCTGAAGTTGTGGAGTGTTATTGCCTTGGGCTCCAGCTTTACCTTCTCTGGACTGAGTCTTCCACCAAAAATTTTTCCATGAAGCTCAATTCTGTCATTCTCTTTAATTTTCACCTCAACGTGTTTTCCAGCAAAATGGTTGGTGTCGAAGATGAAAAGCAGCTCGTTTAACCAGGAAAACAGGAGACCATCGGGATTTGACTCTGAAAGTGATACTTCCATGCTTTCGGACTCATCAAGCTCCTCAAGGTAAGTGAAGGCTGAATAGAAGGCGATTGCAGCATCGCACACAAGCTCTTCAAGGCTTTCAGCCTCAACCTCAAATGCGATGTCTGCTGTGTGATCGATAAACCTGTACATACCCATACAAGCAAGAATCTGAATATAAGCCTTCCACAAGTATAAAATGCATCATGCAGAATGTCTTTTGATGATAAAGAGATTGAGACTGAAGGGCTGCAATGCATATCTGATTGAGGATGATGGAAGAACATTTCTTGTTGACACCGGAATACCGGGAAACCTGAAAAACGTGACAGAAACCGTGAAGGGGATTGATGGCATAATAATAACCCATGCCCACTACGATCATGCGGGGAGTGCTTATGAGATCTCAAAGCACTTTTCCTGCGAGATATACGCACATGAAGATGACCACCCCTACCTCTCAGGAGAAAAAGAGTTCTTGTTTAGAGGTTTTGTTGGAAATTTCGTCAAGAGACTTGAGAAGCTGAGAAAGATGAAAAACTTTTATCCGGAAAGCATTTCAAAGCTTGATCTTAAGTCATTTGAAATTCTTCACCTGCCTGGACACACTCCCGGGAGTCTTGGAATTATGTCTGGAAAAGCTCTGATATGTGGTGATGTGCTGAGAACTGTGAGAAAGATGCTGTTTTTCGGAAAAATCGAGGTGAGAGCATCATCCCGGAACTTCAACTGGAGCAATGAAGTGTATGTCAAAACCCTTTACAGACTTTCAGAGATGGCCAGAATTGCAGTTATGCCGGGTCATGGAGAGCATGTTGACGTTGATGGGAATGAGATAAGAAAGATTGCGGAAAGGATGGAAAATGGACTGGAAGGTGTTCAGAGAAAGAACCCTTGAAAAATACAGGAAATCTCCAATTGATTTGTGGATTAAGGAAATAACAGACACAATAAACTCCTCAGAGGATTTTGTCACGCTCTCAAGTTGCTCAGGGAGGATAGTTATCATAGATATTCCAGAATCTGGAGACAAGAAAAACTCTGTTTTTCTGGGGAAGTGGCACAATCCACCACAGTTGCATGAGGTTCTAAAAGCATTGAATTCTGGCAGAATGGAGACATGGTTTATCATGAACCCGCCAATCATTCATGTTGCATGCAGAAATGCTGAAATAGCATTCAGGCTCCTTAAATGCCTGAACGAGTCAGGATTCAGAAGATCAGGAGTGATCTCTGGAAGGAGAAATGTGATTGAGATTGCGTCATCAGAGAGGGTGGAGTTTCTTGCTGCAAGGGATGGAACAATTCTTGTGGACGAGAGAGCGATTGAAGAGAACCTCCAGAAGAGTATAGAAAAGCTTGAAAAGAGCAGAAAAAGATTTCTTAGATTTCAGAACAGATTCAGAGAAGTCTTTCTATAACCTCGATGTCAGGATCAGCCTCAACCGGTTTTTCAGATACCATGACAGCCTCCTCAGGATCCTTCAAGAGGTTTCCGGTCGCAATACAAACAGCGCTCTCGAACTCTCCATCGTCCTTCATGAACCCGGCAAAGCTCGATGCACTTGCAGGCTCAACTCCAATTCCCTGTTTTGCAAGCAGTTTCTGAGCCTGAACTATCTCATCATCGCTCACCTGAATAACTCTACCACCTGATTCATAGATTGCCTTCAGGGCCTTTCTCGCATTAACAGGTGAACCAATTCTTATTGCGGTTGCTATTGTCTCCGGGTTCTCAACAGGCTCTATTGTTTCCTTTCTTTCAGAAAATGCTCTGTAAATCGGGTTTGCCCCTTCTGCCTGCACTCCAATCATTTTTGGAATTGTGTCAGTGTATCCAGCCTCTTTCAGCTCAGAAAAACCCTTGAAAATTGCAGATATGTTTCCCGCATTACCAACAGGGACGTAAATCGCCTCAGGACAGTATCCGAGCTGATCCACAATTTCAAAGGCTATTGTTTTCTGCCCCTCAAGCCTGAATGGATTTACGGAGTTCATCAGGTATATGTCTTTTCTCACGCATATCTCTCTTACAATTCTGAGTGCGGTGTCAAAGTTGCCTCTCACAGCAATAACCCTTGCACCATGCATCATTGCCTGTGCGAGCTTTCCAAGAGCGACCTTCCCCGATGGAAGAAAAACATAGGCCTTCAATCCGGCCCTTGCAGAGTACATCGCCATTGAAGCTGAAGTGTTTCCCGTTGAGGCACATGCCACCATGCTTTTTCCAAGCTCAACAGCCTTTGAAATGCCGACAGTCATACCTCTATCCTTGAACGAGCCGGATGGATTTAGTCCCTCATGCTTGACGTAGAGATCGGTTTTTTTGGAGGATACAATCTCGTAAAGGGGTGTTCCTCCTTCATGGAGTGTGACCGGTTTTATCCTAACAGGCAGCAGGCTGCTGTATTTCCACACTCTTATTTCTTTTCCGTCCAGACTGAAATCCGCACTGCTCACATCAACAGCAACCTCAAGAAGGCCACCGCATGATGGACAGGTGTAAAGGGAATCATTCTGAAATTTTTTATTGCATTCAATGCATCTGAGATGGTAATCCATGACACGGAGTTTAAAAATGAATATTTAACATTATTGGAATTGATCACACGCAAGATTTCTTCCGGATTGTCGGTTTCTGGAATGCATTCATTCTGTCAGAAGATTTCTCAAAGAGGTCTTTCGGCTATCAGACCTATGAGAACTTGCACCCTCTGGGATAAAGGGCCAGGAAATCAATTTATACTGCTCAGATAAGTTTTGTCTGTTATGATTGAACCATACAGTTATAGTTTATGACAGGGATGAGTTTTTTAAAAAGGTTCTTGATAGACTGAGGGCTGAGCTAAAAAGATTGGGTTCGAGAAGAATTAAAACAGGAAACAGATGGTACTGGATCTTAAACCTGACTGCAGATTTGGAGAGGTGATAAGAATTGAATATTGTAGATATGGCGAGAGCTTATCTGAGACAGGCAGAAGAGAGGATAAAGCATGCAGAAGAGGCGTTCGTTGATGGAAATTTTGCATATGTCATAAGGCAGTGTCAGGAATCTGTCGAACTGGCACTTAAAGCTTCACTCAGGCTTATTGGTGTTGAACCGCCAAAATTTCGTGATGTTAGCACTGTTTTGAAAGCTTAAAGGGAATCTTATCCCGAAGATGCCAAAATGGCTCTTGAAGGATGCAAATTTGTTTCTGAAAATTGCATGAGGCTTTTTAAAGAATTTACAAAAACAGACTGAGTGATGCCAAAATAAAAAAATTGAAAAGTCACTCTCCAGACTTGGGTGGCCACTGCTGCTCAAGCCAGCCCTTTATCCTGCCTGAATCCATTGGTCCAACAAGCACTGTCCAGCCTGTCTCGTCTTCGATTGCACCCTGAAGTCTCGCTGCCAGTCCCGGAATGACAAGGAACTTGTGGTTCACCTTCTGCTCTATCCCTGTTTCCTGAATCAGATCCTTCACCTTTGCAGCAGTAAACTGTCCACCGGCAACGCTCACCTCAACTCCCAAACCTTCGGTGTCAAGGACGAGAAGCCAGCACTTTATGTTGCTGCTTGAAAGGTCGCTCTCAACCGTGTAGTATGTCAGGGCGAAGTTGGTTGTTATGAACACGGGATCATCTGCAGATGGGCTGTTAATTTCTCTCAGTCCAGGCTCAACCTGAACCGGAGTTCTTGGATCAGTGTAGATGTTGTACCTCAGGACAACTGAGGGCATGACCGTGTACTGCTCGAGGTTCCTGAATATCATTATGTCTGCATACTTTGTCACGAAGGTCGATGCTATGACAGTCTCCCAGTAACCCCTTGTTATATCATCTCCCTCTATAAGCCATGCAGATATAGGAGTTACCATTATTGGATAGGCGATCTCCTTATCTTCACCCAGAATCGCTGTTCTTCTAAGCTGTATCACCCTTTCGAATGTATTTTTCAGGCCCTTTCCAACCGGCTCAGTGACAGGGTCGAGAACTATCTCGCTGACACCATTTTCCCTGAAGGTTTTTGCAATGCTCTTTAATGTGTCCAGGTCTCTGCTCCTTATTGTAACGGGAACTCTGAACTCCAGGGCAAGCTCAAGAAACTCCCTCCAGTTCTTTTCCGTTGCCGCATAGATCAGGGGTCTCTGATCTGCAATCTCCTCAAGTGCCGCTCTCATGCAATCAGGATTCAGCGAGATAAGAACCACTGGTTTGCCATACTCTGCTACCTTTTTTGCGACTTTTCTGAACTTTTCAGGGTCGTTTGAAACACACCTAACTGAAATTCCTTCAAGAGTTATGAAGTCTCCAACGTAGAACTTTCTGTACTCAACAACCCTGCTGCACCTCTCGTCTATCAAAGCCTCGTCCATGTTGTCATGGACATCGAAGAAGAATGCAGGTGGGTTGAAAAAAGTGAGTTCGTGCCTGTGGAGGACGTCCTCACCACCTATCTTCACCGCACTCTCTCCAGAACCAATTACTACCTCCGCAATCTCGGGAGATGTGAGAGCTATCAGCTCATTCAGCTTTTTCTCGAACTTCTTGTCCTTGCTTGCATTCTCCATGAGAGGCGGGCAGTCTGTTGGCTTCACATTCCTGTCTATGATCTGGGCGGCAAAGCTCATGCATGTATCATACCCGCACTCTCCACAGTTTGTCTGGGGAAGGTACTTGTAAACCTCGAGGGGGCTCTTTACCTTCATCTTCACACCTCCATCGTTATCCAGTCATCAACATTTTCGATGCTGTCCTCGATAACACCAGAAAGCATCTTCATCCATTCCTTCATCACTGCAAGAGCTCCGGGGTGCATCATCATGAACATGTCAACTCCAGCTAAAGCGAGAGTCATTCCCGTTACAATTTCCCATATCGGACCTCTGAGTTCTCTTGGACCCCATGGTGTGTCGCCCTCAATTGGCGAGTCCTTCATCCATGCCTCTCTCGCGCCCCATGCATTTGTTGTACCGCTCGACATCGGGAAGTTCAGATCTGTGTCTCCTCTCAGACCCGAGATTCTTATTCTCTCCATGTTCGTAAATGCATAATCAAGCCCGTATCCAAGAGCTGCGGTTGTTGGATCCATGACTATGCTGTTCCTGTCAATTCCAACCCTCTTGAGGAGATATCTGTTCAGGGTCTTCTGGTTGTTTATGTCCATCTGAGTCCAGCTCAGAACCACATGTCCGTACTTCTTGGCTGCATTTCCAATTCTCTCCCAGTCCATGTCAAGTGTTGCTGAGGCGAGCATTATTCTCTCTCCCTCCGCAACCTCCGCAGCTTTCTCAAGAACCTCAGGGTCCTTCTCCTTGTTGCCAGATCCTCCAATAATGAGCGGAACCTTTACAGCCTGAAGAACGTCCTCAACAACCTTCACAGCCTCGCTTGCAGGTGTATCTTCAAGAAGGGGATCTGTGCTTATAAGATGCAGTGTAACAAGATCTGCTCCAAAGTCCTTGACGGCCTTTTTTGCCCACTCTGCCGGATCCTCAAGAACGTCTTCGTAGTGTTCTCTCACGGCCTTGGCGAGCATCGGCTTCCTGTCAAAAACATCTATGGCAATGACTGGTATGTTGGGATTCTGGGTATCGAAATTGTAAAAGGCAAGGCTTTTTTCTCCGCCAATGGTCACTGTAACCTCTCTCGTTCCTCCATCGCTTCTCGTGGCTCCAAGTGTGACCTCCTCAATCGTACCCGGATACTCCACCCTGAATGGCTCGAACTTTGCCGGAATGAGCTTCTCGGGTATCCTGAACTTAGGCACTTCAACTGGTGTTACCTCCTGAGCCGGAACAGGCTGTTCAGTCGGAATCTGCACACCTACGGGCATCTGAATGCCAAGCGCCTGAGAGAGTCTCTGAAGATAGGTCAGTGCCATGTTTGTGTGATATATGAAGTTTCCAAACTCCTGTATCAGCTGCATGTAATTTGAGAGCATTGCGATTGCTCCAATGAGGTTTGCATCTATTCCGCTTCCCGGCTCGATCTCTATCTCGAGGTCTCCCTCAATTTTTACTCCCTCGATCTCCTCTACATTGTATTTCTTCAGAGTTTCAAAAAACTCATCAAGAGTGAACTTCTTTGCCATTCAAACACCTCCGGTTATTTAGCAGGGGCATGAAGCTGAATTATCATGTCAGCAATTCTACTAACCCTCCGGTAAAACTCTGAATTCTCAGGCAGATTCACAACAGGCTCTCCTCTCAGATCGAGTTCGGCTATTTTCTCATCATAGGGCAGGAAATCAAGGATCTTCATTCCGATTTCATCTGCAAACTTGATAATAACATCCTCTGCCTCTTTACTTGCTATTCTGTTTCCAACAAGGAAAATATCCTTGAAGTCAAGTTCCAGTTCATGGCTCATCTCCTTTATCCTCTTTGCAGTTGCAAGACCCTTCTTCGACATGTCAGTCACTACAATTATGTAATCTGCACTGTCAATTGTTTTTCTGCTGAAGTGCTCAAGCCCCGCCTCGCTGTCGATAATTATGTAATCGTAATGTCTCATCAGCCTTCTCAGCACACCCCTCAGCAAGTTGTTTGCAAAGCAGTAGCATCCCTCACCTTCTGGCCTTCCCATGACAAGGAGATCGAATCTGTCTGCTTCAACAATTACCTCACCGTAGATCTTGCCCTCCAGCCACTGTTCCTTATTTGTTGTACCCATCTCATCCCTGCTCACCTGAAATACCTCTCTGATATCTCCAAGAGTTTTCTCGACCATTTCAGCCATTCCAAGTGCATCAGGCAGATTGCTGTCAGGGTCCGCGTCGACAGCAAGAATGCTTGTCGTTTTTTTCGAAATAAAATGAATTAAAAGAGAGGAGAGGACGGTCTTACCTGTTCCACCCTTTCCTGTCACCGCAATTACAGTCATGTTCATTCCTCAATGATCAGCTCGCTCACCCTGATTTCTGCTCCCTTGAGGGTTATTTTGATGAATTTCTGCCCTTCCTTTTGATCAGCCATCACTTTCCACCCTTTTTCTCCTGACCCTTAACAACAACCTTGTCAATGTATATCTTGGCATCCTTGATGATCAGCTTGATTCCTGCTGTGCCTGTCTGGGCTGGGAGCTGGATCTGGGGCATCTGAAATGCAGGAAGCTGTGGCATCTGCATAGGCACTGTAACCTGCTGGACCGGTTGCTGAACCACAGGCTGCTGAGCCTGGGCTGCTGCTGGAGCCTCTTCTGCAACTTCCTCAACAGCCTCCTCCTCGATCTCCTCTTCCTCAACCCATCCCTCGGTTATCTTCTGGCCATCAACAGGTCTTACAACTCCTGTAACGACAGGATGATTCGTCTTTTTCAGGAATTCCCTGAGCTCGTCGATGGTTGTGGCGTCCTCTTCTGTTGCAATCTTGTCTCTGACGTCCTCAGGTATGTACTTCTCCACCCTCTGTTTCAGCTCTTTTGGCATCCATACAGTTCTGTACCAGCCACCATCCGCCTGAATGAACTTCCTGCTTCTGAAATAGCTTATACCTATGCCAAGGAATCCAACTACCTGTTTTCCTCCACCGGTCTGCCCTGCCATCGTTGAGAAAGTCAGCCCATTTGGAGCCGGATCAGGATATCCTCTGTGAACCCATCCGATTCCATCCACTTCAGGCATGTAGAAACCTATGACTTCAAAGCACCCGCATGATGTGTGGGGATTTTCGAAGAAGCTGTGGAGTTTGATTCTATCATACTCTCCTCCACTCTCCTCCTTTGCAAATTCATTCACACCGGTATACTCACCTGTTATTGCATCAATCAGGTCGCCCTTTGGAATTGCTTTGTTGGGCCCTTCGGGATCGACCTTTGCAGCAGCTCTGCCATCAAACCAGCTTATCGCTCCACACAATGAGGGCCTGTCAGGGCTTATGACACAGACATTTGTTGGAGCAAAGCTCTGACAGAGGGTGCATGAGTAGAATTCATCCACATCCTCGTCATGCAGGCTTTCAACCCTGGCATCCCTTTCATCATAGATTGGCATCGCAAGCTCATTCAAAAGCCCATCAACCAGATTCTTGTCAGTTATATACACTGCCTCAATTTTCTCAATGAATGGAAGTTCGTTCTTGAACAGAAACATTGTTGCAAGTGCAATTTCTGTAAGGCTCTTCAGGCCCTTCTTTATTGCACCCTTGCTCAGCCTGATCCATATATCATACCTCTGGTTGAGATGCATGTAACCTTCAATGTAGTTCTGGAAGTCGTGGTTTCTTCTCTCAATAACGGGCTCAAGATCAGTTTCAACCTGACTCCCTGCAATGTAGTAAATCATCGCATAGGGATATGCTGAACCCTCTTCCATATCTTCCAGATCAGGGCCGATAAGTGTCACCTTCATATCCTCTACCTGATCCTCGGGCAGTGCCATGACAAGCTCAAAGCCAGGCTGTGTTGTCCCTCCAAGCTCCACGTACATGTCACCCTTTCTGACCCTCTCACCCTCAAACATAGGTGAGATGTCAAACGGAAACTCCATTTCTCCACCAACGACTTCCTTAACCTTCACACCTTCCGGAATCTCGATTCTCGTTCTGTCAACCACTTAAACCACCTCCCTATATGCCTTCTACAACCTCATCCAGCATCCTGTAATAAAGCTCCTTATTTGCAGTGAGATTTGTGAAACTGAACTTTGCATGGGGCTGATAAAACTCGTCAATGCTTATCGTTGTCATTCTGGAAAAGTGCTTCAGGGAAGAGAGCATTCTTGAGAGGTAGTATGGCAGGAAGCCAAGAAAAATCACAACATCGTATGGGCCTGTACCATTGAATCCCTTCCACTCCGGATCGAGCATGAACTGCGTCACATAATGCAGTGTGAATACAGAACTCAATGGCCTCACTCCTTTTTCGATCAGAGGTTTGCTCGATCCTCCAGTGGCGATTACTGGAATTCCTTTTTCATAGAGCTTCACAGCCACTTCGACCAGCTTCTCTTCCTTCAGCAGTTTTCCTCCAGTCACAAGAACCGGATTTTTTGCCTTCTTTATGAGATTGACAACAACATTGGGCTTTACTGCGGTTGCCTCCCTGCTAACCTGGATGTCTGCAATCTGGTATCTTCGTGCCACCGGATACTTATCCTCCTTGCTTACAGCCATATTCTCACCTCCAAAAATAATTATTGTGGGGCCTTTTCGCCCGCATACTTTTCATAGACTTCTTCAACAATCGTCGGGTTGAATCCTGCATCGAATGGTCTTATGGGGCCTTCAACAATCTTTTTCCTCTCCCAGTCGATCTTCCATCCATGTTCACTCTCAAGAATGTTGAGGAGCTCCTCCTTCATTCTGAGAGGAAGATCCGCCTCGCTTCTGACATAAACAGGCCAGTCATCCGGGAGAGTGCCAAGATACTTCTGGCTCAGCTCCAAGTAGTGTGTGAGCTTTATCTGCCTTCCAAGGCTTGTGTCATTTGGTCTTATGCATAATCTTGCAAGCTGGACAATAGCTTCCTCTTTTGTTTCAACTGCAACAAGCAGTGAGTCTGGAGCTGGCTCGATGTTCATCTTCTTTCTTGTTTTTATGTCATAGACCCACCACTTCTCAGGCTTGTAGTACTTCCCTATGTATGCCCTTCTGTATTTCGCACCATGTGGGCCAACAACAACTGGCACACCGAGCCTGTTGAAGCCAGTAGCAATTGCGGCAGCCTTATGACTGTAGGGTCCCCAGCTGAAGCCCACAGCTCCAACTCTGTTCAGGACATAATCTGCAATCTCAGCATAATTGCCTCTTAAGGGCCTCATGGCGAATATGTTTGCAATCTTGATTGCAGCTCCGGCAATGTGGCTGTTGGCAACACAGCTTCCCATGTTTGTTATGCATCCAGCATCAAAGTTGCCCGGATACTTCTCAAACACCGTCTGGCCTTCCTCGTCCTTTATCATGCCGAGATCCATTGCGTGGCATCCTGAGGTGACAACAATGTACCTTCTCTTAATGAACTCTTCAATGATGTCCCTGAGAGAGCTCATCTCATCAGGGAAGTTTATGCATCCAACTGCAGCGATAACTCCCGGAATCTGCCCCATGACAATGGGCTGGCCTACATTTCTGATTTCAGTGTCCTGCACAGGCCCTCTCCCGACCCTTGTTTTCCCTGTCTTGTTGTAAAGCCTGTCAAAGTTGCTCGCCATTATGACATTTATTATCTTGATGTTCTTGGGGCACGCCTGCTCGCACTTCATGCATGCAATGCACTGCTCCTCGAGCTTTGCAAGCTTGCTGAGATCTTTTGTCTTCTGAGCGTGAGCCATTCCCTGATCTATTCTCAGATTGTGTGGGCATGTGAAAACACAGTTCATGCACTGGGTACATTTGTTTATCTCACTCCAGAGGTCCTCATCACTTGCAAAAAATCTGTACTTTCTATCTCCACCGTGCTTCTTGAAAACACCCTCTGCAACAAGAGGTGCTACCTGTCCAACCTTTTCAGGATCAGGTAGAAATACACCAGGCAGCTTTCCACTTACAAGTGCATCCACTATCTTATCAACCGGCCAGTCGCTCACGTCAGGCAATCCTCTGACCGCTGCATCGCTTGTTGCTATGAGCGGAATCCCCATGGCTTTGCATGCCTGAAGCAAATCCGCCCTGATGCACTGCTCATCACTTACCATCACATCAGGCAGACCTGATCTGATCACTCTGAGCTGGTAACTTATGGGTCCGAATATCTTCGATGACCCTTTTCCTCCCACCCTTGCCATATCATGGGTTGTACAGCAAAGTCCAGCAATCTCAAAATCATCAGTTCTTCCCATCTCTTCAATATAATCAAGCACGGGTTTTGAGTAAAGAACGTTGTGACCTACAACAACAATAACAGGCTTGTTCCTGTCAATAACACCGAATCCTGTATCAACAAGAGGTGTGTCGGGCTCGGCTTTCGGCATGTTGTATGCAGCTATCTGGGCAATATCGGCGATTTCCATCACAACATGATCAACCATGCTAACATGCATTGCCTTGCTCTCGTAATCTCTGAGATCTTCCTCATTTCCTATGTGGGTTGAATGGAGCACCCTCATCAGCTCTCTTTCAGCCCACTCCATTGCCTCTTTCAGATCGCCCAGTGTTTTTGGTCTGATTCCAACAACAGTTCTTATAATCGGTGCCTCGATGTTCACATCTCCTCCGAGATCAATTGGAAAGTCCTCTCCATATTCCTTTATCAGATGGTCGATCATGTGTCTCGCATGCCCTCCATGGGATGCAGCACCTATACAGCAGGCAATTGTAACCAGTCTGGCCTTTGCTGTTTTCAAATCAATACCGCACGCACCTCTTTTGTTCATTGACAGATCGCATGGACCCATCGTGCAGAGATTGCAGAAATCCTGAACCGGAGCATAAAAGGGCTCATAGCGCTCAAGAAGTTTCATGTCCCATTTTCTGAGATCGAGAATGTCAGGTTTGGGTGTTGGACCCATCGGCTCTGTCCACTCTTCCTCCTCTTCCATTACTTTTCCGATCTTAATACTAACATTTTTCAGTTCATCTACCACAAACAAACCTTCTTTCAGTTCGAATGCCATACCACCACCTCAAATTTTCGAAATATTTATTCAGATGTTTTAACTTCATGTTATTTACCTTTTTCGGGCTTTTAGATTTTAAATCACTCCTGAAAGCACCCCGATGCAATATAAAACATTACCTATTTTCAACTGTGTTAATAAAAATTAGATTTTTGATAACACTTTTTGCATAATTTCTTCTGGTTTAGTAACATCATCATCGGTTGGTTCCAGTGTAGCATTAAAGCGCTTGAAATTGCTGAAATCAGATAAATAGGATGTATAAATGCTGTTTGGCATGAAAGCTCCGTTTTCAGGTGCGACATCTGTGAACATTATCTTCAAATTGACGCTTTTATTTCCGGAGGAGACCCTGACAACATCACCCTCCTTAAACCCATTTGCCTTCCCAAACTCTTCTGTGAGATAAATAACAGCAGACCTCTCAATGAACTCGTCGCTGAATTTTCCCCTGTCCATCGCCTCAACCTGAAAGCTCCACCTTCCGACAACAACCTCAACACTGAGCTTTTTCAAAAACTTTGAAAACTCAAGGGGCATCAGACCACCTCCAGAAGCTTTTTGAGAATGTACTCATCATTGATCTCTGCTTCAAACACCGGATTCAGCTCGATCCTCGATCCATCAGCTCCAATCATTGTTCCACCACTCTCAACTCCTGAGAGCGCTGACGGAATGGTGACTTTTGCAACTCTGCCTGTGAATGTCTCCCGTGGATCAATTACAATGGTGTTTATTTCTGAAAGCTTTCCAGCATATTCAAGGGGCAGTGAGTTCAGGGGATCAGATCCGATTATCAGGGCAGTGTCTGCTGAATCATTTTTCAGCAATCTGTGAAATGCAAAGTCATCAGAGGATCTCTTTTCCCTGAAGCTGTACCTGTTTACATGTCCTGTTTTTTCAAAGAGAAGCTCATTGAAACCCCTCATGTTTGGATGGCAGCCTGCAGGCATGAAATAAACCTCCGATCTTTCATTCATCCTCTCAATCATCTCCTTCAGGAGAGCGTAATCTCCACCAAGTCCGTATTTCAGTCCAAGGCCCCCAAAAATCACATTGAATCCTCCTTTTTCCATCTCCTTGAGGATCCTCGGTATTTCCTTCTGGAATATTTTTGGACTTCTGCCTTCAAGAGCGTCAATAAATCCTCTGATAATGTCAGCATCATTCTCAGCCTTTAAAAATCTTGCATTCTTCTTTGCAAGCTTTGCGGTGTGGGTTTTTCTTATATCGATAACAACCAGAAAACGATCCTCCTCGTAACCCCTCTGTCTCTTTCCGCCTCTGGGGTAGTACGTGAATTTTGACAGGTGCCTGGACAGACTGTGATAGGGGTCGGTTCCCCAGTAAAAGAGCACGTAAGCATTGTTCTTCACCTCCTCAAGGGTTGTTGAAGGTATCTCTTTCTTCAGGATCATTTCAACGAAATCTCCAAGACAGAAAGTGGAATTGTCGTCTATAAAAGCTTCCTTCTTTTCTGCAAGCTCAATCGCAAGCCTCTGAGCTTCAAGGGTTGTTGTATCGAGCCCGTATATTGCAAGATTTTCAGAATCCTGAATGATTTCCTGGGCTTTTTGCAGGGCCCTTTCAAGGTCAACCTGCTGACCATCGATGGTGGGCTTTGCCCTTGAAGAGCTGATATTCAGGAAAATTCCCGCACCTCTTCTGCACGCATTGTAAGCTCTGGAAATCCTTCCATTTTCAATCTTCAAATCTATATCATCACATAGGCATGAGCATCCTGTACACACATGCATCCCATCACCCCTCAAGGAAACTAATGGCATCACTTGGACAGTTCTCTCTGCACGCAACACACAGGATTCTGTTTTTGCCGTATCTTCTGCATTTTTTCACATTGATGATCTTCAGCACTCCATCTTCAAGCCTGTAAATCGGATCCTCAATTTTCGGTCCATAACCGCTACCTGAGCCGTATGGATCTTCAGAAGCGTGAACCGGGCATACCACAATGCAGTTAGCACATCCGGTGCACCTCTCCTCATCAACAATCAGACCCGTTTCTGTAGCCTCCTTGAGAGGTTCAAGAAGCTCAAGAAGCTTTTCTTTCTGATTTGCATACTTCTTTTCCTCAAAGAGTGGGGAACATTCTTCAATCTGCTTTTCCCTGTTAATAACCTTGAAGGCAAAGGCCATGCATGTCTGTTCTCCACACTTCTTGCAGTTTGTTTTTGGCAGAAGTTTGTAAACCTCCATCGGTGTGATCGGCATCGAATGATGTGGGCCAGAGCATATAATTTAACATTTCGGATTAGTGAAAAAATGAACAATAATGATTGCATCAGGTGAAAATCACCTTTACGAAAAGTTTTTTACACGAAACTTATTTGTAACAACCCATGAGGCCAACAGCCAATTTTGACAGGTTTGAGGCAGATATAAGATATGCATTCGATCTCAAACCTGTCCTATACCAGCCCGAAATGCTGAGTGAAAATTTTCCCGCATACTTCATGTACCGTGACAGCTACAGAAATGATGAGGAAAAGGAGAGGATCAGAAAAGCAGGGCTCAGATTCGACTACACAATAACGCCCCCTAACAGGATAGGAAAGGAATACATCAAAACCTACGGTCATTATCATCCAAAAGCTGGAGAAATGAGCTATCCTGAGGTATATCAGGTTCTTGAAGGAAGGGCAGTATTTGTTCTCCAGAAAAGAGGGGAAAGCAATGATGTAATTGAAAAACTTGCAATTGTTGAAGTTGATGAGGGGGATGTCATAATTGTCCCACCTGAATACGGACATGTGATGATCAACAGAACTGACGAAAAGCTCATAACCTCAAACTGGGTTTGCAGAGATTTCAAATCAGTATACATGCCATACACAGAACTGAGGGGGGCATGCTACTATCTCACAGTTGACGGATGGATCAGAAATGAAAGATACAGGGAGGTTCCTGAACTCACATTTGCCAGAAACAGAACAAAAAAAGTCCTCAACGTCAGAGGCGATATGTATCAGCTTGTAGACAGCCTTGAATCTCTTGAATTTCTTAAAAAGCCGGATGAATACGGAGATATATTTGAAGAGGTTTTAGAGTTCCAGTAATGCCCTGACTGGAGCTATTGGTGCAAGCTCTCTCTTGTGTCTGCTTCTCTCAACAGCCTCCACAACCCTTCTGATTTTGTATGTATCTGTTTTCTCTTTTTTCGCAATCTCCTCAACTGTGAGACCCATTTCTATGCCTTTTAGGATCCTGTCCAGCTCCCAGTAACTTATCCCCATCTCATCCTCATCTGTCTGTCCCTTCCAGAGCCTTGCCGATGGTTTTTTCCTGATTATTTCAGCGGGCACTCCCAGATACCCTGCAAATTCAAACACCTCTGTCTTGTAGAGATCACCAATTGGAAGAAAATCCACCCCACCATCTCCGTATTTCGTGAAGTATCCCATTTTCAGCTCGCTCTTATTTCCGGTTCCGGCAACAAGTCTGTTCATCCTGTTGGCGAAATAATAGTTGATTGTCATTCTGATTCTGGGCTTTATATTTGCGAAGGCGATCAGGCAATCATCTCCAAATACCTTCCTGAATTGCTCTATGAAGGGATCTACTTCAACAATCCTGTATTCTATCCCGAGGGTTTCGCAGACGTTTACGGCATCTCTGACATCCTCCTCCGGAGTTACACCAGTTTCAGGCAGGATTGTTCCGAAAACGCTCTCCTTCCCCAGAGCATTCACACACAGAAATGCCACCGTGGCACTGTCAACTCCACCGCTAACTCCAACAACAACCCCATCGGCATCTGCAAGCTCAACCCTTTTTCTTATGAAATCAGCAATTCTTCTCTCCACCCTCTCCCAGCTCATCCTATCAGCCTCAGCAACACTGCCTTCTGAGCATGCAATCTGTTTTCGGCCTGATCAAAAACAACCGAATGCCTGCCATCTATAATCTCATCCGTTATCTCCTCTCCCCTGTGAGCAGGTAAACAGTGCATGACAATCACATCATCTTCCGCTTTTTCAACCAGATCTCTGTTTACCTGAAACTCTCTGAAGACTTTTAATCTTTCCTCTCTCTCGCTCTCATGACCCATCGATGCCCAGACATCCGTATAGATCACATCAGCATTTTCTACAGCTTCGAATGGATTGCTGGTTATCTCAGGTTTCTTTCCGATGTCCTCTGCCTTTTTCAAAATGGATTCATCAGGCTCAAAACCTCTCGGAGTTGCAATGCTCATCTCAAACCCAAGAATTGCAGACGCAAGAATCATCGAGTTGCACACGTTGTTTCCATCTCCAATCCATGCAAGCTTCACGTTCAATCCCTTTTTCTCCTTGATCGTAAGGAGATCTGCCAGAATCTGACATGGATGCTCAAGATTACTGAGACCATTTATCACAGGCACATCACTGCTATTTGCCAGCTCAACAACCCTTTCATGACTTCTGACCCTCGCCATTATGGCAGAAACATATCGGGAAAGGACTCTTGCTGTATCTGCCACGGTTTCACCTCTGCCGAGCTGAAGGTCGTTCCAGCTGAGATAAAGAGCATGGCCACCCATGTCAGACATTGCCACCTCAAAACTGACCCTGGTTCTTGTTGATGGCAGTTCAAATATCATGGCAAGACTCTTGTTCTTCAGGTAATCTCTAAATATTCCTCTTTTTCTTTCATCCTTAAGTTTCTCTGCAAGTGACAGAATTTCCAGTATATCTGATTCTGAGAGATCTGAAAGTGAGATGAGGTGCTCTGTCATAATGGGAAAAGCAAAGAAATTTAAATAAAGTTTACCATCCTGCATTCAGGGTTACGGTAAAACCTGACAAAAATGGACAGGTTTTTAAAATTCATCGTGAAAAACAATGATGTATGCTGCCACCATCAGACTACCTGACAAAAATAAAACCATTCAGCTATCTTGATGAAGAGCAGATAGATGAGCTCATAAAGAACATGCATGTTTCTCTCTATAAAACCGGTAAAACCGTTTTCAAGAAGGGAAAGGTGCTTGACAGAATTTATCTTGTGAGAGATGGAGAGCTTGGACTTTTTGATGGGGACGATCTTGTGGAGGTCATAGGAAATAACGAATTCACCGGACTTTCCTCCGCGATAAAAAAAGAAAAAACCGAATTTGAAGGGAGGGCAATTGCAGACACAATCTGTTTTGAGTTCAGGGCAAAGGACATTGAAGAGATGATGGAGAGAAATCAGGAATTTGCAGAGTTCATAGAGAAAATTCTCAGAATGAGATTCAGTGAGATATTTCATTTTGAGGAAGATGAATTAATGGCCTTGTTCTCAAAAAAAGTCTCGGATGTTATCTTCCGCGATCCTGTCACATGTGATCCTGAATCAACACTCAGAGATGTTGTGAGACTGATGAAAGAGAATGGAGTTGGAAGCGTAATCATTACAAACAGGAAAGGAAACCCAGTCGGGATAATAACACATACAGATGTGATCGATGCTCTTGCCAGTGATGTGCCGCTGTTATCAAGGGCTGAAAGCGTGATGAGCAGTCCGGTTATTGCTGTGGATCTGTCATCTTCACTGCTTGATGCGTACATAAAATTCATTGAAAGCGCCGTAAACCATCTGGCTGTTGCGAGGGATGGCAGACTTGCAGGAGTTATAACAATAAAGGATCTGATGAAGAGCTTTGAACCCAGATCGTCACTTCTGAACTATCCAAAAATTGTAAAAAAGATTGAAGACCCTGAACAGCTTGAAGATCTCATAAGAGATGTGCTCTCATCCATGAAAAACATGCTCAGATCAGGACTGAACTATGAAACCATCTCATCCATATATATTCCGGTTTTTGACCAGATACTCAGGCAGATACTGAAAAAAACTGCAAATGAATCGGCTACAGTGGCGATAATTGGAGATTTTGGTAGAAGAGAGCTCATACTTCCCCCGGTTTACAGGCTCCTGATCATAGACGGTGAGGTAAAGAACGGTAATTTTTCAGAATGTTACACCACTGTTCACGCCAGCAGTTTCTCAGAGGAAAAAAAACTTTCAGATCTGGTTGAGCTTGCAGATTCAAGATACATCTCAGGAAGCGGTGCCAGATACGTCTCATTTAAAGAGGAGATTGGTAGAATAGTTGAAGGTAAAAAGGATGAAGTTTTATCTCTTATGAAAAAAGAGCTGAGAGAAAAGATCACAGCTGAAAACTGTGACGTCAAGGTAGAAAAGATTGCAAGGCTCTGGACAGTTTACAATGGTGAGTTCACATCAAAGACAACTTCGGAGAGGGTCAGATCAATGTCCTTAGATCCGGAGGTCATTTCCCTGACATCCGAAATCTACTCCACAATAAAACTGATAAGGCTCAGAGAGGCTATTTTTGGAAACAGAAGTAAGACAGATGCAATAATACTCAAAAAATCAGTGGGTGTGATCAGAACATTCAGAAATGCTGTGAGAGAAGAGATGAAAACATGGTAGAGGATATTCTGAAGGAAAACTATGTGGTAATAGACGTGGAGACCACAGGACTCAATACAAAAAAAGATGAGATAATTGCATTTGCCTCCATTCCGATTAAAGAAATGAAGATTCACATGGATGAAAGTTACTTCACCCTGATAAAACCGGAAAGGTTTCGGATAACCTCGATAAAATATCACGGGATCACAGAAAATGACCTGCTGAGTGCTCCTGAATTTTATGAGGTTGCAGAAAAAATAGAAAACGCGCTGATCAGTTCAGTGGTGGTGGGCTATGCTGTTAACATTGATGTGGAATTTCTGAGAAACGCATTCAAGAAAAAGCTAAGAAAAAAACTGAAAATAAGGGGATATCTTGACATTGCTGAAATCGAGCACTGGTTGATCAGAAGGAGAGGACGGGCTGTGAATTTCAAATTAGATTTTGACAGTCTTCTGAAAATTTACAGAATTGAGAAGTTTTCAAGGCACTCTGCCATGGGCGATGCGTTTGCAACTGCCTACATATTCCTGAAGCAGCTTTCACAGCTCCAAGAACTGGATGTGAGTCCTGAAGATCTCACGAGATTTGGTAAAAAAATCGTATTTTTCTGAAATTATCAGATATAGTTCCTCTCAATATAACTCTGGAATCTCTTCACCGTTTTCAGTGCATCCCTCACCATAGCTCTCTCCATTGGATTTGCCTTTGATGCTTTAAAATCCCTCAGGTCCTGAGCCTGAATCCATATCTTCCGCCTCATCAGAACCGTATATGCATGCTCGAGGTCATCTGCCATATCATCAGGTATAATCTTCTCCTCACCCAGAGCAGCTATCCTGTCAAGTGTGTTGGTAACGTTAAAGATTCCGTTTGTTATCGCCAGTGCCCTTACGGGATACTCTATTGGGGCCACCGCTCCTGCTTTGTAGTTGAATGTTTCCTTTAGATTTCCAAAAATATTCAGTGCAGGTCTGTATCTGAGGGAATTCAAAATAACAAACCTATTACGATAGAGCTTTTCTGTAAAACATTCTTTAAATTCATCAAGAAGCTTTTTTTCACCGAGCAGATACCTCGCGTCTGCAATCAGAGCTATGTTGACTATGTTCCTGTCAACATTTCTCGCCCATTCTGAACAGACCCTGTCCTCATCCTGATGGTGTATTGAGAATTTGTCTGAGGTGTATCCGTGCTCACATCCAGGAAAACCAAGGCTATCAAGTACTTTTTCAAATTCCGAAAACCATTCCAGTGTGCTTTCATCATAATAGATGGATATGGTGTCTCTATCAGTCAGGAGAAACTGTTCTTTTCTCCCACCACTTCCAGTTATTGCGTAAACAAACCCGGATTCCGGTATGGTGGTGAACCTTGAAGCTGTGATTATCATGGCATCAACCACATGGGAAATCTCGGAAAAGAATATGTAGGGGTCAACAACTTCGGGATGTTTTATGTAGTTTTCAGCCTCCTCCTTCAGCTCTTTTTTAAAACTTTCTATCGTCTCCCTTATAATTCCAAGATCAGCTGCATTGTGAATTCTGGCTGTGTATTTCACATGCTTTGGTGCAAGGTCAAGTGCTATATCCCTGAGAGTCACCACACCCACAATCTCGCCATCTTCCACAACTGCCAGATGCTTAACATTGTTCTCAATCATCACCGAAAGTGCGTCAAAAACTGGAGAATCCGAGCTTACAGTTACAAGTTTTGTGGTTGCAAATTCTGAAACCTGTCTTGAAAGGTCAACTCTCTCTCCAACAATCCTCCTCAGGTCTGATTCGGTAAAAAAGGCCTTCGGGTTGGAATTCTCAGTTACAATAACACTTGAAATTCTCTCTCTATCCATCAGACGGGCACATTCCTGCACTGTAAAATCCGACCTGACAAGTACTGGATGTCTTCTGATGAACTCCTTTACTCTCCTAAAATCAGTCATCAGTAAATTTCAAACAGCAAAAAAATAAAAAATTTTCCGGAAATCTGATTTACTCTGGTATTTTCATCCTGTCAACGAACTCGATTGTTTCAGGTGGATTGGCTTTCTCAGCTCCCGTTGCAAGTGAGACAACAACTGCAACAACCAAGTGGACGAGGAATCCAACAACACCCCATGCAATTGTTCCGATCTTGCCTCCTGCGATTTCAATGGGTGCCATTCCGAAAAGACCGACGCCAGCAATGTACGGGAATGACACAAGCAAACCTGCAACCATTCCTGCAACAATGCCGTACCTGTTAAGCCCTTTCCAGAAGATACCCATTATAATCGATGGCGTGAAGAGACTCGATGCGAAAACGAAAGCCCATCCGACAAGCAGAGCAACGTATTTGCTGAATGTTGGATCCTGAATGGCTCTCGCACCTGCAAATGCAGATATGAATGCCAGCAGCACAAGCATTCCTCTGCCAACCCAGACCTCTCTTTCCTCGGAGACATTCGGATTTATGAATCTCTTGTAGATGTCTCTTGTTGCACCGACTGTCATGACCATGAGCAAACCGTTGGCTGTACTGAGAGCTGCAGCCAGACCGCCGACAGCAACAACAACAGCAACCCACCAGGCAAGTCCCCACATGTCAGGCATTCCTATGACGACAATGTCCTTGTGGAAGGAGAGCTCTTTAACATCAAGCAGTCCATTGTTGTTTGCGTCGGCCACCTTAACAAGCCCTGTGGGCAGCCATTTCTGAATCCATCCAACCTGCTTCGCCTGCTCAATTGGCATTCCCCAGACCTGAGAGAATGCATATCTTGCAAGGATAGCATAGACAGGGGCTGTCAGGTAGAGCAGAGCGATGAATGTCAGTCCCCATCCAACTCCGTATCTTGCAGTTCTGACGTCCTTGACAAGATAGAACTGCGAGAGCACGTGTGGAAGACCGACAGTTCCAAGCATCAGGGCAAGAGCTCCAAGTATCCAGTTAATCAGGTTGGTACCTCCTGCAAATGAGGTCTTGAACGGCTGGGTGAAGTGTGCAAGACCGAATGATGTTTCTCTTGCCTCAAGCTGGGCAAGCAGGCCTCCATATCCAATATGGGGCCATGGTTTGAAAATTCCTGCCTTTGCTGCTGCGAGCATGAATCCAATCCAGTAGGCAACTATCAGAACCCAGTACTGGGTGACCTGAACCCAGACAACGCTCCTCCATCCACCTGTTCCGGCGAAGAGTATGACGAAAAGTGATCCAAGCATCGCTCCAAAAACTGCCGGAATTCCAAGAAATCTACCTATGATGACTCCTGTTGCAACCAGCTGAGCAACCAAGTATGTGAATGAGACGACGAAAAGCATCAGCACAGCGATGACTCTCGCAACAGGCCAGTTGGAGGATCTTGTCTCAATAAACTCTGGAACCGTGTATGTTCCTGATCTTCTGACGAATGGTGCTATCAGAACTGCAGCAATAACATATCCGAGAGTCCAACCAATAATATATGGCAGACCATCATAACCGAGCAGGGCAATAGCACCTGCCATCGAAACAAAAGAAGCACCACTCATCCAGTTTGATGCTATCGAAGAACCGATGGATATTGGTCCAACATCCCTTCCTGCAACGTAAAACGCTTCAGTTGTTGCTGCTCTCATGACAAGGGCAACTGTCACGTAGATAAGCACCGATCCAAAAACTGCAACGGCAGATGCTGCGTATGTGTTTCCTGTTGCTGCAAGGGCTCCAACCACAACGAAATATATCACAAATATGGCTGGAATCGCTAATTTTGGTTCATCCAGAATTCCCATCCTATCACCTCACCTTCCAAGAATCTCCCTATCCCACTTGTCCATTATTATTGCGTATATGAATATCAGCGCAATTCCAAAGACCACTGCAATAAAGCCAGCACTGAACCAGTGCAGCGGTATTCCTCCAAGAATTCTTATATTCTGCGTCGTCCCTACGGGCAGATGCATCCAGAACGCTGGAATTGTCCAGAGCAACAGCATTACAATGGTCAGAGACTTCATTTTGCTCCAGTATTCTCTGAAAACCTCTTCACTAACACCACTTTCTCCATTTCCCATCCTCTCACCTTTCCATAATTTTCGTTTGTAATCAAAAATAATGTCATATTTAAAGCTTTCGCAATCTGTCACAAATTATCACGGAAATCTCACGTAAAATGGAAATTCAAAAAAGAATTGGGAAAAAAGATACGTTCTCACTCCTCTTTCAGGAATCTTCTCAGCAACTTTCCTGTTGCCGTTCTCGGCAGGGGTTCAGTCCTGAATTCAATTGCTCTCGGAAGCTTGTATTTTGCAATGTGCTGCTCAAGGAACTTCAGAATGTCCTGTTTCAGTTCGTCACCTGCCTCATATCCTTCTTTCAGCACAACAACAGCCTTGACAATCTGACCTCTGATTCCCTCAGGATCCGGAACTCCAATTACCGCACATTCCTTGACAGCAGGATGCTTGCTGAGTGGCTGTTCGATTTCATCGGGACCTATTCTGTAGCCAGATGACTTGATCAGATCATCGTCTCTTGAAACGAAGTATATGTAGCCTTCCTCATCCCTTCTGACAAAATCTCCAAGCACATTCCAGCCATTTTTGACACTCTTTTTCTGTTTTTCATCGAGAGGTCTTGTTGGATGATTCCAGTATCTTATGCCTGTTGCACCCTTGATGTAGAGGTTTCCAACCTCTCCTGGCCTGCATTCCTCTCCTGTTTCAGGATCGATTATCCTTGCCACATATCCCGGAACAGTCCATCCAATGCTTCCTGCCCTCGGTTCAGGTGCAACAGTGTTGCTTATGCAGATGTGCACCATTTCGGTTGCTCCGAGAGATTCGTAAATTGGCATTCCAAACTTTTCCTCCCATCTCCTTGCTGTATCAGCTCCAAGGGCTTCCCCTCCTCCTGTGCAGAGTCTGAGAGTTGAAAGATCGTATTTACTCAGGTATTCATCCAGATTCGGATTTGCCAGAATCATCCTGTAGGCTGTTGGAAGAGAGCTGAAAACTGTGATGCCGTGCTCCTCAACAAACCTGAAGAAGTTGTCAAAACTGAATCCGGGCCAGATGCTTGTAGCTGCACCGTGGAAGTATGGGATCAGGCAGCCATTCCCATAACCCATCGCAAAGCTGACTGGAGCTGGACCGCCGACAACATCCTCATCTGTGAGTTTCCATACGTATTTTCCGACAAGATATACTGAGGCAAGAATGTTTTCAACAAAGTGGACACATCCCTTTGGCAATCCTGTGGTTCCGGATGTGTAGAGAATTGCAGCTGGCGTACCTATTTCAAGGGGCACTGGATCGAATCTTGCACTTTCTCTGTAAACATCATCAAAGGATACAAAGGGATCACTCAGGTCTTCTCTTTCAGTAACGATGACTTTCTGTACAGTGTTAAGCTCTGCAACAGATTCTTCAACCGCCCTGAAAGTCCTGTCATCACCTGTGACAAATATTGCTTTCAGTTCTGCATTGTTGGAAACATGAACTATCTCCTTCTTTGCCCACATTGGATTCAGAGGGACAGGGATTGCCCCTGCCTTCATTATCCCGAAATTCACTGCAACAGCCTCTGGCATGTTCCTCATTCTGAATCCAACTCTGTCGTATTTTTCAATTCCAATTCCCTTCAGAAAGTTTGCTATCCTGCTGCTCAGCCTGTAAAGGTCTCTGAAGGTAACCCTTCTGTCTTCAAAGTAAACAGCCACCTTTCTTCCTCTACCTTCCCTGATGTTCCTGTCGAGAATTTCTTCAGCAAGATTGAGTTCATTCCTCTCTCCGATTATCGCCTTTACCTCATCCGGAATTACAATTTCCGGCCAGTCCTCCTTTGGAACAACATAGTCAAGAATACCCATACCATCTACCCCCAAATTTTTTATATTTCACCTCCTCTTTCCAGAATTTATTGTTATAAATAGGTTACGAAATTGATTCGCCGTGAAATTTTATGCCTTTCTCAGCTGTAAAATTTGAGTCTGTAAACATTACCTCCCGGCTGGTAAATTGCAACGTTTCCCGGCATCGGATTCAGGTTTACCTTTTTCTGAAACTCTGTCTGACTCTGCCAGGTTGAGGAATTTACAAGGAAAACTCCCCTGTAAAATCCGGTGCCGTAGGTATGGACATGTCCCGAATGCACTATATCCGGCACATCATCCACAACAAGGTAATCGTCTTTCTCAGGAGCAATAGGGCTTCTTTCACCATAAAGAGGTGCAAGATGTCTTCTTTTCAGCAATTCCACCATTGCATCATGTGGCTTTTCGTAACTCAGTCTGGAAACTCTTGAAATTATGTCATCAAGACTTCTTCCGTGATACATGAGAACCTTCACACCCTCAACATCGATGTAGGATGGATTGCCTACATGAATAACATTGCTTGAAAAGAGAGACGAGAATTCCTTTGGCAGAGCAGGCTGTGGTTCAGCCTGCCTCACAGCGTCATGGTTGCCTGGAGAGAGGATTATTTTAAGATCCTTTCTTATTCTGTCAAACTGTTCTGCAGCAAATTCGTACTGGGCATTTATGTTGTCTATCTCAAGCTCTTTTTCCTGATCCGGATAAACACCTATTCCATCAACCACATCTCCGGCAACAAAAAGATATTTCACAGATTCTGCAATTTCATCGAGCTTTCTATTTCCGCTCTCACAGTTGATCCACGAGACAAATTTCTTCCATGATTCATGAAGAAACGTGTTGCTCCCGAAGTGTATGTCTGATATGAAAACAATGGAAAAATCTCTCCTTACCTTTCCATTCCCGTTGAGGGGTATATCAGGAAAAACAATTCTGTCTGCAATAATGCTCCTTCCTGCTATCCTTCCAGTAATCCCGATAACCTCATCTCCAAAAAGTTCCATGGCCTGTTCCTTGATTTTTCCCTCAGCGTAAACCCTCACCCTTCCTGTTCTGTCCTCTACCTCGATCATTGCTCTGTTTTCATTTAATTCCCTGACACTGTTGACAAATCCTATGATTTCAACTGTTTCTGCCTTTATCTTTGAAATAGATGCTACTGGAATTGCCTTAACTCTGTTTCTCAAAATTCTGCTGAGTTTTTCAAACCTTGAATTGAAGTATGCAACAAAATCCTCAACAGTTCCCCTGCAGGCTGATCTGCCGGTAACGTCTTTGAGGACCCTTATCTCTTCCCTTCTTTCTGCAGTCCTTCTGATATTTACGGGATTTATTTCCTCTCCCCTCATTCTGCTCTGAAGTTCCTTTATAACCTCTGAAACCTCTTCCGGTGTAACTATGAAAGCACCGTTGCATTTTGCACACGTTTCCCTTACAAGAACATCCACATCAAAACTGGATGAGAGAATTAACCTCACAGCATCCGGATGGACATTGTAGCCGTTAACCGCGAACTTTGCAACGACAGTTTTTGTATCGATATTTTTAATAACCATGAAACTTCAACCTCCGCCAATGGACGACAGGATTGCCGGCTTACTTAAAGATTTGATAACAACACTTATAATTGTTGGTCTCATTGCTGGTGGAGGATATGCAATAACTGGAACCTGGCCGTTCATGGTCGCTGTTCAGAGCGGAAGTATGGAGCCAAATCTGAATGTCGGTGACGTTGTTTTTCTTGTCAGCCCTCAGAAAAAAGAGATAATAACATACCTCGACGGAAAAGAAACCGGATACAGGATGTTCGGAGATTTTGGAGATGTGATTGTTTACAAACCAAACGGAGATGGGTCCAAAACCCCCATAATCCACAGGGCATTGATGTATGTAAGGGAGGGACAGAAAATTGGAAATTACGTTGCAGAAAATGATGGATACATAACAAAAGGAGACCACAATCTTCTTCCAGATCAGCCCCTGCTGTCAAAACCTGTAAAAGATGAATGGATAATCGGTGTTGCTGTTTTCAAAATACCATACATAGGTTACTTCAGACTGATCTTTGGCTAATTTTTCCTGATCCTTGCATCAACAACCACATGATACACACCCGGTGAGTAATTTTTTACCTTTCTCATTGAAATTTCCAGAATTTTTGCATTCATTGACTCTGCCTGCCTTTTTACTCTTTTTAAGGGACGTTCAATGATCTTCTCCGGTGTTGTTTCATGGTAATGAACCCATCCCTCCTCGTTTAATGCATCTATAGCAACTCCAAGGAATTTTTCACACCTGATGTGTCCCATGATCACCCTGTCTGCAAAGTTTTCCGGAGTCAGATGCATTGAGTCACCCATAACAGGAATTACATTCTTCAAACCATTCAGCCTTATGTTCTCAAGCAAAAACCCGTATGAGTCGGGATTGAGCTCTATGGCATAGCATTTTTTTGCTTTTGAGTGTTTCATTAGAGGGACTGTAAAATATCCTATGCCTGCAAACATGTCAAGAACGATTTCATCCCTCTCAACAAGCCCGGCAATTCTCATCTTTTCAAACTGATTCCCCTGACTGAACATCACCTTCCTGAGATCAAACCGGAAAATGCATCCATTCTCCTTTATCTCAACCAGACTCTTGTTTCCGATAAGAGGGGTGATTTCAGGCTTTCTCTCCATACCATGTCTTCCCCGATCGAGCCATATTGAGTTCAGCCTGTAATTTTTCAGAATCTCGTGAGCTATTTTGTTTCTGTACTGAAAAAGTGATTGAGGGAGTTTCATAATTCCAACATCCCCAAAAATCTTCAGATCAGCATTTTTCGGGTAAAATCCAGCAATATTTTCCAGAATTTCCCTGAAGTTCTTTCGATCTCTGAACATCGGATTTCTGTCTTCGATTATCTCGTATTCCCCTGAAACTAACTCAAAGTCATCATTTACCGGAATGATCACGCATCCATTTTCAAATCTGATCCTTCTTTTTCTGTCCTTTACACCCATTTTTTCAAGTTCCCTTCTTACCTTCTCCGCGATCTCCTTTCTAACCCTGACAGCCTTCATATCTCAACAAGGTCGGGATGGATCGCTATAAGTCTTTCACCATGCCTCGCAACGTAAATCCGATCGCCTATTTTAAGGGTCAATTCCGGCTTTTCAGCAATTGCCGTCTGGTATGTGAAGGGGTCGAGAATTTCAACAGTGTTCTCGTCAACGTTGAGAACGCTGCTCTCTTTGAGCTCGCATTTCCTTGCAATCACAGCCGGATCTCTCAGCCTCACTGCCTTTCCGGTTCTGATGTCGTATCCCTTTCTCCTTGAAACATCTCTCACAACAGCAACAACACCTTCATCCTCCACAATGTCACCTCTGAAAAATCCGGGGAGTCTGACAAGATACGTGAATCTGAAAAAATCTCTTCCATCCTCTCTTCCTGCAATTTTACTGCTCTCCTTGGTTTCTGCACCCATCTCCTTGGATATTATTCTGGAAAGCTTTAATCCAAGATTTCTGTCTCCAATAAAAATGTCAATGCCCTCCTTTCTTTCTTCTATTTTTGTTACAAAAGCCTTTGGATTGCTCTTTTCTCTGAGAAGTGAACTTTCCACGAGGTCATAAATTCTCTTAACTTCCTCATCCCTCAATTTTCTCCTGTCTGCCCTTATCTGAAGTATTGCTTCGTAATATCCCCCAGCCTGTCTGCTGCATTTTTCACATGCAATCTTCCTAAGCCTCACTTCAAAGAAAGTTTCGAAGTGATGAAAATGATCCCTTACTGTTCCATCCACATAAAACCTGTACCTTCCAATCACATCCCCAACAGGGTAAAAGTGAAAATCCCGGATCTCAAATTCATCATGGATTGAAATTTCTTTCAGAAGATTGAAACCCACAGCCTCTTCAAGAGTTACCTGCCTCCATCTGTCAGTTCTGAAGTCCCCGCACTTGGGGCACTGAATGATCTCGACAACTGGAGGTATGGATATGAGTTCAGCACTCTTTGACAGGCATTCTCCACATACTGAATAATCGCTTTCCCTTCCACATGAAGCGCATTTCATTGCATCCTTGAAAACTGCCGTCAGGGTATATATTCCTTTTCAGACATGGAAATGGAGAAGGATGATTAAAGTTTTAAAGCTTCCTTTCAGATTCTGGCACCATGAAGATAATAGCCTTTGTTGGTCTCCCTCTGAGCGGTAAAAGCACGGCATCCAGAATTGCAGAGGAAATGGGGATACCTGTCATCGTGATGGGAGATGTTGTGAGAGGTGAGGTTGAGAAGAGAGGTCTTGAACTTACAGATGAAAACGCCGGAAGGGTTGCATCAGAACTCAGGCAGAAAGAGGGCATGGATGCGATAGCCAAAAGATGCATTCCGATAGTAAAAAAGAAGCTTCAAGAAAGGGGTGTTGTTGTAATAGATGGTATAAGAGGCATCGCAGAGGTTGAGAGGTTCAGAAGTGTTTTCGGTGACGATTTCATTCTGATAAACATTGAAGCTCCAGATGAAATAAGGCTTGAAAGAGCAAGAAGGAGGATGAGGGATGATGATGTAAGGACAATGGATGAGCTGAGAAACAGAGATAGGAGGGAACTTTCCTGGGGGATGGATGAAGCAATAAAAATAGCAGACATAACTGTAGAGAATTCAGGAGACCTTGATGAGTTTGAAAAAAAGATAGAGGATCTGATAAAGCATTTTTTACCGAGAGTTGAGGTGGAGATTGAAACGGAAATTCATCCAACTGAAGATGCTGATAAGGTGAAAAAATCCATTCTGAATCTGTTTCCCGATGCGAAAATTGATTTTGTGAAAGACAGAGTTCTGGCAAGATCTTCAGATCTTTCAAAGTTCAGAGAACTTCTCAGAAGGCAGAAAATACTCGACACTGCCAGAAACATGTTTATTTATGGGAAGGAGGGAAACAAAATCGTTGTTTATCTCAACAAGCAAACCGCATTTATTTCAAGAGTGAACTTCGCTGAGGAGGATGCACTGCTGTCACCTCTCAAGGTAACATTCAGACTCTTTGACGTCACCATGGAAAGATTTCTTGATTACCTCTCTCCTGAAACAAAGGATGGCAGACCTGTCAGAGAGGTTGACAGGATTTAAATGCCATAAAGTCAGAGTGGTGATGTTATGGAGATGAATATCAGGGAAATGGTGAGATTCTGGCTTGAAGATGAGGGGATATTCAGAAAAGAGGTTGATGACATGAATGCAGATTTTCATTTCATAGTCGAGGTTCCCCCTGGCTCAAATCAGGTAATCGATATAATTGCCCCAAGAAACAAGAGTCTGGTTCTTGTTGCAAGTGGTGTCAAGCTGAGCGATGAACACTATTCTGCAGTCATGAGCATGGATGAAAAGGAGAGGGAGAGATTCATGTGGGATATAAGATTCTCGCTCATATTTCTCAGAACAGAATTCCAGATCATTCCCAATGCCATTTCACCCCAGCTCTTTCAGTTCACCAGAAAACTGTATCAGGAGGATCTCACAAGACAGTTGCTTATGGATGCGATTGGTGAGGTGCACAAATGCAAGCTCTTCATAATATGGAAAATGCGTGAAAAATTCGACAGGATGGATGGAGACAGGGGCGTGATGTACATCTGAGTCTGCAAAAAATTTAAAACTGAATTTCTGAAATTCAGAATCGATGAAGATTCTCATGATCATTGTTGATGGCATGGCCGACAGAAGCGTCAATGACACAACCCCTCTCAAATCAGCCAGAACCCCAAATCTCGACAGGCTTTCTGAAATGGGGATAAACGGGATAATGGATACCATAAAACCGGGAATAAGGCCCGGAAGCGATACAGCTCATCTTTCGGTTCTTGGTTACGATCCCTTTAAATACTACACCGGCAGGGGCCCAATTGAAGCGTGTGGAGCTGGAATTGAGGTCATGCCAGGTGACATCGCATTCAGGGTAAATTTCGGAACGGTAGCTGGAGAAGGGAGCATCTTCAACAAACGGGTTGTGGACAGAAGGGCAGGGAGAATTCAGAAAAAGGAGGAACTTGTAAGAGCAGTTAATGAGAACGTGAAACTTGATGGGGTTGAATTCATTCTCGGAAATGCGTCAGGTCACAGAGCGGCACTTGTTTTCAGGGGAGAAAACCTATCAGATAGAATAACCGACAGTGATCCAAAAAATGAGGGAGAGAAGGTCATGAAAGTCAGAGCTCTTGATCCATCAGCAGAATTCACAGCAAAAATTGTCAATGAATTCATAGAAAAGAGTCACAAAATTCTTGACAAACATCCTCTCAACGCTGAAAGAGAGCAAAAGGGTCTGCCGAAAGCAAATGCCCTTCTTCTGAGGGGAGTTGGAAAGGCTGTCCATGTTCCAGAGTTTTCCGAAAGGTATGGAATGAAAATGGCGGTTATTGCAGGTACAACACTGATAAAGGGCATAGGAAGGCTTGTCGGCGCTGATGTAATCGAAAATGAAAGATTCACAGGAAGCAAAAATACAGATCTTGACCTGAAGGTTGAAACTGCCCTTAACTGCCTTGAAAGCCATGATTTTGTTCTGCTCCACATAAAGGCGCCAGATGAATTCGGTCACGACGGCGACTTTGAAGGAAAAAGAATGTTCATAGAGAAGGTTGACTCAGCTCTCCACCCATTCTTAAATCTGGATTTCTCAGAGGTGTGTGTTGCTGTGCTTTCAGATCACACAACTCCTGTGACTGTTAGAGACCACACCGCCGATCCTGTGCCCGTTATGATCATATGCGAGGGTGTGAGAAGAGATGATGTGAGAGAGTTCAACGAGTTTCAGGTTTACAGAGGAGGACTGTGCAGAATAAAAGGTGTGGATCTGATGAACATAATCCTGGATCTGACAGGTAAATCTAAAAAGTTTGGTGCGTAAGAGAACATGATGCTCGAGAGTCTTGTCATACCTGAGGGCGCAAAGTTTGATGAGACCCACATAACACATGAGGGGGATGTCATAATAGGTGATAATGCGGTTGTGGATTTTGGAATCAAAGCAAAGAAAATTGTGGTGGGAAGCAGAAGCACGGTAAATGGCTACATAATCGGTGATGAGGTCAGGCTGGATACGTGGGCAAAGGTTAGAGGTGATGTTGTATCCAGTGGAGATGCGTACATCGGAGAGTTCTCCTCAATAGGCGGGAAGCTCACAGTCAGGGGAAACCTGGAGATTGGCAGAAACGTAAAGATAGAAAGGGGATTTGAGGCAACAGGGCTGATCACAATACAGAACCCGCTTCCTGTTCTGATTTTCGTATTTGTCTATCTTCTCGAGCTTTTAAGGCTTGGAAAACTCGATGAAATCGAGGAACTTTTCAACGAGGAATTTGAAAATCCGCTTATCATCCCAGACAGCTCAAAAATATCAATGGAACAGATAAAAACAGCAAAGAATGCGATAATAAAATTCAGCAGGGTACTTGGAAATCTGAAGGCAAGGGATGTTGTTGTGGAGAGTACAGAGCTCTATGGCAGTATAAGAGCAAGAGACGTGGTTATACTGAATTCAAAGGTACATGGGGCTGTTGAAGGAAGGAAGGTGTACATCGTTGACTCAAGCACTGTTTTTGGAAGAATAAATGCTGAAGAGGTGCATCTTGAGAATGGCTGCAGTGTTGAGGGGAGCATAGTCGGAAGAAAGGGTGTATGGATAAAGGACGAGGTCGAGTGGGAAATTGAAGAGGAGTCTGAGGAGGATGGAGTGGGAGAAGAAGAGATTCAGGAAGATGTTCCCGAACATATACGGAGAGCTTGAAGGTGACATCTTCCCATCTGTAATCGATCATCTTGAGAGATGTGAGAGTACTGAGCAGGCTGAAGAGGTGATCGATTATTTTGTGAGAACAGGTGAGATAACGGAAGAATACGGGTATTTTCTGAAAAAGAGTGGTGTACTGAAGGAGATCATAAGCTCGAGAAAGCATGGTGAATACACAAAGAGGGGATTGAAATGATTGAAATTGGACTCGCAGGAAAACCCAACTCAGGCAAGTCAACCTTTTTCAGGGCTGCAACAATGGCGGATGCCGAAATTGCAAACTACCCATTCACAACAATAAAGCCAAATGTTGGAGTGGGACATGTAAGGGTGGAGTGTGTTTGCAGAGAGCTTGGTGTTTTTCCCTGTGGAAACTGCGCCGAGGGTATCAGGTACATTCCTGTGAAGCTCATAGATGTTGCAGGACTTGTTCCTGATGCCCATAAAGGGAGAGGTCTTGGAAATGAGTTTCTTGATGACCTGAGGCAGGCAGATGCCATAATTCATGTTGTCGATGCATCAGGCACCACTGATGAGGAGGGAAATGAAATTGGAGCCGGAACAAGAGATCCGATGGACGATGTTGTATTTCTTGAAAGAGAGCTTGTCATGTGGCTGTTTGGGATACTGAAAAGAAACTGGGACAAATTCGTCAGGCGAATCCAGATGGAAAAGAGAGACCCTGCAAAATACATATCCGAACAGCTCGCCGGACTGGGGTTTGATGAGATGACTGTCAGAGAGGCGATGAGAGGGTCAGGTGTGAATATTGGAGCGGCTGACAATGAGATTCTGGCCGGTTTTGCAGATGAGCTGATGAAGAAAAGATTCAGAATAGTTATTGCAGGAAACAAGGCTGATAAAGCTCCTGATGAAAATCTAAAAAAGATTCAGGATGCTGGGGGGATTGCATGTTCTGCGATGTATGAACTAACTCTGAGAACCGCAAGTGGAAATGGATACATAAAATACAGACCTGGTGATAGAGAATTTGAGATAATCAAAGAGCTGAATGAGAAGCAGAAAAAAGCACTGGAAATAATTGGAGAATTCATGCGAAAACATGGTGGAACCGGGGTGCAGAGAGTGCTGAATGCTGCGGTTTTTGAAAAGCTTGAATACATAGTTGTGTATCCTGTTGAGGATGAGAACAAATTCACAGATACAAAGGGCAATGTTCTGCCTGATGCACTCCTTGTGAAAAGGGGAACAACTGCAAGGGAACTCGCATACATGATCCATACCGACATAGGCAAGAATTACATTTATGCAGTTGATGCCAGAAAGAAAATAAGGGTATCGGAGGACTACGAGCTTAAAAACAATGATGTGATAAAGATAGTTTCAAGCGCATAGGAAGTAAATAAATCCGACCCCACGCTTAAAACCTTAAAAATAATAATTCAGCAGATCTCAGTTACAAAATTATTCTGCTGGCCTGAAATCAGCTTCTGTAAACTTCTCCGAAATCAAAATCTATTTCCTGACTCAGAAGGTCGCCTACCTCTCCAAGCAAGTTAACAAGCTTTGTGTAAGCGTCCATGAAGTTTCTCACACTTTCAAGCTCATTCAGCCTTCCCTGAATTGAGGTCAGAGAATCCAAGAGGGATTCATCGACCTCTCCAGTCAGCTGTTTGGAAATAAACTGCTGCTGCTTTTCCTGAAATTCCACAAGAAGATTCTGAGCTACTTCATCTCCTCTCAAAACTTCCTCTGTGCTGACAAAATTTCTGTATTCCTCACTCTCAACTATGGATTTTGCCAGTTCCAGCACCTTCCCCTTTATAACATCATTCATCAAGTTTCACCTGCCTTTCTCCCAGCCTTCCATGGCATTTTATTTTAATGTTTCGCTGAATTTCTCCGCCTCCGATATATTTATTAAGCCGTGAGTGACAGCAAAAACATTCACGCTAACGGAGGGTTAAAAAATGAAATCAGCCTATGCATACATCAGAGAAGCCTGGAAAAATCCCTGGGATGGTTATGTTGGAGAGCTGATGTGGGTGAGGTTGCAGAAGTGGAGAAGAGAGCCTGCAGTGGTTAGAATTGACAGACCAACAAGACTTGACAGGGCAAGAGCTCTGGGATACAGGGCAAAAAAGGGAATAATTGTTGTGAGAGTAAGGGTGAGGAGAGGAGGTAGAAGGGCTGGAAGGCCAAACAAAGGGAGAAAAACAAAAAGCCTCATGGTTTCAAGACTCACACCAAAGAAAAGCCTTCAGTGGATTGCTGAGGAAAGAGCTGCAAGAAAATATCCAAACATGGAAGTTCTCAACTCTTACTGGGTAGGAGAGGATGGCAGGCACAAATGGTTTGAGGTCATACTGATTGACAGGGCTCATCCTTCAATCCTGAATGACAAAAATCTTTCAGGAGTTGCAAGGCAGAGGGGCAGGGTTTTCAGAGGCCTCACCTCAACAGGAAGAAAATCCAGAGGGCTTAGAAGAAAAGGAAAAGGAGCTGAAAAGGTAAGACCAAGCCGAAGGTCCAGTTTCAGAAAATAATTAATTAATTCTCAAATTTATGAAAATTGATGGAGTGACAATTTCTGCCATATGTTACACAACAGAAGACCCCGAAAAAGTAGCAAAGGCAATAGGTACCCTTGTGCCTTTTGAATTTCAGATTGGTGTGACAAACGCTACAGGGCATTACGGAAATCCCATCAAGTTTTTTGAGATTGGACTCAGGAAAAAGAGGGAAATAAAACAATTCTGGAACCATCTCATGGAGAGACTTGGAGATCAGAGAAAGATCGTGCTTGAGTTTCTTGACGACCTGATTGACGAAGAGGGTGTTCTCCACCTCAGAATTGACAAGCAGTCCGCCTTTCTTGGAAATGTTGAGTTTTCATCAGGCGGGGATTCAGTGATGGTGAGAGTGAAACTTGTCACCTATCCTTTCAGAAGGGATAAAATACTTGAATTTGCGGAAAAATTAATTTCTCAGGGATATGATTGACTTCATAAGGTTCGATTACGGCCGGGATTTTGATTTTGGATTCAGAAATTACGTAGTTTTTGGAAATGTCACTGAAAGGAACATTCAGGGATGCGCTGTAAAGGCTGAAAGCTCAAAGGAGCTCAGAACAAAGCTCAGAAATGTGGATGGGTTTGTTGGAGTAATGAGCAGGAGAGAAGAGGTGAACAGATACGCTGTGATGAGGAAAAAGGTAGATGTGATTCTCGACTTTCCTGAAAGAAGGCTGGATTACACAACATTCAAGCTTGCCAGAGAAAAGGATGTTCTGATTGAAATCTCTCTAAGAAACCTGCTCTGTGCTGAAGGAAAAAAAATGACCGGACTTGTCCGTGAGCTGAAAACAATTTTCAGAGTCATAGACAAGTTTGATTCGCCCTTTATTCTGACAAGTGGAGCATGCAACTTCTACGGGATGAGACCTAAAAAACAGATTTACGAGCTCTTCTCTTTTTTCGGTGCAGACGTTAAAAGAGCAGAATACTGGGCTGAAAGACTTCACAGGAAACTTTTTGATGATAAATACATAATGGATGGTGTTGAGCTGGTATGAAACTCCTGCCTCCTTCGCTCAGGAAGAGAAAAAGATATATTGCATTTCAGATTATCTCAGCCAGACCGGTTGATGTAGAGGGGGTAAGGGAAGTTCTGAGTTCATCACTCCTGAAACTCTATGGAGCGCTTGAAAGTCCCTCTGCAAAGCTGATTGAATTCAGAGACGGAAAGGGAATGATCGTGTGTCCCCATGATGAACTCAATAAAGTAAAAATAGCACTTACTCTGATAAAAAAGATAGACGGGCAGGACGTGATTCCCGTGATTCTCGGAGTCGCTGGCACGATAAAAAGTTGCAGAAAGAAATATCTGGAGGTGTTGGAAAATGCAAATTCCGCAAATGGGATATGACAGGGCGATTACAATCTTCAGCCCTGATGGAAGGCTCTATCAGGTTGAATATGCAAGAGAGGCTGTGAAGAGAGGGGCGACAGCCATTGGAATCAAAACTAAGGAAGGTGTGGTTGTTATTGCAGATAAGAGAGTGGGGAGCAGATTGCTTGAATCAGATACAATTGAGAAGGTTTACAAGATTGACGATCACATCTGTGCCGCAACTTCCGGACTTGTGGCAGATGCGAGAGTTCTGGTTGCAAGGGCAAGGCTTGAGGCACAGATAAACAGACTCACATTTGATGAGCCAATTGGCGTGAAAGAGCTTGCAAGGAAGATCTGTGATTTCAAGCAGCAGTACACACAGTTTGGTGGTGTGAGGCCATTTGGTGTGTCGCTTCTTATTGCCGGAGTGGATAGTGAGCCAAAGCTGTTCGAGACAGATCCAAGCGGTGCGCTGCTTGAATACAAGGCAACTGCCATAGGATCTGAAAGACAGAAAGTTATGGAATACTTTGAAAAGGAATACAAGGATGAAATGGGTCTTGAAGATGCAATACAGCTGGGACTTGTTGCGATGGGCAAGGCCATAAACACCCTCCTCAGTGCCGGCAGTGTTGAGCTTGGAGTGGTGAAAGTTGAGGACAGGAAATTCAGATTGATTGAAGCGGATGTTCTTTCCAGTCACATCGAGAAAGCAAACGAAATCCTCAAAAAGGAGCTCTCTTAGTCGGGGGGAGCTCAATGGTTTCCTTAGAGAAAGCAGTGATTGCAAGATTGAGAAAAGGTGGGGAGAATTTCGAAGTCCTTGTGGATCCATATCTGGCAAGAGATCTGAAAGAGGGAAAGGAAGTTGATTTCGAAGAGCTTGTAGCAGTTGAAGAGATTTTTCACGATGCAAAAAAGGGTGACAGGGCATCTGCAGAGGATCTGGAAAAAACATTCCAGACTCGGGATGTCAGGGAAATTGTAAAAAAGATAATCACTGAGGGAGACGTTCAGATAACTGCTGAGCAAAGAAAGGAAATGCTCGAACAGAAGAGGAAACAGATAATTGAGTATATAAGAAGGAATGCAATAGATCCGAGAACCAATGCCCCGCACACATACTCAAGGATAGAATCTGCACTTGATCAGACGAGAGTCAGCATAGACATTTTCAAGCCCGTGGAAGCTCAGGCAAGAGAAATAGTCAAGGCAATAAAGCCCATTCTACCCCTGAAGTTTGAGGAGATCGATATTGCCATAAAGGTTCCACCGAATTACACTGGAAAGGCGATTTCCGCTCTTTACAACTTTGGAAATGTTCTCAAAGAGGAGTGGCAGAAGGATGGCAGCTGGATATGCGTGATGAGAATTCCGGCAGGCATGCAGGGTGAGCTCATGGATCTGCTTGGCAGGGTTACGAAGGGTGAGGCAATGACAAAAATTCTGAAGAGGGGGTGATTGGATGGCATCAAGACCGATAGTCCTCCCGGGAGAGCTGCTTGCATCAAATCCAAAGGTTGCAGGCAGCGGTACCTATATTGAAAACGGTAAGGTTTATGCAAAATTTCTCGGTTTGCTTGACAGAACTGACACCTCTGTCAGGGTTATTCCGCTGAAAGGAAGGTACATCCCTTCAGTTGGAGATGTTGTGATAGGTGTTGTGAGAGAGGTGGCAGGCAATGGATGGGTTGTTGACATAAACTCTCCCTACCAGGGTTTTCTTCCTGCATCAGAAAATCCTGAAATGAGGCAAAATAGAAAACCCAATGATGTGCTCGACATTGACGACGTGATCATTGCAAAGGTTCTCAATATAGATCCGAAGATGAAGGTAACGCTCACAATGAAGGACAGAATGTGCAGAGCGGTGAGATTTGGAAGAATTATCGGGATAAATCCTGCAAGAGTTCCAAGAGTAATAGGCAAGAAGGGGAGCATGATTAGGATGTTCAAAACAGAGCTCGGTGTGCAGATTGTGGTTGGGAAGAACGGGTTGATATGGGTCAGCGGTGACAGGAGGAAGGTAAATATTGTTGAGGAGGCAGTATACATAATAGAGTCAGAAGCCCATACAGACGGGCTCACTGACAGGATAACCGAATTTGTGAAAAGAAAGAAGGGTGAATTGAATGGACAGTAAGGATATTAAGCTGATAATTGATGGTAAAAGGCTTGATGGCAGGGGATTTGAAGATCTGAGACCGATAAAGATGAGGGTTGGTGTGCTGAAAAGAGCTGATGGCTCATGCTACCTTGAGATGGGGAAGAACAAGGTTGTTGCAGCTGTTTTCGGACCAAGAGAGGTTCATCCAAGGCATCTGGCCGATCCGATAAAGGCTGTTGTGAGATACAGATACAACATGGCTCCATTCAGCGTGGAAGAGAGAAAGAGACCCGGACCGGACAGGAGGAGTGTTGAAATATCAAAGGTGAGCAGAGAAGCAATTGAGGCAATTGTGATGAAGGAACTGTTTCCCAGAAGTGGAATAGACATCTTTGTCGAGGTACTGCAGGCTGACGCTGGAAGCAGAACCGCGTGCCTCAATGCTGCAAGTGTGGCTCTGGTTGATGCAGGTGTGCCGATGAAGGGGATGATATCCAGTGTGGCTGTTGCAAAGGTTGATGATGTGCTTGTGCTTGACCCGATGAAGGAGGAGGACAATTACGGACAGGCTGACATTCCATTTGCATTCTTCATAAGAAACGACAGAATTGAATCAATCGCTTTGCTTCAGATGGACGGAAGGGTTTCGAAGGAAGAGTTTGTTCAGGCTCTTGAAATGGCTAAGAGAGGGGCCATGAAAATCTATGAGATGCAGAAGGAAGCAATAAAAACAAAGTACATCATGGAAAGTGAGGGAGAGGTGAATGAAATTGAATGATGACATAATTCTCGACATAAGGAGAGACTATGTTCTTGGAAAGCTCAGAGATGGAGAGAGAATAGACGGAAGGGCATTTGATGAATACAGGGAAATAAAAATAGAAACGGGAATTATCGAAAAGGCAGAGGGATCGGCTCTTGTAAGCATAGGAAACACTCAGGTCATAGTTGGCATAAAAATGCAGCCTGGAGAACCTTTTCCGGATACTCCGGATAAGGGCATAATCATAACCAACGCAGAACTCGTGCCTCTTGCATCGCCGACGTTTGAGCCGGGTCCACCTGACGAGAATTCAGTTGAGCTTTCGAGAGTTGTTGATCGAGGCATAAGGGAGAGTGAGGCTGTTGACCTGTCGAAGCTTGTTATTGAGGAAGGAGAGAAGGTATGGCTTGTTTTCATCGACATACATGCCCTTGACGATGACGGAAATCTCATGGATGCCTCATCCCTTGCAGCAATCTCAGCACTATTAACAACAACAGTTCCTGCTGAGAGGTTTGACATCGGTGAAGATTTCCCACTTCCTGTGAGAGATCTGCCTGTTTCTGTCACGACCCGTATAATTGGAAAATACGGAATTGTTGATCCCTGCAAGGATGAGGAGTATGCGTCGAAAAATTTTATAACAATAACAACAGACAGCGAGGACAACATCGTGGCTATGCAGAAAAGTGGAAGTTATCTCATGGGCGAGGAAATGCTCATGGAAATAATGGAAACAAGCATAAGAAAGGCGAGAGATAATAGAAAGCTGCTGAAAGAGGTGTGATGAGATGCCAAGAACCAAGAAGGTTAAGATGGCAGGCAGATTCGGGCCGAGATACGGAATCAGGGTCAGAAAGAATATCGTCGAAATTGAAACAGCTCAGAGAAAGAAGTACGTTTGCAGAAAATGCGGAAAAAATGCTGTGAAGAGAGCAGGAACAGCCATCTGGGAGTGCAAAAGCTGTGGGTATAAATTTGCAGGTGGAGCGTACATTCCCGTATCCCCATCAGCAAAGATAGTTGATCAGGCAATAAGCAAGGGTAGAAGCTTATGAGCGTTTTTATATGTGTCTACTGCGGTGCAGAGGTGGATGTTGATCTTGAGAGAAATCTGATACAGTGTGCAAAATGTGGAAGCAGGGTTGTGATGAAGCCAAAACCACCTGCCCTCAAGAAAAGAGTCAGAGCAATTTGAAACAGCACTTCATCTTCATTTTCAAGTATAACTTTAAATATTTGCCTGAGTTAAATTTATTTCATGCCAAATGAAATAACCAGAGACGAGTTAATAAATCTGCTGGGAAGAGGATACTGGATAGAAACGCAATTTGAAGAGGCATCCCAGTGGAGTGCTTACATCACCTCTCTGAGCGAGAGGGGGAGAGAAATTGTATTCGCCATTATCAGGGACTCAACAAGACACCGCATCCTTCTTGAAGAACTGGGAAAAAAGCTGGGTGTGGATTTGAAGAGTCTGCTGAAGGACTATGAGAAAAGGAAATTTGATTTTGGAAAAATGAAGGAAGATGAGATATTCAAGGTAATTCTGGAGCATGAGATCGTTGTGAAAGATCTGTATACAAGGCTGAAACACCACATCAGTGACGACATTTTGAAAGAAAGTGATCTCTCAGCGAAAGAATTCCACAGAGCCATGGATGTGCTGATAGCTGATGAGGAAAAGCACATCAGGATGGTGGAACCTCACTCAGATAAAACGGTCAGAATTCTGTGATCTGCAAGCATTTTTCCCTGCACTGGCATCGTTTTGTGAAACACTGCAGTTGATCCCAATTCCTTTTGAAGGTACAACTCAGCTCCATGTTTGCTCGAGTTTCCAAGTCAGAGAGACGCGCAATGCTTCCGGCCATTCATTTTCCAAAAAATTTTATTGCGGACGTAACAGAAATTTCTCCAGAATGAGAACCGTGATCAGGCCTTTGTTTCTGGCAGTGGTTTTGATCACAGTAGGTGCAATAATTCTGCCTCAGACAGTCTCACTCTTTGTGGGTCAGCACGACTGGTATGGCATAGATGCAGCAGGAAACCAGATCCCATGCCAGAAGTGCCATGCAGATGTTTACGAAGAGCTTGTAAACAGCCCTTACCACGAGAGTCTTGAATGCGAGCACTGTCACAGAGGAGTCAACATAACCTATGCCTCCGATTACGCAGGAGATGTGTATGGTGGTAATGAAGCCCATGCAGCATCCACTCTCAGCTGCATGATATGCCACAGCTACAAGAAATCTGCAAATCCACCCTGGAGTGAGGCGTACAATCACTCTCACAGAGAGTACTCATGTTCAAGTGATCCATGCCACACACCATCACCAACCTTCTACCCACCAATTGCAGGAGGTTTTGGCATAACCGGTCAGAGCGGAGATACCGGAACGTATGCTGCCCACAGAAAATTTGTTCTGGATGCAAAAAACAGCAGCATGATGGAATCAGCAAATGAGGCATGCATCTCATGTCACACCCATGTTGCAGTTAAAATCAATTTCACCCATTACGGTGCTCTTGAATTCGACGTGAACTGGGACACCCTAAATAACCAGTTCAGAACATCAAACATGACTGTAAACACCTCAACAGAAGTCGTCAGGGTTATATGGGGCAACTCCAGTGGTTCCGGCTGGACATCATGTCAGGGGAAAAAATGGCCCTGAGTGTCGGTAGATAAACAGGGTATTCTGAGATTGATTAACCGAAAAAAATCCCCAGTACCCAGTATGAAAAAGCTGAGGAAAGCGGTACTGTGAAATTATCCTCCCACCTTCTGCCATCAAAAAGTGATGCAATCAGAATCGATACGAGGGCATAAATCTGATTCACGGGAAGCAGAACTGTAAGGATCAAGCTCGGCATGATAAATGAAAGCAGGGATAGCTCTGGCTTTATTCTTTTCACAATCCCGGCAGCACCATCTCCAGCAAAGGCCGCAACTGCAGAGACAATACATGCCTCTGTGCTGAAAAATGGGGTTATGATTGAAAATGCCATTCCAGTGTAAATGTATCCTGGAATCCTTTTTCTCTCATAATCTCTCAGAAGAAAATCAACAGACGTCCTTCTCCTTTTCCTTTGAAACTCAAAGAGGATTGCGATGAAAGTTATGACAATGACTGCAGAGGCCACAATTTCACTTCCCAGTAAAATGACCGCCGGAATGTATGCAAGCCCAGATACGTGTATGATCTTTCTCAGCATCTCCTTTTTCAGCTCGTCCTCCATCCTCAACACCGTGAAAGGATTGCTGTGGTCAGCTCACACATCACTGTCTTTAAATCCTCCGCGAATTATGGTTATGTGCTCCTGAAAGACATGAATTCATATCTCTGAAGACTTTCTACTTTGCCGAAAAGCTCTATCTCAGGAAGCACTGAAGGCAGAGCATCATGGAATCTAAAAAACAAAACTCTGGGATTTCTCTAAATTCATTCAAATTTCTTTATCTTGTGATCCATATACTCAGAGCTCCCGCTGAGATTCCCGAAATGTGGGAGATGAAGCAGTAGGGGCAGAAATAATTCTCGATTATCATGAGCCTCCAGAAGTAAAGAACGCCTACAAACCCTGAAACTGCCCAGACAAGAATGATATTCCTGTTTCTGGGAATCAGATTTACAACAAATCCGGCAATGAACCACACAGACCCAAGAGAGGCGTATAGCAACCCGTCTTCATAAACGCATACCTGATCGGGAATGCAAACTGTCTGATTCATGTTTATGTACACCAAGTAAAGTGAACTGGCAAGTCCCGTCCCAAGAAGGGCAAATATCAGTAGCCGAACATGTCTTACCGATACCCCCATGAAGAATTGCTGCTGGTGAGATATTTAAATTTTTAACATTCTGAGGCTGTTTGCGGCATTAAGAGGTAAAACATCATTGGATGTTTTCAGATCGTCTGTGGATTTCAGAACATATGGGGAAATCTTGTTTTGCAGGTCATGTTCACAGAGATCTCCGTAATACAGGATTTATTCACGGATTTTAGCATTAAAAGAAAATACAGATTATGGACTGTTAACACAGAAGCTACTGTGAACAGGCATGCAATAATTTCAACCACCAAGTTCGCGTACAACTGGTGAAACTGTGAATTACGCCATAAAATTAGAATCCTGCTGATAGAGGTGTCGTACCCAAAACCCACCTTACACGATAGGCCGAGAGAAAATAAAATACTGGGGTCCAAGGTATTTTTAACAGCAATTGGTCTCGTCTTAACAAGTCTCGGATTTAAAAAACACTAACTTATTCTTTTTCTGAGAAAGATCGCTATCAGGATGGATATCAGCAGAACCTCTGTGCCAAGAGGGGTTTTTTCTTTGCTTTTTTCAGAGGTAAACGGCAACAGTATACTGAAATTGACAGATCTAACGAACCCTTCAACTTCAGGTCTGCCATAGACTATCCAGAGAGTTTTGTTGTGATAAATTGCAGACTGGTACACAATGATTGCCCTCCCATCTCTGTCTATCAGCAGGTCTTTCTGATCGCACTTGAAGTTGTATGGGTTTTCGAGGGTGCGGATGTACTCGATGTTCCTACTCAGCCTCATGGGCCTGCTCCAGTTAAATCCGTCAGGTGAACCGAAAATGTACACCTCCTCGTTTCCCTCGATGGTGGATGTGTAAGCCACCCAGATGTTCCTGCCGTCAGTCTCAGCATCAACGTAGAGGGTGAAATTGTAGGGCGGTGGGGTGTCTGTGAGCTTTGCAGCCTTGACCCAGTTAATCCCGTCGAAGCTGTAGGCTATGTACAAATCGTGAAGGTTCATTATCTCGGGTATTGAATAGTTTCCGGTGTAAAGGGCATAAACCATCCAGTATCTGTCTTTAAAGTAAAATAGCGATCCAAAAAGAGCATTTGGTGGTGGAATTGCTGGGTACTCTTTACTCCAGTTTACTCCATTGTCGGAATACCTTACAACTATCATCGAACCGTTGCCATCCTTGTAGTCCTTGCTGTAGACGAGCCAGAACTTGCCGAAGGGGTCACGATAGATGTAAGGATACCAGTCGACGCTTGAGTTACTTGCATTAATTGGAATCAGATTCCAGCTTTTTCCATTGCCGATCGCAAGATATACGTCATAGTCGAAGCCGAGAAGAGATTGGGGGTTGACGAGCTTGTGTCTTGTGAAGGCTATGTAAAACTTTCCGTCGTATGTTCTCAGGTACGCATCATAATCGTCAGGCTGTGAAAATGGCAATTTTTCTGGTACACTCCAGTTTATCAGGTCTGTTGAATTCACCATGTAAATGCCACTCTCGTTGTTGAAGACAAGCCAGTAAGTGCCTTTACCATCTTGAGCCAGCGTTGGATAGCCACCTTCACCTATCATTTCAGGCTCGGTGAAGGCGAGGGATTTTCCAGCGATTACAAGAATAGCAGTAACAGCTATTATTGTTATTCTGAGTTTCATGAATTATGGTTTTGCGACTGGCATAAAACTGTTTTGACGGATGGAATCCGGGTTTTGGAGACTGAAGTGTTGAGCTTAAGTCGTACTGATGTCAGGTTTGCTGAAACCGCAGAAGAGTGTATGGGCTAACCGCTCGAAATACAGCATTAAA
>Ga0256830_1000279_pt1 | contig 44863 bp, 75 predicted proteins | sample 128326metaG_FD_190537 | JGI IMG/M metagenome (GOLD analysis project Ga0256830, IMG submission 190537) | Hydrothermal vent microbial communities from Lau Basin, Pacific Ocean - 128-326 | ecosystem: Environmental > Aquatic > Marine > Hydrothermal vents | place: Pacific Ocean: Lau Basin | collected...
GGTAAGGCAAAGCATTATTCGTGATGTCTCTCTTAATTTTTACCGTGGCAATGCAAACGATTATGCTGTCATGATGCTTGGTGCAAAACAGCGCACCGATGTGCACAATCTGTTGCTGGCAAACAATGTGGGGTGGATATCAACAGGACCGGTCAACGACTTGACGGCGCTGCAATCTAATCAGAAAGAGGCGAGGGCAGAGGTGACAATAACTGTATCTACTCTTGAAACTCAAAACGTCACATCAAACGCTATTTATCAATCAACCCTGTCAGCGGAAAATGAAACTGGCACCGAGGTTGCAAAAGAAACAATAACCGTGCCACCGGAGTAAATTATGAGTTATAGCGTAGAGAATATTATCAGGATTGTCACCCGTCTATCCCCGGGTGGCTTGGCATTTGCCAATTTTGGATCGGCTATGTTGTTTTCTCCGGAAGCCGAAAAGCCCGCAGGAATGGCTGTTGACACGATTCGTACGTATAAAACACTGGCTGATGTTCAGGTAGATTTTATAAATACGACCGAAACGTACAAAGCTGCCGCGCGCTGGTTGTCGATGATTCCGCAGCCTAGCGAATTGCGTATTTATGCCCGGTCGAATATTACTGATTTGGATACCATGCTCACCACCTTGGGAAAAGCTTCTGATCAGACGTGGTGGTACTGGACATTTTTTACCGCAGACGTTTACGCCGACGAAGCTAATTTTCCGGCTCTGGCCGTGTGGGCTGACGCCAATGGCCGATTTGTTCCAAACTGCTCTCTGTCTGTTGGAGTGCGTGATCCCGCGTCGACCACAGATATTGCGTCGGTATTAACCACCGCAGGAAGCCGCAGAACGTACACACTTAGCCATGCCACTGACCCGTATGCAGGTATCAGTTTTGCCGCATTGTTTGCTGCCGTTAATTACAGCCAGGCACGCAGTACGATTACCGGAGAATTCAAAAAACTGCCGGGTGTTGCCGCAGAATCACTGACAGCGACAGAATATGCCGCCATGCAATTGCCGACTAAAAAGGCAATTTTTTACACACAGGTAGATTTGCAAGGTGCTATCGATAGTGGCCGGGTGATCAACTCCATTACTCATTCTTCTTTTAACGAGTACGTGGATGATGTCGTGAATCTGGATGCGTTTGTCAATGCCCTGAAGGTTTCGTTGTTCAACGTGACGGCTAACCAGACAACAAAACTGCCACAAACTCCAGCCGGTCAGGCCATGCTAATTGGATCAGCAAAAGAGGTTTGCGAGCAGTATATTTCAAATGGTTATCTTGGCCCGAGAAATTATACAGACCCTGATGACGGAGTGGAAAAATTCACCGCAGGGTATGAGATCCTGACAAAGCCAGAGGATATTCTGAGCTTGTCGTCCAGCGATCTAAGCGAGAGGAAGTCAGCGCCTATCCGCGTGCGTTTGTTCCGTGCGGGAGCGGTACACCTTGTCGATGTTAGCGTAGACGTTTACTGAGGGTTTATACAGTGGAAAATTTAAGCACCGAAAACAATGTTTTTACGGTAAACGGTCGTATCATTACCCAATGGGGTGATTCTGATCCGTGTGTGACGATATCACCCATTGACCCGAAAAGCGTGCTGCGACGAGGGCAAGGTGGCGGAGCTGTGCGACTTGACAGGGAGAACCCAGGTAAAACTATCACGTTGAATCTACAGCCAGGATCTGCTGACAGTGGTTTTTTTATGGGGCTGTTTAATTCAAACACCAATATCACAATTTCTCACGTTGTTATTGGCACTCTTGAGGGTGGCATCTACACAGAGGGGGTTATCGTCAACGTCGGTGACCATAGCCGGATAGGGCAGACTATTACCGATGACCAGTACATCATCGAATTTAACTCGTTTAACGAAACGAAGGGTGGTCTGTAATGTCTCATTTGCACAAAATAATTGTCGGCAAAGAGCAGTACAATCTGGTTGAGGCAACGGCACCAAGACAGCGTGAGTTGCTGAGTTTGATTGGTGGCAACCTTGCCTTGCGTCAGGCCACGTCAGGAATCGAAATAGATGATGGAATGATAGTTGGCTTACTGCTCTCCATGAGTGAGAAAACCTTGTCGAGGGTATCAGATATTGTGTTATGGAAAACAGTGAAAAATGGAACTGAAAATATCGTTTCGGTTGATGATTTCCAGGGAAATATGTCTGGATACTTGATATTAGTCGCCGGAGGTATACGGTCAAACCTCCTTGATTTTTTCGATTATCTGCAAAGTGCAAGCGCAGATGCTCGGGACGAAAGCAAGGAATAACTGACTGGTTTTTCATGCGCCCATGCGCGGGGATACCTAATGTTATTGCTCCGCTCTGCACGTACAGAGAGACGCAAGACGGAACGTATAACCTCGCCGAGATACTGACACTAAACATTGCTATTGAGGAGGCTGTTGATGGATACAAATCGGCAGTCAATGCTGTAAAAAATGGGCGCTAAAGTAATTTCATCCCTTCTCGTTGGGATCGGTCTCGATTTCGACGAAAAATCAACGAAAGGGATTGATTCGTCGTTTGACCAAGTAAAAAGCAGTGCGCTTAAACTGGGCGCTGTTATTGCCGGTGCCTTTGGTATCAATAAATTAACGTCTGGATTCTCTGAATCCAATGACGTCCTGGGTAAATTCTCCGAAACATACGGTGTTATCGCAAATGATGTTGCGGCGTTCGACCGCGCACTACAACATTCAGGCGGACAAGCTGGAGAGTTCATATCCCTGTTGGAATCTCTTGAGAAATTGCGAGCTGGAACAAGGGTAGGTGATTTTGGATTTGTTCCGGCAGCTGAAAAAGCGGGGATTGATACAAAGTCATTTATTGATGCAGAAAATACTATTGACGCTTTTTTGTCAATGGCCGATGTTTTTTCAAAATCATCAACTCAAAAAAGATTTAACATGGCTGAGGCCATGGGGCTTAGCGATGCTGCGATACGCATGCTAGGACAAGACCGGAGCAATCTCTTGGAGACCGTCGATGCCGAAAGAAATCGCCGCCCAATAACTCAAGAAATGTTAGATCTGTCGCGCGACTTTAACGACCAATGGCAGGATATGAACACCAACATCGGGCGGGTGGCTGATACAATATCTGTCAAAATACTCCCCCATGTAAACAGTTTGCTGGTTGGCTTTAATAATTGGCTAGAGGCAAATGATGAATTAATTGATAGCGGTGTGGATGAGTTTATCAAAAAGGTTGCCGACAACATCGAACTTGTAGCTGTTGGTGTTGCTGCTCTTGCTGCACCGTCATTGTTGTTTGGTCTCGGCCTGGTTGCAAAAACACTGGGTGGTATTGCCAGGATGGTGCCTGTTGCAGGTGCCGGTGTCGGAGGATTTATGCTTGGAGAGAAAATACACGACAATATGACGGTTGATCAAAGTAATTTAGTTGGCCGGTCTGTGGCCACCGTACTGTCAGCGTTTGGCGTCGATGAGGCATCACAAGCACTTAACGCAGAGGCAGCTGCTCGTGCGGCTGCTGGGAAACCGTTGTTATCCACAAACGACATGCCGGAGGTGGCTCCTGATATTTATTTGACTAATACCGTAGTCGTTGATGGAGAGGTGATCGAAAAAGCTGCCGTCCGGGTGCTGGACGCCAGCGTGCGGACCATGGCCGATGAGTTGCGGAGCACCACGCAATGAGCCTGATCAGTATTGCTACCCGGGAGCCGCCCACCCTGGGTATCGAGGATGGCACTATTGTTGAGTTTGATGCCATCCTTGAGGATACGCTTGAGGCCGAGGTAACCTACACCAAGTATCCGATTGAGCTGGGTGCATCGGCATCAGATCATGCGGTTATTGAGCCGGTCAAATGGGTGATCATTGGTGCGACATCAAATAATCCTCTTGCTGTCGGAGCCATGGACTTTGCCGGTGGACTGATATCAAATCTGACCGATAATGCAGCGGCCACTGCCGCTTTAGGATATGCCAGCGGCGCAGCGGGAGCATTGGGCGGCAGCGAGCAAACACGGTCACAAGAGGCTTTAAGCTTTTTGCTGGCTCTGATGCGTGAGAGAAAACCATTTGATGTTAATGCCGGCGATATTAACCTGACAAATATGGTAATAACCAAAATTACCCGGACGAAAAACGCCGAAAATGAAGGAGGGTTATTGTTCCGGGCAGAATTGCAAGAGCTGCCATTGATTGAGTTGGTGGTAAAAAATAACCAGCCTGCACAAGGCCAGCTTGCCGATGGTGACCCCGCGCAGTCACAGGCTGCCGCAGACGTTAACAATGGTGAGGTTTCTGGCAGTGCGTCCAGTGTTGATTTGGGAGCCGTACAATGATCGAGGTTCCGTTACAGGGTGGTGCGAAGAATTCTCACCAGAGGTTTTCTATCCAGCTCGGAAAAAACCTGGTGGATTTTCGGATTGACTGGAATTACCTGTATAACCGGTGGGCACTAAATTTATCGATTGAGGGCGTAGACGTTTTATCCGGTGGAATTCTGTCTGCTGGCGCTGCTGTAAACCGGTACGTACCCGGCATGGGTCGGCTATATTTTGTTGGAGAGGATGCCACCCTGGACAACCTCGGAAAATCAAACACGCTGGTGTGGCTCGATGAGTAATTTCCTCCGACAATACGAATTGACCGTCGGCGACGGCGAGAACAGTACCGTGATAGAGGCCAGCGAGGAGCGCACGTTGCGCATCACGTTTGATATCACTCATGAGTGGGGTGGCAACCGTTCTCTGGCAAACATTGCTGTGTACGGATTCAGCAGGGCGACAGAGGGAAGGATATTTAAACAGTACGACAAAATAACCTTGTCCGCCGGGTACGTTGATTCTATTGGCCTGATTTTCAGCGGGGAGATAAAAAACGTTGTTAAGGAGCGCAATGGCCCTGAAAGAATTACCCGTATATTTGCATTGTCTGATTCGACCGCCCGGGAAAACTCATTTATTGCTGAGACTGCCGGGCCGGGTGCCACGGTGATCGACATCATCAACCGGTGTGGCACTGCGTTGGGGTTGCCGGTGGTTATCGATGATGGTGATTTCTCGGGCGATCCCGCCTACGCGCGCGGGAAAGTTTTGCTTGGTGACCCGGTGGCGATCATGCGTGGCTTGTCTGAGGTTCATGGTTTTAGTTTTACGCTGGAATCTGGCCGGTGCCGGGTACTTAAAGACGGCGCGGCATTGAGCAATGCTCCCATTATCATTGGCCAAGAAAACGGAATGATTGGATCACCGGAAATAACTGAGCTGGGCGTCAATGTGTCGGTTAATTTGACGTCAAAAATAAGGCTTGGACAACAGATTGAAATTGACAGCCGGACGCCACAAGTGTCTATCAGCAGCGTTATTTATCAAAATATCGAGACCACTGTAGATGTGGGCGTATATACAGTACAAGAGATTGTCCACACTGGTGACTCACACGGAGATAACTGGTCAACCAAATTGACGGGGTGGCGTTTTGGATAATAACCGTCCTGGACGTCGCAGCTCCAGATTTGCCCGTGGCATCCGCGAGGCGTTTGTCGGGATGATGTCCGGTATAAATACGGCTATTCCGGGGCGCGTGCTGGCGTTTGATCAATCCACGCAATTGGCCGAGGTGCAATCATCAATAATGATGAGCTCTCCTGATGGTGATGTGGTGGCGCCGCCGATTGTGATGGTGCCTGTCCACTTTTCCGGTGGGAATCAGTTTCACGTGGAACTCCAGGTGGATGTCGGTGACGAAGGGTTGATTATATTTAGCCAGAGATGTATCGATGCCTGGGTTGACCAGGGAGGGGATGCTCCGCAGGTTTTAAAGCGTCAGTTTGATTCGACTGACGCAATATTTATTCCCGGGGTGCGCAGCCAGCCGAATAAAATAACCGGTTTTTCAAATAACGGAATCAGAATCAGAAATAAAACCGGCAACCAGCATATCTGGCTAAAAAACGACGGGACGGCCGAGATAAACGTCTCTACACTGGTGATCAACGGCAACATCCAGCATACCGGTGACGTTGTGCAGACTGGTGATGCGACGATATCAGGGGTGGTGACCGCCGATACCGTGGATGCCACAACAGCATTGACCAGTGCCGGTAAAAATATCACAGTGCATACTCATCTGGCAGGTGTACCGCCGGGACAAACGGGGCCAAACACATGACCGTTAGAAAATTAGAGAATGGTGATATATCAACCAGTGGCGTACAATTTGTGTACGCGGAGGCTGATATTGAACAGACGATATTAACCCGCCTGAAATTATGGCGTGGTGAATATTTCCGAAATATTATCGATGGAACCCCTTGGATTGAGCGAATTTTGGGAAAAGGGATTTCCTTGAAGTCTCGCGAGGTCGCAATTAAGCGCAGGATAGACCAAACTCCTGGAGTAAAAGAAATCATCAGTTTTGGCGCTGATTTTGATCTTGCATCAAGGACATACTCGGCAAATTGCTCGGTGATAACTGATACCGGCGAGCTGGTGTCCGTAAATATTGGGGAGCAGATTTAGTGGCAGAAATTACCGATACGGGATTTGTCCAAAAAACTCAAAACGAGTATTTCGCGGACGAACAAAGCCGATATTTAGCAATCGACCCGGCGTGGAACCTGGACCCGTCAACTCCGGACGGACTCAAGTTGGCAACGGATAGTGAGCTGTGGGCAAACCTTGATGAGGCTCTGCTTGCTGCGTACAACTCAAAAGATCCTGATCGCGCAATGGGCGCCGAACTTGACGCTCTATTGCAGATTAGCGGGCTAACCCGATTGGTTGGTAGCGGATCGACTGTCACGCTATCGTTGACCGGTGTTGACGGTACGTTAGTGCCCGCAGGGAGCAAAGTAAAATCATCGTCTGATGGATCTACGTGGGCCACTGACGTCGACGTGACAATTACATTTGGGGTGGCGACAGTATCGGCGACAAATACAGTTCCCGGGGCAACTCCCGCAGATCCAGGAGATATCACAATCATCGTTGACCCGGTTGGTGGCTGGCAGTCTGTTAATAATGTGACCCCTGCGGCTGTTGGCGTTGCTCCTGAGTCAGATTCTCGCGCTCGCATACGAAGGAACGGGTCAGTGACAAAGCCAGGACAGAACCAAGTAGACGCCACATTTGCAGAGATTGCTAATGTTCCCGGTGTCTCTCACGTAAAAATTTACGAAAATGAAACAGGAATTGTTGATGCAAACGGCCTTCCTCCTCACTCAACTGATATTATCGTTAACGGTGGCGATAATAATCAGATAGCTCAGGCAATCTACGACAAACGCAATCCGGGGCCAGAGCAGTATCAGAGCGCAACCCCAGTAAACGTATCAATTACCAGCGCGGTAACTGGAAACACCAAGATAATTAAATTCGACAATCCGACATTTGTCGATGCTGTTGTTGTGGTAAATATTACGGATGATGGAACCTTGCCAGGTAATGCTGATCAGCTGGTAAAAGACGCACTGATAAAATATTCATCTGGTGAGATAGATGGGGTATCAAGTGCATTTAATCAGTCTGGTTATAATATTGGAGAGGATATATACGTCAGTCAACTTTATACGCCAATTAACTCAGTAATTGGATCATTTGGTAACAGTTTTGTGACATCTGTTACTGTAAATTCAGGGTCATCATTATCTATTGGATTTAATCAGCTATCAAGATGGTCCGATGGAAACATAACTGTAAATATATCCTAATGATTTACCATGTAGAACAAATACTGTCTAGAGTATATGGACAATACAAAAACAGTAATAAGTTAAATCTTTGGCTATCAATAAATGGAGAGATTGCCAATGAATTACAAACAGCAATTGATAAAGTAATTACATCATATGACATAGATAGTAATTCTGGAAATCAGTTAGATATTATTGGGAAACTTGTCGGAATTGGTAGGGAGGTTATTGGCGATGTTCAATTTCCGCCAGAAGAATTTGGGGATGATACCGTTGAGTTTGGCGATGAATCTGCACAATTTTCTGCATTATCAGTTGCTGAAAATGATGAATTGAGTGACGAGTATTATCGTGTGTTGATAAGAGCTAAGATTGTAAAGAATAACAGTGATTCTACAATTGACTCAATTATATTGGGGGCTGAGTTTATACTTCCCAATGGGAGTCCTATCATTGTAAATGATGCAGAGGATATGAGTTTCAGTATTGATATTTTTGGTTCCGTCTCAGAAGTTGAGAGACAGATATTATCATCTGTTGACGTTGTTCCAAGGCCTCAAGGAGTACAGTTTTCTGGCTATCGTGTTATGAGCGACTTGTCACCAGTATCAGAGTTTGGAGACCAAACAGCAGAGTTTGGAAATACATCAGCAGAATTTGGGAGTTAAAAAATGGCTTTAATTAGAAGTAATAAATATCCGTCAAGATGGAATACGCCATCTGTCAATTCTCCACAGGGTAATTTTAAAAACAGAACAACTCCCACATCTTTAGATGGATCATACCTTGAAAAAGACTGGGCAAATGACATGGATGCCATAAGGCAGTCTCTTTTCATTTCGTCAGGTACAGTTTTGGACGGTAATGTTGACGAAGGTGGAAACTCTCAGGCCTATAAAGCTCTAATTGAACAGTGCCAAGGGAAAGCATCTTTTTTCGATGAAGATATAACATCGGCTGCCAATGTTTATGTTGTAAATGCGTCTGCTAACAACCAACCACCTGAATCATTATTTGACGGGATGTATATAAAAGGAATTTTAGGCTTTGATAACACAGGGTCGTCGACGATAAATTGTTTTAGTTTAGGTGTTTTAAATTTAAAGAATTTTGATGGGTCATCATTGTCTGCTGGACAAATAAAAGCTGGCGATCCATTTGAGGCTATTTTATTCGGATCGTCATTTAGAGTAATACCGAGAAATGAGCTTGATCTAAAGTTCTCTGGAAAATTATTCAACGGACTGCATGATAATCTTACTGCATCAACGCCAAATATTGACCTTGTACTTAACAATTCAGAATTTGTTTACGTAGGAATAATTTCTGGCATAAATACTATTTCAGCAAGTGGTGTTTTGAAAACAGTAATGTCTGATTCTACCGTAAGGGGATATCAAATATTTACTATAACCCAAGAAAACCATGAACAATTTAGAGAGGTTCATCGTAGATTTCTTAGTGTTTCAGGATCATGGTTGCCATGGGAAAATATAACTCCGTCATATAGCAATGATGTTAATAATTTCTCTAGGGGTGGATCAACTTATTTTTTCGATTCTGGATCGTTTCCGGTACAATTTGACGTTAGCTCAAGTATTGCTACATCAACATCAGAATCAATTGGAGCAACTGATAGCGGAGCAGACAACATATGGACAGCTCTTGATGATATCCCATCAGGAACAAAAGCAGTAATTATAAAAGGAACAATAGCAGCGTCAGATTCTGTCTCTGGATATGTTACTAGCTCTCTTTCTTTAAGAAGCGGTGATTATCCTATAACATCAGGCACTCAGCTTTTAACCGAGGCTAGAGTATCGGGGTATGTTTCAGGTTCTACTGTAGAAAATTGGATATCTGATATTATCGTCCCTATAAATCAATCAAAGGTATTGTCTGCATACTATTCTGATAATGGGAAAGGGTCTTGCATACTGTACCTAAAAGGGTTCATTTTATGATAAAAGCAAAACATTTTGATATCAGAGAACTTGTCCCTCTTCATGTTTTTGAAGATAGAGGTAGCAAGGCTTGGCAGTTACTTGACGACAGGTTGATCATCACCATTGATCAGCTAAGAGAAAGATTTGGTCCGATGGTTATCAATAATTGGCATTTTAAAAACAAGCCATCTTGGGCAAATAAAGAGCGTCAATGGAGTGGATTGAGGACAGAGGACAGCCCCTACGGAACACAATACAGCCAACACCGCCACGGCCGGGCGGCGGATTGTTTGTTTCGTGATTTTACTGCAGAGGAGATCAGGCAGTATGTTTTATCAAACCATGGCGAATTTACACACATTGGGTCCATTGAGCTTGGAACATCTTGGTTTCATTTTGACGTTAGAAACTGCGATAAAATCATGACATATAAACCTTAAAATATAAGGAAAATATAGGAAAGTGAGAAAAGCAGATCACCGAAGAAAGTATGAGACATTTGATAAATTTTCATTTTATATGGCTGGGTTTTTATTTACAGCATTAATGGGATATCAAGCATCGTTGTTAAGCGATCAGGTGCAATATACTCGGGATATCGCAAAAACAAACGAAAGCCAGCAATCAGATATATCATCTATTGTCACCCGGCTTGGAACAGTCATCGAAAATCAAAAAAATTTGCAAGAAACAGTTAGTGATGTTGAGCGTAAAATAATTCATATTTGCGCAAAATCAGAAGGATGTAATTAGTATGGACAATGACCCGTGGAAACATCGACGATTTACTACTAGATTCTGCATTGTGTCTGCCTGTGTTCTTGGTGGTGGGCTTTTTTTTATTGATCCTGATCTGGCTAGGGAAATATCATCGAGCATCGCTCTTATCGTTGCGTCAATCGTTGGTGTGGGAACCGCATATATTACAAATGCGACGTGGGATGATAAAAAATGATATGGATTAAAGTCGGAATGATTGCGGCAGGAATTTTTGGATCTGCTTTTTTTGTTTGGGATTACATTAATACAAAACAGAACAACGCTGTGCTTGAGTCATCACTAGCCTCAACTACAGAGGCTTTTGGCAATTATGCTTACAATGTTGAGCAAGAAATTGAAGGATATTCAGAAGCCGTAAGAATCCTTGGCAACAGGGACATAGAGGAGAGGATAAAACGCGATGAACAGTTTGCAAAAATTGAAGGACGTGACCTTAATAAAATGTCACAACGTAAGCCTAATGCTCTTAATCGCATCCTTACTGGTCGTACTGCAAGGATGCTCGACGCTCTTACCGGTACCAGTAAAAACGCCGGAAGTCCCAATTATGCCTCCTCCGGTACGCCCTGATCCATTAAATCTTAAGCCTATTGTATGGGAATCTGAAGGAGTATCTTGCTTGAGTGATACATCTTATAAAAATTTTGAGTGGCTTTTGCTTGAATTTACTCGGTGGAAAAATCAAGCAAGTGAGAGATTAGATTTTTACGAAAAATAGAATAAAAAAAGGCCCAAATTAATGGGCCTTTAATATGTGGTACTGTTGGTATCCGATTACCTCCATCCAACCTCAAATAAATGGATCAGTGACAGATATTTTTTATGCTGCGGCTATAAGTGCTGAAACTAAGTCCTTGGCCACCGGCGGGCAGACTGCATTACCCAGAAGATGGATGGCCTGTTTGCGGCTGCCCACCGGCAGGACGTAGCTGTCCGGGAAACCCATGGCGGCCTGGTACTCGTCAGGCTGGAGCATTCGCATCTTATCTCCCGCGACCACGGCCCAGCGATCACGTGTGGTTACAGTGCCCAGCGGGCGATCCAAGCTCCTCCCCGTGAGGCCTGATCCTGATCCGTAATACGGCATTACGAAGTGCTCACCAAAGGCCTCCCGTCCACGTTTAACGCGGGCCAGGGTCGCCTTGCTGCGCCCAGGTTTACATAAGGGATTCCAGCGATGTGCATCCCACTGAATGATTGGGCGCACCGGGGCCAGCGGTCGCCTGGGCAATTTCAGATGAATCGGGGACTGGCTTCGGGATGCGACGATAAACAAACGCACCCGGTGTTGCGGCACACCGTGATCGGCGGCATCACAGGTGTGTGGCGACAGGGTATATCCCAGCGATTCCATGGCCATTTTCCAGGCGGGATACAACGTCCAGTCCAGCATTTCCGGCACGTTCTCGATGATGGCGAAGGCGGGTCGATGGTATTCCGCAGCCGATACGACCGCCCAGGCAGTTGAGCGTGCCGCGTCGTGATGCGGGCGGTCACGGCCTCGGGCATGACTGTGTCCCTGGCAGGCGGGTGAGGCCAGCAACAAATCGTGGTGAGGTACGCGGCTCCAGTCGGCTTGGTGGAGATCCTGACAGGCATGCTGTGTTGAGGCGTGATTGGCAGCATGGGTGTCAACCGCCAGTCGCCAGTGGTTGGCGGCCCAGATCACGTTTGCTCCAGCCTGTTCCGCTCCGGTGGTAAATCCTCCCGCACCAGCAAACAAATCAACGGCTATCATTTCTGGATTCCATTATTTGCTGGTGGTAATGCCAGAAGTTCGCCAATCTTGGAATCTATTACGGATAATTTCAATTCTGTTTCCACTTGAATTTTCTTTTTTTCTTCTCTTAGAATATTTACTTCTTTTTTTGAAACGTTTTCATTGTCCAGCATAACAAACTCAACATCAATGAATTCTGAAAGCCTAATGTATCCATTAACTTCTTCAAACTCATTTCCTAAAACTGATTCAAATCCGTGAATTGTATTTCTAAAAATTGCTATCTTCATTTTTAAAACTCCGTTCATTAAGTCCAAATCCAAGATCAATTCTTGGATCATCAATTTCGCGCATTTTGCTGGCAAACGTAAGTTCGCAAGACCGCATGGTTGCCTCGTCATCCCCGGGCCAGAAGTTAATGCACAGCCCGAGGATCATCCAAGTGGGGAAGGTCATGATATTATTATTCCCTTTTTTTCCGTTTTTCCTCTTGTACTTTATGCCATATTTCCTCGCGGTGCACTGTCACGTCATTTGGTGCCTTAATTCCGATACTGACTTTACCGCCTTTAACGCCCAGCACCGTTACCGTAATGTCGTCATTAATAATTAATGATTGCCCTATGTTCCTGGTTAAAATAAGCATTCCCCTCTCCTTTTACGTTTGTGTTTATTTTGTTTTAAAGTATATTTCAATACATGCTTTCATGTCTTCCCATGCATTATGCGCGCCTTCAAGTTCTTCGCCGGTGAAATTCTTATAGGCTTCGGTAAGTTTCGGATTTTTTACACCCATAATTTTATTTGATTTAAGCATCATGCATTTCCACTATTAACCTTGTTTTCCCTTATCCCATTTGTCAATTACAACATTGCTACAATAACGTTTTATGGCAATGAGAATTATTCTGTTATCAAATGTTGTGTTGTGTGCAATTCTGGTTCTTCCTGCCCACATTTCGAGAAACATATTCAGAGCAGTTTCTTCAGTCACGCCAACATACATGGCATGTTCGACAGTTATCCCGTGTACATCGATTGCCTCTTGAGGAATATCCCAGGATTCTGGTTTAACGATAACGTTCATTGATTGCACAACTTCTTTCTTATCGTCATCAAACAATGCAGCGCAAATCTTGACTATGTGTGGCTGACATTCATCGCCAGATGGTTTCTGCCAGTCAGGTAGGCCGGTTGTTTCTGTATTAAATCCTAAAATAAAGTTTCTCATTGTTTTTCCTTTTATTGATATATATTAATTATTTTGTTAAGAATATTACAGATGTGTTAGTGACTTTGTTGTTTACCAAGAGACCGGCAACCTTTTTTGCGACCTGTTTCCCGATTCCGTTTTCTATAAGGCTATCGGTGATGATGTTAATTGTTTCCTCTGTGTCTTTTTCTGGCCTGATCCATGACGGGTTTTGAATTATTCCTTGTTCATGATTCTGAACTTTCTTTGACTCACAGAGTGTTGATAGCTCAGATTCGACTTCGTTCGTTTCTTGCTGTCCTTCTGCGCGTATTTTTTCCTGCTCTTCCAGCCTGATCTTTTCACGTTCTTCTTCGCGGCGTTTTTCTTCCTTTGCTTTGTGATCTGAAATTCGCACCTTGATCAGCGATACAAGGTCATCGTTATCTTTGTGGATAACCTGCATAATGTCCGGAAACAGGAACTTGTGGTCTGATGCCAGATCACGAAGAGAATCAAGGTTTGTCTGGATTTTCTCTGCTGCCTTGTTGACTTCTATCTTCGCTCGGGCTAATTCTGCATCCACGGCGTCCTGTCTTTTTGACATGAGCTTAAGGCCATGCACTGCGCCGGGAAAGTCTGCCATGATTGCTGGCATGTACGCTTTTCCGAAAGCGATGTTTTTTGCCTCGATATAATCAGCCAAGGCCTTCTTGCCTGACATTACAATTTCTTCTTTCCGGGCCTTCTCTCGGACAGTTACAGTGGTATTTAGGTTTATCCGTTTTTTCTTCGATACTTCCTTGATGTCATCAATAGCCCGGAATAACTCATCAATACTTTGTGTTTGACCGAGGGCATTTTGCTTTGCATCGTCCAGTTTCTGTTCAATTCCCTTTAGCCACTTAACGGTAGCTTTTGCAGTTGAAAAATCTTCGTCGGTCACCAGATCTGCATTAATTTCGTCAATAACAGCCATGGCGTTGGCTTTAAACTCAATCAGATTTGAGTCGGTCACCATGCCGGTAACTTCAATTCGTAGTGCAGGAAGTGTCTCAGGAGCCTTCCCAGCCACTTCCACAACTGGATCTATGTGTTGGTAATTGGCAACGTCTTCATCAAGCTGCTTCCAGCCGGATAGTAAATCTTCTTTGTCGCTCGGTTGCAATGAATACCAACAAAACATGGTCCTCTCTTCAGTGCCATCAGTAATCATGTACAGGCATCTTTCGGCACCACTGACAATCAATTGCTGTATTACCTGGTCAATGTCGTTTTCAGGGATGTTGAAATCCCTAACCTCTCTGGCCTTTTCTTCATTCCATTGCTTGCATTCCCAAATTATATCTTCACCCATGGTTATTCCATCAAAGCTCGCCAGCAGATAGCCGTCGTCATCAGTAGCGACGACCGGGAAAAGAGGCTCTCCGATTATTTCTTCAGCAATTGGTCGGGCTAATTCTTCCACCCGGTGGCCTTCTTTGAAGACCACTTCTTGAACGTAATTGTTGATTTCTTCTTGTACTCCCGTCGCCTTCATTCGCACCAAGTCAGAGCGAGACATGTGCTTTGATTTGTTCCTCATGGCTGGCGCTTCGCTTGCTGTGTTGTGCTCTCTACGCTTTTCCAGCCACGCCTCACTTCCCTGTTCAAGCTCTAAAACGATCATTGTTTGCTCTCCATTTCTGTTTTGGATTGTTTGTACATTACCATCAGTTGCTCACGTTTATCTGGATCAGCAACTTCGCCAATCAGGTCAGCAGCCAGGTCAAGTTCGTCGATATTTTTTGCTAAACTCAGTTTGTATTCAATATCGACAAAAACAATACCGGGTTCTTTAAGTCTTTCAATTTGACTTTCTGTTAGTGGGTGGGCAGATTGTGCCATAGCAATAATTTGGTCATGTGTTTTCTTGCCTGATGCAATTAGGGATCGCCATTTTGGCAACGATTCGCTGAATCCTTTCTCTGGGTACGGATGCTTTTCTTTTGGTTCGTCTTCGGGATCATCAACAAATCCGTTGTCAATAACAATACCGTCCTCAATGGTGACGCCGTGACCCATTTCTGCGCCATTATTTAGGTCGATGGCGTTTGCCAGCTCAACCGATGCTGGCATGTATTTTATTACCTGTAGAAGTGGCACCTTCCGGCAATACATTTCCCAATCACGATAGCTGTAGTGTGAGCTGCCGACTTTATTGTATTTGTTTCTGTGGCTGGTGATTTTTTTCACGCTCCACAATTCGATAATCGGGAACTGAGCATCTTTAACCCAGCCGATGGCAAAGGCATGTGTAATTTCGTTAGGGTCGATCAGGTCCGTTTCATTGTGGATGACAAGGTCACGTTTTGCGCCATCCTTGAACGTGTATTCTTGGTCGCTGAAAATTACCCCGGTGTACACCGTGCCACGCCCGCTACGCGATACAAGGTCAACGAGCCCCTTCCATCCGGGAATAAATGTGCATGTTGTTTTGTACGGAACAAGGAATCCTGCACCATTAACTCCGGGCTCAAGACCAAGCTGGCCAGCCGTCATAATAGATGCGGCAATGCTTTTCGGGTCGCACTTTTGCAGTTTTTCGCTGTTGCTAAACGCTGTGAGTGCCAGCCTGGCCATTCTGTTAGCCGAAAGGTGCTGAGGCAGTGCTAGTTCGATTTGCGGCTTGAGCTTGTCAAGATAGTTGCTGAACTGTTTCAGTCCATTCTTTTTCAGTTGTTTTGTCATGACTTTTCCTTATTTTCCATCATTGCACTGATTTCGCGAATATTCCCGGCCATGAGACGCATCAGTTCGCGCTCTGTTTCGTTGCCGGGCGTGAATTGGGTGGTGACATCTATCATCGTGTCACGGATTTCTGCGGCTTTTGCTATCCAATTACTACGATCATCAAGAGCGGCAACCATTAATCTGCGGCACTCTAACGCCCCTGGGGACAGGTTACCGCTTACCCATGACTTTGCCAGCCGGACATCATTATTATCTTCTGGCTGAGGGTCAAGGTGGCTCATGACAGCATCCGATCAATAATTTTGTCGGCAACGAAACAACCGACAGCACATATCCCAACGATTGCAGCAGTTAATGCAACCAAAATGATGGCACTTTCGAGTATACCCATGACAACCCCCTATCTAAAGTAGATTTGATAAAGATATATTACACCCTGCGTGTCTATGTGTAAACACAGAATTTGCCTTATATAAGTTGACATATATCACATGCCGTGTATCATATGAGAAATGAAAACATTAAAAGATTTTATAAAAGAATTGGGCGACGAAAAGTCTGGCAAACTGTTTGAGGTCAAAACAAGAACAGCTTTATCGTGGAGGCTAGGGCAGAGAGAGCCAAGGCCAGACCAGGCAAGACTCATCGTTAAAAAGACAGCAAGGCACCGGATTGGTCCGGTGACCATGGATGGTATTTACGGATTGGTAAATTTTACCAAACGGTGATCCAATCCGACCTAGGATACTTTTCCAGCATGTCTATATTTGCGTTGTACTTTCGAAATGTGCAAAAAATCCGGGTATTCCGGATGTCAGTGGAACCACATTGATAACTAACTTAACAAAGTTAAATAATAATGAAGATTATGAAAAACTTAAATAAAACCACGTTGCTTTTGGCTGTCATAACCGCCTTGTTAGTTGTTGGTTGCAACACTGAAAAGGAAAAGCATGTGAAACGTGGATACGGTACTGAACGTGGGGTACATATTGAGGTTATGCTTAAAAATGGTGGGACAGCAGTATTAATTTGTCCTAAATTTAATAGCAAGCCAATAGGATCACATGGCAGAGAGTGCTATTTAGATAGTTACGATAAATAAGGCAACTATCTAACCATTATCTTGATTTTATTATTGATGAGGGTTTATGAAAATAGGTGAAGCATTAGAAATAGCTGGGTTTTCTTTATGCGAATTTAAGTCAGACGGTGAAGATGAATGTTCTACTTGTGAAAAACCAATAGAAAAAGGCGGAAATATTTATTACGAACGTACATGTTATGAATATGACGAGGGAGAATATCACTGCGAATCTTGTGTTATTGCAAAACCAAAAGAGTGGGATGAACTGGCTGCATATTATGAAAAACTTGACAAATAGTTATACAGCTCATTTCTTGCCCGGGAGAGGTCGTCGGGGCGGATCACAGCGCATAAATGTTATCCATGCTGTGCAGTCGTTGCCTGAAAATTCAGGTGGGGATAATTGTAATAGGGCCGCATGTGGAAAGGCACCACGTGGTTTAAGTCTGGGGTGGATTGATACTGAGGGTAAAATCACCTGCATAAAATGCAGGAAAATCTTGGGAATATAAATTTTAGGCTAACCCGACCTGCGGAAATTTGATATGAATGATGTAATTACAGAAACAGAAGCGCAAGAAAAAACAGATTATGGCAGCCGGGTGGGAGTTGATCCTGTTGTTATAAACCGTGACGATTTCGAGGAAATGATAGGCACATATAAGCTGCCAACGACAAGCCCCTTTATCTATGCAAAGTATAAAGGCCGGTGGGTTGAAGTTGTTGCAGAGCGCAGATTATCTGGAGTAATGTATTTCTTCTTCCCCGGCATGAGCAATGCCTTGATGAGTGAATGCATTACGGGTATTTGCTTGCCTGTAAACAGAGCTGAAATAGCAGGGTTATAACGACATAGTTCACCGGGAGAATGCCGTGCGATAAACCTAAATTACACTAAAAACGTCGCGGCATTCTGTCTGAGTGCAGCGACTTGTTATACGTGTACGGAGTAATGAAATAATGATGGGGAATTATATTAGATGGGCCATTCGGTTTACGCATTTGCCAACGGGCGAATCTGTGGTGTTGGATTCAAACCATTTTAGATCACAACATAAAGCGCGTGAAGCGGCAATTAAACTAATCAGATCACGCCTGTACGCTAAGCGTATAGCGACACCAGCCCGCGAGATTGCCGCATATGATTTGCCTAACAATGATCAATTCCCAAATGATTTGACAGAGTATAGGTGTGACGTATAACGTCGTTTTTAAGCTGCGGCATGATGAACTTGCAGGAAACACGCAGCGCTTTCCCCGTCAGCTTGAAAAACCTTGTTATGTGTAGTTGAGGAGAAGTTGAAATGGTAGATGAAACTGAATTTGATATAATTGATGCGGACGATAGAAGTGAGCATAGTACCTGCGATGATTGTATATACTTTACCGGTGAAGAATGTGATGGATTCGTGAACGAAGGCTCAGAAAGGTACGCAGACGATGATATTTGTGAGGATTTTGAGCCGAAATTAAACACATAACTTATTAATATCAGGCATGTTTTCCTTGATATTGGTTATATTATAAAAAATAAAGGCATTGATACGCTCATGAGCAAAGACTTAAATCAGTGTAATTTCATCGGCCGAATTGGAAAAGATGTTGATTGCAAATATATGCCCAACGGGAATGCGGTTGTGAATTTTAGCATTGCCTGTAGCGATGACTACAAAAACAAATCCACCGGCGAAAAGGTTGAGAAAACAAATTGGATAAACATTGTTGCCTTTGACCGCCTGGCTGAAATTATTACCGAATATTGCACGAAGGGGTCAAAGGTCTTTATCTCCGGCAAGCAAACCACCAGAAAATGGCAGGACCAAAGTGGTAACAACCGTTACACCACCGAAATAATTGCTAATGATCTCCAAATGCTGGACAGTCGTGGTGGTGGCGGTAACTTCAACCAATCGCCAAACCAGGAATCGGGCACTGCTCCGCAGCAGAAACCGGCTTCTTCGACGACCGGCGGAATGGACAATTTTGATGACGATATCCCATTTTAGGAGTCGTCTTAGCTAGGTTAATGGCAACGGAGGGACTGGATAAGCGCCTTGTTTCGATTGTCAAAACAGATTTGCAGACTGTATTTATTGCTTTGATTCGTGCAGTTTTCCCCTGTTTCAGCAGGGACGTCCGGTGGATTTATTATTAAATAAATCCAATATCGAGGCAAACATGCCTGATATTAATAAGTTATGTGTCACTCAACGTTCGCGTGATAAACTCCACTTTATCAACATTTTCTCTCCAATATTGTGAGTAACAGAACCCTAATCTATTGTCGTTACATGATTCAATCACAGCATAAACCCCACCAATGAAAATCAGACCGATCACTAATAAAATGGCGAAAACATATGACAGTGGATTCCATCGTATGAACACCCAGCAGACCCCATCGCAATCAGGGAAAATATTTATTACCCATATTCGCCATAGAAACCTGCCGAACCAACTCAACTTAGCAGGAAAATACTCTAATGGGTGCCCGTTTCTAGCGTTCATAAATTCTCCTGAAACACATAACAAGGCAAATTCACTCCGACAAAATAAAGCGGTGTTTGCCATGTGTTCTTTTTTAGTTAATTGGCCGCTTTATTTCGCGGGTGATTTGCGACGTTATGCGTCATCAAATCCATTGGCTATACACAACGCATGGTTTATGTCGGATCGGATTCCATCCCCGCCATCTACTGATTGGGTGCTCCCTCTGTCCGGCGTTGATAGTGCAACATTGTATCCACCGTGCTCCACCTCTATCGTTATAGTGCAGCCATCTGGTAAGTGTTGCGCGGCACGCTCGATAGCAACATCAATGCTAGGCGGTGTTTCAATCATTTCATATTCGTTCATTTTTCTATCCTCTCGCATCACGCATAACAAAGCAAATCCAGCAGACAACAAAAAGCGTTGCTCCTGATTTGCGACGTTATAACTCTACAAATACACCATTTATTCCATACCACGTTTATATTGCCTAGCAATCTCAACTATTTGTCGTTATACACCACTGACCTGTAACACTTTACCAATGCCGATAACAAAATATTTCTGCTCGGCCTCCAATGTCTCGCCATTATCAGGGGAGCAATACTTTCCTTTAATAATTGCCGCGCCTTTAAATTTGGCGCGAACAAACGGTTTATTTTTTCCGTAGCCATTAGTAAATCTAATCTCGTCATAGCAGCGGATGCCGTTTTTACAAAGCAATCGAGATATCCAGTGAGGTTTATATTCACGGTATTCAAAAACCTTCTCGCCATTGGCTATCAGGCAAAACCATTTTTTTTTCAAGGTAAGCTGCAAAGTTCTCATAATAAATCTCCATAATAATCTTCGCATTCGCATTTCCCGACGCATCTGGCACAAAAAGGCGGCTCACCCAGCTTGTCTTCGCAATCACAAAATCCATCGCAAAGACCACCTACCTGTACCCCATAGCAAGGTATTTTCTGGTTGCAATTAGGGCAACAGTTACACTGTTTTATCCATTCCGCAACAACATGATTCGGTGGACCGTGTTCTATTTCGTTATTCATAAATAACCTATAAAATACATTTCGTTATACATATAAACTAACTTCAGTTGCGCCTTTTCTTAGCGCACGTTTCCTTGCGAATACGCATTGTTTTTCGCTGCTTCTCAATATCCTGTCAGCATTAATTTTAACTGATCTAAATCCAAGTATCCGCAAACGGCTATATTCTGTTTCTGTAAACCATCTCCGCAACTGCTCTAATGTTATGCATCCGCAACCACAATGTTCATCCGGCATTATTTCGGTGTGTACATTAAATTCGGGCCATTCCGTTATATACGGCTTCAGATTTTCGTGATCTGGCCTATCCTCAACCCATTTTATAGACAGCCCTGGCCTCCAAGGGCCGCGTCCATTTTTATCTTGCACTCTGTAAATATACATACAATGCTCTCGTATTTACCGCTGCTAATGTCCATTATTTTGTTGTAGATGCAACGAATTGATCAAAGATCAACCTCCTCATCTTCGTTATTCCCCGCTCCCAGTCCTGCCAGGACCTCATGCTGTATCCGATTAGTTCGGCAGCTTGGGTCTGCGTGAGCCCGGAAGCGCGGCGTGCGTTCTTGATCATTCTGGTGCTGGGTGGTTTCATTTTTTTCATTCTTTTATTGTAGCACATGGAATGTGCAAACAGGAACCCCGTGAATATTTATTTGTTAATTTTTTGTTTACAGCCGTTTACATGTGTTTACAATCGGTATACTGTTCATTCTCATCAACCAGGAGTCGAAATGGGATATACAAAGCTTTTCACCGAAATCATCATGTCAACAGTTTGGCGCGAACCAAATCACGTAAGGTTATTGTGGATAACAATGCTGGCCATGAAGGATCGGTGGCACGTTGTGAACGCTTCTCTGCCCGGTCTAGCTGATTCGGCCAGGATAACCATGGACGAATGTGTTGAGGCGCTAGGTGTGCTCTCATCTCCGGATAAATACTCTCGGACAGTCGAGCACGAAGGAAGAAGGATAGAAGCCTGTGATGGCGGCTGGATAATACTCAACGGCGAAAAATATCGAAATAAGATGAGCCTGGATGAGCGCCGGGAATACCAGAGGATCAAACAAGCTGAGTACAGGGCAAGAAAGAAAAGTGTTAAAAGTTGTTTACAAAAAAGTCAACAATTTACACATACAGATACAGATACAGATACAGATACAAAACCTAAAGAAAAAGCGCCTCCGGCGAAAAAAAGAAAAACAAAAAAATTCAAAAAACCAACAATTAACGATGTGAAGGACTATTGCGCAGAGAGATCAAACAACGTTGATGCTGAAAAATTTGTAGATTACTACACATCAAACGGATGGAAAGTTGGAAAAAATCCGATGAAAGATTGGAAAGCCGCTGTCAGAACTTGGGAGAAAAATATTCATGAAAAAGCTGGGACAGACGGCAGAAGCCGTGCAAAGAAATTTTCAGACACCCTCGATGAAATCGCGCGAGAAGACATCGAAAAAAACGGATATACCGATTTCGTGGGTTAGCTCGCTGTTTAAGAAGTTCCAGTGCAGATATGGCTACAAATGGACCTCGGCACTGGAGGGCATTGAAAAACAAGCGGTCCAAGAGTGGAAAAACAGACTGTCTGGATTAACCGGCGAGCAAATCAAGCATGGCCTTGAATCGTGGGACTCAGACTGGCCGCCGTCGTCCGAAGAGTTCCGCAAAACATGCCTTGGGAAACAAAAGAATGAATTCGGGCTAGATTATGTACCGGAATATCACCGTCAGCATCCTGAGAGGCGCAGAGATAGGATTTTGTCTAGCGATGATCGTGACGCAAGGAGAAGAAATCTATCTGCCAACCTGAAGGATCTCAAGGGGGCGCTGAAATGACTTATGGATTTTGTGATCCTAATAAGGTTAATTACTATCTTAAAAAAATTGGCAGATTAGTCTAATAACGTCAGTATTAACCGGCTTGACAACTGAAAATTAGATAGTAAATTATGAGCAAAAATACAACTGAAAACAAGAAAAAGCACTGCGATGGCGAGTCAGAGTTGAATGCTTTTGTTATGTTTATTTGCTCGGATCTACTTACGAAGCAAGCAGCAGACAAAATTAGAGGAGAAGGAATTGAAATTAAGGTCGTCACTGGAAAGGCGTGGCTTTTAGGGATCACATTGGGGAATGGACAAACTGTAGCGGCATACCCAATCAGCATATTAAACCCAATAGCGCCACCCAGCATTTACATGACAGATGCAGAGTGTGATAGAGGCGTAGATAACAGAGAGCCGCCATCGAAAATAGCTAGATCACTTAAGCGGTGGTGCAAAGAAGATGACTTGATACCTAGTATAAAAATTTTGAAAAAAGCAATTAAGTCTCTTGAAACATAACGCCCAAAATCAACTGCTTGCGGGTGACGGAGACCATATTCCTGAAGCCGGAAAAATGGTCAGCGAAGAGAAGAAATGAAAACCAAACGCCGACATAGCAAGTCTGCGTGAATTTTGATTGTTATATAACGAGGTGAACAAATGGCTAGTGATTTAGTAAAGCGATTGATAGCAGCAAATGAGGGTGACGAGCAGGCCGCTGGCGGCGATATTTTTTATTTAGCGGCTGAACGTCTAGCTTTCTTAGAGAGCGCGGTTGAACGTCTTTGCAGTTCGGGAGATGATGCGCTGGAAACTCTTTACAAATGGATGAGAGAAAACGAAAAAACAATTGTCGGTAAAGGCCACGTAAATATCAACAACCTGCGCATTGAAGTTAATAGAGCAAAGCTAGTCATATAACAAGCGATAACCCAACTGGAGATACTATAATGGCTAACGAAGCCAGAGGGGCGATAGAAATATTGTGTAAAGAAATTAACGCAATATTTACGCAGAACATGGAGAGCACCGCGGTATTGGTAGGATTCATCAGCGCTATTGTTTCCGAGATTGATGGTATGGTGCGAACCGCAAGGCAGCTTTCTCAAATCATTGGAGAAGACGTGCCAGACGAAACAGAAGAAGCTCTTGAGGCGGTTAAGAATGTCTTAAAGCACAGTAACCGAGAAGAGCTAATTAAGGCCGAAGCAAGAGCCCGCCGTACTGTATATGTGCTAGATGAGGGTCCGTGTAATCATTACGTTGATATGCTTTCCTCTTGTCTTTCTGCAATAAAATTTGGACTAGAACGGCCATGCTTATCACGCCACCCAGCAGACGCCGCCGATCATGTTTGGAAAAGAAAATATGGGATATCCCTGTTTGATAGACACACGTCTGCATGGCGCAAACAATGGACTAGGGATAAATTATATGAAGCCCTAAGTGTTGCGGCTACAGGTAATAACCAAGCCACAGAAACACTTAACCAGGAGAAGAAAAATGAGTAATGAAAGTGGTGGTTTTTTCGGTTCGGATAGTGCAGAAGTTGACTCGAAAGAGCATTTAGAATCTGCTCCGTTACGCAGTGATGTGTTAATAATGAACGGCGACAAGCGACCTAAAAAGTACGGATGGGCTCCCGGCAATTATTATTGCCTGTGCTACAGGTGCAAGCGTGAATTTATAGGCGACAAACGGTCGTGCATGTGCGCTGACTGTGCCTACGGTCATCAAGATGGCGCGCAGAGTAGCGGCCAGTGACAGGCGCAGAACTAAAGCGGGCACGGCACTCTCTGGGTTTCACTCAGGCTAAGTTAGGGGCCAGAATCGACCTCACCCGCGTGATGGTGGGACAGATGGAGCGTAGAGCAAATCCTGTCCGCGAACGAACCGTACTAGCTGTCTGGTGCCTACTGTACGAGGCTGGCGTAGCGCAGGTAGGTGACCGGACAGAAGATATGTTTGATAACGTTGTTTTTAACTTGCGCACCACAACCTGCAAATAAAGGCACAAATGTTACTGCGTCAAGTTGAAAAACTTTGTTATACATGAAAATTTTACTATGGAGTATAGAGATATGAGCGCCCACTAGTGTGTGAAACAAACATTAAATGGAATAGCAAACTTAACTGACAATGATCACATTATTGAAATGGTTTGTTTCTGTATTGATAACATTGATGCAATAAGAAAAGAGCAGGATCGTGATACACGGCATAAATGTGCGAAGGCTGTTTTAGAGTGCCCTTAAGATATGAGTAGCCATGATCTTAAAAACATGGTACATAGAAAATGCATGAACGCAAAGGCTGTATAACAACGGTGATGATAATGGACAAGGTTAAATGCCGGAACTGTATGAGTAGCAAACTTCATATTTTTGATGAAGAGGATGGCGACTGTATGTTTTTTTGTGATAACGACTACACAGAAACAACAGCCTGCCCTGACAATATAGAGTGCGAGTTTTACGAAAGGTAGCCCGGTTCTGATGATGATTAAAGTTTGCCGAAAAATAGCGTAAAGACACTGTATTTATCCATCGAGGATGTAAACATGAAAAGAATATTTACATTTGGTTATGGGCAAAAGAATAGGGGAAGGTTTGTAATTATTAATGGGAATAATCGTGAAGATTGCCGTAATAAAATGATCCAGAGTTTTGGAATGGAGTGGGCGTTTGTTTATGACGAGTACCGACTGGAAGCGATTAAGCGGAGCGGGTTGAGAGAGTTGAAATAATGGCTGAAGTAAATCTACTTAAATTATCAAGTACATCTCTTGCCCCGGCGACAGAAGAGGATGTTGAAGCTTTGTCGCATATTAAGATTGGCGAGGTAGTACGGTGTAAATATTCGCGCATGAGGAACATTAAGTTTCACCGTAAATATTTTTCTTTGTTGAACTATCTTTACGATGTATGGGAGCCTGCTGAGGTAGCGGTTGATGACAAACGCTTTGTGCCCGAGAAGAGCTTTGAGACATTCAGAAAAAATATAGCGGTGATGTCGGGGTATTATGATACACACTTCACGATAGCCGGAGATCCCCGTATAGAGGCAAAATCGATAAGTTTCGCAAACATGAAGGAAGAGGAGTTTGAGAAACTCTATTCGAATACCATTGATGTTGGCCTTAAGCACATTCTTCATAATCACAGCCGAGAGGATGTGGATAACGTAGTGCAAAATTTGATAGGGTTTATGTGATGAAGGGACAAAGCAGGACAAAAGAAGAAATCCGGTATCATGACGCAATATGCGAAATGGGATGTGTAGTCTGCATGGATGTGTTTAAAACGTACTCTCCAGGCACCGTGCACCACATCGATGGTAAAACGAAGACCGGCGCTCATATGAATTGTATTTGTCTGTGCGCAAGGCACCACCAAGTGGCTTCTGACACGGGCGAATGGGCAACCAGGCATGGGCCCGGGCGAAACACAGGAAAGGCCATGTTCGAGGCTGCATATGGAACTGAACAAGAGTTGCTGGATAAAACAATGGAATTATTAGGAGTGAATAAAAAGTGAAGAACATTACTATTGTTGAAATAGGGAAACGGAAAAACAAGCGTGATGCCAGATTTAAGGGTACTTTTGAATATTGGGAAAAGTCAATTAATCGGTTATCTGTTTTTGCTGATACTTTTATTGATCCAGGATTTGTTGTCGATGGTTCTATTGACAAGGTAACTAGGCTGAAAGTCTATAAAGTTTTTAAACGATTTATGAATCAATACAAAGGTGTTATCCATGAAGAAAATCGGCCTTTTTCTTATACTCAAGAAACTGAGATAAGGAGAGTCCTCTTTGGAGGAACCATATCGTTTTAATTAACGCGCCGCCGAAGGCGGAGCGAAGCGTAGCTCCGCGTGAATTTAATTGTTAGGAATTTTTGGTAAAAAGAGATGATAAGAATAGGATACTTGATTTTTAATTATGCATCCGGCAGGTATGGGAACTTTGGCGGAGAGCTGATAAGGGATATTGTTGCAAAAACCTATGCCGTAGAAAATTGCACTATCGATCAAATAAATAACTACGATGTTGTACTGGTCTCTTTCCCGTCGACACAGCAGGTCGGTGATTATTATATTGAGGCAAAAAAACACGGCTTACACCGCCGTAAATGCAAAATAATTATTGGTGGTTTCGGGGCGCAAAATGTATCGTTAATCAGAGATTATTTTGATTGTGTGTTTTTTGGCCGTGCGCACGATGTAATTATTGAGCTAATAGACAAGTTGCTTGATGGCGATTATATTAGCGAGTATTCATTGTGCTCTGATTTATCTGGAGTAGCAAAAATAAGGCAAGCACAACTAATCAATAATAATAATTTCATTGAGGAGTTCACCGGCTGCAATCTCAAGTGTAAATTTTGTCACTATACTTACGCGCGGAAATATACAGGAGGGAGTTCTTCATATGCTCAAACGATGCTTGTCGGTGAGTCCAGCAAAGAAATCCTATACAGAGACATACTTGCACTTTACAAAAAACAGGGAAGATTAAGAACAGCGATAGACGGTTTCAGTGAGCGCATTAGATATGCCTACGGTAAGCGAATATCTAACAAAATGATAATTGAAGGGATAAATCATCTTGGAGATTTGTGTGAAAACAATATTGTGATACAAGATATGTTTGGAGGCAGGAAGCCCGAGACAACAGTAATGACTGTTTATAATATTTGCAATTTCCCAGGCGAGACAGAGCAAGATGAGCAGGAGCTAATTGATACAATTAACTGCGCAGAACCAAAGCAGAGAATTATATTCATCTTGCAGAGCACTCCATTTAGACCTTCCGCAGCTACGCCTATGGCGTGGGAACGGGTTAATTTGTTTCCTCAGTGGAGCGACAAGAGAGAAAACACGCTAGTTGACAGGCACAATTTATTATTCAAATACAGCTACACCTTGGAAGGGTCGTTTTCGCACTTGCTATCTGTCTTGATTGAGCGAGCCAGATATGATGATGCCAACATAATCGAGAAGTCCATAACAGGGCGCGGACTCAAAGGAGATGCAAAAAATAAAACAAAGCAAATGCTTGAGTTTGATTTGAATCACTACTTATCTGAGCACGATATAGATGCTCCCCCACCAGTCCCGTACTTAGAAAGTTATATCGGTATGGATAAAATGAGAAAAATAGCTAAGAAGATGAGACATCAAGCGCAACAATGGGATGCCTAACGTCATTATTAACCGGCGCAAGCGCCGAAAGGAATATCAAAATGAACCAGAACGAAACACAGAAGTCAAACAAATCGAAAAGAGGTTAAGCGGTTATTGCGTGAGGTAACACACCTAGGAAAAAAAAGATCATATGGATACGGCAAGATCATCAATATTGAATACCCTGAGTCAGATAATGATTACTCTCTAATAAAAGATGGACTGGCCATGCGCTATTTGCCCGATGATAATGGATATAGAGAGGTAAGGCTTCGTCCGCCATACTGGAATAGGATAGACAGGGTGCGGTGTTGCGAAATTGGCGACTGTGTAATCGCCTAACGTCGCAAATCACCCGCGAAATAAAGCGGCAAATTAACTAAAAAAGAACACAGGGCAAGCACCGCTTTATTTTGTCGGAGTGCATTTGCCTTGTTATATTACGTTTTAATCATTGGAGAATGATAATGACTGTTGAATTTAAAGCATGGGAAAAGATACAAAGAAAGAACCCGTTTAACGTAACCATTAGTGAGAAAATAGATGGTACAAATGCCTGCGTAATTATTGCAGATGGTGCGATAGTTGGGGTTCAGTCGCGGAAGCGATTTATAACGCCAGAGGACGATAACTACGGTTTTGCAGCATGGGTTGAAGAAAATAAGGGTGAGCTATCGACAATGGGTGATGGTTATCACTACGGCGAATGGGCTGGGCCTGGCATACAGAATAACCCGCTACAGCTTGAGAGAAAGCACTTGTACCTGTTTAACACCTTCCGCTGGAACGAGAATAACTCAAACAGGCCAAAATGCTGTGATGTTGTACCGGTACTATATCAGGGGATGCTGAAGCCTGAGACCATTCCAGACTTACTCGAAGAGCTTAAGGGCAAGGACACTGATCGAGAGGGGGTTGTTGTGTACTACCACGCTTTTAGAAAGTACACGAAGCATACGATTAAAAGCCCAAATGGAAAATGGTGCAAGTAATATAACGTCGCATTTAAGCGGCTTGTCCGCTTGAAATTCCTTGTTATACGTTTTATTAACTAAATAGGAGAAAAGTTATGGATAACACACAGAAAGCAATTAACAGCGTCGTTGAATACAGAGATTTGCCGCATTTGAAAAAAGGGCAGCGCTGTGAAGTTAACGGCAAGCCGGGGAAAATATGGGGCGGCAATCATGCTGCAAATTTAAACGTATTATTTGACGGCGATAAGCGATTAGCGAACTGTCACCCGAATTACAAGATGAGGATTTTTAATGACAGTGGCGAGATTGTCTACGCGAGTGATGACGTATAACTTATTAATATCAGGAATGTTTGCCTTGATATTAGATATTATCAACATAATTATGAAAATTCATGAGAAAGTAAAAATTATGGAATTACAAAATGTTATTGACGCGTGGAACAATCAAGCTGATGAATATAACCAATGGGACTCTCTTGGAGGGGATGAAAAAGCAGAGTTTGCCATTATTTTTACAGAAAAAAATGGCAAACATCATAATAATGATGATAATCGAAAGGAAGTAACGATTGAAGAATCGTAGATCCGCTAAAGTCGACAGAAACCAGAATTCTATAGTTAAGGCGTTACGGGAAATCCCTGGGGTTACCGTTGAGACGGAAAAGGACGATATACTTTGTGGGTACCTTGGGCGGACATTTTGGTTTGAATTAAAGAGCCCTGACGCTGTTAGCAAGAAAACAGGGTATATCCTTGAGTCTGCAAAGAAACCCTCTCAGATAAAGCTTGAGAGGGAATGGGCTGGGCATTATCGGATTGTGTCAAGCATAGACGAAATACTTTCTGATATAGGAATAAAATAGCGTATTTTAATATATCCCGCTTTTACATCATTTAATTATTTCATTTTTTTCTTTACAATCAAGTTCAATCAGCCATCGCAATCTATCATGGCTGTCGATTAATTTCATACTGTTTTTGCATCCAGCTTCTTGTGGATTTCGGCCAAAATCACACTCATAAACAAACCAGTCAATGTTTTTGTCATTATCATTAATCATCATGCTTAATGATTTTAATAACATGTCAGACACCTCAAAAAAAGGGCAAATCAACGGTGATTCTGGTGGCAAAATCAGGCCAGTAGTCGCTTTTTTTAAAATATCATGCTCTTTTTGCAAGTCCTGCAGGCAGCCGGATACAAAATACCAATGGTCGTTAATCACTTCAATCCCTCTTTTTTTCTTGTTCGAACATTATTTGATAGCTTTCAAAGCATTTTTGTTCAATTCCACCAGCATCCCGGTAGCGGCAGCAGGCTGACCATGCTTCCCAGGATATACTTGTTTGCATGGATATGTATTCGCCTTTACTGTTTCTTTCAATGGTCCTTGAGGTTAATGGGTCTCCTAAAATCCAAGACTCAAAAGCCAGCCTATCCGCTGTTTTTGTTGCTGTCATAACTTTCTTTCTCCATTCTGCGATTTTTTATCTTAACAGCACCAAGCAAAACAGCGGCCCACAATTTTGGTTTTGTTTCTGGCCATCGCCTAATGGTCTGCTCATGCGATCCGGTTATCTCAGCAAGCTCAGCCAGGCTTTTTAGTCCAGCAAGCTTGCATAGCTGTGCTGGTGTTTTTCTTATGTTTGGTCGTTTTTTATGCATCAGTTACGTGCTCAATGAAAATGACTCTTCGTGCACAAGTACGGTCAACAAATCGCGCCAGCTCATTCCCACAGGTCTTTACATCATGCGAGCGTGCTCTACCAAAAAAATCATCGTATTGTGGATTTTGTTCAAAAAATTTATCTTTTGCATTTTGGCAGCCCAATTCCGCGACCTCAAACGTTTCATCAAGATTTACAGTAGCGTAGCCATCCTCGGTTTCTGCTTCGTTGTAATTTACAGGACCGGTTATTTTGTATGTATACATTATCTTTCCTCCTTATGTTGATTTTTGTTAATCATTGCAAACGCCGCGAATATCACCAAAATCAATGACATATACATCGTAACGCTGATCCCCTCTGCGTGGTTGCACTGATGCAATAATCAAACTATTGTCATTATGGGTAATTTCGCCATATTCGTTGTAATTTTTAACGGCGCGCAAAAAATCATTAATTGTGTCATGGGTAAAAACAACATTGCATCCATATTCGTCGTCAACCATGCAGCTGGAGCAACCCATTTCCACAAAAGCGTTTTCAATTTCTTCATTCGTCATTTTGGTAAGGTCTTTCATGATTTCCTCCTATTTTTTTTAAGCGTTTAATGCGCTTTGGATTTGGCGGGCAGTTTCAGCCTTTTTTTCTTCTGCGATTTTTGCGGCTACCTCAGGATGAACAGCGTCAAAATCTCTTAATTTGGCTTCGGCGTCGCGCACAGCATGTTCCGCCTTATGTGATTCGTGTAACCCAGTATCTTCTGCATAATCCCGCTCGCATGCAACCTCCCAAGCGTCACATGCTGCACTAATAGCGTATACCAACTCTTCACGTTCGCGGGGGAGCCGTACTTCTGGTCGGTTATAATACGCCTCTCTCGCCTCTTCAATCATGGCAGGTTCGTCTCCGTATAAGCAGATCTGATAGTTCCAGATTACCTTGGCGCCCTTCTCTTCCATCGCCCGCACAACCTCCCCTGCCCGGGGATCTTCCCGAAGATCGTCGATAGTACAGATACCTACCATTGACTGGGGTCGTTTTACATCTCCGTCGATATCAAATACAGGCTCGCCGTTTGTCATGGTGCAGGTAAGTGTGCGGCCGTCGTTCAATGTGCGAGAAAATAGTGTAGTCATTTCCGTGTATCCTTTTTGGCTTTAGGTCTTGGCTAGTTCCTCAACCGTTAAAGATATTGTATATCACAGTGGCGGACAATGCAACTATTATTTATCAAGACGATACAAATAAGTGTAGGAGTATTTTTGCAGAAGAATACGAGGAAATAAAAAAGCCCGGCATCCGTGGAGGATATCGGGCTTTGTCATGACCAGCACTATGGGTTATACTGGACAAGTTCGGATCAGGTTTAGCGGCCATCCGATGAGAGCATTTTATCCCTAAACGTGTCTTTCTTCAAGTTTTCTTTCTTTTCGCCGCAAAACTGACCAAACCGCTGACGGGTAAACCAACAGTTGAGCGATATCAACGCAGAAAACCACAAATTGGGCGCTTGGGCCGGTGCCAACGGAAACAAAATCGGGCTTAATCTGGACACATTGGGATGGCTGACCGCCTGCCGAGGATGGCAACGGTTCCGAACAATACGATTTGTGGTTTTTACAATATGATTTACTGAGATTATGGATTATTTTGGCGTGTGGTATTTATTGGGCGAGGGGTTTGTTTCTTGGTGTCCAGTAAAGGCCCATTAGTCACCTGTGAGCCAATTATTTTACTGTCCGCAGGTCAACGTTAATCCCACCTGAGCTGCATGGCACCCAGATGATCCGTCCGTAATAAAAAAATGGGCGAATATAGATCATATCTAATTATAGGTGTGGTTAATATTTAGTCAAATAGTGACGGCTCACCCTGATTATAGGTCGCAATTATCCTGATGGTAGATTAAACTATAATAATAAATTTTATATTTACACTGGAGAATTGTCTATGAGTGCAGATATTGTCGGTAAAGATATTTTGGAGGTATGGGATTACCGTCTATCAACAGCATATCCGATAATCAACAATTCTGGGCCAGAATGGATTGTTGAGATACATGCAAAATCCGCCCCGGATTATGACCCAGAAAACCCTGATGATTTTGCCAAGCCGCTGGAGGTATTCAAGACTGGAATTGTTTCTGCAAATGGCGACAGTTTCGACGCAGAAAAAGTGAAAATCTGCTACGAATGGCTAAAAACAGTACGTGACAAATACTCGCTGGATAATATCGACGAATTAAAGCCGCTGGTTAAGGACGTGCGAGCCTCACAGGAGCGATTACACGCTGCTCTGAACGGTCGTGGCCGACGTGATGCAAACATCATCAAGGCTGCTGTGACAGAGGGAGTTGATGTAACTGATGCGGTAGCAATGGTTGATGGAGGTGCGCAATGACAATCCGCAGAACTGATGCTCTTAGAAATGCAACAATGACCCCGCTCGGAACTCAGAGAGGCGCAAGCGCGCAAATACAAGTACGCTCCGGGCCTAACGCCGGAGTTGGCGGACAGGGAACGTTGCTCGCGCAGTTAACCGGTAATGCGGCAGGGTGGGGTACCGCAGTAAACGGCGTTTTAACATCATCCGCCATAACGTCTGATCAGTCTGCCGACGCAGCTGGAACCGTAGGTCATTATCAAATTAATACACAAGCTGGCGTTTTTTTGGAGTCTGGCTTGCTTGACACTGCCGGGACTGATGGCGCAACAATTGATAATCCGTCAATTGTTGTTGGACAAGTTGTGCAAATATCGTCTCCGTGGATAAACACAGAAGCTTATGATGATGGCATCTAACTATGCCTTTAATCAGCAACATTAATGTTTTGGTGCAAGATGGCGGGAGCGGACGTGAGGCGATAGTCAGCTGGGATACGGATACTCCGACTACAGGGGTCGTTGACTACGGCACTACCCCGGCGTACGAGATCGGCAACGTAACGTCCGGCACACTGGCCACAAGCCATGCAGTAACGCTTCCGGCGCTAACCCCGGGAATTGAGTATTTTTACAGCATCACGGCCACCGATGCCTCACTGGTAAGTTCTTTTTCAGGGCAACAGTCCTTTTTTGCCCTGATAAACACGCCGCCGGTGCCAGGGTCATACTCTGACGAGTTTAACGCACCGTCGCTTGACCCTCAGTGGACGTTCGTTGACCCGGTTGGTGACTCGTCGGTTGCCGTGACGGGTACACAACTACAGCTGGACGTACCGGCGGGTGTAGCGCACGATATCTGGACGGCGGGCAACGACTCGGCGAGGGTAACGCACCCGTTACCAGATGAGGACTTCTATTCCGAGGTTAAGTTAGACACGGTACCTACACAAAATTTCCAAATCCAAGGTTTTTTGGCACAACAGGATCCTACGAATTTCATTCGTTTTGATTTTTATAGCAACGGTACTGACCTTTTTGTGTTTGCGGCGTCGTTTGTAAGCGGTACCCCAACGATTCAGGTCAATACGGTCATAACCGGAAGCACCCCGATATACCTGCGGGTACGGCGACAGGCTGACGTGTGGACTCAGAGTTACTCGTCGGACGGTACCAACTGGACCACTGCCGTATCGTTTACGCATCCGATAGCCGTATCCAGCGCCGGGATATTCGCTGGCAATGCAGGATCAAGCCCGCCAGCTTACACCGCCCTATTCGACTACTACCGTATTGATCAGTTGTTGATATCTGATATTTCGTGTGATCAATTAAGCCCAGGAGATACGGCTTCGGTGCCACTTTTTGCTATTGGCTCAATATCATTTGATCAAGTAAACGCGGGGGATCAGTCAGTCATAGTAATCGATGTTCCTGTTTCAGTTTTTTTTGATCAGGTAGGATCTGGCGAGTCAGTAGTAAATATATCAGCGCTGGCATCATTATCAGTAAATCAACAGGATGGCGGAGATGAGACCTTATCGAGTATATCAAGCGCATTGGTATCTGCCATATCATCGTCTCAAGCGTCGCCAGGCGGGCAACAAACTGTTTTAATCATATCGGGTAACGGGTCGCCATCATTTGGGGTGATCATATCGGCATTAGGACGGTGGAGAATTTTTGGAATGTACGAAAAGAAATCAGCATGCTCTGAAGAACCGTTTACCATTGATTGGTCAAGCTTTTACACAAATCTTGGAATTGATGTTGCGACCAATCCGATAACATCATCAGTATGGACTGTTGCATCAGGTACAGCAGTATCCGACACAATAACACTGGACAAAACAACCATTACTTTGTCGGGTGGAGTATCTGGAGAATTTATCACCGCAAAAAATAACATCGAAATAAATGGCGGCCAATACAAAGATTGCGCCACGCTTTATATTCGGGTGTTCTGATGGAAAAAAGAAAAAAAGACAAAAATATCCAGGAAAAAGAGACGGAAACAAACCCAAAAGACAGGCTTTTTGTTGCTTATTATCTGGATTGTCTTAATCCAAGGGAGGCAGCAATTAAGGCAGGATTCAGCGAAACAGTAGCCAGAACAAAAGCTTATTGTTGGGTTAGTAATGGTAAGTTAAAGCCTCATGTTTATAAGGCCGTCAAGGGCGCCATGGATAATCGGCTCAGACGGTTGGGCATAACCGCTGACAGGGTTGCCGTTGAAATCGAAAAGTTGGCCTTTAGCAATTCTCAAGATTTTTATGATAATGATGGGAATCTGATTCCGCCGAACAAATTACCCCGGGATGTGGCCGCTTGCATCACCGAAATTAAGGAAAAAACAACGGTAACAGATCAGGGTGAATTCAGGGAGATAACGTACAAGACGGAGAGCAAAAAAGGCAATCTTGAATTGCTTGGTAAACACCTGTCAATGTTCACCGAAAAATCAGAGGTCACTGTAAAAGACAAAACAGAAAAAGACTTAACTGACGAGGAGCTACAAAAAGAACTTGAAAAATATGGCATCAAACAAGAGGGTTCTTGATCTTCTTCTTGAGCAGAAAATAAGGGCGTCCAGGACAGATTTCTACGCCTACCGTCAGCTCATAAATCCAGGAATGAAAGATGGTTGGTGGCAAAGAGAGGTGGCCATGCACTTGCAACAATTCGCTGAGGATTTTTTTGCAGGACTCAAACCAGAATTAGTTATTGCCGCTCCTCCTCAGCACGGGAAATCATTGCAAGTTATTGATTTGATATCATGGATTGCTGGAAAAAATCCAAACCTTAAATCAATATATGCGTCATTTTCTTCTCGACTTGGAATACGGGCAAATCTAAGATTGCAAAGAACATATGACAGCAATATATACCAGAGGATATTCCCAGAAACTAAAATTAGATCAAAAACATTAAAAAAAGAAAACGTATTTTATCTAAGAAACAGTGAACAGCTTGAATATGTTGACAGTGATGGTGGTTTTAGAAATACGACAATAGGTGGAGCAATAACCGGTGAATCTCTTGATCTTGGTTTTGTTGATGATCCGATAAAAGGACGCGCCGAAGCCAATTCAAAAACTGTAAGAGATAAAGCTTGGGATTGGCTAAACGATGATTTTTTTACCCGGTTTTCTGAATTTGCAGGGTTTTTGTCAATACTTACCAGGTGGCATATTGATGATCCAATTGGGAGATTAATGGAAAACAATCCGGATATAAAATATCTGGTTTATCCGGCGATTGCTGAGAAAGGAGAGAATGGACGGGAGGTTGGAGAGGCGCTTTTCCCTGAGCACAAAAGCATAGATTTTCTTATGCTCAGAAAAGAGAGGATGGACACGCATAGTTGGCTTAGCCTTTACCAGCAGACGCCAAACATTATAGGTGGAAACATCATCAAGGGAGAGTGGTTTGGTCGGTATACGCAGCTACCAAAGATCAAATACAGGGCAATATTTGGCGATACGGCGCAGAAGAAAAAGGAGTCGAACGACTATCAGGTCGCCGAATGCTGGGGATTGGGTGACGATGGAAAACTGTATTTATTGGATATTTTAAGAGATAAATTTGAAGCCTATGAGCTGGAGAAAAGGTTTCCTGATTTTTGGAATAAGCACAAGGCTGACCGGTCATCCCCATTGCGGTATTTTGGAATCGAGGATAAAAGTAGTGGAACCGAGCTGATACAACGCATGCGAAAAACGATAGTCCCACGAATCCCTGTTAAAGAGATCCCGCGCAGCACAGACAAATACACGCGCGTACAGGACGTTGTTGGATATATCGAGTCAGGTTATGTAATGATCCCGGAGTCAGCTCCGTGGGTGTCTGATTTTATCGCCGAGTGCGAGGCTTTTACGGCAGATGATGCGCACGATTATGATGATCAGATTGACCCAATGTGCGACGCAATATCTATGATGCTACACTCATCCAAACCATCACTGGCAGAGATTTTATGACAATCAAACAAAGAATTATGAGCGCTGCCGATGGGCTGCAGAATTTAGTTTCTGGTCTCGGCACCAACCGTGGGAAGCGCGCGCATAATCAGTTTTTGCTGGAGAGCGTTGGCAATAGCTGGATGGAGATGGACGCGGCGTACCAGACAAACTGGATCGTCCGCCGAATTTGTGACGTTCCGCCGGAGGATATGACAAGGGAGTGGCGGGCAATAAAATCTGATTTTGCCGAGGAAATTGAAGCAGAGGAATCCCGGGTATCGTTAAAACACAATTGCGTCGAAGCAATGACTTGGGCGCGCCTGCACGGTGGTGCCGCTGTCCTGATGCTCACCAACCAAGATTTGGAAAAACCCCTGGACGTTACCAAAATCAAAAAAGGCGGCCTGGAGCGGTTGCTGGTATTTGATCGCTGGGAACTGGGCGCGACGACTATCAATACCACAAATCCGCTGTCTGAAAATTACCTACTGCCCGAGCACTACAGGGTCCAGGGTGGAAATCAACAAATTCACTGGTCTCATTTCGCCCGGTTTGTTGGTGCCCGCCTGCCCCGCAGATTGATGGCACTCACCCAGGGATGGGGGGACAGTGAGGTACGCAAATGCCTGACAGATATCAAGGACGTGGTTTCGTCAAAAGATGGCATCGCCGAGCTAATGCAAGAAGCCAACATTGACACGATTACCAGAGAGGGCCTATCCGATGAGCTGGCCAGCGATCAAGAGGAGGCGATCAAGAAACGGTACGAGCTTTTTTCGCAAATGAAATCCATCGTAAATATGGCACTTTTGGATAGTGGCGAAACGTTGGATCGGCAAACGCTATCACTGTCTGGCGTGGCTCCTGTAATGGACAATCTTATGCTGTGGCTGTCTGGATGTGTTGGCATCCCGGCCACCAAGTTGTTTGGTATGGCTCCTGCCGGTCTAAACTCTACCGGAGAGGGAGATTTAAACAATTACTACGACAGTATTATATCCAATCGCGGCTATGCTCTGGAGCGTCCACTTACCTATCTTGATCAGGTTATGGTCCGGTCTGCTGTCGGCCAGATGCCGGACGATTTCGATTTTTCTTGGAATACGTTGAAAAAGGCGAACGTAATCGAGCAATCACAGGCCGAGCTGATCAATGCCCAGCGTGACCGTATCTATCTGGAGGATCATGTGATTGAGATAAACCAGGTCCAACAAACCCTCCAATCCAAAGAGATCTACCAGTTTGGAGAGGATGATTTAACGGACGGTGATAATTTTGGTTCCGACGAGTAAACAGGCGCGTCAGGACCATCTAAACGAGACTCTGAAGGGGTCAGATCGCACGCGTGCGGTCGCCCCCTCATACGCAGCTGGTCGCGCGTATAATTCTCAGTTGCAGCGCATGCTGATTGAGCTGCGCAAAGACATCAATCGTGAGCTGTTGCCAGCAATTAAACAGACAGAGCCTCAATACACCGCAGACGGGTGGAGTGACGTTATTGCCAGGGTGTTCCAGTCGCTGGCTGCCAAATGGCTGGGCGACTCGTTTGTGTTGTGGGCCGAGCACCAAGCTGGCCGGTTTGTTAATCATGCCGTCAATGTTGGCAAGAGGAGATTTGTTAGGTCAGCGCCTGGAATCGGTATAAATTTATACGGAGAAACCCCCGAAATCAATGATTATATCGAGGCGTCCACGGCGGCGAATGTAAAGCTGATTAAGTCCATACCAGCCCAGCATCTGGACCAGATAGAGACCATGGTGATGAGCAATATGCGCTCTGGCATGCGGTCAGGGTCCATTGCCAAGCAACTCGTGGAGAAATTCAGAGCAACCAAGTCCCGGGCTAAATTTATCGCCCGCGATCAAACGTCAAAAATTAATGCCGACATTACGAAAAAAAGGCAACAGCATGCAGGTTTTGAGTTTTTTAAGTGGATCGACTCTGACGATGATCGCGTACGAAAACGACACGAGAAAATAGCCAGCGCCGATGTTGGTTTTGGCCCCGGTGTGTACCGGTGGGATGACCTGCCAATTAGTGACTCAGGTCAGCGCATATCGCCCGGGCAGGATTATGAGTGCCGATGCACGGCAAAGCCCATGACTCGGAAGATGGTGGATAGACTGATTAAATAGTAACCTTTTTTCTCTTCTCTTTGGTCAACCTGCGGAATTTCCTAATCCGGCAAGCCGGTGAGCACACCTTTGCATCGTTTCTCACCGGCCTGCGTTTCTTACACTCTGGGCACCTGATAATTTTGCTCATGCGCCATTGTAACTGGTTAGCGTTACAGGTCAACGGTTTCACTATCTCAGTCCCGGTAATAGGTTACGTTATATCCCAATAAGGTGCTAGATATCTAGCCGTTAAATAGATAGGCGCGCTGGTGGTGTCGCCTCGTTTTATAAATCACCGGGGGTATAACCATACTCATCTCTCCCCCTACACCCGCACCGTATCGCTACACCGGATGATCTCTCTATTTACTGATTACCCTGCGCTTCAGGTAGAGCCTTATTAGAATATAACGTAGCCTATTAAACATAGTAACACAACAATTACAGTGCGGCAACACTATTTGTGGTTGCTCGCATAATAATCAAGCGCCGACCGTATCCCGCCGCTGAGGTTACCGGACCCTATTTTTTTTGCCATGTCTTGGTAATTTTTACTTAAGGCAATGTTGATTCTTTTTTGCTTTTCGCCATTGGGACATATTGTTGGCGGTCCTGTACGTTTTTTCATCATGTTCCCCTTATGATTTACGACATAAAATGTCCCCGGGGATTTCCCGGGGATCTGTCATTAATTATTTACACCTTGTAACCAGGCTTGTTTTACAAGATATGCGGCTTCTGAAACCGGTTTCTTGTCCCACCAGCACTGAGTTACAAGTTCGTCATTGGTGATGTGCAGGTAATATTCGTTTTCGATGATGCCGTAAACACGGTTGTGATATTTGGTGACTCTCCACCACAATGTGACAATAAAAATACATCCCAACACCATAAATCCTGCAAAAATTCCCATAAAATCTAAAAAGGTCATGTTCTTCTCCTTGGTGTGATTAAAAAAATCTTAAAATCCACTTAATGTGAGCGATATTCCGCAGGGAAAAGCAACATAAATGATATCACCAATCCATGTTTCTGATATTTTCTTCCCATTCTTCAATGACTTCTTTTTGATAATGTTGCACATCATCCAGGTCAGTATTCGCGTACTCAATCATCGCTTCATTAAATTTTTCGCAGTCGTCAACATCAATGATGTCGCGTATCTGTTTGGCTTTATTCTGTATTTCCTGCTCTAATTTGCAGTAGTTGCTCCACCACTCAAACGTCTCTTCCTCCATTGTATACATTTCATGATCTTCGTCATAACCATCAAATCCATTATGGTTTCCAATTAGATCCATCTCCCAGTTCCATTCTGTTTCTGGGTCGATAATTTCAATTTCTTTAACGATGTTGTTAACTAAAATTTCCATGGTTTCAATCTCCATATTAGGTTCGGGCCAATCCCAAACCGTGAAAAGATTATTACACAATAGTTAATGCCCGTCAACACGGGGGGTGATTATTTTAATTTCCAGACGCGTAACGCATAACCGTTTCAATGTCAAGCAGAAAGTTTGACATTGGTCACAGCGTTAACTATTGTCCGCGAATATGAGGATATTGCTGCTCGATAGGGCCACATTTAAACCTACGTCCCGGGAATATACGGATGAGGGATATCTGAGAGTGCCTGGCCGGGTGGCGCGCACGGGAATACAGCAATACTTGGCTCGCGATTTAGGACTGTCGGACCGTGCGCCCACTGATGTGATTAATGTATACCGGCCACCGGAAGAGGTTTTTTCCGCTGACTCTCTCGCATCATACGCTGACGCTGATGCCTGCAACGATCATCCGGATACGATGGTTAATGCCGATAATTTTAAGCGAGTAGCTATTGGGCATGTGTCAGGACCAGCCACCCAGGACGGTGATTACGTGCTGGCCAGCTTGGTGATTAAGGATGCGCAAGCGATAAAAGATGTCGAATCCGGAAAAGTTGAATTGTCCGCTGGATACGAGGCCGAGTATATCCATGAGCCCGGCGTTACCAAAGACGGCCAGAAATACGAATTTGTACAACGTGATATCAGAATCAATCACGTTGCGCTGGTAGACAAAGCTCGGGCAGGTAACCGGGCAAAATTATTTGACAACAAACCGGAGGGCGTTATGCCGCTGATTACACTGGATGGGCGAACAGTAGAGGTTGCAGACTCTTCGACTGCTACGCTGATCACCGATATCTTTGATCGGAAAAACAAAGAAATTTCCACGCTGACTGCCGATATGGAAGAAATGGAAAAGAAGCACGATAAAGCGCAGGCCGAAAAGGATATGGCAGAAGAAGAGCTGGAGAAAGAAAAGAAAAAGTCTGGCGACTCTGCTATCTCTGATCGGCTGGCCGAGATTGTTTCCGTTACCGCAGACGCAAAGCTGATTGCCGGTAAAGATTTTATTTGTGACAGCGTTGATACAATGGTTATCCGCCGCAAAGCCATGACCGATACCCGCAACAGCCGGGACTGGTCGAAAGAATCCGACGTCTACGTTACCGCCGCTTTTGACATGGCCAAAGAAGCCAAAGAAAAAGAAGCTGAGGACGAAGACAAAGAAAAGAAAAAGGCAAAAGATTCTCTCGACGGGTTGGCCAAAGACATGACCAAAGATACGATGACAGAAAAATCACCGCGTAATAAATTCACCGACGGCATCGTAGGCGGATGGCGCAAAACAGTAGGGGAGGACGAATAATGTCCGTACAAACTACATACTCGCTGGAGCATGCTGAGGCATATCAGGGACAGATTGCAGATTTGCAGCTTGCCAATACAATTTCAAAACTGAACAAATCCGGCGCAAACATCCCTTACGGTTACGGTGTTATCCGTGATGGTGACGATGCTGCAAAAATTGCCGGTGCTGTATTTACGGCTGACCAAATCATTGGTATTGCGTGCCGTACGCTGGACCGGGCATACACTAATGGTGAGGTTTTCGGCGCACAAGACGGACGTGACTTTTCCATCCTGACTGCTGGTGTTATCTGGGTAACTGCTGTCAATGCAGTGGCTCCTGGTGATGATGTGTTTATTGGACAAGACGGAACAATTCGTAACGTTTCAACTGGTGGTGCTATCCAGATTACTGGCGCAAAATTTACTACGACAGCGACGGCAGGTAATCTTGCCAAAATTTCGCTTGTGATTGGAGGTTAATGTAATGCCGATTAAAACAGTAGTGGTCGATGGTGTGTCCATCAGCTTTGATGAGGCTATCCCGACGATTGACGACGGTCTGGCGTTTTATATCTCCCAGCTTGCTGCGCTGGAAGCGAAAATTTATCAGGCGAAATATCGCAATATCGTTTACCAGGAATTTGTCCCTGTTGATACCAGCGACCCTGAGTGGGTTGATTCTATCGAGTACATTTCCTACGATGCTGTGACTATTGGCAAATTCGTTGGTGCAAACGCACGCGACCTTCCGCAGTCAGACATCAATGCAAACAAATCGACGATCAAAGTCGGTTATGCTGGTAACAGCTATTCGTACAGTCTCGATGAGCTGCGCAAATCTCAGGCCATGAATATTCCCCTGGACACGGCCAAAGCTGCATCCTCGCTGCGTGGTTTTCAGGAGCACTGTCAGCGTTTGGCTTTTCGTGGTGATGCGGATCGTGGTATGTTTGGTTTGTTCAACAACCCAAATATACAGCTCTCCACCAGTACTGTGGACTGGGCAACAGCAACCGGACCGCAGATCGTCGCTGATGCAAATGCAGCGTTGATTGCTGTATGGCAAAACAGTGCAGAAACTCACCTGCCAAATGTTCTGGCCATGCCGTCTGATAAGTGGGCGGTGCTATCAGAAACACGTATGGAACCCGGCACTGATACGACTGTTCTGGAATTTCTTAAAAAGAACAATCTTTACACGGCGTACACCGGTCAACCGCTTACCATTAAGCCTAATTTCGAGCTTAAAACTGCCGGTACCGCAAATGTTCCACGACTAATGGCTTATGAGCTTAATGACGAAAATCTCGTTATGAAGATGCCTATGGCGTGGCGTTCGCTGGCTCCGCAGCCAAAAGATTTGCAGATTAAAGTGCCTGCTGAATACAAAGTCGGCGGCGTTGAATTCCGCTATCCTGGCTCTGCCGCATACCGTGATATGGTTTAAGGGGAAACTATGAAAATCAAAAACAATTGTGCTCGGCTGATTACAATTGAGCACGTCATTGATGGCAATGTTGAAAAGTTCCAGTTTATGCCTGCCGGTGATGCCATTGAAGTCCCAAGTCAAGTGGCCAAAGGAAAATACTGCCAGGCTCTTATTGCAGATGGCAGTCTGGTCCGGGATGGAGAGTCGGAAGAGGCAGGATCGGATGATGAATTGTCAGATCTGCGTGCCCAGGCTATTGATCTTGGCATTACTGTTGATAATCGATGGGGCAGCGAACGTCTCTCTACTGAAATCGAAAAAGCTCTGGCAGATTAAGGTAAAAAATGGAAATTAAGCCTGAAATCATAACTGCATTTAGAGAGTTTTCGCCTGTTTTTTTTAGCGTGGAAACTTGGCCTGATTCTGTCCTCGACTCGTATTTGTGCAATGCCGACGCGGAAACAGGAGGATCTGGATGGGGAGCATATGATAATGTGTGCGGCAATCTTAAACAGAGAGGGATGTTTCTGTACGCCGCGCACAGTCTTTTGTCAGAGTATCCATCAGGATATTGCGTAAATGGTGTAAATGCAGACGCTAAAAGCCAGGTATCATCTAAATCAGTGGGAGACGAATCAGTATCCTTTAACGTTGTTTCGCCAATCAATGGCGGAGACCAATGGCTGTTGTCAACGCAATATGGCCAGCAGTTTTCTCGATTGCGTAAGCGCGCTGGAATGGGAGCGGTTGCCGTTTGATTTTCACACGTTTTTTCGGCGAAAGAAAATTAAAGGCAGCTCTTAAAAAAGAAGTTGACCGCCTGAAGGAAATGTCGAAAACTGTACTGGTTGGGTATCCAGAAAAGGCAGGGTCATATGACGATGGAACGTCTATTGTTTCTGTAGCGGCTGCCCATGAATTTGGAACGGATAACATACCTAAACGTCCTACACTGAGGGAAGGTGTTGACAATGCGAGACGTGATATATCTGAATTTATAACAGATCAGGCAGAGCTTGTTATATCCGGTGATGCGTCGCCAGAAAGCGTGATGGACGGGGTCGGTGCGATTGCCCAGGCATCGGTGCAACAGGAAATAGTTGACTTGAAATATCCGCCAAATACTGCGGAAACGATAAAGCGAAAAGGTTCTTCCAATCCATTGGTGGATACCGGTGAAATGAAAGGCGCAGTAACTTTTATTACAACCAGTGAAAAGCAAAGTGAGGGAATATGAGTCTGAACATGTCAGGTCATATTGATGTCACGTTTAAATCTCTGCTTGCTAATCGTATTGTAAAGTCAGGCGGGTACGTTAACGGCCTCCCTGTCCAGTCTGACGGCGACAAAACGCCTCACTCTGTTAATGTGCAGCCGTTGACAGCAAGAGAAATACAGCATCTTGATGTTGGCGGACGTCGTATTTCCGATATCAGAAAAATATATGTTAATGATGGTCTTTTGGCCGAAATACAGCCTGCTGACGAATGGGAATTTGATGCTAACGGACGTGGCCAAGAGCGATATGAAACGGTTGATCTTGATAGCCGTCCATGGCGTAACTATTGCAGGGTAGTGGTGGCCTTACGTGACCAATAACGAACTGTTTTCGATTGTCCGACAGATTGTTATGTATGTTACTGGTTTGGGTGATGGAAACATTGTAATAAGGGATCCAAACATAGGATCACCGCCGGGAGAATATTGCTCTGTTGAGGTAAGTGGGACATCGAGACGGTACGCAAAAGGTGGATCAAGATTTACAAATGTTGGTCCCATTTCGTCTCCGATTGGAAATGTTTTTGACGTCAACCAGGAGGTAAGGCAAAGCATTATTCGTGATGTCTCTCTTAATTTTTACCGTGGCAATGCAAACGATTATGCTGTCATGATGCTTGGTGCAAAACAGCGCACCGATGTGCACAATCTGTTGCTGGCAAACAAT
>Ga0256830_1000280_pt1 | contig 44830 bp, 42 predicted proteins | sample 128326metaG_FD_190537 | JGI IMG/M metagenome (GOLD analysis project Ga0256830, IMG submission 190537) | Hydrothermal vent microbial communities from Lau Basin, Pacific Ocean - 128-326 | ecosystem: Environmental > Aquatic > Marine > Hydrothermal vents | place: Pacific Ocean: Lau Basin | collected...
TCAACCGTGCAGCATACGGCACCGGCCTGCCATGGCTTATGCTGCGCCAGGCAAGTACGACGCTGGCACAGCTCGGGCCGTTGTTTTTGCCGCAAAAGACTGCCTGCCATGCCTGCCTTGCTGCCAGGACCTTCAGTAACCGTGAACACCCGTTAGAGCACCGCCTGTTTCAGCACCAGGCCTCAGGCGCTGCGCGCGGCCTGTGGCTGGACTGGCAGGCCCGGGTCATGGCCGAGATGGCCGCGGACGAGGTCTTACGTTGGTGTCTCGATCGTCACCTGGCGACACTGGCCGGGCAATCCCGGTTCATCAATCTGCTGGACTGGTCGGTACAGCAGGAAAAAGTGCTGCAGCTGCCCGGCTGTTCCGTTTGTGATCCAGTACTGGCTGCGGAGTAACACATGGCAGCGGCACAACCACTATCGCCGGACGAACTGCTTGAGACATTGCGTGGACGCCGTTGCGGGATTATCCAGGATTTCACGCTCCTCAACCCGGCAGCAGGAGGTTGGCCTTGGTACTACGGCAGTGCACGGACCTGTGATGTCGGCCTGTTGGCCGGCGCGCATTCCTGGCACCCGCCTTGCGGGGGAATCGGGCTCAGCCGCGAGCAGACGATGATGAGTGTCCTTGGTGAGACATTGGAACGCTACTGTGCCGCGTTCAGGCCCCGTGCTGGAATACAGCGTGGCAGTGAGAAGCAGCTGCGAAAGCGTTTTGCGCTTTTTTCGCCGGATGAGCTGAGTCGTTTCTCCAGTGCGCAGACACAGCGTAAAGAATTCCACTATATGCGCTACGACAAAGACGCAGAGCTGGAATGGATTCCGGCCAGGTCGCTGGGGCAGGAGCAGGAACTGCTGGTGCCTGCAGCCTGGACACTGCTTCCCTATACCGGCGATAGTCACTACTATATCGATGCCAACTCGACTGGCTTGGCTTGTGGAAGCGACAACGAATCGGCAATCGAAAATGCCGTTTTCGAGGTGATCGAACGCGACGCCTACAGCCTGTGCTGGCTCTACCAGGGTGCTCCGCCACGGTTGTCGATACAGCAGGAAGATTGGGCCGTGGCGTGTTTTCCTGTCTTGCAGCACCAGGACTGGGAAGTCGATGTCTACGACCTGACGGGGCGCAGTGGGTTTCCAGTCCTGCTGGTAGTGTTGCGTGCGCCGAGGTCTTATGGAGACAGGCATGGTCCATGGCTGACGCATGGTGTTGCGTGTCATCTCGATGCACGTCAGGCGTTTGAAAAGGCAAGCAGGGAGGCGATGCTGGCCTATTACTATCTCGAGTCCAAGTGGCAGCACTTTTTTTCCGAGACATCGATGAAGCAGAAAAAAATTTCCGCGGCACAGCTCCCGGCGGATTTCGATGGCAATGCCGATTTTTACAACCTGTATCCCAGTCTGCTCGAGCACACACGGTTTTTGCAGCAGGGTGGGACGTTTCGCTGGGGCGACACGCCAGGCACACGCGAGGCCTGCAGTCATTTTACATCCCGGGAATTGTACTCGCGTCTTGCGCAGGCGGGACTGGAAGCGGCGTGGGTCGATCTTACCACCCGGGATATCAAGCCGCTTGGGCTGCACGTGGTCCGGGTACTGATCAAGGGTTTGAACTGGCTGCATGCGGACACCCGCTGGCCGTACTTGGGAACCGCGCATGCGCAACGGCCACATGAACATTATCATTATATCAGTGAAGGCGCGGCCCTGAACCAGTGGCCGCATGCGTTGGGCTGACAGGAGGTGTGATGGACAGCGGGAATGAGAACGCGAGCCTGAATCTTGCGCAATTCTATCACCGTAATACCGAGCTGACCGAGGAGACCTCGTTTCAGTTCCTGCGCCAGATGGTGAGCGAAAACCTGTCTGGAAAGCCGGTGAACTATGCACAGGCTGAGTCCATTGCACTGGCGCCGTCGCGGCTCGATGCTTCGTTGGCGGACTGCCTGCAGCGCCGTGGTTCCAACAAGCAGTTTGCGCCGTCGCCTGTCAGGTTCGCTGCCTTGTCGACCCTGTTGACCTGTGCGCTCGCGCCTGGAGAGCTGAAAGAGAACGGACTGCGGCAGCGGCCGTATCCGTCGGCCGGCGGGCTGTATCCTGTGTCAGTCTATCTTTTTGCACGCCATGTCGAACAGCTCGATACTGGAATCTATCATGTCAACGCGGGCCGGCAGGTGCTCGAGAAGCTGCATGGCTATGCCGGACCTGAAGCCTTGGACGCACAACTGGACCCGATGATCATCAGGGAACCCGACGATCCCAAGCCATCGTTCTACCTGTTACTCAGTGGTGACCTGGCGCTGATCCGGCGCAAGTACGGTGACAGGGGATACCGTTTTATGCTGTTGGAAGCCGGACATATCGCGCAGAATCTCTGCCTGCTGGCGACCGCACTGGGGTTACTGCATCTGCCGCTGGGCGGCTTTTGTGAACCTGAGCTCGAGCAACTGCTGGGGGTTCGTGAAGTCGGCCTGATGAGCCTTTACCTGCTCGAGTTCGGTAACCGTTGAGCGTGGCAAACCAAAGAACCCCTTGTGCAGGGGTTCTGGGTTTGGTTGATCTGGGTTTGGTTGATCCGGGTTTGGTTAAGCAGGGATTTGCTTAGAAGTCATCATGATGATCGGCAAAATGATCGAGGTCATAGTCATCATCGAGATAGTCCGGTTCGAGGTGCCCGAGCATCGGGTATACAGACGGGCCGTGGTACAGGTACGTGGCTTTGTTGCGCTGCCTTTTGACCACGTGGCGCCGGTGATGGCGGTGAGCGCATTTTCTGGCCGGCCTGACGAGCCTGTGACGCTTGCGCAGGTGGCGCCTGGTTTTGTGTATTCTTGCAAGACGCCTGTGAGCCGGTTTTGTGCGTGCTGACCGACGTGCCTTTTTCCTGCTCGCCGTGGTCGGTTTTTTCTTTTTCGGTTTGCTGTGCGTGTGTGCATGGCTGTCGGTATGACGGCCCTTGACAGCTGTTTTAGTCGTTTTCTGTACAGCTTTTTTGTCAGTCTTCTTCGTTGCTTTCTTTTCCGTGTGTTTGGTGTCGGCGGAATGCGAGTGTGTGCCGTCAGCCGAAGCCGGGCTGGCGAGAAAGCCGGCTGCACTGACAAGTAATATACTGGCTGCTGTCGCCAAGCTGTAGTTTATAGTTTTCATGGTGTACTCCCAAGTCGATTGTCTTGCTGATCCGATATCCGTTTGTCGTACACCCGCAGAATTACGTTCAATTTGTGGATGTATTTGTAAGATGTTGAATTGGAAGATAATATCAGTATAGCCCGGGCGGTACAAGGGTGTGGCCTGGGTGGCTTTCGCGACCGAGGAGCGCACCAATGTATGGATCATGACATGGTACGGAAGAATCGTGTGTAAAAGGATCGTCACGCGGCGCAATAGGATTCGTCGCGGTGTTGGCACATACGAAGTATCTTCGCCCCCATCGTGACGGTGTGTGCAACACACCAAAGGATTTACGGTTAAAAAATGTTATGCCCCAAAGTAGGGTGCGTTGTACGCACCACCACTGGTTGTCGCGTGTAAAGAGAGAATCGAATGTATGCTGTCATTTTCAGGGCGAAAGTCGCCGGGATGGATAAAGAATATAGTCGAACCGCGGAGCGAATGAGGCAGCGTGCTATTGAAAAATATGGCTGTACTGAGTTTGTTTCGGTTTCTGAGGGCGATGAAGAGATTTCAATTTCTTATTGGGAAACCCAAGAGCAAATAAATGCGTGGAAAAATGACGTGGGTCATCTCGCTGCGCAGGAGTCGGGTAAATCCAAGTGGTATAGCTGGTACAAGGTCCAGGTTGTAGAGATTGTGAGGGAATATGAAGGCACCTAGCCCGCATTGCTCACCAGCGTTCGTAGCGACACGGAGCAAGGGTGCGGCATAGGTAGTGACCGAGGGCGCGCAGGTAAGAGTGCGTTGTACGCACCGCCACCACGACAGCCCGCATCACGCGAAGATGGTTTTACCCACTGGCCCGCCGACCGGATGAAAGCCAGCCAAGGTATGTTAGTACCATACGTAGCAGGAGGACGGTGAGAAAGGCGTGCTAAAAGCCGGCCGGGCACTGCAGGCGGAGGCGTTGTTTGGTCGCCGGGTGCTCGAATGCCAAGGACAGTGCATGCAGCATCAGCCGCGAGGCATGGGCATGGTCATTCGCATAGAGCTTGTCACCAACGATCGGGTGGCCGATCGATTGTAAATGTACTCTTAACTGATGTGACCGGCCAGTAATCGGCCGCAGCTCCAGCCTGCTGGTATTGTCGTTGCGGTGATACTGCAGCACTTTATAGTGAGTGATCGAGGGCTTGCCGTGCGTAAAGTCGACTTTCTGCCGGGGCCGGCGGGGCCAGTCAGCCGCCAGCGGCTTATCGATCGTGCCAGAGTACTTCGGCAGCTTGCCGGTCACCAGCGCGAGATAACGTTTTTCGATTTTTCGCTGTTGAAACAATAGGCTTAGTTCGCGTTGCATTTTCCTGGACCTGGCCAACAGCAGCACACCGGAAGTCTCCATGTCCAACCGGTGCACGACCAGCGCCTCCGGATACCGCTGCTGCACACGGACCACGACCGAATCCCGTTTATGCTCACCCCGTCCAGGCACCGACAACAACCCAGACACCTTGTCCACCACCAGCAAAAAATCATCCACATACAGAAAATTCAATTCAGGACACCCACCAATTCAATCTAATTCAGGACACCCACTAATTTTAATTCAACCATCAATCATGGACAGCCACAAACTTATCCTGCGGTAAAGTCTGGGTGTCCAGTAATTTACTCGGTCATTTATTTGGTGTCGGGATCGGAACCAGTTTTCGGTTGACTTCACAAATCGAAATAGGTGGGTGTCCATAATCGATCTCCATGATCGATCCACGGTCGGTGGCTGCCAATTCGTGGATGTCCAGGATTGGAAGGGGTACAATCTGGCAAAAGCCTGATTGAATTTGGAGGAGGAGTATGACTATAAAATGCCCATACTGTGCTGAAGAGGTCAGGGAGGAGGCGCTCAAGTGCCGGTTCTGTGGAGAGGGGCTGCCGCGGAAGAAAGGGTTTTTTGGTTCGGTGGCGAATGGAATCAGTTTTATCCTGTCGTCGGTCGTCTTGCTGGCATCTGCCGGGTTTGTGGCGGTGACGTTTATCCAGGATCACAAGCAGCACGGTCATTACCTGAACGACCCGGTGCACCTGGTTGGCTTGGCGGTGATGGTAATCAGTGCGGTGATGGCCTGGCAGTCGATTACCTGGCGGCGGCGTAAATAGGCGGGTACCATTGATACACTCATCCTGGCCGGTTTGTATTGCGCGGTCGATATGAACAGCATCGAGGTCTGTTGATGACGACAAACGATTCCGTTGCCTCGCCGCTGCCGGAGAGTTTTCTGGCAGCGGTCGAAGCCGAACTCAGGCAGCAGCGGGCGGGAATCTCGGAGTATGATCTGCTTAAACATCTGCAGCGGCAGGGGTTCTTCGTGTTCACCGGCAGCGGCGCCATGTCGCCCTACGAGATCTTCCAGGCCCATTTCCTGCTCTATCACGCGCTGTACCGGTTACGCGACCGGATGCTCGACACGCAACAGGCCTGGTTGGAGATCGACGTACTGAAGATTCGCTTGTTGCCTTACCGGCAGGGAAGCGAGGCCATGGTGTCAGCGGACAAACTGCGTGACTATTATCTCGACCTTGGGAATATGCGCGACACTTCCGAAGACCAGGTCTATGAACTGCTGGCGTCGTTCTGGAACAGGCTTGGCAGGAATGAAAAGCGTCATGATGCACTGGCGGTTCTCGGGCTGCAGGATCCCGTCGACGACCAGACGATCAAGCAGACGTACCGCCGCCTGGTGATGCAGCATCATCCGGACCGTGGTGGTGACAAGGTCAGGTTGCAGGCGATCAATTCCGCGCTTGAAATCCTGCTCGATTGACTGCTCGGATCCAGAGTGGTGCTGCGCAGCTACCAGCGCGCAGGCTATGGCGAATTCGAAGAAGGCGTCGGCCCGCAGGACCATCTTGGTGTGGAACTTAAATTCATGGCATTCCTGTGCCACGACGAATCCGTCGCCTGTACAAAACAAAACAGTACAAAAGAAGTCGCCGCACTGCGCGATGCACAACGGCAGTTCTTGCAAGACCACCTGCTGGCCTGGGTACCGGCCTATTGCGAACGCCTGCAGCGGGAAGCACAGGAAGACTTCTACGCGGCTGCAGCAAGTCTGACCGCGGAACTGTTGGGTGAGGATTATGCGTTGTTGCAGGAAAGTGGCAGCGGATAGCCGAAAACAGGCGATGCCTGCGCGCTTCTCGGTTGCGAAAGCCATCCATGCCGCACCCTTGCACCGTCTCGCGACGAACGGTGGTGAGCAATGCTGGCTGGAGCCGATCGGTAGAAATGGATTGGGAGTTTTTAAGAGGTAAGTATATGTTTTGATTGGTCGGGGCGAGAGGATTTGAACCTCCGACCCCCACTTCCCGAAAGTGGTGCGCTACCAGGCTGCGCTACGCCCCGACTGGTGCTGATATTCTAGCTTAACGCGGATATTATTCAAACGATTTTTGCCTGATGCCGGCATGCATGCTCCGGGTTTGTGACCCGGACACTTGCTTGGTGTTTGTTTTCGGTTACCCTGTACGCTGTTTCGTGAATACTGTATTATCGTGAGGTCAAGCCTTTTTAACAGTCTGTAGCATTGCAGGTAGACACCGATGCCCAAAAAGAAGCATGCAGTTTATCTTATACTCGGTTTTGTCGTTACTTCGATTATCGTGCTGTTGAGCCTGAACCTGTTTTCCGAGTCGCGGCAGTCACGCTGCCAGGAAGTTTTTCAGCGCTGGAGTGCTCAGCCCAAGCCTGCCAGCGACAAGGCAATGAAGTCGGAGCTGCGCGCGATCATGGCCGAATGGAAAGGGGAGGAGCGCAAGAAACGTTTTATGCGCTTGTGCCTGAAGATGCCGTTGGCGCAGTTGAAAAAGGAAATCAGGCAGGGCACTGAAAAACCCGTCAGCGCCGGGGAGAAAAAACAGCCGGACTGAGGTGACGCTCAGACCGCAGGCTCGTCCTGATCGATACTGTGCTTGGCCGCCGATTTTTTTGCCATCAGTTCACGCAGGCGTTGATATTCGATCAGCGCATTGATGTTGTCTATCGCGGCCCGCGCGGCCGATTGTACCTCGCTTTTGCTGTCTTCCAGCAGCCGGTTCAGGTGTTTGATCGCCCTGGGATCACCGATTTTCCCCAACGCTTCTGCTGCCGCCGTACGGCCGGTGTGGTTGATCGATTTGAGTGCCTGGATCAGCGGCAGGGTGGCGTTGTTGACTACTTTGTTGACCAGGTCCGGTACGATCAGCGTGTTCAGCGAGACGGCAGCGCTGGAACGCACCATTTCGTTTTTATCCGTCAGCGCATTGATCAGCGCACTGATCGATTCCTCGTACGGGAAATTGGCCAGTGCGGTGACAGCACTGTCGCGGACAAACGGGTTCGGATCCTGTTTCAGCACGGTGATGATCGGCGCCAGGACTTCCTCGGCCTGCGTTTTTCCCAGGGCCTCCATGGCACTGAAACGTACTTCTTCACAGCCGTCGTTCAGGCAGTCGACCAGCGGTGCCAGCATGGTCTGCACCGTCGGGTGTTGGCAGGCGGCCAGGTCGCCAAGTGCTTCGGCACAGGCGCTGCGTATTTTTTCATCGGCATCATCCAACCGTGCCAGCAACGGCTCGATTGCTTGTGGACTGCCTGTCCTGCCCAATCGCAGCGCAGCTTTGATCACAGCCTGCGGGTCGTCACCGGCCAGGGCCAGCAGAGCGATCTGCAAGTCCGTTTTGTCTTTAGTAAAAAATTTTTTGAACATGAGTCCGGGAAGTGCCAGTGTCATCTATTTGATTGTCATCCATTTGACTGTCTGTCATCCATCTTGCTCTACCTGTCACCCGTCAACGCTTGTGACCAGGGTGAGTCATGGGGATGTCGGCACCGGAATGCTTGAACTGGGTGCCCGGTGCTGCAGCCGCTGGCTGTCAACGAAGTACTGCATGTTTCAAGTCTAGCGTATTGGTTGCCGGGCGACAATCCAACGGGTGTGTTTGTGATTAAAACGCCGGCCTTTTTCAAACAGGTTGCCCCTGCAGCAGAGTTCGCATCGTAGATGAAAAAGGCCGGAAAAAGAGCGTCTGAACAAGACAACGCCCGGGGAGTGCGCCAGGTTGACATCCGGGTCAGTCCTGGTGAACATCGACTGTACAAACTCACCGCGCCATACCGCGATGAGTTTGTTGAGACTATGTTAAGTATTTGATTTTAGTCTTAATAAAGCAGATTTTAACAGGCGGGTTCAAAGCCGCATGCTGGTGTGACATTGGTGTGGCGCAAACGTCGTAAACTTATGTGATTGGTAGGGATTTGTGATAATCTTTACAGGCAGTTGACCGAACTTTTTAATTGTTGAATGGGGAATAGTATATGAAAAAAACTATTTTGTTAGTCGTGGCGTTGTTTGTTTCGGCGGGGGTGCAGGCAGCTGACGGATACAAATTGTTGAAGCAATGTGACCTGGCAATCCGTACCATGGCGCTCAGGCTTCCAACAACCAAGCTTGATCATGGGAATATCATGCATTGCTATGGAAAGATGCAGGGGATCATTGCAACGACCTTCCAGCACAGGCGCCGGTTTGGCACTGCCTTGTTTTGCCCGCCGGGTTCATTGACTGCTGGAGGCGCAGCGAGAATCGTCGTCAACTACATGAAAGCACGCCCGAGTGTTTTGAGCGGTGATGAAATCAAGATAAGTATCAGTGCCTTGCGCCAGGCTTATCCGTGTCGCTAGCCTAGCCTGACCTGGTTTTTTTTGCGGTTTCCAGCTAGCCCGCATTGCTCACCGCCCTTCTACTGCGACGGCGCAATGGCATGTCCTTGCTGGCTTTCGCTCGGTCGGCGAGCCAGCAAAGCATCTTCGGGTGATGCGATGCGTTCTATCGTGGTGTTGGTGCGTACAACGCACCCTACTTGCCTGCGCGCTCCTCGGTCGCGAAAGCCACCCATACCGCACCCTTGCTCCGTCTCGCGACGAACGCCGGTGAGAAATCCGGGCTAGGGCTTCCGGATTGGGCAGAGGCTTCCTGGCAGGCTGGGAACCAGAAAGGTCAGAACGACCGTTCGATCGAGAATTTTGCCAGTGAAGCCAATGCATCTTTGTAAGGGGAGTCCGGCAGGATTCCAAGGTGCGTGCTGGCCTTGATAAATTCCTGCCTGGCGGTTTGTGCGGCATAGTCCAGGGCATTGGTCGATTGGACCGCCGCGGTGACCTGTTGAATCTGGTTGGCGCCGCCGTTCTTGATCGCATTGCGAATAGTCTCGGTCTGTTCCGCATTGCCCTGGTGCATTGCATAGATCAACGGCAGTGTCGGTTTGCCTTCTGCCAGGTCGTCGCCGATGTTCTTACCGGTTGTTTCCGCGTTGCCGCTGTAGTCGAGCACATCGTCGATGATCTGGAAAGCAGTGCCTAGGTGTTTGCCGAATTCAAGCATCTGCCGTTCGGTCTCAGCGTCGGTACCGGCAAGCACGGCGCCGAGCTGGCAGCCTGCTTCGAACAGCTTGGCGGTTTTGCAGTAAATCACATTCAGATACTGTTCTTCGGTCGTGTCCGGTTCACGGCAGTACAGCAACTGCATGACTTCACCTTCGGCGATGGTGTTGGTGGCGTCAGACAGGATCTGCATGATCCGCATGTTGTCGACCTTGACCATCATCTGAAAGGAACGTGAATATAGAAAATCCCCGACCAGCACCGAGGCCTCGTTACCCCATATCTTATTGGCGGTGTCTTTGCCACGCCGCATCTCCGAAGCGTCGACTACGTCGTCGTGCAGCAGTGTGGCGGTATGGATGAATTCGATGATTGCAGCGATGTCGATATGTTCCCGGCCCGTGTAGCCGGCGGCCTTGGCACTGAGCAGTACCAGCAAGGGCCGCAGCCGCTTGCCACCGCTGTTAATGATATAGTGTCCAAGCTGACCGATCAGTGCCACGTTAGAGTCGAGGGATTGCTGGATCAGGTCGTTTACCTTCTGGAAGTCCTCTGCCACGAGCTGCTGTGCATACGCCAATCCATCGGTATTTTGTGGTTGTGTGGTCACTAACATCTGTCTGTTGATCGGTACATTATTACAATGGCTGGGTTACAACGGCTAGTTTACCTAGCTTAGTCGGTTCAAGCCAGCGCTGGTTCGCCAAGGCTGTTGATTCGACTCCAGCCAGCGTCATCAATAGTAGAGGAGTTTGCCGGATTCTGATAACAGAAAATTTTTTGCTGGTATTAGTAAACGAGCACTGCAGGGGCGTCGGTGCCGTGACATAACCCTATTTTATAGATGGAAAAGGGCTGGCGTGCAGGCTGTCGAGGCCTTGTCCGGCAACGTACCAGCACCCGTCTGGGGATATTCGGGCCCATGGCATTGACGGAAGTGCGAATAAGGGCTAAAATTCGCGGTCTTTCAACCTATTGCCTGGTACAGGTCAGGCAGGAATTCGGAGAAACAAGCTCATGTATGCGGTCATTAAAACCGGTGGTAAACAATATCGTGTCAGCGAAGGCGATACGCTCAAGGTTGAGAAGCTCGACGCGGAACAAGGTGCCAACGTCGAGCTCGGCGATGTTTTGATGGTTGCAGATGGCGACAAGGTCACGATCGGGACACCGTATATCGAAGGTGGCAAGGTCACGGCGAAGGTCAAAGCGCATGGGCGTCACAAGAAAATTGAAATCGTCAAGTTCAAGCGGCGCAAACACTACGACAGGCGTACCGGGCATCGCCAGTCTTTTACCGAACTTGAAATTACCGGTATTCAGGCACCGGCCTAAGATGTAACAGATCAGGAGAAGGCTCAGATGGCTCATAAGAAAGCAGGCGGCAGTACCAGGAACGGACGGGATTCGGTTTCCAAGAGACTGGGGGTAAAATGTTTCGGCGGGCAGCAGGTCGTAGCAGGCAATATCATCGTGCGCCAGCGCGGTACCCACTTTCATGCCGGAGAAAATGTCGGCTGCGGGCGTGATCATACACTGTTTGCCAAGGCAGACGGTAAGGTGGTATTCGAGGTCAAAGGCCCGAAAAAGCGTAAGTACGTACGGATCGAAGCGGCCTGAACAGCTGATCACCCAACACCAGTCCAAGCACAGGCCCCGCTCGACGGGGCTTTTTTGTGCGGTTTTTCCTGGAACACGACGCGATAGCGGGCAGCAGGCATGAAATTTATCGATGAAGTTAAAATCAAGATCGCTGCCGGCAACGGTGGCAGCGGCTGTGTCAGCTTTCGGCGTGAAAAGTTTATTCCGAAGGGTGGGCCGGACGGTGGTGACGGTGGTGATGGTGGCAGCGTCTACCTGCTTGCTGATCCACAGATCAATACACTGGTGGATTTTCGTTACCGGCGTGCTTACCGTGCCGAAAACGGCCAGCCCGGGATGGGTTCCAACCGCACCGGCAAGAGTGGTGAGGATCTCTATGTCAGAGTGCCGGCCGGCACCATGGTGTACGACGACGAAACCGGCGAGCTGATGGGCGACCTGGTGGAACCGGGGCAGGCGTTGCTGGTCGCACGGGGCGGTTTTCACGGGCTTGGCAATGTGCGCTACAAGTCCAGTGTCAACCGTGCGCCACGCCAGTCGACAAAGGGCAGCGCAGGCGAGGCGCGTACCCTGCGCCTCGAGCTCAAGCTGCTTGCCGATGTCGGTCTGCTGGGTCTGCCCAATGCCGGCAAGTCGACGCTGATTCGTGCCGTGTCGGCCGCGCGCCCCAAGGTGGCCGCCTATCCGTTTACCACGCTGTATCCGCAGTTGGGTGTGGTCAGCGTGTCGGCGCATCGCAGTTTTGTGATTGCGGATATTCCTGGGCTGATTGCCGGGGCCGCCGAGGGCGCCGGACTCGGGATCCGGTTTTTGAAACACCTGAGCCGGACACGCCTGTTGCTGCATATCATCGATGTGCTGCCTGTCGATGGTCAGGACCCGGTAGACGGAGCACAGCAGATCGTCGCCGAGCTGGCACGGTTCGATGCCAAGCTGGCTGCCAAGCCGCGCTGGTTGGTACTGAATAAAATCGATCTGCTCGCCCCGCAACAAGTGGATGCGGTGTGTGACGAAATCGTCGCCGGGCTGGACTGGTCCGGCCCGGTCTACCGGGTAGCGGCGATCAGTAAAAAAGGGATGACACGGCTGACCGGGGATATAATGAACTACCTGGAACAGGAATGGCAGAAACAACAACGAGCACAGATGTCGAACGATGCAGAATGACAGACGATGCTGGGTGGTCAAGCTTGGCAGTTCGCAGGTAACCGACCCTGAACAAGGACTGAACTACCAAGCGATCAGTGGCTGGACAGAACAGGTGGTGGCGCTGTGCCGGCAGGGAATACAGGTGGTATTGGTGTCATCCGGCTCGGTTGCCGAGGGGATGGTGCGGTTGGGCTGGCAGCAGCGCCCGCATGCGCTGCATGCGTTGCAGGCGGCCGCGGCGATCGGCCAGATGGGCCTGGTGCAGGCCTACGAGTCGAGCTTTCAGCGCTTTGGCCTGCACACTGCGCAGATCCTGTTGACTCACGAGGAGATCAGGAACCGGCGTCAGTATCTGAATGCCAAGCACACGTTGAAGACTCTGCTTGGGTTGGGGATCATTCCGGTGATCAACGAAAACGACACCATTGCGACCGATGAGATACGCTTTGGGGACAATGACAACCTGGCGGCGATGGTCGCCAACCTGATCGAAGCCGACAGGCTGGTGATCCTGACTGACCAGCAGGGACTGTTTTCGTCCGATCCGCGCAGGAACCCGGATGCAGAGCTGATCCGTGAGGCCAGGGCCGGTGATCCGCGGCTCGATCGCGTCGCCGGTGGTGCCGGGACAGAGTTCGGGCGTGGCGGCATGCTTACCAAGATCGAGGCGGCCCGGCGAGCAGCACGCTCCGGCACGGTGACTTCGATCGTATCAGGCCAGGAGCAGAACGTACTGGTCCGGCTTGCCGACAATGAACACGTGGGAACCCTGCTGGTTCCGGATCGCGAACCGCTGGCGGCAAGGAAGCAGTGGCTGGCCGGTCAACTGCAGGTGGCTGGCAGGCTGGTACTGGACGACGGGGCGGTACGCGCACTGCGGCGGGGAGGCACGAGCCTGTTGCCGGTCGGTGTGACCCGTGTCGACGGTGAGTTCAGACGTGGCGACCTGGTGGCCTGTGTCGATTCCGGTGGGCGGGAGGTCGCGCGCGGCCTGGTCAACTACGACAGTGACGAGGCGCAGCGCATCCGCGGCCATGCAAGCCGGCAGATCGAGGCGATACTAGGCTATACCGATGAGCCGGAACTGATTCACTGTGATGACCTGGTGCTGGTTTAGTCCGCATTTCTTACCCACGTGATACTATTTGATTTGCCTTGGTGTTGGTGCGTACAACACACCCTACCTCGTCGTGACGGTGTGCGCAGCACACCAAAGGATTTACAGCAAGAAATTGTCATGCCCCATAGTAGGGCGTGCCGTGCGCACCACCACTACATATTGCGGAGATGCTTGTTCAGCCGGCTTTTATGCCGTGCTGCCTTGTTGGCGTGGATCAGGCCTTTACGTGCCATTTTGTCGATCACCGGTACCGCGCTTTTGTAGGCCTGTTCAGCCGCAGGCTTGTCACCCTGAGCGATCGCCTTGATGGTCTTTTTGATCGTCGTGCGCATCATTGAGCGGGCGCTGGCGTTACGCTGCCGGCGCTTTTCGGCCTGGCGGGCACGCTTTTTCGATTGTGCTGAGTTTGCCAAACTAACTGTCCTCTAGGTCTATTGATTGCAAAAAGAGCGGTACTATGCTCAAAATCCGCCCGGCTGTCAAGCCGAAAACGCGGTCAGCCAGGCTGTCGATTCCTGCCCTGGGTGGGAGTATAGCCGATTTTTTCCAGATAATGAAAAAGTTAAGTGCAAACCGGGGGTAACTGGACTAGAATTTTGTGCTTTCTGACTAATATAAATAAGAGTACGGCCCCGATGTCGCGAAAACTCATAAAATCCACGGCAATCGTATCGTTTATGACCTTTCTGTCCCGTATCCTGGGGCTGATCCGGGACGTGGTGGTCGCCAGGTTTTTTGGTGCCGGCGCAGGAACTGATGCTTTTTTCGTCGCCTTTAAGATTCCGAATTTCTTTCGCCGCCTGACCGCCGAGGCGTCGTTTGCCTATGCGTTCGTGCCGGTGCTGACTGAGTACAAGACCAAGCGTGACCACGCGGCAGTCCAGGAACTGGTGGACCGGGTCGCCGGTGCCATGGCCAGTGTGCTGTTTCTGATGACACTGATCGGCGTGGTCGCTTCACCCGTGCTGATCGGTATCTTTGCGCCGGCCTGGATCCATCAGCCGCAGAAGTTCGACCTGGCCTCGACCATGTTGATGCTGACTTTTCCGTATCTGTTTTTTATCTCGCTGACTGCGCTGGCCGGGGGGATTCTCAATGCCTACAACAAGTTCGCAGTCCCTGCGTTTACACCGGTGCTGCTCAACCTGTCACTGATCGGCGCTGCGGTCGGGCTGTCCCCGCACATGCCGAAACCAGCGCTGTCGCTTGCGGTCGGCGTGTTTCTGGCGGGGGTGGTACAGCTTGCGTTCCAGGTGCCTTACCTGGTCAAGATCAAGCTGCTGCCGAAACCACGCTGGTACCGGCGTCGTGCCGGTCACCAGGGTCCGTTGCACCGCCTGGCCGCCGCAGCCGGGCTGTGTTTCAGCTACTACAAGGAGAAAAACCGGCTCGCGGCGAGCGCCGACCACAGCGGCCTGGACCGGCTTGCATCACGGTTGGCGGCGGCACTGGGCAGCCTGTTGTTTTTGCTGTCCCTGGTGATGCTGGTGCTGATTCCACTGGGCTATGTCGTGTTCGGTACGGCCTGGTTACAGTCCGCGCAGCCGCTGGGCTGGTTGCCGGTCGCCGTGGTGACCTGCCTGCCCTGGCTGGTACTGCTTGGCCTGGGTCTGCTGACCGGCTTGGTGCAGCGCCGGCTCCGGCGTTTTTTCTGGCCGGTGATGTTCCCGGCGCTGCTCTACAGCCTGCTGCTTGGCTACGTGATCTGGCTGGCCCCGCAGGTCAAGTCCTCGTACTGGGTTTTGTTTACCGGTGTCTTTGCGGCACTGTTGATCGGGCTTGGCAGCCAGGTGCCGGGGTTGATGAAACAAGGAGTGCTGCCGAAGCCGGAACACGAAGGATTCCGGCGTATCCTGAAGCTGATGGTGCCGACGCTGTTCAGTTCCTCAGCCATGCAGATCAGCCTGTTGATCGACACCTGGCTGGCTTCGGCGCTGATTACCGGCAGCGTCAGCTGGCTGTATTTCTCTGATCGCCTGGTCGAGTTCCCGCTCGGGGTGTTCGGGATTGCGATTGCGACGGTGATTCTGCCGAACCTGTCTAAAAGCCACGCGCAGCAGTCTCACGAGAATTTTCAGCATACGCTGGACTGGGCGATTCGCTGGGTGATGATGATCGGTATCCCGTCGACGGTCGGTCTGTTCGTGTTGTCCGGGCCGCTGATTACCACGATTTTCTATCGTGGCGCGTTTACTGCTGAACATGTGACTATGACCACCTGGGCGCTGATGGCCTATAGTATCGGCTTGATGGGGTTTATCCTGGTCAAGGTGCTGTCACCGGGGTTCTACTCACGCCAGGATTCGAAAACCCCGATGATCGCCGCGTTCTGGGCGCTCGGTATCAAGGTGTTGCTGAGCCTGTTGTTTTTGTACCTGTTGATCTTTGTGTTCGAGGTCAAGGCAGCGCATGTCGGCCTGGCACTGGCTACCGCGCTGGGGGCGACCATCAATGCCAGCCTGTTGTACCTGATTTTGCGCCGCCGTGAGATTTACCGTATCAGCCGTGCGGCACTGGTCGATGCACTGCGGATTGCCTTATCAGCCGCCTTAATGGGAGTATTTATCTATTCCATGTCTCCACCGGTCGAGGCCTGGCTGAAGATGGGCCTGTGGACGCGTATACTTGAGTTGAGCCTGCTGGTGTTTCCCGCTATCGTGCTGTTTTTCGTTGCCGTCGTGGTGCTCGGTGCCAGGCCGTGGCGCTGGAAATCGGGGATGCACTAGCCCGCATTTCTCACCACCGTTCATAGCGAGACGGTCCAATCGCACGCCCTGAGTGGCTTGTGCCAGGTCGGTACCAGGTTGCAAACCAATCACCTGCCATGCGATTTGCCGTGGTGTTGGCGCGTACAGCGCACCTTGCCTTGGCTGCGCGCTCCTCGGTGGCGATATTCAGGTATAATGCACGGGCAGCGGCTTGTTGTTAGCCGGTGTGGACACAGGAGGACAAGACTTCAGATGCGTCTGGTGCGGGGCTTGCTTAATTTAAGTAGTCATTTACAATCGAACTATTGCGGTTGTGTCGCAACGATTGGCAATTTCGATGGCGTGCATCTGGGTCACCAGGCCGTGATCGGCCAACTGACCGAAAAGGCCGCGGAGCTGGGTTTGCCGGCGACCGTGATTACCTTTGAACCGCAACCGCAGGAATATTTTGCGCATACCGATGTGCCCGCACGCTTGACCAAGTTCCGTGAGAAACTGATCGCCTTGCGCCGGTTTGCACTGGATTACCTGTTGTGCCTGCGATTCAACCGGCAGTTTGCGCGCTGGACCGCCGAGGAGTTTATTCAACGTGTGCTGGTCGATGGCCTGGCAGTCAAGTACCTGGTGATAGGTGATGATTTTCGTTTCGGTCATCAGCGCCGGGGTGACTTCGATACCCTGGTGCAGGCCGGCAGCCGGTACGGGTTCAAGGTGGTTACTATGCATACGTTCGATATCGATGGCGAACGGGTCAGCAGTACACGAATTCGCGAGGCGCTGGCGCGAGGCGACTTGGCGCAGGCCGAAAAACTGCTGGGGCGCGGGTTCCGCCTCAGCGGACGCGTCGCCCATGGCGACAAGCGCGGGCGCACGATCGGTTTTCCGACCGCCAACGTCTTCCTGCACCGCAGGCAGAGTCCGTTGTCAGGCGTGTTTGCGGTGGAGATGTTCGGACTCGATCGCGAGCCAGTGCGCGGCGTGGCGAACCTTGGTACCCGGCCAACGGTCGATGGCAGCCAACCGTTGCTCGAGGTGCACCTGTTCGACTTCGATCAGGACATCTACGGCCGTCATGTGCAGGTCGAGTTTGTCAAAAAACTGCGTGATGAACAGCGCTTCGATTCGTTCGAGCAGTTGAAACAGCAGATTGAGCGGGATGTCGAGCGTGCGCGTGCCTGCTTTCGTGGCTCGACGGCCGGCGATCCGGCCCCGGTGCAGACAACGAGGCAATCGTAACAGTAAAGAAGACCGAAATAGGGAGTCATCGTGGCGGAGTACAAAAAAACGCTGAATTTACCCAAGACCAAGTTTCCGATGAAGGCGAACCTGGCCCAACGTGAGCCGGAGACCCTGAAAAGGTGGGAGCAGATGGACTTGTATGGCAAGCTGTGTGCACAGGGCCGGGGCCGGCCGAAGTTTATCCTGCATGACGGCCCGCCTTATGCCAACGGAGAGATTCATATCGGTCATGCCGTCAACAAGATTCTGAAAGATATCATCGTCAAGTCCAAATGGTTGAGCGGCTTCGACGCACCGTACGTGCCGGGCTGGGATTGTCACGGGTTGCCGATCGAACTGCAGGTAGAAAAGAAGGTCGGCAAGGTAGGGCGCAAAGTCGATGCCAAGGGCTTTCGTGATGCCTGCCGGGACTATGCGGCCAGGCAAGTGAAGAAGCAGAGCAAGGACTTTCAGCGACTGGGTGTGTTGGGGGACTGGAAAGATCCTTACCTGACGATGGACTACCAGTTCGAGGCCGATATCATCCGTGCGTTTGGCAAGGTCGTCAGTAACGGCCATGTCGATCAGGGTTGCAAGCCTGTCTACTGGTGTACTGATTGTCAGTCTGCGCTGGCCGAGGCGGAGGTTGAATACGCCGACCGCACTTCGCCCGCGATCGATGTGCGTTTCCGGGTACTGGAACCGGAGGCCTTGTTGAGCCGCTGCCATCATGTCGAGGGTAAAACCGGCAGCGGTGAGATTTCGGTGGTGATCTGGACCACGACGCCGTGGACGCTGCCGGCCAACCAGGCGGTCGCGGTGAACCCGGAGTTCGAATATGCCTTGGTGCAATGCCGGCAGGATGGACACGACGAGCGCTTGCTGCTGGCGTCGGCGATGCTCAAAGACAGCATGGGCCGCTACGGTATCGATGATTACCAGGTCGTGGCCTATTGCCCGGGGCAGGCGCTCGAGGGCATGAAGCTGGCGCATCCGTTCTATCAGCGTGAAGTGCCGGTGATTCTTGGGGAGCATGTCACCCAGGAAGCGGGAACCGGCGCAGTCCATACCGCACCGGGCCACGGCCAGGAAGACTACGTAGTGGGCAGCCGCTACGGCCTGCCGGTCGACAACCCGGTCGGCGCCGATGGCCGTTTTCTCGAGGGCACTGAACTGTTTGCCGGTGAGTCCGTGTTTACCGCCAATGACAAGGTGATCGAAACATTGCAGGCCAGGGGGGCGCTGGTGCATCACCAGGCTGTTACTCACAGTTACCCGCACTGCTGGCGTCACAAGCAGACCCCGATCATCTTTCGGGCGACACCGCAATGGTTTATCAGTATGGCCAAGAACAGCCTGCGTCAAACCGCGATGGCGGCGGTCGACAAGGTCGAGTGGATGCCGGACTGGGGCAAGGCCCGTATCCAGGGGATGGTCGAGAACCGTCCCGACTGGTGTGTCTCCAGGCAGCGTACCTGGGGGGTGCCGATCACCTTGTTCGTGCACAAGCAGACTGGCGCGTTGCATCCCCGCACCCCGGAGCTGGTCGAGCAGGTTGCGCAGGCAGTGGAGAAACAGGGTATCGATGCCTGGTTCGAACTGCGCACGGAGGATCTTCTCGGTGACGAGGCGGCCGACTACGACAAGATCAGCGACACACTGGATGTCTGGTTCGATTCCGGTGTGACCTACGAGGCGGTGCTGCGCCGGCGTGAGGGATTGACCTTTCCGGCCGACCTGTACCTCGAAGGGTCCGACCAACATCGCGGCTGGTTTCAATCGTCGCTGCTGACCTCCTGTGCCAACTACGGGCATGCACCTTACAACGCGGTGCTGACCCATGGTTTTACCGTTGACAAGGACGGCAAGAAAATGTCGAAGTCCGAGGGCAACGTGGTGGCGCCACAGGATGTGACCAAGACCTATGGCGCGGATATCCTGCGATTGTGGGTTGCGGCAACCGACTATCGTACCGAGATGCGGGTTTCAGATGAGATCATCAAGCGCATTGCCGACGCCTACCGGCGTATCCGCAATACCGCCAAGTACCTGCTGTCCAATCTCAGCGATTTCGACCCGCAGCAGCACCTGCTCGAACCCGGTGCGATGCTGCCGCTGGATCGCTGGGCCGTGGCCACGGCTTACCGCCTGCAGCAGCAGGTGCTGGCGGCCTACGAACGTTATGAGTTTCATACCCTGTATCACCGGATTCATAACTTCTGTTCGGTGGAAATGGGGGGGTTCTACCTCGATATCATCAAGGACCGGCAGTACACCATGCCGCAGGACAGTGCCGGCAGGCGTTCGGCACAGACGGCGATCTATCATATCGTCAGCGCGATGGCCTGCTGGCTGGCGCCGGTGTTGAGCTTTACTGCCGACGAGATCTGGCGTTACCTGCCGGGTGAACGCAAGGAGTCGGTGCTGCTGGCGGAGTGGTATACGCAGCTGTTCGATCTCGATGAGCAAGAGGAGATGAATTTCGCCTTCTGGCAGCAGGTGATCGAGGTGCGGGACGCGTTTCTCAAGGAGATGGAAAAGCTGCGCAACCAGGAGCAGGCCGGTTCTTCGCTTGCCGTCGACGCCGATCTGTATTGCGGCCAGGAAATCTATCAGCAGCTGCAGAAGCTTGGTGATGAACTGCGCTTTATCTTGATCAGTGCATCGGCGCGCGTATTGCGTGATACCGACAAGACTCCCGGTGCGGTGCATTATACCCTGTCGACGAACGATGAGCTCTGGATCAGCCTGCGGCCGTCGCCGCACCGCAAATGTGAGCGCTGCTGGCACTTTCGCGAAGACGTCGGGACCGATGCAACGCATCCGGACTTATGCGGCCGGTGTGTGCAGAATATCGACGGTGCAGGGGAGGCACGGTGTTATGCCTGAACAGCGGTGCGGAAAGTCAGGCAGGTTTTGCTGGCAGGATGCAGCAGGCGCAGGTGGTGACCTATGTTGAAATGGTTATGGTTGTCGCTGCTTATCATCATTGCCGATCAGCTCAGCAAGTACTGGGTGGTGACAAACTTGAAACTCGGCCAGAAACTGACGCTGTTGCCGTTCCTGGAGCTTACTTATACGCACAATCCCGGGGTCGCGTTTGGTATGGGGCAGGACGGCGGCTGGTGGGCCGGGATCGCCTTTCTGGGGATTCCTGTCGTCGTCGCCATCATAATCCTGAACTGGCTGCGCAAGCTGGAGCCCGAGGAAAAGTGGCTGGCCGTCGGGCTGAGCATGGTGCTCGGTGGTGCCGGGGGAAACATCATCGACCGTGTCATGCATACCGATGACATCAAGCGTGGTGTGGTCGACTTCATTCATGTGTATATCGGTTCGAATGATTATTTTCCGTGGATTTTCAACATCGCCGACGCAATGATCTCCATCGGCGTGGTGCTGATCCTGTTCTACGAGATCTTTCTGCGCCGTAAACATACCCAGCGTGACGAGAATGAACCAGGCAATTGAGATCTGTGAAGGAATGCGAGTGGTGCTGCACTACCGTATTACGCTCGAGAACGGCACAGTGGTCGAATCGACGTTCGAGGACCAGCCGATTGAATTCGTCATCGGTGACGGCACCCTGCACAGCGGGGTCGAACTGGCCTTGTTCGGCAAGGTCAAGGGTGAAAAGGAAAAGATCCGTATCGGTCCTGAGATTGCTTATGGTTATCCGGACGAAGACGCGATTCATATCATGCCGAAGTCGGATTTTCCGGCTACGATGCAGTTGCAGCCGGGCATGCTGGTCAGCTTTACAACACCCAGCGGTGACGAGGCGCCGGGGATGATCGTCGAGGATCTTGGCGATGCCTACAAGGTCGATCTGAATCATCCGCTGGCCGGCCACGAGTTCGAGTTTGAATTCGAAGTGCTCGATGTCGGCAACGGGGCCGGTACATGAAGCTGCTGCTTGCCAATCCACGGGGGTTCTGTGCCGGTGTCGATCGTGCGATCGAGATCGTAGAGCGTGCGTTGGAAGCGTTCGGCAGCCCGATCTATGTCCGTCACGAGGTCGTACACAACCACTATGTCGTCAGTGACCTGAAGCAGAAAGGCGCCGTCTTCGTCGATGAGCTGGACCAGGTGCCGGATGACAGCATCGTGATTTTCAGTGCACACGGCGTGTCGCAGGCGGTACGCGATGAGGCTGACCGAAGACAGCTGCGGGTGTTCGATGCGACCTGCCCGCTGGTGACCAAGGTGCACCTGGAAGTGGCTGCGCATGCACGGCGTGGCAATCATGTCGTGCTGATCGGGCATGCCGGGCACCCGGAGGTCGAAGGCACGATGGGGCAGTACAGGACGCAAGATGCGTCGGCTGGTATCTTTCTGGTCGAAAACGAGCAGGACGTCGACAGGCTGCAGTTGCCGGCACAGGCAGCGGTTGCTTACGTGACCCAGACCACGCTGTCGGTCGATGACACCACACGCATCATCGACAGGTTGAAAACCCGGTTTCCGGAGATCGTCGGCCCGCGCAAGGACGATATCTGTTACGCGACGCAGAACCGCCAGGACACGGTCAAGGCCTTGGCCGGGCAGTGTGACCTGGTGCTGGTGGTCGGCTCACCGACCAGTTCGAATTCCAGCCGCCTGCGTGAGATCGCTGCGCAGGCCGGAGTGGCGTCGTACTTGATCGATCGCGCGGTGGATATAGACCAACGCTGGCTGCAGGGAGTCGAGGTGATCGGTCTGACTGCCGGGGCGTCTGCGCCCGAGCTGCTGGTGTCCGAGGTCGTGGCGCATCTGCGTGCCGCCGGAGTCACCGAGGTGGTTGAGTACGCCGGTTGCGAAGAGAATATCGTATTCTCCTTACCCAAGGATCTGCAGCGCGCGATTTAAGCGCTACAGGTCGGTCCAGCCGATGATTCCCGTTGGTATTTGTATCCGTTGAATCGCAGACCCGTGGGTTTTCTTGGTGTCATAGGCCCGCTGCGGTTTTTGTGCATAGAGCAGCTGGCTCAGCGCCAGCGCGCCACCCGGTTTGCTGGTACGGCTGGTTACCAGGAACAGGTCGAGCGCCTGCAGGCCGGGTTTCGTGTGGCCGGTCCCGGCGGTCTGCAACACGATCCGGCCAAGGTATTCGACCAGGTAGCGTGAGTGGCTGCCGGCTTGGATGCTGTTGGCATCATTCCAGAAGGTCTCGTCGGTAAGCTTCGTTCGCGGCAGTGGCGCAGTGCGGCGGCGGTCGTACAGGCCGGCAGAGGTTCGCCAGTCGAAGCGTTGCGGCTGACGCAGGGCCTGTTGCAGCCTGCGGATGGCCAGCTGGTGCGTCGTTTCATTCTCGGCCAGCGCAACCACCGATGCGCCGAGGTTGGCCGAGATCAGCAGGTGGGTACTGGTCAGTTTGAAACCCAACAAGGTCAGCAGTGAGAGTGCCGACAGCAGCAGCAAAGTCAGCAGCAGCGCACTGCCCCGTGCAGGGCGAAGCCGCGTTCTATTCGTCATGTCGTTTTACCCGTTGGTAGCGGTTTGGCAGAAAGACCGTCGTGCTGAACAGTGTGCGCCGGTACGCGTCGTCGACACTGTACCAGTAGTCACCGAGCCGGTAGGTCTGCCGGCGGTGGTAAGTCTTGTCAGGGCATTCGCTGCGCACCAGCAACCACAGGCGGATACTGACCACACGGTTCCAGTCGCTGACCGCGCTGGCGTTGCGGTAGCGCAAGTCGCGTTTTTTGAGTACACCGTACTGGAACTGCAGCTGTTCGATCCCGTCGGCGATGACCCGGTGGCGCAGGCGTCCGTTTGGCGCCATGGTGCGGTCGATCAGCACCGGTACCGTCGCCGTGCCACTGCAGGCCGTGGTTTGCGCGTGTGACAGGTAGAAAGTGTGCTGCTGCAGTGCCAGGTCCGGATACCTGGTTTTCAGCCGGTTGCTTTCGTGCTTGCGCCGGCGCCCGCTGAACAGCCGCGCGCTGGTCAGGGTCGAGCGAAGATAAAGCCGGTTGGCCGCATAGCCGTTCCCGGTTCGATGGCGGGCGTAACGCACAGTGACCAGGTCGCCGGTGGCGTAGGGGTAGCTGGCGGCAGACGCTGCCGGGCAACGGCGAGATGGTGTGTCCTGGTCGATCCCGGTGACAGCCAGGCGCAGTGTCTGGCCTGGCTGCCCATCGATGCATCGGCTGCCGCTGCTGTGCTTGCCTGCGGTGCCCAGTACCGGTCCTGTGCCGGCATAGTAGCCAAGGTAGCCGGCACGGCGCAGGTGGCGCAGCAGCGACAGCATGGCGAGCTGTCCGTTGTCGTGCAACCCGGTGATCTGTTGCAGGCGTTTGAAATGCCGGGTGGCACCCAGGTAGGTATACCCGGCCAGCGTCGCCACCAGTGTTCCAAGCACGGCTGCCAGCATAAATTCAACCAGTGAATAGCCTCGTTGCTCAGCGTGCATGCCGTTTCTCCGGCTGAATCGTTTCCAGGTAGTAGCAGCCGGAGCCGAAGCTGCTGTGACTGAGGTGACTGCGGGTAGCCCTGGGGTTGTGTTGCTGCTGCGCGGCCAGGCACAGCGGATCTATGTTGCCGTACCTGGTTCCCGTAGTGTTCCAGCGTACCAGGATTCGCGTGACCAGGCGCCTGTTCTGCTTGTGGCCGGCCAGCCTGACGCTGAACCGTTCAGGCCCGGGCTGCCGGTTGCGCCGGGTGGCTGCCGGCAGGTATAACGCCTCGTGTGCCGACCAGGCAAGTAAGACTGCGCGGGTTCGGTCCAATGCCGTTCTGCTCAAGTGGAGTGTATGCTGGTTGGTGGCAGTGACCATGCCGGCAGTGATGGCAAGTACGGTCATCGCTACCAGGTTCTCGATATAAGTAAAACCTGTGTCTTTCACGCTAGCATCTCTCATCCTAAACCTGATATTATTGCGGTAGCACGCTTATCTTTGTGTACTTGCCTGGCGAATGCAACGGGCGGTTGCCCGGAATTGGACGAGGTTTTTTTCTATGTTCCCAAGCGGGCCCCGGAAGAGTTGAAATGAAAAATGGATTGAAACACGACTGTATCGTAGTGGGGGCGGGGTTGTTGGGGATGTTTACCGCGCGCGAGTTGGCGTCTGCGGGTCTTGCTGTACTGCTCGTCGACCGCCAGCAGTGTGGGCAGGAGTCCTCCTGGGCAGGTGGTGGAATCCTGTCGCCACTCTACCCGTGGCGCTATCCGGAACCGGTGACGCGGCTGGCTGCCTGGAGCCAGTGCCATTACCAGGAGATCGCGGCCTCATTGACGGAACGCACCGGCATCGACCCGCAATGGCGCCGCAGCGGAATGTTGCTGGTGGACTTGGAAGACGAGCTGGAGGCGGAGTCCTGGGCAAAACAGTATGCGATCACGATGCAGCCGTTGATGGCAGAGGCGTTGCGCCAATACGAACCGACCTTGAGCAGACGCTGTCAGCGTGCGGTGTTTTTCCCTGATGTGGCACAGGTACGTAATCCGCGCCTGATCAAGGCGTTGCGCAAGGAACTCGATCTGCTGGGTGTGCAGGTGCTGGAACAGGTCGAGGTCTCCGGCCTGCAACTCACCACGGCCGGTGGGCGCCAGCAGGTGCAGGGAGTCGAGGCCGGGCATGCAAGCTATACGGCGGAGAAAGTCGTGGTCTGTGGTGGTGCCTGGACCCAGCAGATCCTGTCCGGGCTGAATCTGCGCATCGGAATCAAGCCTGTACGCGGCCAGATGGTCATGTTCAAAGCACATCCGGATCTGGTCAGGCATATCATTCTGGTCGAAGACTGTTACCTGATCCCGCGCCAGGATGGCCGGATCCTGGCCGGCAGTACGCTGGAACAGGCTGGTTTCGACAAGACGCCGACAGAACAGGCGGAGAAGGTGCTGGTTCGCCACGCGCTCGAACTGGTGCCGGCATTGTCAGACTTTCCGCTCGAGGCACACTGGGCCGGGCTGCGCCCGGGGACAGACAACAACGGTATCCCGTATATCAGCGCCGTCGAGTCAGTTTCAGGGCTGTATGTCAACACCGGGCATTTTCGCAACGGCGTCGTGCTTGCACCGGCCTCGGCACGGCTGTTGGCAGACATCATGCTCGGGCGCCCGCCGATCGTGGAACCGGATTTGTACCGCATCCCGGAAAACCCTTGAAAACCGCCGGCCCGCATTGCCGGCCGTCGTTCGTCGCGAAAGCCAGCCAGGGCGTGCCAGGCGCACCAATAACACGACAAAGCGCAGGGTATTACGTAGCTATTCTTTTGAGCCTGGTACATCGGGCCCGGCGAAAGCCGGCTGGACCACGCCAGTGCGCTGCCGGTGTGAGCCCGGGTCCGGGAACATGATGTTAACCCATTGAATTTCATTGATAATGTCCACCAGGCTTAGGTGGACGACACGCACGCATGGCCGGCATGATGCCGGACATATCGACCGAGCGAAAGCCAGCCAAGGCGTGCCATCGCGCCGTCGCAGTAGAAGGGTGATGAGAATTGCAGGCTAGACTTTGTCCAGACTCTCGACATATACTGTCAAGTATATGAATAGTTTGCGCACTGAATACCCTTTGACCAAGGATAAAATCATCCAGATGCTGTTGGCACACAATATTCAGCCAACCCAGCAGCGGGTACTGGTGGCCGAGGTCCTGTTTTCCAAGCCGCAGCATCTTTCGGCTGATCAGATCAAGGCCAGGATCAATCACCCGGCCGGTGGCGGGCCGAATACAAAGGTATCGAAAGCAACGGTGTACAACACGCTTGGCCTGTTTGCACAGAAAGGCCTGGTCAACGAGGTAATCGTCGATCCGAGCCGCGTATTCTATGACTCCAACACGACCCCCCACTACCATCGCTACAATATCGATACTGGTGCGCTGGAAGACATTGAAAGCGACCAGCTGCAGATCAGCTGCCTGCCCGAGCTGCCGGACGATGTCGAAGTGGCCGGTGTCGATGTGATCGTGCGTGTCCGAGGCAGGCGGAACTGACCACTTTGTCCGCAGTTTCAATATTTCACTGATTCAATATATACTTTCGGCATGTTTTCGCCGTTTTTGGCGCACAGGTTTCACTGCGGCGTTGGCCGGGCAGTGAATAGTTCAACAAGGATAAACAAGGATAGAAGACCAAGATGTTACCTGAAGGTGTAGAAGTCCGGCAGATGCAGGAAACCGACCTGGAGGCGGTGCTGGCACTGATCGAGGAAATCGATGAAGACGATGCAGAGGAGGCGGAATACAGTTATCAGAGCTACGGCCTCGACAACCAGTTCGTGCTGACTGAGAATGAACAGGTAATCGGCGTGACCGGTTATCGTGAGGCCAGCGGGACCGACAACACCTGTTGGTTGTCCTGGACCTACCTGGCGACAGACAGGCAGGGCAAAGGCTATGGCACACAGATCCTGGATTCGCTGCTTGAACACCTGGCCTCGAACGGTGTACGCAAGGTGTTTGTATCGACCAGTGACTACCAGGACGAAGAAGACGGCGACGTGTATGCCGCAGCACGAAAAATGTACGAAGGCGTAGGGTTTCGCCAGGAAGTCCGCCATCCGAATTACTATGAGGAGGGCGAAACCCAGTTGATCTACGGCCTGCGTTTGATCGAGGAGCTCGACCAGAAGCCTGTGGAGGAAGATACGAGCATCGTCAGCCTCGAAGGAATCGACGAAATCGACGAGACTGAGGACGCTTATTTTATCGACTGGAAGCCCAAACGCATGGCCTTGTTCGGCAACAAGAAGCAGTTTGACCGCAGGGAAGTCGACGAAGTGATCGCCCATGCGCGCGATTGCGGGGCGCGGGTGCTGTTTGTTTCCTTTCCTTCCAACATGAAAACGGTCGTGCAGCCGTTGACGATGGCCGGGTTTTTCGAGGAAGGCCGTTTACGGGATTATTACAGGGATGGGGTTGACGAAGTGCATTACAGGATGAACTTCTGATACGCGTCCACAGATCAAGCGGATTTTACCGAGCAGCTCATAGTGGAGGTTACCATGCTCAGATTGAAGATATTGTTGGCAGCGCTGTCGTTGGTGGTCGTAGCCGGGTGCGGCGGCCCCCGTGTCGATGTGATCGACTTGAACAAGGTGCTCAGCGTGATGACGGCGACGCTGGACAAGATGAAGAAGGAACATGGCAACAAGACGATCGACCAGAACGACCCTATCGCCAAGCAGAAGTTCATGAAGGAATTCAATACCCGGTTCGCCAAGGACCTGAACGCGGCCAAGATGATCAGCAAGCCGATCGGTACGCGGATCGAGGCGGACGGCTCGGTACTGGGTTTTACCGATACCAACAAGAACATGGTCAGGGACTATGGTGACAGGCCGATCTTCAAGATCGAGATCGATATCGCACGTAACCGCCTGATCGCTACAGACCTGCAGTATGGTTACCGGCGCGATTCCCATTTCAGCGGCATGAGCGGCCTGGTGACCGGGATGATCATCGGCAGCCTGCTGAGCCGGCAGCGTTCGTTTGGGATCACCGGGTCGCGTTTTTCCAATATGCGGATGAGCCCGCGCAATTATCACTCCAGCGCGGTTTCCCGGGCCAAGTCGATTGCGCGTGCCAGGGCCAGGGCAAGATCGCGCAGCCGCTCAGGCAGTTTTTCGCGCGGTAAATAGGTGAAACGGTGCGTTCTGGTTTGCCGGCGCCCTGATGAGCGGTAGTGCCGATGAGCCTTTCTTGCACCGAGTCGCTGTGAGACGGTGCAAGCAGGTGGCATGGGTGGCTTCCGTTCGGCGGCGAAAAGCAGGCACACCAGGCTGTCGCATGCAGCCATTGTTTTACGCTCACACACGCGGGCCACGCCAAGGCCGACCAGCGCGTGCCATCGTGCCGTTGCAGTAAGAGGGGAGGAGCGATGCGGTCAGGCAGCCCCACCCAGTTGGTGCTTGGCGACAGGCAGGTCGTCGTATTACTGGTCTCGATCATCTTTGTCGCGCTCTGCGGCATTGCCTATGAACTGATTATCGCGGCGGCGTCGACCTACCTGCTCGGTAACAGTGTCTACCAGTTTTCCTTGACCATCGGTTTCTTTATGTTTGCGATGGGAATCGGTTCTTTTTTGTCGCGCCTGATCGTCGATGACCTGGTAAAAAGCTTTATCGTCATCGAAATCGTGATTTCCATCGCCGGGGGGGTGTGCAGCCTGACGCTGTTTATCGTCTACGCCTATGTCACGGTGCTGTATGTGCCGGTGATGTATTTTTTCATTATCCTGATCGGGATACTGGTCGGGCTCGAGGCGCCGTTGCTGACACGGATACTCAGTCACAAGGAGATATTACGTAAGAGCATCTCCGATGTGCTGTCGCTGGATTATATCGGTGCGCTGATTGGTTCAGTGGCGTTCCCGCTGCTGCTGTTACCCTCTGTCGGCCTGATTCGTTCATCGTTCGTGATCGGGTTGATCAATATATTGACCGCCGTCGTCAACCTCTATTATTTCAAGACGCAGGTGCGCAGCACACGCTTGCTGACATGGATATCGGTGTGCGTGCTCGCCGCCCTGTCGGTGTTGACCGCGGTGGGTTCCAGGCTGAGCAGTTTTGCCGAGCAGCATCTGTACCAGGACCAGGTGATTTTTCGCAAGCAGACGCCTTACCAGAAGATCGTGGTGACACAGAACAGTCTCGACAGCCGCTTCCGCATGTTTATCGACGGTCATATCCAGTTTTCCGAACGTGACGAGTACCGTTACCACGAAGCGCTGGTACATCCGGTGATGGCGCTTGCCGGCAGGCGTGAACAGGTCCTGATTCTTGGCGGTGGAGATGGTCTGGCGGCACGCGAGGTCTTGAAGTACGCGGACGTCAGAAGTGTTACGATCGTCGACATCGATCCGGAGGTGACCCGCTTTGCGGCAGGTTTCCCGGCCTTGCGCACACTGAACAAGGACGCCTTGCGCGACCCGCGGGTCAAGGTGGTCAACGCGGATGCGTTCAATTATCTGCAAAAAAGCAGGCAAAAGTACGATCGCGTGATCATCGATATGCCGGACCCGCACAACGAGGCGTTGAGCAAGCTCTATTCGCGTGAGTTCTACCGCCTGATCGCCAACCGCTTGAGTCCACAAGGGGCGTTGGTGACACAGAGTTCTTCACCGTTCTTTGCACGCAGAACCTATTGGAGTATTGCCAGTACGATCGGCGCGGCCGGCTATCATACGTTCAGCTACCAGGTAACCATTCCTGCATTCGGGATCTGGGGCTTTCACCTGGGGCGTAAGATACCCGTATCGTTGACCGACATCAGGCTGACGGTGCCAACGCGGTTTTTGACCGGCGAGGTACTGGCTTCCGCCACAGTGTTCGGCAAGGATGTCTCACGCATCGATTCGCCGGTCAATACCCTGCTCGAACCGGTGATTTACATGCTCTATGTAAACGATCTGCGAAACTGAGACTTGCCGTGCCTGCCGCCGGGGCTGCTGGTGGGCCCCGGCAGATTCACGCTTGCGTTCCAGGTTGTGATTCAATATATTTAGCTTTTCCGCTGACAACGACACTGATTCCAATGGGGATAAAGACTGTTACCGACGGTTACCTGCGGCACGTGACCTTTCTCGCGCTTTGGCTGGCAGCAGGGTTTTGTCAGGCCGATTTCGAGGCCGGCGAAAAAGCGTTTCGAGAGGGGCTTTATGAAGTTGCGCTGAACAGGTTTCAGGAATCAGCGGCCGAAGGTTATCCACCGGCACAATATCACCTTGGTTTTATGTATGACAAGGGCCTGGGTGTGAAAAAAGACCACGCCGTTGCGGCGATCTGGTATACCCGGGCCGCGCAACAGGGATATGCCTATGCGCAGAATAATCTTGCCGAACTGTACCGCCAGGGGCTGGGCGTCAAAAAGGATTTGCAGCAGGCGGCGAAATGGTACCGGGAGGCTGCGCGCCGAGGCATTCTGAACGCACAGTTTTCACTGGCGGAAATGTACCGCCGGGGCCAAGGGATAAAAAAGGATCTGCGCCTGGCGGAAAAGTGGCTGCTGAAGGCTGCCGAACGTGGTTACACCGATGCGCAGACAGAGCTCGGATTGATGTATTACCATGGAAAGGACGTCAAGCGGAACTATATCCAGGCCGCCAAGTGGTTCAAGCGTGCCGCCAACCAGGGACATGTCAAGGCTCAGCATATGCTGGGCCTGTTCTACATGCAGGGAATCGGCGGTCTCGGCAAGAACAGGATCCGCGCATTCGTCTGGTTGAGCCTTGCGGCCAGGCAGGACCAACAATCCGGCGAGTACCTGCGTAAGCTCAGGCGCAGCCTGTCGGACAAAGAATTGTCGAAGGCCAATTCCATTCTTGCGCGCTATACAAAGCGGTTTTGAGCACCGCCTGTGCATTGTGCCCACCAACACGGCTTCGACTAAACACATTTCTTCCTTTCCCATATGCCGGGAATTTACATAAAGATAAGCTTCCCACCGGCCGACACACTGGTGTTGGCCTATTTTCTCAACGTTAGCCCGCATTTCTCACCACCGTTCGTCGCGAGACGGAGCAAGGGTGCGGCCTGGGTGGCTTTCGCGACCGAGGAGCGCGCAGGCAAGGTAGGGTGCGTTGTACGCACCGTAGAAGGGTGGTGAGAAGTCCAGGCTGCGCAACAGGCATTGGGCGGGATGATTACCCTGCCGGTGCTGCGTGAATATAGGCACAGTAAAAATACTCATTACCATTCGTCGGCCACCTGCCACAGCTCGTTCCCCTGGTGCTGGAGCCTGGTAGTGATCGACACTATAACACTGGGTATGCAGATGAAAGTACAAACCGGATTTACATTGACTGAATTACTGGTCGCAGTCGCGGTCTTTGCGATTACCGTGAGTTTCGCCGTACCGAATTTCCGCGAGTTCATCGCCAACAACAGGCTGGTGTCGACGACCAACGATTTTGTCTCGTCACTGTTGGTCGGCCGCAGCGAGGCCGCCAAGCGCAAGGTCACGGTCACAGTCTGTGGCAGTTCAGACGGGGCGAGCTGTAACACTTCGTCCTGGGAGAACGGCTGGATCGTGTTCACCGACATCGACGGCGATGGCACGCTGGATTCGGGAACCGATGAAATGCTGCAGGTCAACAGTGCGGTCGGGAACAGTCTGACCATTCGCACTGTCGGATTCGCCCAGGCGGGACGCGTGCAGTACGGACCCAAGGGAACGATCGATTCGACAGGCAGCTTCAAACTCTGTGACTCGCGTGGAGCCAGCTATGCGCGCGCGATCAACATCAACATCACCGGCCGTACGCGCCTGGCCACAGACGATGACTCCGACGGTATAGTCAACGATTATTCTGGAGGTAACCTGACATGTCCATAAGCTTAGCCAGGTACCAGCACGGCACCAGCCTGTTCGAGGTGCTGATTGCAGTACTGGTGCTGTCGATCGGGCTGCTCGGTGTCGCAAGCCTGCAGTTGTACGGATTACGCTACAACCAGGGTGCCTACCTGCGTTCACAGGCGACGATGATCGCCTACGACATGGTGGACCGGATGCGCTCTAATCCGAACGGGGTCTCGGCAGGCTACTATGACAATGTCAATACCGCGTCGCTGCCGACTGCACCGAATTGTATCAGCACCGGCTGTACCCCACAACAGTTGGCCGACCATGACATCAATGAATGGGGCAGTTACTTCTCCGGTACAACACCGATGTTGCCCGGCGCGACCGGTACTGTCACCAAGTCGGGCAGTATCTATACGATCACTATTTCGTGGACCGAGTTGTCGAAGACGGGTACGGTCAATCAGAACGTAGTTTACAACTTCGAGATATAGCGATGGCTTATTTATCTAAACACAGTCTGCCGCGGGCAAACAGACAGTCCGGTGTGACGCTGGTCGAGATCATGGTCGGTATCGTGATCAGCCTGATTCTGTTGAACGGTGTCATACAGATTTTTATCAGCAGCAAACAGACCTACCGGTTTGGTGAGGCGGTCTCGAGATTGCAGGAGAGTGGCCGTTTCGCGATGGAGCTGCTGACAGGTGATCTGCGCATGGCGGGCTACCAAGGCTGTGCCGACCTGGGGAGTATCCCGGCCAACGTGATTGCGAACAATCCGCCCGTGGTGAGTTTTTCCTCTGAAGTAGTCAAAGGCTGGGAGATCGATGCAACGATGGCGGCAACGCCCAGTTCGCCTGCGCTGCCAACGGGCTTGACCAATATGATCTCCAACAGCGACGTGGTGTCGATACAGCATGCGTCCGATACGGGAGTCAAGCTGACCGGCAACATGCTGGTCGATAATGCCAACATTCAGTTGCAACCGACGTCGCTGTTCAAGGCGAACGACGTGTTGTTCATTTCCGATTGTGAAACCGTCGATGTGTTCCGTGCCAATAATGTGTCCAACAGCGGGACGATTACGACGATCGCTCATTCGAACTCGGTCAATACCACCAACAAGCTGAGCAAGCCGTACGGCACAGATGCCAGCGTGTATGCCTTCGAGTCCAACGTCTACTATGTCGGTAATACCGGCAGGACCAATGGCTATGGAAACCCGATCATGGCCTTGTACAAGCGGGACGTCAATGGCGTAGTGACCGAGCTGGTCGAAGGTGTCGAGAATATCCAGGTGCTTTACGGCGAGCGTGCAGACAATGGAAATATGCGCTATGTCAAGGCAAATGATGCGACGTTGGACATGAACAAGGTGATCAGTGTGCGTATCGGCCTGTTGATCTCTTCCATACAGGAAGTCAACCGCGACGTAGACAACAACACCTATAACGTTGCCGGGACCACGATCGGGACCTCGGGGACGGTGACCCATCCTGCGGACAAGCGTATACGGCGTGTGTTCATCGCGACTGTCAGATTGAGAAACCGGAGATAGCCTATGTGTCAGCCATTGAACAGACAAGTACCCAACAGGCAGGAAGGCACCGTGCTGGTCGTCGCGATGCTGATGCTGCTGGTGATGACACTGATCGGTGTGACCACGATGCGCACCGCGACACTGGAAGAAAAGATGTCGGCGAACTCGATGAATACCAGTATCAGTCTGCAGGCCTCGGAAAGCGCCGTCGATGCCGCGCTGAAAGATACCAACAACCTGGTCACGGCGCTCAACTCGGGTACTGCCGTGACCATCAATGTCAACCTGGGGACCAGTACGGTGACTGCCAAGGCGGACATTACCTATAAGGGAAACACGATCGCACCCGGATTTTCATTTGGTGCAAACCAGGGTACGTTTTCCACCTACCAGTTCGAGGCAATGGGTACGGGCGAGGTGCCGGCCGCGAACGCCAAGGTGGTGACCGGCCACGGTGTCTACCGCGTCGGGCCGGGTGGCTCGTGACGCCTGCCGCCGGCAGGCGGCAGTCCGACACGGTCAATTGATTCAAGCAAAACAGATCGAGGTGTGAGATGAGTAGAACGGCAATGAGAAAAACCAAGGGTTTTCTGCTAGGGATTGTCTGTTCATTGATGGCGGGTATGCCGGCGTATGCCGATGATACCGAGATTTTCTTTGGCGGCACTAATGCCAACAGCGGCGTCAAGCCGAACCTGTTATTTATTCTCGACACCTCGGGCTCGATGACCAGCAAGGACGGCGGCACCACGACCCGCCTCGACCGCATGAAAGACGCGCTCAAGAGTATTCTGACCAGCGTCAACAATGTCAATGTCGGCCTGATGCGTTTCAGTTCGCCGGGTGGTCCTGTGCTGTACCCGGTGTCGTTTATCGACGAGGATGCCTGCAAGATCGAGAACTGTGCGACACCGACGATCCAGGTCAGTATTGCCAGCAGTGCCGATGACGCCGAGGAGAACTCCACCGGCGTGGTCGATCTTACCAGTAAAGACTTGGAATTGATGGAAGACAAACAGTACGCTTATGCACCAGGCAGCGAGCAGACCATCGAAGTGTCGATCAACAAGTCGGAAAACGATGTCGAAGAGTATGCATCTGGTTCGATCGGAAAGTACAGCTCCGACCTCGAGGTGCTGTATGACTGGGTGGCGGACCAGACGGTCGGTTTGCGTTTCGAAAACCTGAACATTCCTGCCGGGGCGATCATCACCAATGCCGAATTGGAGATGCAGGTCGATGAGACAGGCTACGGCAAGGTGTCGGTGGAAATTTATGTCGAGGACAATGACAGTCCTGCCGCGTTTTCTTATTCGACCAACGATGTAAGCAATCGGCCGGTAGTGTCGGGGCTGAAAGTCAATTGGGATGAACTGCCGAACAAGGACGTCGGTTACAAGGTGCGCAGCCCAAACCTGAAGGACTTGATCCAGAACCTCGTCAACCGCGGGAGCTGGAGCGCGTCGTCGAAGACTGCGGTGCTGATCATCAAAAAGAAGGCCGGTACCGTGATCGATGTCAACAACCGCCGTGTCTTCGAGTCCTATGACGGTTCTTATGCGCCGAAGCTCAGGATTACCTATATCAGCGGAGCGACCAGCGGCAACTCCGCACAGCAGACAGTGGGGCTGCGGTTTCAGAACGTCAAGATCCCGCAGGGAGCAGTGATTACCGGCGCCTACCTGGAGTTTGAATCGGACCAGACCAACAGCGAGGCGACCAATGTGACCGTGGTCGCGCAGAAGGTCGTCGACGCACCGGCGTTTACCAGCACCAACAATGATATCACCAACCGCCTGACGACAGTGACGACTGCGGTGACCACGACGATGGCGCCATGGACCTTGCCGGACACCCGTTACCAGACCGCGGATATCAAGGCCGTGGTACAGGAGGTGGTCAACCAGTCCGGCTGGTGTGGCGGCAACTCGATCGTGTTTATCGCCACCGGGACCGGGATCCGCAATGCCAAGTCCTATGATGGCTCGAGCGCCGGCGCGCCGATTCTAAAAGTGACCTACGATACCAGCGGGCTGACGGCGGGACAGGGATGTATCGCCCAGACACTGACCACGCAGGTTTCGCAGGGCTCCGATGACGGTGAGGAACGTGCCACCAACGGCAGTATGAACCTGTCCAGCAGCGACCTGGAACTGGTCAAGGACGGCATCAACGACCAGATCATCGGGCTTCGTTTCCGTGGGCTGAAAATCCCGCAAGGGGCCACGGTACAGAGCGCGAGTTTGCAGTTCGAGATCGACGAGACGCCAAGCAGCCAAAATATCACGTTGAATATCTATGGCCAGGCGCATGATGATGCGCCGCCGTTTACCGTGTCGAGCGGGGACATCAGCGGCAGGACCAAGACCAGTGCGTCAGTGACCTGGGCCATTACCGTGACCCCGGGCGTCAACCAGAAACTGGATTCCCCGGACATTACGGCGATCATCCAGGAGATAGTCAACCGGCCTGGCTGGGCGTCGGGGAACGACCTGGTGATCATCATCGAACGCCAGTCGGGTGGTGGCAAACGCGTGGTCGAATCCTATGACGGCGAGCCGAGTGCCGCGGCGAAGCTGACGATCAACGCCAAGTGGAATGCCGGTGACACCACGCAGGGTCCGCTGGTGACCGTACGCAGCCGGTTGATCGAGACCGTTGATGCGATGCAGTACAAGGGCAGTACACCGATCGTCGGTGCATTGTACGAGGCAGCGTTGTATTTTCAAGGTCTTCCGGTAGATCACGGAACACACCGCGGTACCCCGGGCCACAGCCGGCGCGAATATACCCGGGTGTCGCATCCCGGTACCTATACCGGCGGTACGGTAGTACGTGATCCGGGTTGTACCGATGAAGACCTGAACAACGTGGCCTGCAGAACCGAGGTGATCAACGGCAACCCGGTGTATAAATCGCCGATCACTGCGTCGTGTCAGCAGAACTATATCATCCTGTTGTCGGACGGTTCCCCGACCTATAACCAGTCTGAGGCCAAAATCAAGGCAATGACGGGAATCACCAGTTGTGCCGACAGTTGGTCCGCCGCTTGTGGACCGGAATTCACCAAGTGGATGTTCGAAAATGACCTGAGCACTACCTTGCCGGACAAGCAGAATATCGTGACCTACACGATCGGGTTCAATTTTACCGGTTCGTGGCTGCAGAAGCTCGCTACCGATGGGGGCGGCCAGTATTATACGGCCAGCAGTGCAGCGGACCTGACCAATGTATTCAACAATATCATTGCCAGTATTCTGAAGGTGGATACGACCTTCGTCTCTCCGGGTGCCGCGGTCAACCAGTTTAACCGCCTGACGCATCGCGACGAGATCTACTTCTCGCTGTTCAAGCCGGACGATCAGCCTTACTGGGCAGGCAACCTGAAGCGCTACAAGGTCGACGGTTCACCGGCGATCGTACAGGATGCAAACAGCGTGGCGGCGGTCGACCCGGTCACCGGCTTTTTCAAGGACGCGGCCAAGAGCTTCTGGTCATCCATCGTCGATGGCAACGATGTCAAGCTCGGTGGGTTTGCCAGCATGCTGTCGCTGTCGAGCCGCAAGGTCTATACCTATACCGGCAGCAGCAACAACCTGACCGATGCCAGCAACAAGCTGGATGAGAACAATTCGGCGATTACCTTGGCGATGCTGGGGATTTCGTCACAGACCTCGGCATACCGAGACAGCCTGCTGAAATGGGCGCGGGGTGTCGATATCAAGGATTATGACAACGACGGTGACACCACCGAGATCCGCAAGCAGATCGGTGACCCGTTGCATTCGCGGCCTATCGTCGTGACTTATGGCGGTACCGATGCCAGCCCGGATACCACGATCTATGTGGCGACCAACGAAGGTTTTCTGTATGCCGTGGATGGGGAAACGGGACAGGAACAGTTTGCGTTTATCCCGCAGGAACTGTTGCCGAACCTGGATACCTTCTACCAGAATACCACGTCGGCAACACGTCCTTACGGCCTGGACGGTGCCATTACCACCTATGTCAAGGACGTCGACGGTGACAACCAGATCGAGCCGCTGGACGGTGACAAGGTCTATGTGTTCGTCGGCATGCGGCGCGGCGGACGTAACTATTACGCGCTGGATGTCACCGACCGTAACAATCCAAAACTGTTGTGGACCATCAAAGGCGGCGTGACCAGCGGTTTTGCCGAACTGGGCCAGACCTGGTCGGCGGCGACCGTCACCAAGGTCCAGATAGGCAACACCGCGGCCAAGGACGTGTTGATCTTTGCCGGGGGTTACGACCCGGACCAGGATGCCTATGTCACGCGCACCGCGGATACACAGGGCCGGGCGATCTACATGGTGGATCTGCAGACCGGGTCCCTGTTGTGGTCAGGCGGATTGAGTGGCGCCGGGCATGACGAGGTGTTTTCGTCGATGATCTACAGTATCCCGTCCGATATCCGTGTACTCGATGTAAATGGGGACGGACTGGCCGACCAGATGTGGGTTGGTGACATGGGCGGCCAGATCTGGCGCTTCGATATCGCCAACGGCCAGAACGCCAATTCGCTGGTGACCGGCGGGGTCGTAGCCGATTTTTCCGGTACCACGGCGGCCGACAACCGGCGTTTCTACTATTCGCCGGATGTGTCCTTGATCAAGAAAAACAATGCACTGGTGCTGAACATCGCGATCGGCTCGGGCTGGCGTGCGCACCCGCTCGATACCGTGGTGCAGGACCGGTTCTATTCGTTTACCAGCACCGATGTCTATTCGGCGCCGTCGAGCTATACGACGATCACCGAGTCGAATTTGCATGATGCGACAGCCAACCTGATCGGCCAGGGTACTTCGAGCGAGCAGAGCAGCGCGCAGGCCGACCTGGCTTCGAAGTCGGGATGGTTTATCAAGCTCGAGGGTACTGGCGAGAAAGCCCTGTCGCAGAGTGTGACGATCAACAACCAGATTCTTTTCACCACGTACCTGCCGACCGGGTCCGTGTCCGGCTGCCAGGCAGCGCAGGGTGCCGGGCGCAGTTACCTGGTGAACATCGCGGATGCGACACCGGTGCTCAACCTGGATACGCTTGGCAGCAATACCAGTCTGACCAAGACCGACCGCTATGTCAGCCTGTCACGTGGCGGTATTCCGCCGACACCCACACCGTTTTTTCCGGACAATGGTTCGAGCCCGATCGTGCTGATCGGTCCGGAAAAGGGTCCGCTGGTGAACTTCGGTGAGCTGACCGGGCGCACCTACTGGTATGAAAAGAGCTATTGATCACGGAACAACGAGGGAGGTAATCGTCGTGAAGACACAACAAGGTTTTACACTGATCGAGCTGATGATCGTGGTAGGCATCATCGCGCTGGTCTCGGTGATCGGCTATCCGGTCTACAAGGAGCAGACACAAAAAGCACGGCGGTCCGATGCCAAGGTAGCGCTGGTGGATGCGGCACAGACATTGGAACGCTGCCGTACCAACAGCAATACCTACGTCGGTTGTACCTTCAATGGGACTTCGCCCGAAGGCTATTACACGATCACCGCGCCGACGCTGACTGCCAGTACTTATACGCTGACGGCAACGGCGACCGGCAGCCAGGCCGGTGACACAAGCTGTGCAACCTTCTCGTTGACGCATACCGGATCGAAAACCGCCACCTCGAGCAACTGCTGGTAGGCTGGCAGCCATCCGGGGTATCGCCGGTCAAGACTCGGCTTGTTCTTCGCACGGGTGATAAACGCCGGACTGCAGCGGCAGTCCGGTCAGCATAGTAGGGCGGCACAGGTAATCACCCTGCGCGTTGTCGGTTCCCATCGTTTCGACCCGCTGCAATGTCTGTAGATCATCGATTCCGGCAGCGGTCACCTGGAGACCGATATTGTGTGCAAGGTCGATCATGGAATGCACGATAACGGCCTTTTCCTCGTCCGTATGGATACCGTCGGTAAGTTCACTGTCTAGCTTGAGACAGGAAAGCGGAGTGCGTTTCAGCAGCACGATCGATGACAGTCCGGTACCGAAGTGGTCGACCGAGAGTCTTACGCCAAGCGCGTGCAGTGCGTCAAGGTGTTCGGCTATACGCCGGTTGGCAGAAACCAAGGCTGATTCAGGTATCTCCAGCATCAGCCGAGCCGCGTCGATCCCGGCTTCCTGCAGGGCATTGCGCACCAGTGTGCTGAAGTCCGGCTGTTTCAGGTTGACGGTCGAAACATCGATGCTGAGATAGAAGTCGGCGCCCAGCGTCGAACGCTGCTTGGCGATCGATCGCAGCGCGTTGGTCAGCACCCACTGTATCAGTTCCTGGGCGCAGCCTTGGTGTTCGGCCATCGTGGTGATGTCTTCCGGCGCTATGTGTCCCTGCTGCTGAGGCTGCCAGCCTAATAGGACTTCGGCTCCTGCGATCGTGTTCGTGTGCAGGGCGATGATCGGCTGGTACAACAGCTGCAGACGGCCGGCTGCGATCGCCGTACGCAGGTCGGCCGCCATGCTGTTTTGTTCTGCACTGTGGCGGTTGGTTGAGTGACTGTGGTAGACATAGCAGGCCTGGTGTCTGCGCTTGGCGATATACATCGCTACGTCGGCCGCCTTGAGCAGGGACGAGGTGTCGTGCGCATGTTGTGGAAAGAGGGCGATCCCGATGCTGGCGCCGATATGCAGCGAATGATTGTCGACGATGTAAGCGTTGGCGATCGCGCGTGCGATTTTTTCTGCGGTCAGCACGGCTTCGTTGCGGTCGGCGTGCGGCAGCAGTACGGCGAATTCGTCACCGCCGAGACGGGCGACGATGTCGTCGGCCGATAACAGGTTCTTGATTCGCGCTGCGGCCTGTTCGAGCACCAGGTCTCCGGTATGGTGTCCCAACGAATCATTGACCTCTTTGAATTCATTCAGGTCGAGTACCAGGACAGCGAGCCTGGTCGAGGTGTCGGCCTGCCTGATCAGCCGTTCGATACTGTTTTCCAACAGCGCACGGTTGGGCAGCTGGGTCAGCGTATCGTGCAGGGCTTGGTGTTCCAGCATCGATTCGCGGACGCGTATCTGGTTGCGCATAAAGGAGAAGGCGTTGACCAGGCTTTGTGTTTCCGAAAAACTGGCCACAGGCAGCCGGTCGGTGTGTTTGCCGACGGCCTCGGCATTCAGGGCCTGGGTGATCTGGGCGACCGGCTGCAGAACCCTGGAGTCGAAATAGCGGTAGGCAATGATAATCACGACCAGCCCCAGCGCGGTCAGCACCCAGAGTGTGACGATAATCTCATTCGCGGTCTGACTGACACTGGCGAGACTTGTTTTCGACAGCTTGTCGATGACAGTGACCAGGTGCTGCAGACGCCTGTCGATCCGCATTTTCAGCGGTTGCAGTTTGTTCGCACGGATGATCTGGTCACGACGCCAGTACCTGTCCGAATTGAGCTTTTTGACCTGCTGGTAGTAGCGGCTCCACCTGGCGGCGGCAGCAGCCATCTGCCGCAGCGAACTCCTGAGGTCGAGTCCGAGGTAGCGGGCGTTTTTCTCCAGTCCGCTTTCAAGCAGCATTTTTTTAATCAAGCCGTCTACCGCTTCCTGGTAGGCTTCGCTGTTGGCCAGTTGTGTTCTGGAGGACAGACTGGGAGCCATCGAGCTCAGGCGGATCACGAGGTACATGCGAAAATGTCCGACCGCCTGCAGCCAGTAGCTGCGTGCCAGGCTGAGGTTCCTGTGAAACAGGTCGTTGGCAGTGTGATGGGACTCGGATTCCAGCTCGGCCAATGCCTTGTTGACAGCACTGAGAAATTGTTGATGTGCGGGCAGCATTCTGGTGTGTGCATGAAAAATGCCCGGATACTGGCGGCTGATGCTCAGCGGTAGTGCAATGAGCCGCAAGGTATGGCGGTTGAGTGCCAGCAGGTCCTGTTCCAGCAGTTGTATCTGGCGCGCTGTGTCGCTGTTCCAGTGGGCGTTCTTCAGGGCTGCCAGCGAAGCGCTGATGAGTGCAAATTGCCTGTTCCATTTACCGATGGACTTTGCCGAGGGCTTGAGCAGGTGACTGTCGATGAGCGTGTCACCGTTCGCCAGCGCCAATTGCAGCACGGTGATCTGGTGCAGCCGGTTACTTTGTTTTTCCAGTGCCCGTGCGCTTTGCTGCGATTTGAATGAGACATACAGCTGTAACGAGAGCGCACAACTCAACAGGACAAAGGTGATCAGAAACGCAATGTGAAGATAACGACTACGTAGCGTCTTTTTCCCTGTTACTGTGTCCAGTCTGCTGGAACTAAGAAACAACATATTGATTCTCAATAAAAAACATACAAACAGGCAGTACCCGGTCGATTACTTGTCTGTTTTAGATGAGACGCTTGGTCAAAATTCAGCGACCTGGTACAGTGACTGTGCCGGTTGCTTGAAGAGTCCCTGGTTTAGCGTTTTTTCAGTGTTTTTGTCAAAACCTTTTGATGCAGGCCCGATTCAAGGCTTCTTTATGCAGTATAGATCAGTTCTGCCAGTATTAAAGGGGAAATAGGCGTATGGCGCAGTCCGGGCTGCAGCCGGAAAGTAAACGGAAAACAGTCGTTTAGCTTGATCGTCTACACGGAATTTGTGGTCAGTGATCGAAAACACTGACTGGTTCACATTTCAGAAGTACTTGATGAATTCGATCTGCAGCATATCGTCGTTGCGGAGCGAGTAGAGCGGACTTGCCGGGCCGGCATTGGAACTGATCCGGGCTTCCACCGCGAGCTTGTAGGACTGGCCTATGCGCCGGCTGAATTCGACGAAATAGGCACGTTCGCTGGTGCCGGTATCGAGCACGATACCGCCAAGCAGCTGGGTCGACGCGACATCGTTGAACGTCAGCCGTGCACCGAACATCACGTCACTGTCGAACGGGGTCTTGGTCGGGTCATCACGGTCGTCGTAGAGGTATTCGACGAGTAAGCCAAGGTCCGCACGGGTCTTGAAAACGCCGGTCCTGGTATATTCAAAACCGCCGGTCAACGCAGTATAGGGAGTCACCGCGTAGGTCGATCCTTTGTCACGCCGGTGAATGACTTCGAGTTTCCACAGCCAGCTTCCCTTGGTCAGCTGCAGATCGAGCCCGGTCTGGTTCATCTGTTTATAGAACGGGATCAGCACCGCTTCACCGCTGGCGTTGGTTCCCGCGACGAAATCGGGAATGCGGCTGGTGCCGTTGAAATGTGACAGGCCGATGTCCCAGGGGCCGATGGTTTTAAACCAGCGTACCGCGTAGTCGATATTGTTTTGCCCGTCTTTCGATTCGTACAAGGGCCGTGTCGTATCCACCAGTGGAATGGTGCGCAGCCTGCCGCGGTAGCCTGGAAAGGTACGTTCACGGAAATAAGGCAGTACGAACAGGCTCGTGGTTCCCCATTTGCGTTTCAGGATCAGGTTCAACATCGGCTGACCGAGTTTTTCCTCGCCGTCCGGTGCCTCGACCGCATCGGTCTGGTTGATGATGTCCACCAGGTGCTGGGTCTCGGTCACCCCCCAGAACACCTTGCTGATCCCGAGTTTGAGCTCCCAGGTCTTGGCAACCTTGTGAAACATCAGTTCGCGGATGTCCCGGTGACTGCGTTGCTTGTCATGCTGATCGAGGCGAATAAACGGCCGGAAGGTCACTGACCAGCTCTTGGAGAATTTCCGGTAGAACTCGGGCTTCAGATAAAGTGACAGGTTATCGCCTTTCTGGCGTGAATCTGCCGGGCTGTCCCGAAACAGCCTGGCTTCGAGTCCCATTTCGCCGGCGATCTGTGTCTTGCCGGCCCGGGCAGCGGAAAAACTCCATGCCAGCAGCAACAGGAGGCAAAGCAGCGCAGCGTGCCTGTACATCGGGGATGATTCCTAACGCGCCCGCCGCAGCGCATTGAGATCGAAGTCACTGTCATCGAAGCCGTTGCCGAACTTGTAATTTTTGTACAGCAACACGGTCGATTTCCCGGTCTGGTGATTGACCATCTCCATTTTGTCGGCACGGTAATATTTGCCCAGGTATTTCCGGTAACCGCTGAATGTCAGCGTCTTCAGCAGCGCGTCCTTGCGGTCGTAGTAATCGATCTTGACGACCCGGTAGGTTTTCTTGTTGTACCAGGCAATCATTTTATTGTACCCCGAATATTTGTAGGTCGGGGTCAGTTCCAGTTTATAGCAGTCGATGCCGTTGACCTTTTCGTCGCCGAGGTACTTGTACTCGTATTTGTCCAATTCCTGAGAGGCCACGTCCTCGTAGGCGAATTCGCTGCCCATAAAAGGGCCGGACTTGTTGTTCGACGAGATCCGTTTGACCCGTTTCAGTGAGTTCAGATACAGCCACTGGTCGTCCGGCCGGTTGACATGCGTGTAACTGAGAAACTTGGTGCCCTTGAGATCACGCGGTGCATCGAACACGATCAGGGTTTTGTCGCCGTCACCCGGTACTTCCATGGTCTTGTTGCGGATCTTGCGGGTGACTTCGCGCTTCTGCCTGTCTCTGAGGATCATGACCAGCGTTGAGGTGGAGTCCTTCCAGCCGTTGTCGAGTGTATCGGACTTTTTGGCGATTTCGTATCCTTTCTTGTCCGCCAGGACCGGGTTGACCAGGGCTGTGGTCAACAAGACGAACAGGAGCAGTTCAGCTTGGATTTTCATTTTTGTTTCCCTCAAACAGCATGAGTAGAGTGGGTAAGAACAAAAAGTCTGCCAGCAGTGCAAGGCCGATGACAATGGCGGTCAACAGGCCCATGTCAGCGTTCAGCTTGAAGGCCGACAAGGCTAGTATAAGGAAACCAGCCGTCAATACAATAGAAGTCGTGATCAGCGCATAGCCTACACTGTGAAACGCGTAACGGATCGAGTCGGCCGCACTCGCCCCCTGTTCACGGCGTGCACGCAGGTACTTGCTTAGAAAATGGACCGTATCATCGACCACGATGCCAAGGGTCATGCCGGAGACCACCGACAGTGCCAGGCCGACCTGGCCGCTGAAGATTCCCCAGATGCCAAAGCCCATGGCGGCCGGGATCAGGTTCGGTACCATGCTGAGCAGCCCTATCTTCAGCGAACGGAACGCGAAGACGAGGATCATCGAGATCAGGATCAGTGCGATCGTCGTGCCTTCCAGCATGCTGACGATGTTGCGCCGGCTGGTATGTGAGAACATCATCGTCGGCCCGGTGCCTTCGGCCTTGACGATCAGCTTGGCGTTTTGCTTCAGCCAGTTCTGGACCCGTTGTTCGAAGCGGATCATCTGCTTGGTCGACATGGTGACCGTGTTCAATGTCACCCGCGTGGTCTGGTAGCCTATGTCCACTTGGTTTTTCGGGTCGAACCCGGCCGGTACCGAATTTTCATACATAAACATGTATTCGGCCGCCATGCCTTCGGTATCCGGTAGTTTGTACCACTTCGGATCGTCGTTGTGCATACTCTTGTTGATCCGTTTCAGCGTGTCGAGAAAGGTAAAGACATGCAGTACTTCTTTCTGTTTCCGCAGCCAGTCGACGAAGCGCTCCACCTCGCGCAGGTATGCCGGGTTTTTCAGGCCGCCGGGTTTTCCGGAGTCGACGGAGTATTCGATCTGGTACAGGCCGGTCAGGTTTTTCGTGGTGTAGTCCATGTCGTTGCGGATCTGGATCCGCTTGTCGAAGTACTCCAGGAAGATGTCATTGAGCTCGTTTTTGGGCACGAAGGAGACCAGGGTAGTGACGAACAGCAGCATCGACCACATGATCGGTTTGCGCCGGCGCACGACAAAGGAGGCAAAGCGGTCGATCGGGCC
>Ga0256830_1000281_pt1 | contig 44813 bp, 41 predicted proteins | sample 128326metaG_FD_190537 | JGI IMG/M metagenome (GOLD analysis project Ga0256830, IMG submission 190537) | Hydrothermal vent microbial communities from Lau Basin, Pacific Ocean - 128-326 | ecosystem: Environmental > Aquatic > Marine > Hydrothermal vents | place: Pacific Ocean: Lau Basin | collected...
TCAAACTCTCCGTTATTTTCTATGACATGCCATAAAGACATGCCAACTATTCCTTACCTAGCCTCTTAAATCCCTTCCCTTATCCCCCTTCCCTTTCCTGTCAAAGACCTTCTTATCTCCACCCGGCCCTCCGCCAGGCGAACTATAATCTATACTCTTTGTCTTCAATTAGTCAAGATGAAATTATTATTTTTGAAGCTTTGACAATGATAGAATATAGTCAATCAAAGACCATATCGCTATTAAACCTGCCAAGATAAAAACAATTTCTATATACAAGCCTATTGTAATAATCTTATCGCTCAAAATCAAGAGTTTCTTTAAAGAAATGAAAATTAAACCGAGAAAACCTGAAAACCAATATACCCATGCCTTTATCTTTCCGCTTACCCTTGCTCCCATAGTGAAATTCTTATGAAGCGCAAGTTGTCTGATAAAACCTACACCAAGGTCTCTGTACAGCAGAACCAGAAATATCCAGGGTTGCATTATCCCCGCAATGGTAAATGAAAAGAAATAGGTCAACCTGCTGAAGGAATCAGCAAAGGGATCAAGAAGTTTACCCCTTTCACTCACAAGGTCGTATTTTCTCGCCACCATACCATCTAGGAGGTCTGAAAGCTCCATTACAAGAAAAATTATCCATACACCAACTAACGATACAAATTTGAGTTCTGGGAAAACGGAGTCCATAAAGAAAAAGACAAAGAAAAGGGGAGCAAGAAAAATTCTCAAGTATGTAAGCATATCAGGTGCCTTCAATATTCATCCTTCCTTTTTCATCCTTGCTTTCGACTCACTATTATACATTCTAGATAAAGGGTAGTTTTAGTCAATCCCACCTCCGTGGCAAACGGCAAGGAAACAACCATTATAATTCGAATATTCCCGATTCGGCTATGCTTGACATACCGGATACTCTGACTTATGTTCAGTAGAATGGAAAAACACGATTCACTCACAGCTGGTATCATAAGAACGATAGTTGTCCTATTCTCTGCAAATGCCGTGATCTTCGGTACACTATCCTTTTTATTTGACATAACCTATGAACTTATTCTTTGGTTCTACTCCGTGCTTATCCTATACCATTTCATCCTCTTCATATTCCTCCTATCCATGAAAGAGAGCTTCTACATGGAATCGACCGGCAAACCGCTTGAACGTATCAATATATCTAATATACTCACAATTTCCAGGCTGAGCTCCATCCCAACGATAATATTCATCTATCTTGCCGACGGAAACGAGACGATGGGAATAATTCTTATAGTGCTCCTTTCAATTATCTTTTTCACAGACCTCCTGGATGGCTTCCTGGCAAGAAAGCTCAACCAGGTAACGAGGATAGGGAGATACATGGATTCTATTAGCGATTACCTGATTATTTTCTCGATAGCAATAATCTTTCTCCACTCTGAACTTATCCCCCTGTGGTTTTTCACCCTTCTCATTCTAAGGCTCTTCATTCAAGCCGGGGGAATGGGCATAATCCTCTTAAGAAGGGGCTCTGTGGAACCGGAAACGTCCTTCCTCGGAAAGACATCGATCTTTGCTACAATGAGTCTCTTTATACTTGAAATTTTCAAGTACCTGAAGGTACCGTACATCAGCAGCAATTCGGTAATGACACCTCTCGAATACATCGTAGGAATAGTTCTCGTAGTTTCGATATTCGACAAATTTGTCTTCTTGAGTAAAAGAATCATTTGACATGAGAACTTATAAGGAGAGTCCTTCTATCTAAGCCGTTTCGTCTTTCCATGAAGCATTTTTCAGTGTACCGCTGCGGTAAGTTCGCTTTACATCGTTATGCTTCTCCACTCTCATATCGAGAAGGGATTCCAGATTGGGGTAAGTGTAAAAGACCGAGTAACCCGATTTGATCTTTTTTTCGATGAGAAGTCGGATCTTGCGTTGATATTCAGCATGGTTTGAAAATGTATAGGTTTTTTGTCTTCCTGCTCTCTGGTTCTTTCCCCAGATCACGGTAATACAGAAATCTCCGAAGAGGTTACCCTGATAATCATGTATGTAGTAGTAGAGAAAATCTCCTCTTTCATTCAATTTCCCCAGTGCACAGATCATTATATGAAGATTATCGGTAAAAAATCACTTTTCCGTTAAAAGCGGTATCAAGTTACCCGCTCATAAGCCCAATAAGCACCAACCATCGTGGGGCAGACTCTCGAAAGGTTAACGCTCCACAATCTGGATTCCCCCGTCATTCTGCAAAAGGAGACTGTAGGTGGCCATCTTTCTAGCCCGTTTTGCAGAAATATCTATCTGTACTGTCTTTACCCCGGGAATGTAGCTTTCATACTTCTCGTAATAACCGTAGAGCCTCTCTGATATTCCCGTGGGAAAGGGGAAATAATAGCCTGTATCGGTCTGCTTAAGGACTCTCTTACTCCCCTCCTTTACGAAACTGAAAGCTGTAACACCCTCAAACCGGTACCACGTCTTGGCCCCGAGAAATACGTACCAGTCGTCAAATATCACTTCCTTTACAATCGGAGCGAAGTACTCACCCTTCAGACTTACAATCACTGTCTCCCTTTCATTCCTTGTAACCTCAAGTTTCATAGTGTCGTTAGCCGCCTCCAGAACCCTAACCGATGCAATCTCCCTCTCACCTGTAAAGGAGCTGAAAGCCTGAAGAAACAGCATTAGTGAAAGTACGGCAATGAATGATAGAATGAGGAGCGGAGCACCGATCGCTTTTCTGAATCTCAATACGAGAAAGAAAACCACCGATACCACGGAAAAGAGATAGACAATCCTTATATCAAGTATTTTTTCGGGCCCCGGGATAAATACCGCGCAGAGGCTGAAAACAATGGCTATGGAAAGATAAACCGTAACCAGGGTCCACTTGATGCTCCTGGCCCTCTCCCTTACAAGAGATTTCGGCACCCTCCGAGTAGCCCTTGCTAAGGATGCACCGAAAAAGATTGCTGACAATGTCACCCAGAAGAATGGGTCTGAAAAAACCCTGCTCATAGGACCCTACTAGAAAAGTTCAAAAAATCTGCCTGCCAACGGACATTCAATAAATATCCTGATACTTACCCTCCAGGTACTTCATGAAATAATCCGGATCGAGAGTTTCCCCCGTCACTTCCATGCATAATTTTGTGGCGGGATACACACGGCCATGCCTGTGTATCTTTTCCCTCAGCCACGAAAGCACCACTTGAAGGTTGCCCTTACCGATTTCATCTTCCAATCCTGGTATCTCGCTCTTCATCTTTGCAAAGAACTGGGCACTGTAGAGATTACCCAGCGAGTATGTTGGGAAATATCCGAAGTAGCCATGTGACCAGTGGATATCCTGAAGCACACCATCTGCATCATTGGGAGGTTTTATCCCGAGAAGCCCTGAGTATTCACTGTTCCAGGCCTCGGGAAGGTCCTGTACCTTCAATTTACCATTCAAGAGTTCACGCTCCAGCTTGAAACGTATGATGATATGAAGATTGTAGGTAACTTCGTCCGCTTCCACCCTTATCAGCGAGGGTGTTATTTCATTGATACCTCTGTAGAAATCTTCCAGGCTCACATCGGAAAGTTCTCCGGGAAAGGTTTCTTTCAGTTTCGGGAAATATGCCTTCCAGAAGGGCAGGCTTCTCCCCACGAGGTTTTCCCACATTCTCGACTGCGATTCATGGATCCCCATGGAGGTGCCGTCTGCAAGGATGCCAATAAGCTTTTCCGAAAAACCCTGTTCATATAGGCCGTGGCCACCCTCGTGTATTATTCCGAAGAGCCCACTCTTGAAATCTTTCTCGTTGTACCGTGTAGTAAGCCTCACATCGGCAAAACCAAGTGAGGTGGTAAAGGGATGGGCCGATACATCGAGCCTTCCCCTCTCGAAATCAAAGCCCATTTCCCCAAGGATAAAACGCCCGAATTCCTCCTGTTTCTTCCTGTCGAAACTTCGGTAGAGAAAATCGTTATTCACCTTCTTTCCCGAAGCAACTATGCGTTTTACGAATTCTTTTATTCTACCCTCGAACCTTTCAAATACTGATAGAAGTTCTTCCGTCTTCATCCATGGCTCATAGGAATCGAGTAATGCATCGTACCTCTCCTTTTCGTAACCTATGAGGTCTGCAATCTCACATTTAAGGCTCAGCACCTTTTCCAGATGCGGCTTGAAGATGGAAAAATCGGATGCCTTCCTTGCCTCCACCCATCTGGACTGCGAAATGCTTGCCTCCCGTGCATACTCCTCTACCAGCTTTTTCGGAAGTTTTGTTTCCCTCTTGTAGAATCTGGCGATCTCACGTACAAATGCATTATCAATCTCTTCAAGACCGTCAATCACCAGGTCGGCGGATAGATTTTCCAAATCGACACCGAGCTTCTCCAGAATGTTTCCCACTTCGGCAGATGTAATCCTTTCGTGGATCATTCCTTCCACAATGGACTGCTGTTCTGCCCTGTCGTTAAGAGCCCCGGGGGGCATGTAAGTCTCCTGATCCCAGCCAAGGGCAGCCGATATTTCGCTAAGCCTGTAAATTTCCCTGTCTATCTCTCTTAATCTCTCTATTGCCTCTTTCACCTTTACCTCCGACTCATTTTGTTATCATTTTGAATCAGTATTCATAAGAACTTCCGCCAATGAACTCTCTAAGAAGCGAGTTCTCCGGGATGATCGATTCATCCTCCCAGGCAGGAATTTCATCAAAAATCTTCTTTACACGAAGAGCCCTCTCGTAGGCATCCTCTCTCTCCGTATCACCTTCAAACTTCTCTATGAACCCGGGAAAGAGGCTTCCGAGTCTCGCCTTCATAACCGGAAGCTCGTATGCGAGATAGCTGTTCACAATGACATGGGCGTCTCGCAGTTTCGATATTATGTAACGGAGTTCGGAACGCCTTACGAGGTGCCAGTGTGCAATAGTCTTCTCGGGGCTGTAATTCCTGAACTGCATATCCCGCACCATTCTCCTGAGCATCCTGATATCGGCCCACCTTACGAAGCGATGCTCCCTGTCCTTGACCTGGGAAAGGGTCTCGATATACAGTTTGAACTTCTTTTCCTCCGGTATTTCACCGGTCATCTCGGGGAACATGCCGTGTAAAGAATCAATAAGGATTATATCCTTTTCCTCGAGTTTGAGCCTTTTAAGCACACCCTCACGCTTTCCCGTCTTGAAATTGTAGTAGGGAATCTCCACCTCTTTCCCCTCGATGAGCATGGAGAGGTGCTTCCTTATCAGGGGAAGATCAAGCGCCTGAGGCGTCTCGTAGTCGTAGTCACCTGTTATATCCTTCGGTTGATAGTCGAGGTCGAGAAAGTAGTTGTCCACATTCAGGGGGACGAATCGAACCCTGTCATCCTTCAACCTCTCGGTTATCTTGATAGTTGTCGTCGTTTTGCCCGACGACGAGGGTCCTGCAATAATGGCCACCTTTATCTCACCGAGCCTTGCCCGTATCCGCCTTGCTGCCTCGTCAACCTCCGACTCGTAGAATGCCTCGGACTCCTCGATGAGTTCCGGGTAACGTCCCTTCTCTATTGCATCCTTAACCTGGGAAAGCATTACACAGTCGTGATCCACAGACCAGGAAAGGGCCTCCCAGAGCTTCCTGTAGGGAATATTCTCCGATGAGTAGGTGAGCGACTTTTTCCCTTCCCGTTTAAGGGCATGCTCGTACCTGTAAAGGATATACGCCTTTGCCGTTTTGGCGTGTCCCCGTTCGATGAGCGCCTTCTCCACCAGGTCCTGAACCTCTTCCACCGTCGGGTAGGTTCCGTCCTTCTTTCTCGCCTCAAGCATCTCGATTACGTCGTCTGTAACCCGTTCTGCCTCGTTTCTGTCTCTTCCGCCAACCGCAACTGCTGCCTGCAGTACGGCAAAGGTTATCTTTTCCCTGTTAAAGGGTACGACACGGCCATCCCGTTTTACGATTTTTTCGATCATTTTTTCCCGCTCTAACCTTTCCCGCTCTAAGTTATAACCTTATTATCAACCTTTTCATGCAGTTCTTCAATAAGACTTTCTATAGCAACAAGATTTTTCTTTTCACCGCTCCTCAAGCGGAGAGAGACCAGCTTGTCCCTTTCCTCCTTCTCCCCCAGTATTATCATGTATGGAATCTTTTCATTCTGGGCGTTTCTTATCTTTGCATTCAGCCTGTTATCCGAGAGATCAGCCTCTGTCCGGAACCCCTCGCCACGGAGCTTCTCTTCGACAGATTTTGCATAATCATAGAAGTTCTCTGCAATTGGAATGACCTTTACCTGTACCGGTGCAAGCCATAGGGGGAAGGCTCCGCCAAAATGTTCTATCAACACGCCAAAGAACCTCTCCAGTGAACCAAGAAGGGCACGATGCACCATGTAGGGTCGCTTTTCCTTTCCATCGTGATCCACGAATTTCATATCAAAACGTTCGGGTAGGTTGAAATCGAACTGTATCGTAGTCATCTGCCATTCCCGTCCAAGGGCATCCCTTATCTTTAGGTCTATCTTTGGCCCGTAGAAAGCTCCGCCACCTTCGTCTGTCACATAGGATATTCCCTCTCTCTCAATAGCCTTTTTAAGAGAACCTATTGCCCTTTCCCAATCCTCATCCTTGCCCACACTCTTCTCCGGTTTGGTTGCAAGGTATGCCTTTATTTCCTTGAAACCAAAGGCATCCCATATGTTGAGTGAAAACCTTAAGACCTCGAGTATCTCCTCCTCTATCTGGTCGGGAGTGCAGATGATATGAGCATCGTCCTGAGTAAAACCACGAACACGCAAAAGGCCATGAAGCACCCCGGAGCGTTCATACCTGTAAACTGTCCCCAGTTCCGCCCACCGGAGGGGAAGTTCCCTGTAGGACCTCATCCGCGATTTATAGATGAGTATGTGGAACGGACAGTTCATGGGTTTAATGTAATAATCGACCTTGTCTATCTCCATCGGTGAATACATGTTTTCCGAGTAGAAGTCGAGGTGCCCGGATGTCTTCCAGAGCCAGGATTTTCCTATATGAGGGGTGTAGAGCAGGTCATAGCCGTTCCTGAAATGTTCCTGCCTCCAGAAGTCTTCGATAATGGAGCGTATCCTTCCTCCCCTGGGATGCCAGTATATGAGGCCTGCCCCCGCCTCCTCATGAATGGAAAAGAGGTCGAGCTCTTTTCCAAGCCTTCTATGGTCCCTCTTTTCCACCTCCTTCAGGTGATTCAAGTAGGTTCGAAGCTCCTTGGGACTCTCCCAGGCAGTTCCGTATATCCTTTGAAGCATCTGCCTCTTTTCGTCTCCCTTCCAGTATGCTCCTGCAACGGAGAGCAACTTGAAGGCATCGGGGTTCAATTCCTCGGTGCTTTCCACGTGCGGCCCCCTGCAGAGATCTGTAAAAGTATCCTGGGTATACGTTGAAATTTCCTCATCCTCCGGCAACTCCTCTATGAGTTCAAGCTTGTAGGGCTGATCCTTAAAGAGTTCTCTGGCTTCCTCTCTCGATATGACCTTTTTCACGAATCTATGATTTCCTTTGATGATTTCTTTCATATGTTTCTCTATCTTCTCCAGATCTTCGCTGGTAAGAGACCTCGGTAGCTCGAAGTCATAGTAGAAGCCATTCTCTATTGCGGGACCTATGGCTATCTTTGCATCCTGGAACATCTCCATAACAGCCTGGGCCATAACATGAGACGTGGAATGCCTGATCCTTAATAGTTTTTCCTCTCTCTTCTCTTTCTTATCCATTATAAAATCCTCCTCATAACGATCATCAATAAAAATAATCAATAAAAAAAGCCTCTATGACTTCCATCCTCACTTTACCGTAAGGACGAAAGGCATAAAGGCCTTCCGCGGTTCCACCTTACTTCACGCCCCCCTGCACCTCTTCAAATGCACCGCTTCATGCAAGGGGGTGCGTGCTCTCCTCTTGAACCCGATTTACGGCGGGCTGCCGGCGACTCCTTACTCTGCAGGATTGTCACAGGCTCCATTGAAGCCTGACTTAAAAGTCCAATTCAGCCAGGTTAATTCAAGCAAGTAATCCTGGCCTGTCAAACCTGCATTTCCGGATGCAGCTCAGGAGTGGTTTTCGGCGATCCTCTGCCAGGTTCCTTCCAGCCGTGAGAACCCTCTCTCTCGACACGGTGCTTCGCCTACTCGTCTCCGTCACAGCTTTGATAGTAATAGATAATAAAATTGATGAACTCTGTCAAGAAGAGTGTCCCCCAGACAATGAAAAAGCCGGATTTACCGGCTTTTTCAACTATCCAACGGGGTTGATGGTGGTTCAGCAGAGTACATTCCAGGAGGTGCTTACATTTAGAATTATATTACTAGTTCTTTAATTTTTCCATTCAATTTTAATTTTTTTTTTCAGTTGACATCTTACTCTTCATCGGGTTAACCTTCATTTCAAATTCATGGGGGTAGATACTATGTACAAGATAGCTGTGATACCGGGAGATGGCACCGGCCCTGAAGTAATAAGGGAGGGGATAAAGGTCCTAAAGGCCGCCTCTTCGAAATACAGATTCGGAATCGAGTTCACTGAATTCGATTTTGGTGGCAAGAGGTACCTTGAGACAGGAGAAACACTCCCTGACAGCGCACTGGAAGAACTGAAGAACTTCAATGCCATATACCTGGGGGCAATAGGTCACCCGGATGTCAAACCGGGTATACTTGAAACCGGTATACTTCTGAAATTGAGATTCGGGCTGGACCAGTATATAAACCTTCGGCCGATAAAGCTCTATCCCAATGTAGAGACTCCACTTGCCAACAAGAAACCGGAAGATATAGACTTCGTTGTCGTAAGGGAGAACACGGAGGGCCTCTACATAGGTTCAGGTGGCTTCCTTAAGAAGGGAACCCCGGACGAGGTTGCAATACAGGAAATGGTTAATACCCGTAAGGGTGTCGAGAGATGCATAAGGTACGCTTTTGAATTTGCAAGAAAACGTAACAAGGCCAAAAAACTGACACTTTCTGCAAAGACAAATGTTCTCATTCACGCCCATGACCTGTGGATGAGAACCTTCAAAGAAGTCTCAAAGGAATATCCGGATATAACCGCAGACTATGCACATGTCGATGCCACAACCATGTGGATGGTGAAAAACCCCGAATGGTTCGATGTAATAGTCACCACCAATATGTTCGGTGATATCATTACCGACCTCGGAGCAATGATACAGGGTGGAATGGGAATTGCCGCGGGGGGAAACATCAATCCGGAGGGGGTCTCTATGTTCGAGCCTATCGGTGGTTCTGCACCGAAGTACACGGGAAAGGGAGTAATCAATCCCATTGCAGCTATTCTTGCAGCACAGATGATGCTCGATTTCCTCGGCGAAGGAGAAGCTGCAAAGGCCGTGGAAGATTCTGTTATCGATACGATATCGAAGATGAAGAGCATGAGTGCGGGGAAGATGGGTTATTCAACATCGGAAGTGGGAGACATGGTCTCTGCCGGTATCTGATCGGGAAGGGCAATCTGCTCCTTCTGTTCGAGCTTTTTCGGAGAACCAAAGGCCTGTTGGACTATCCTGATAAGGTCGATGGCGGCACGTATCACGTTTTTCAACGATTCATTTATCTTCTTTTCTTCCTTTGCATCGATATAATCATCCGCCATGAGTGAATCGGTAATGGTAAGGTTGAGCTTTGCAACCTCATCTATTAGAATTGACATATGCCTGGACAGATTCTTATATGAATACTGAAGTCGGGTCTCATTTATCTCTGCAATGGAATCTATAATGGATATTATGCTCTTCAAGGTGTGAACCATTCTCGGGTTGGGATTTCTCTCTACCTCAATCTTCCAGTTTTCAAACCTTGTGAGTGTTGTTTCGAGAAGTTTCCTTATCTCGGCATTGTTGGGCAAATTCTTGTTATCCGAATATTTGGATACCCGCTTCATATACTATCAAGTATACATCTTGAATATCTCTTCGATAAGCCCTGGAATCTCTTTTCTTTCGGATTTTTTCTTTCTCCAGACAGCACAGATGCCGAATATTGCACCACGCAGAGTCTGGAGAACCATGTCGGAAGTGAAATTTGTTTTCAATTCTCCACTCTCTATACCCTTCTCTATCTCTTCAAGCATAAAGTCATTGGCCTGCCAGTAGCTCTCCATGTAGCTGTTTATCGACTCCGATTCTTCCTTCCAATCGGTATCTATGAAGAGCGGGAAGATACGTGAAAGTATTATCTGTAGTATCTCGAGGTTATCATAGTAGAACTCCAGAATTATTCTGCACATCTCTTTCAGTATCGATATGTGATCCTTGTTTTCACTTCTCAATTGATTCATGTGTATGGTGAAATCGTAGTACTCTTTGTCCAGAATGGTGTTTAGTATCTCCGGTATCCCCTTGAAATAGTAATACAGAGAACTCTTATCCATATCCAGAGCGGAAGCGATATCGCCCATAGTGGCATTCTTTCCGTATCTTATAAGAACCTTCTTCGCCTCCTCTATAATCCTCTGTTTCTTTTCTTCCAAACGCGTCTGCCTTTTGAGTGCCATTTTCACTATCTCCCCACTACTCTTTCCTGAAATTAAATTATATTTCAATTTTGATTTTAAACAAGTATTTGGAGCAAAAATTTTTAAATATATGAATTAAATATTTAAATATCACTCTCTCAATATATCTCGATGTCTCTAAATTTCCCCCGTAAATTCCCCTATAAGCAGACCCTGCCTCATGATTTCGACTTCTCTCCCGTCGTATAGCCTTGCCGTTATATCCAGCTCGGGAGAGCCTATCATAATATCCATGTGCAGCTTGCTCGAATTCAATCCTACTTCTCTCTTTCCCTCATCATCAAGTTCCTCCCCACCTTCGATACATTCCGGATATCCGGCACCCAGAGCAATGTGACACGCCGCATTCTCATCATAGAGAAGATCATAAAAGACCAGTCCGCTCTCATACACCCTCGATGTCTTCTCTACCAGGGCTATCTCACCTGCATACCGGGCACCCTCATCCATCTCCAGAAGTCCCATTATCGATTCCACCCCATCGGAACCCCACACATCCGTTACCTTTCCCTCCTCGAACCTCATTCCAAATCTTTCTACAAGAATATTTCTATACAGGAGCGGCCTTGTACTTTCGAAAACACCGTTCACCCTTCTGAAATCCGGTGCCGTATAGATTTCCTCGGTCGGAATATTTGCCATGAACTCTTCCCCCCGGGATGTAACAGAAACACCGCCTACCCACCTTGCCTTTTCATGCAAGCCCACCGTGAGGTCTGTTCCCGGTGCCTTGAAATGGAGTTCTTCTATCCGGGCTTCATTGAACCTGGAAATATATTCTTTAAGCTTTGCATTATGTTCATTCCACTTCTCCATGTAATCATCCCCTTCCACCATGCAAACCTTGAAAATTTCGTGCCATAACTTCAGCTTCAGATCGTTTCTATCTTTCTCGTTTGCCTTCTTGACATTCCCCTTAAAACCCAAAACCTTTTCCGCAAGGCCTGTTGTTGATGCCGCCGCTACTGTCCACTTGATCTCATTATCCATGATTGCCCTGGTAAAGAATTCAGTTTTTTCATACCTTGCGGAAATCAACCTCTGTACCTTTGTTGAATCTATACCCTCGAAGATATCTGGACTTTCTACTCCTGAGATGGAGAGGTAGCTTCCCCTCTTGTCCAGTAAGGATTTCAATTCTGCTACAATACCCTGCGGATAGACGGAGAGGTTTTCCGGGCTGCTGTTCTCCAGGCGAATTCTCTGGGCTCTGTCATCCCTGTAGATTACATTGACCATGGAAGCACCCATTCTATAGGCATTCTCCAACAACTTTAAAACAATATCTCTGTGTTCCACATCTGCACTTATAACAAGATATTCACCGGGCTTGAGGTTGACTCCCTTCTTCAGCAAGAGCAACGCATACCTGTTTAAGGTCTCTTCGAAATGAGACATTTTTCCCTCCTTAAAGATTTCCTCCTAAAAGATTCTCCATTCCATTGACCTGATAGCCGAAAATTTCGGAAAATATACCATGGAAAAATCAAAACCTCAATTCAATATCGGAATCATTTCCAGGATGGACGAGAATAAAAACATCTTCGAAGAACCTGCAAGGTACAACCTTTCTCATGTCCAGATTGTAAACTGGGATGTTTCCTTGTGGGAAAAGATCGATCCCCTCCGCTTGAGAGAAGAAGCCGAAAGGAGAAAGATAACCGTCAATAGTATCTGGGTAGGGTACTCCGGGAAGGTCACCTGGAACTTCATTGAAGGCCCTTCCACTATTGGCCTCGTCCCAAGAGAGACGAGAGAAAAACGCATCATGGAACTGCTGGATGGCGCTCATTTTGCCTCCCGTTTCGGAGCGAAAGCTATTGTTACTCACCTCGGTTTCCTCCCTGAAAACTGCAGGAATCCCCTCTATATCGAGACGGTAGATACTGTAGGAGAAATAGCCCGGGAACTGGAGAAGATGGGACTGGACTTCTGGTTCGAAACGGGACAGGAAACCCCCGTTACCCTCCTCAGACTGATAGAAGATGTCGGCATGTCCAATACAGGCATCAATCTTGACCCTGCAAATCTAGTGATGTACGGAAAAGCAAATCCTGTTGATTCCCTGGATGTATTCGGCAGGCATGTCAGGTCTCTTCATATAAAGGACGGCCTGTATCCTACGACGGGAAAGGCCCTGGGACAGGAGGTGCCCCCGGGAAAGGGTAAGGTAGATTTCTCTGGCCTACTTTCCCGCCTATGCAAACTTGGTTTTTCAGGTGACCTGATAATCGAACGTGAGTTATCGGGCGGAGACAAGGACAGCGAGATTTTATCCACTATTTCTCTCTTAAATTCACTTATAAGAAATAATCCGGAATAACTGGCAAGGTAATCAGCCTCTATGTTTTCCACGAACAGCTTAGTAACTCTGTACAGAACCATTTCTTTCCGGTGTATCAAGGAGAACCCTTGCCGGCAGCTTGATAGATTTCTGCAAGCTTTGCTGAAAGAAGTTCAGAATCAAATGGTTTTTCAAGATAAGCCCTGGCACCGAGTTTCATAGCCTTCTCTATTCTCTCGTCCCCCGGATAACCGCTTACCACAAGTATCCTGGCATCTCTGTTTATCTTGAGGATTCTCTTAATGCATTCCTCGCCTGTCATTCCTGGCATCTCGAGATCTATGACAAACAGATCAAACCTGCCCCTCTTCAAGAAACTGTCAGGCAAACTAGAACAATCAACGACCTTAACCGTTTCACAACCAAGCAGCCTGAACTCTTCATCCATTACCCGTAAAGACTGAATATCGTCATCAATGATAAGAACCTTGTATTCGCCCTCTATCCTGAAAGAAACAGGGGATTCTCCCGGCTCACTGCCAGCATCTACTTCTATTTCCGGAAAGTAGAGTGTGAGTGTGGTTCCTGCTCCGACTCTGCTGTCAACAGAGATACCCCCGCCAGCTTGCCTGACAATTGCAAATACTATGGACAAACCGAGTCCTGTCCCCCTCTCCTTCGTCGTATAGAAAGGCTCGAAAATCCTTTCAAGAGTAACGTCATTCATGCCTATGCCACTGTCTGAGAATTTGACAATACAATACTTCCCAGGCTTCAAATCAGGATATATCTTCATATTCTCGATTTCCCTGCCAATTTCACCAGAACTGACCTCTATGGTTATTTTTCCGCCATCGGGCATGGCATCCCTGGCATTAATCGAAAGATTCATGAGAATCTGATCGAATTCCATCGGATCCATTTCAATATTTGGTTTGACACTGTCGAAAACGAGTTTTATGTCTATATTTTTCCCAAGTGTCCGTGTCATGAAATTTTTGAAAGCGCGTATTTGATCAACAGGTGAAATCACCTGTTTCCTCGTCGGACTCTTCCTGGTGAAAATCAGTAACTTGTTTATCAGAGCTCCTCCACGAAGGGCTGCTTTCCTTATCTCTTTTAGAAATTCGTACTCCCTCGCATGAACTTTGTCTGATAGGGACTTCAACACGAGAGATGCAAAGTTCTGTATCACATTTATTATATTGTTGAAATCATGGGCTATGCCGCTAACGAGATTTCCAAGTGAATCGATTCTTTGAATCCTCTCCAGATTCTTCCTAAGTTCTTCCTCCCTTGTTATGTTCCTGGAAACTCCTCTGTAACCGGCGAGGGAACCGTTTTCATTGAAAAAGGGTTTACCTGATATACTAAGGACAACCTTTTCACCGGTACTAGTGATATTTACTACTTTCAAGTTAAAACTTTTCTCTGTTTTCACGATCTCTTCCAGTCCGGAATAGTTCTCAAAAGAAAAATCCATTTTTCTGCCTAATACTTCTTCAGGTGTATAGCCGAGAACCTGCGCTATTCCATTGGAACAGAAAGAATAGCAGAGAGCGGCATCTGTCTCCCACAGAATGTCACCAAGTGATTCGGCAATATCCTTGAACCTGTTTTTCAGCCTTTCAAGCTCTGCCGTTCTCTTCTTTACCTCGTCAATGAGGCTCTTATTCAATATCTCCAGTCTGGTGGTATAAAAATCAAGGCTCCTGCTCATCCTGTTGAAACTTTCGAATATCTCCTTAAATTCGTATCGTCCTTCAATCCCTATTTCACCGTATTTCCCCTCTGTTATCCCCTCTGCAAGCTGTTTCAATCTGCCAAGTGGATTGTAAACATACCGCTCTATCAGCATGATAAAAATGACACTTAATATCATGGAGGCGAGTATATTTACAAGGAATACGGTGAATATCATGCTTTCTGCATCGTAGATGAACAGATCAAGCCTGGCATTTATCAATAGAAGTGCATTAACATCCCTTAGCGTAGAATTATAGAACTCCCTTCCATATATGGGAAATACTACCTTCAGCAGATTCCTCGATTGTTTTACAACAATCAACTCCTTTTTCTCTATTACACCTTTCAGAGCTTCCATATCCACAGTCTTATCCATACTGTCATAGATGTTACTACGATAAATCGGATAACCGTCTCGGTCGTACAGAGTGATGCTGGATATGTACCTGTTGCTCAACAAATTTGAAAGAATGATTTCTATCTGAATGCGATCATTAACCTTCAAGAGAGAGGCAAGATTGAAAGCTACAGGTTTACTTATGGATATAATATACTGTTCCGCCCTGTGTTTTATCGCACCGATACTGAAAAAGATATATCCACCCAGAGAAATTATGTTCACGAATAACACACTTGTCAGGAAGAGAAGAATAAGAAAACCCTTTAATGTCTTTATTCTTACTTTCAACATACCCGTTACTACCGTAGGATCAATTCTTTGACATTGCAACGGTTATTGGTAATACCCTCTCTGTTTGCAAAGGATTCTATATCTCTAAGAATACCCTCTGTCCTCCCTCCCTCCCTCAAGAGGGTATTGCTCTCACCTTTTTTGAAGAAATAGAAACTCCTGAAAAAATCAAGAAAATCTTTGGTACTCATACCCTCACTGGCAGACATCAACCCACATGCATACTGAAGGTTATCATTACTCTCCTCTATCCAGTCAATGGTTTCAAACCACACATCCTTCAACCTTTTCGATACATTTCGTCTTTTTGCAATCCTGTGGGAGAACATAATTACATCTTTCAAGATGTCCGGGTAATTTAGGGTTGTTTCGGAGAGTCTTCCATACTTCTGTGCTTCCGAGAGGTATGGTTCGTATGTCACAACCGCGGAAACGGTACCGGATTTCAAATACCTGGGAGCATCACTGCTCCTTATCGAAATAATTCTAATATCTCTTAAAGAGAGGCCGTGATTCTTCAGAATCTTATAGAGAAGAAAGTACTCATCCGTACCCACTTCAACCCCTACCTTGTTCCCCTTCAGGTCTTCGATTTTCCCTATGGTTGATGCCGTAACCATTCCATCTGCCCCGAGTATCGAATCTGAAACAATGGCTATTTTTCCCCTGTTGTTTCCCGTATTACAGTAGTAAATTGCATTGAAATACGAGGAATGCACGACATCCGTATTTCCTTCATAAAAAGCTTCCAGATTGCTCCTCCATGTAGGATAACGGACTATCTTTATCTCCAAACCGTGTTTGTCTGCGATTCCAAGTATCTTGGCAACATACCATACCTCACATGGAGGCCACGGATTGACACCGATAGTAACCGTGTTTGTACACGAGAGAAGACTAAATAGAAATAGCAGGAGGAAGGCTTTGAAACTTTTCAATTATCCTGTTGTACCTCTCTACCAGGTATGATACACCCTCATAGAACCACTCCCTTCCCTTTTCGGCACTTGCTCGACTTGCATATCCCCACACACCTTCCGGACTGATTCCTTTCATGCCGAAATGAGTGAGATCGCTTCTGGGTAAATCCGGGACATGATCCTTTAACAATTTATCTCTAACAGACTCCGGTCTCAAGAACAGAAGGAGAGATGTTTCCACTTCTCCAGCATGAAGATTTGGGGCCATGTCTTTTATTCCGTTGTAGAAATCGAGCAGAATAATCTTCGGTGCTCCACCTGTCATATTCCACTCCCTTGCAGTGGGATTTAGTATGAAATTCCCACCATGAAAGTTTAAAAGTACAAGATACTTGACTCCCCACCTTGCAACCGATTCTGCAATGTCCCATATTACCCTCTTGAGGGTTTCAGGTTTAAGCAGAACGGTTCCGGCAAAACCTATGTGTTCCAGGGATACGGAATAGGGCAAGGGGTTAAGGTAAAAAGCTCCTATTCTTTCCGCAACTTTTCTTGACACCTTTTCAGCTATTATAAAATCTGTCTCCACGGGGAGATGATGCGAATGCTGTTCAAAGGAGCCTATTCCGAGGATAGCACTTGCCAGATTCCCCTCTTCTATCTCGTATGTCGTACTCTCACTTCCTACCATATGCATACTATAGACACAATAGCATCCTTTGTTAAGGTTACATCTCTCCTAAATTACTGTCAAAGCCATTGAATTCATTTCAAAATCCTCAAAAACCGTTTAAAATACTGAAAACTGTTGAAATTAATTGAACAATGCTTTATAAAAAGCTTGCCTGATTGAAGAAATCTAAAACATTAATATATGCACAAAGAGGTGAGTCATTATGTCTTGTGAACGTACTTTTGTCATGCTTAAACCGGGAACACTGGAGAGAAGGCTGGTAGGCCGAATACTGGAAAGACTTGAAAATTGCTGTTTGAAGATTATAGCATTGAAACTTATGCGAATTCCCAGAGATCTTGCCGAAGAACACTATGCAGAGCACCGTGGAAAGGATTTTTATCCTCCATTGATCGATTACATTACATCCAGCCCTGTCATTGTCATGGTAATAGAAGGTGAAAACTCAATAGCAAAGGTGAGAAAAATTGCAGGCGCAACGAATCCCATGGAAGCCTTACCCGGGACGATAAGGGGAGACTTTGCTCTTACCACTAAGAAAAACGTGATTCATGCTTCCGATTCGTTGGAAAGCGCACAACGTGAGATAAATCTCTTTTTTAAAGAAGAAGAATTAATAGATTACGAGGTACCAAATGAAAAATGGATCAGATGAAGTAAGAATAGGAAGATCGGAGAATCTGCCGAAGTGGGATTTAACGGATATCTATCCAGGTCTGGATTCCGCCAGTTTCAAGAATGACCTGGATGAGTACAATGAACATTTATCCAGGCTCCAGGTTATCGTAGAGGCCGGTGAAACACTGAACGCGGAAAAAATAGAGGAATACATAAGAATTTCTAACAGAATCAATGATCTCAAGGAAAACCTCGATACGTATACCTACCTCATGTATTCCACCGATTCATACAACCGGGATGCAATAGAAAAGATCAATCTCCTTGAAGAAGCTGCAATACCTCTGAAAAAAATACGGGTAATTTTCAGGAAAAAGCTGAAAAAACTGAGTCAGCACATAGATGAAATAATCAGTGGTAATGACTTTCTCAAACCATACGAGTTCTTCCTGAAAGAAGAATTATTCCTCAGCAACAGGCAGATGAGTGAGAGAGAAGAAGAACTGGCGAGCGATCTGTCACGTGCAGGGGCAGATGCATGGAGCAGACTTCATGATACAATCACATCACAACTGAAAGTTATCTGGGATGAGACAACCGGGGAGAAGAAAACTGTGACCCAATTAAGGGCTCTGGCACACGATCCGGACAGAGTAACAAGAAAGAGAGCCTTTCAAAAGGAGATAGAAGCCTGGGAAACGGTGAAGACACCCCTTTCCTTTGCACTGAACGGTGTTAAAGGGTTCTCTGTAATTCTAAACAAGAGAAGAAATTATTCCAGTACACTCGAAAAGTCTATTATTCAGTCACGAATCACCAGGAAAACACTGGATTCTCTTATCGCGGCGATGCAGGAGTCACTTCCCTATTTCAGAAATTACTTCAAAGCAAAGGCTAAGTTACTTGGTTTGAATAAGCTGGCCTTCTATGACCTCTTTGCCCCTGTAGGCAGCATTACGAGAAAGTGGAGCTTTAGCGAAGCAAGAGATTTTATTACAGAGCAATTTGCAAACTTCTCCGATGAACTTGGCAACTTTGCAAGGCAAGCTTTCTCCCGGGGATGGATAGATGCACAACCAAGAGACGGGAAGGTTGGTGGTGCTTACTGCGCCACTGTTCCCTTGAAGGCGGAATCAAGAATAATGTGTAACTTCGACGGTTCTTTCAAGTCAGTCTCAACGGTAGCTCACGAACTCGGTCATGGCTATCACCATCATGTGCTGAGAACAACCCCAAACATTTTGCGTACATATCCCATGACACTTGCCGAAACAGCATCTATTTTCTGTGAAAACATTGTTTTCAACGGTGCCCTTGCCGATTTCAGGGGAGAGGAAAGGCTTGCCGCACTGGAAGTTTTCCTGGCAGACCAGTCACAGGTGATCGTAGACATCCTGTCCAGATTCCTCTTCGAATCAGAAGTTATGAAAATACGAGAAAAGAAGGAACTCTCTCCCGAAGAGCTGAACGAGTTGATGATCGATGCACAGAAAAAAACCTATGGGAATGCTCTGAATCAGGATGAACTCCATCCGTACATGTGGGCGGTAAAGACACACTACTACAATGCAGATTTTGCCTTTTACAACTTTCCCTATGCATTTGGTTTACTCTTCGGAATCGGCCTCTATTCAAGATTCAGGGAGGAAGGAAAGAGCTTCTCCGAAAAATACCGGGAACTTCTCTCAAATACAGGCATGAAATCAGCCAATGACCTCACACGTGATGCAGGTTTCGATATAGAGAGTATTGACTTCTGGAGAAGTGGTATTAATATTATCAAGGAGCGAATAGATCAGTTCATAAGTGAAGGAGAGTGAAGGAGTAAGACATGGTAAAACACGAGGCTGATGTAAAGAGAGTCAAACTTTCCGGAGATGATTTAAGAAATGTAGAGAAACAGATACTTATTGGCCCGGCAGATGGTTTCGATGGCTTCTTCAGGGTTTTTTCCATAAAACCGGGTGGTAACACGCCATATCATAAACATACATGGTGGCATGCAAACTACGTACTGGAAGGTAAGGGAAAGATAGTCTTGGAAGGCAAGGATCATCCTATTGAAAAGGGTTCTGTTGCCTACATAGAGGGGAATAAGATACATCAGTTCGTAAACACGGGAAATACTGAATTGCGTTTCATATGTCTCGTACCCCCGGATGGCGATTCGTACTAACCCGGAATAAACGTATCAAGGCATTACAAGCCGTAACAACGAGACAATCAGCAAGACAGCTCTCTGGCAAGCTGTTTCATCCTATCCAGATCATCTGTTGTAAATCCTTCCCACTGCATAGGAAATATAGAATTATTGTGGGTTAGAGGCTCATCCTCGATGGGGAAATGTGAGAATTTCAGGCTATCCATGTACATCGGTGTTCCAGGAACCGGAGAGTACTCTGCAACGAAGATCCTGACCCCGAAATCGGAAACAAAACGTATAGATTCTTCCACTTCTTCCCATCTCTGGCGAGGAAGACCGGCAAGGATATAGACTCCAATCTCTCTTCCACTAAATCCGGCTTCTTTGAGCATGGCAATCCTTTCGGGGAAACTTTCCAAATCAAGTTTGCCATCATTCAGACGGTGAAATTCCTTCTTTGAACTCTCCAGTCCTATTCGCACCTCCCTGAAACCAGCCTCCTTCATGAGCCTTACCGTATCGAAATCGAGGTAAGATAGGTGTATGCCATTGGGCACATAAAAATTAACTTTGGGACCTCTCTTCACAACCATTTCAAGAAATGGCTTTAAAACCTCTTCCTTTCTGAAAAGAAGGGCATCATCGTAAAAGGCAAAATTCTCTGTCCCGAGCTCATCGTGTATCTTGCACAACCTCTCATAACTCTTCTCTGCATTTCCCTTTTTGAAACTCTCATAAAAGACCCTCGATGCGCAGTACCTGCACCTGAAGGGGCAACCCTCGTTTAGAACTATCACAGCAGCATCTCCATATAACTCCTTGGGGATCAACATCTCAGCATTTGAAACATCCGCTGGTGGAACCGGCACGGGCAAACCCGATCTTTCAAGCACAGCGGGTAATTCCTCGAATGCACTTCCCGATACAACAAAATCAGCACCGATCTTACTCTTTGCATGTTTCTCACAGAGAGTGGCATAGATTCCTCCGATAACGATCGGCACTCTTAAGAAGAGTTTTCTGCTAACCTCCACTGCTTCTATGACACCAAGGTACCAGTATGTCATTCCCGTGCCTATGAGAACCACATCAGGATTATGAAGTTTCATTCGCCTTTCAAAGGCCTCCACTGTAATTCCATACCTTGCAAATCTTCGCTTGATCCCCTTCAATACATCCGGTTTTTTCACAACCATCCTGAAAAACTTGCCAGTTCCATCCTGTTTTCTCCTCGGATGACCCAGAACTCTTTCACTTTCGCTGTCCCTGTAGTCGAGTGCGTTCACCAGCTTTACCTCATAACCGGACTCTTCCAGCCATTTCCCTATCCGAAGGAGTCCGTATGGTTTGAGGTAGAGATCGTAAAGCGCGAAGTCATAGACGGGAGGTGATACCAGTAATGCGAGAGGCTTCACTTTATCCTTTTTTCTATAAAATCCAGGGAAAGAGAAAACACCTCGTTTATACATGGATGGCTCCTAAAAGTATGGTCACCACCCTTGATAACATGATGTTCAGCCCTCTCTCCGAAAAGCCTTGAGTATTCGTATGATACCTCGAGAGGTACAGTGGGATCCTCATCCCCGTGAAGAATCAGGACATCCCCTCTGTAATGTGAGGCCGCCTTCATGATTTCCACAGACATTACATCGTCCACGAATTCCTTTCCGATGAGAAGTCCATTGCTGTCAAGCGGGTTCACATCCATATTGATATTTTTCACGCCAACTTCTCTTTTCTTCCTCTCAATTTCCTCCATGTGAGCAAGGAAAAGCTTTTTCATCTCTCCAGCTGCCGACCAGAGAATTAGTCCCCTTACCCTTTCTCCCAACTCACCTGCAAGGCAACTTGCAATGGAACCACCCATACTCAAGCCAAGTAAAAATATCCTGTCGCTGTCGAAGGATTTACCATCCGAAACATAACTGAAAATATCCCTTGCATCCTGTAGTTCACCGGAGAAAGTCATCTTCTCGAAACTCCCCTCACTCTCTCCACTGCCCCAGAAATCGAACCTCACACTGGCAATGCCGTGCTCTAAAAGAAGCCTTGAAAACCGAACAAACATGAAACTCGGCTCCATTCTGTTTCCCGTAAAGCCATGAAACATTATCACTACAGGAGGTTTTTCTCCACTATCAGGAATATCCGGAATATGTACCATACCCTTAAGCAAACCATTCATGACTTTGAGTTCGACAAATTCTTCTCTCATTCTTTCTCCTCTCTCTTATCACGTTCATACCGCTTTCCAACCCTGAGAACAGATTCATCCACACCCATGGCTGTCAACTGTCTGATAAATTTATGTCTTATTCGATTGAAACTGGAAAGCAACCTCAATACCATTCTTCTCTGCCTTCCAGTCCTCATCCTTGCACTCTTGGCAATCAGCTCTTTCGAGAATTTCCCATACTCATAATCAATCTTTTCATCGGACTTTCCGGTGAAGAAAAAAACAATCGAAGAGCGAATCATCTTTTGAATCATATTTGATAGCCCTTCTACTTCCAGTCTCCTTGCAGAAACATAGATATAAAACTGATTATAGACCCTGAAACGTCCTATTTCAGATGCACGAAAGATGTAATCGTGGTCTTCCGAGGTTCTTCTCGACTCCTCAAATCCACCGATCCGCCTGTGAAGCCTCCTTGTTACCAGGATACATGCTCCCCCACCCTGTGGTTTTATAAACTCCATCAGTTTCAAGTAACTGTTGGCAAGTTCAAAGAGTGTCTTGTATATCTTTTTATCACTATCGATAGGCTTGTACACAGGAATGCAGATATCGATAAAATCCTCATCGAACTGTTTCAGCAAGCTCTTAAGGAAACCATCAGGCATTACTGTATCTGCATCGACAAACAAGAGGTATTCACCCCTTGCGGCCCTGGCACCATTGTTTCTTGCAACGGCAGGGAGCCCTCCCTCTACAATCCTTGCTCCGTATCTCTTTGCAATTTCGACAGTCTTATCCGTTGAGTTATTATCTGCAATAATTATCTCACGATTGTCCACACCCTGCCTTTCGATGCTCTCTAGCAGCCTGGGGAGATACTCCTCTTCATTGAAGGTGGGAATAATTATACTCAATTCAACCATTTGTCATCTAGTATAATATATGTATTGGGATATCTGGACAACAGGAAATATTTTTACTATATTCTATTTGAATTGAATGGCGCCGTACCCAAGTGGTAAGGGAGAGGTCTGCAAAACCTTTATGCACCGGTTCGAATCCGGTCGGCGCCTTTCTTCTCTTTTTCCGATGCAAGATTGTATCTTAGGACCGTATCTCCGATCTTGACCTTTAACTCCCTTGCTATCACTGCACACTTGGCTTTGAGAAGAAAGAATATTGGATAGTGTGTATCAGATAAGCCCTCATAGTTTCCCTGTCCCTTGGAGATGACAATGTCAGCCCTATCAAGCTCCTCTAGAAAGGCCTTGGAAACTTGATCAAGTATGGCCCCAGGCACGGCCAGTCCGTTATCCATAACAGGAACAATACCCGCCAATCCGACAGCTTCAGCATCCTCGTAGGTTGCATCGTTTATAATGGGTGCTTTCTTCACGACGAGTTTCACCCTGTTTCTGTGATTGGGAATTTCCTCTATTAGGATCCTGTCGAATACTATTTCACCAGTATTGTCAGCGAGGTATAGTATGCTTCCTGCTTCTTTCAGAAGATCTCTGAATGTTTCAAAGTCATTGATTGCCAGATTCCTGCCAATTGCATCTTCAATGATATGTTCTATCTCTATCTTTTCGGAAAGTTCTCCAACCCCGAAATCGATTATGTTTCCGGCAATGGCAAGTTTTACAGCGGTTTCCAGAGGTGAGGTTGACTTCTTTACAAGCCCCTTCATGTATCGGTAGAGAGAAAGAGCCTTCTCGTTATACTGTCTCTTTATTTCAATGTAAGGGTCACCGTTATTCCCCAGTTCTCTTATCAGCTTGTGAATAGCCATTCCGATATGAACCGGAGTTATTTCATCTGATCTCTCTTCTGCCACAACCAGTATTTCTCGAAGTACTTCCTTTACGATTTCATACCTCAGGTTTTCATCTTTTGTTACTACTGCGGATGCCTCTATTGCCTGTTTGAGAAAACAGGGATAACACTCCAACCCGACCTTCATTCCTTATACCACCTTTCTTACTGCCCAAAAAGCTTTCTGATTCTTTCTTCAGCCTTCTTTTTCTTGTCCGTTGCTTGCCCCAGGCCTGTACGAGATGGCTCTGAAACTTCTTTGAACCTGAAGTATTCACAGAAGTTAGCCCGGTCTTTCTCTCTCACAGGCTCCCCAATTGTTTCCAGACAATCCCAGTGAGCTCCTTTACTGTAATACTTGCAGTTGTAGCAAATCTTCAAATCCTTTCCACAGTTGGGACATTCACTGTTCCTGTAGATTTGAATCTTATCATCTATCCTTGCCTTACAGAAGTAACATACCCTCATATTTATACTCCTATTTATGAAGATCCTCTGACTATTAGCTGCGTCGGTAAAATAATCTTAGGTCTACGCTGAACAGAACCTTCTATCATGAGAATCAAATTTTCCATCGCAATTGTGCCCATTTCATATATGGGAGGTTTAACCGTAGTCAGTGGCGGGGAGAGATACTCCGAAAAAAAGGCATCATCAAAACCGGCGATGGCGATCTCTCCCGGTACCTCGATATTGTTCTCTTTTGCATATATTAGAACCCCCAATGCCATTCGGTCATTTGCAGCAAATACAGCATCGACTCTGTTCTCTTTCAGAGTATTTTTAGCAATCTCATACCCACTCTTCTTGGAATAATCACCTTCCACATGGATAACAGAAGAAAAATTGATTCCCTTTTCCGATAACCCTAATTTAAAACCATATGCGCGGTCATTTGAATCCACATTGTTAGCCGGGCCAGAAATGAAAAGAATTCTTTTATAATTCCTTTCAGCAAAATGATGTGCCATTTCTCTGGCTCCGCCAATATTGTCTATTTTTATAGAGGGAAAATTGTAACCTGGTATAGGATTTCCTATTAAAATAAATGGGAAGTTTTGTCTATCAAGTTTCTTAACAAAATCAATGTTATCAGCGGGGTCTTTAGTATTCCTGATGATAAAACCATCAACTCTATTTGCTCTCAACAAATCTAAAGCTGCTTCTTTATAATTTTTTGTTCTTACCAGGATATAATAGTTTTTCTCCGATGCAACTTCTTCCAATCCATCCAACAGGGTAGAATAGTATGACCGCCATATCTCGGGCAAAAGAATCGCTATTGTTCTGGTTTTGCCACCTGATAATGCAGTTGCATTTGCATTTGGCTTGTAACCAAGTTCTTTTATAGCCATTTTGATTTTCTTTACCGTTAATGGTTTGACATTACCCTCATTATTGATAACTCTCGAAATTGTTGCTCTTGAATAACCACAGTAATTTGCAACATCCTCGATAGTTACATTGTCATGCAGTTTATCTTTCATGAACTTCCCCATATGATTCCTATACATTTAATTAAAAATACCCAATAACAAATATATAGCATTAAATTGTATACCATTTAAATAGTCTAGGAACTACTATCTTGCCTGAGAAAGCCTCTTTAGCCTCCTCGATTATACTATCAGGATTCAAATAATCATTCTCACAGATATGACAGAGAAATAATTCTTCTGCATTGGCGTTTTTTGCTGATAATCCTGCTTCATAAGCGCTGCTGTGACCTTCCAAACTTAACCTCTTGTATTGAGAAAATGTAGCTTCATGGATCAACAACCGACAATTCTTGGCCAGATCTGAAAGTTTCGGTGAATAGGCAGTATCTGAAGAATAGAACACTTCTTTCTCACCTTCTCTGAATCTTATCATACTTGTTGGAACCGTATGAAATCCCGGTATTAGTTCAATATCAATATCGATATCGGAAAATGCTCCGGTATAATCTATATCAAATAGAAGATTACTATTATCCAGATCTAAAAGATCCAGAATATTCCTTGCCTTGTCTTCTGTTTCCCGATTTGTGATTACCATCAAGTCCCTTTTTCTTCCCAGGCAGTTCAAAGTAGAGATAAGAGCAGGATATCCTGAGAAATGATCAGCATGATAATGCGTAAGTATTATGAGATCAAGATCAAGCGGATCTGTTTCTGATTTAAGCATAGATTTCACAGGATTATCAGAAGCATCTACAAGAATCAAGGAATTTTGTGTTTTCACCAGAAATGAAGTTGAACCATTGTCTCTATTTGGGACTGCACATGATGTGCCTAAAAATAATAATTCCAATATGCATTTTCCCTTTTCTCATTCAATTAAAATTGGCATTTTATCCGGATCAAGATATATCTTCACCTCTGACCCTCTTGGCTTTTCATTGGCAACGGAACTCTTAGCCCTGATTGACCAGTTTTTGATTTTCAACTGATAGTCAAATACTTCACCTATATAGGATTCCCTCTCTACTTTTGCAGAGAAAATATTAAAATACCCTTCTCTACTATCATTCTTTGAAGTTGGTAAGAATTGAACATTCTCAGGTCTGACTGCAATAACAGCTCTATCCCCTCTCTTAATTCCATTCCCAATACCGTGAATCGTTAAGCCGTCAGCAGTTTCCAGGATGGTATAATTACCATCAATCTCTTTTACTATTCCCTCGATGAAAGATGTATTACCCATAAAACTTGCTACAAATTTATTCGCAGGCTTTTCGTAAATCTCTTTCGGCTTTCCTTCCTGCATGACCTTACCCTTATTCAGTATGACTATCCTGTCTGATATAACCATGGCCTCCGTTTGGTCATGTGTTACATAAATCGTAGTAACTCCGGATTCTCTATGGATTCTTGCAATCTCAAATCTCATTTTCTCCCTAAGGAGAGCGTCCAGGTTACTCAAGGGCTCATCTAGAAGCAGTATATCAGGTTCAAGAACAAGAGCTCTCGCCAATGCAACTCGTTGTTGCTGACCACCACTCAATTCCCGTGGGTATCTCTTTTCATATTCCTCCAATCGTACCGTTTTTAACCCCTGTTTTACCCTTTCTACAATTTCATCTCTCGGTGTCTTTCTCATCTGCAATCCAAATGCAAGATTCTGAAACACAGTCATATGAGGCCATAATGCATAGTTCTGGAAAACTAATCCAATTCCGCGTTTTTCAGGTGGGATATCCGTAATTTTTCTATCATTTATATATATATCACCTCTATCTGGCGAGAGGAATCCTGAAATTATCCTTAGAGTAGTCGTTTTTCCACATCCAGAAGGGCCCAACAAAGTAACCAATTCCCCGTCTTTGACTTCCAGATTTAAATTATCGACTGCAATTACCCTGCCATATTTTTTAACAATACTTAAAAGCTTCAAATTTGACATTGATACTCAACCTCCGACTATGTTTCTCCACAATTTTTATCATCCCATTCCACCTACGTATTCAGCCTTCAGAACTCTCTGAATAAGTGTCATAAACAGTATACTCGGAATTAATAAAATAATTGCAATGACCGAAGCAAACTGCATATTGTAACCACTGGATGAATACAGTGTCATAGGTAGGGTTATGACAAATGGTAAGCCTATAAAAAAGGTGCCGGTAAACTCGTCCAGAGAAGTTATAAATACAAAAACAGAACTTGCAAGTAACCCCGGGGCAGCAAGGGGCAGTGAAATCCTAAAGAAAGTCTTAAGACTATTTGCACCAACACTTCTTGCTGCTTCCTCCAGTTGTACCGGAATTGATTTGAAAGTTGCACTGGTAATCCACACTCCAAAAACCAGTCCCACGAGTATATGAACAATAATCACCCCCGGAACTGTTCCTGCCAATCCTATCTTTGTAAAGGTATCAAGCAGGTTGACAAAAATGGGTTGTTGAGGAAAAGCATTCGGCATTAAGAATAGAAATAAAATGAAGGTTCCAAAAGGTATCTTGTATTTTGCAAGAGCATAGCCTGCCGGGATGGCGATAGCCATGGCAATAACTACAGTAATTACAGCTATCATCAGGCTTAAGAAAAATGCCGGAACAATGCTAACAGCTCCTATTGCCAGGCTTTTTTGAATACCTAGTGCCTGTTTCCAATAATCAAGACCAATACTCTGTGGTACCGGATTCGGCCAGAACCATTTATCCGCTATTGACCATAATACCAGGCTTGTCATAGGACCAAAAATCAATAACAATGAAAACAACAAAAGCAAGATTTCCAAAGTTAGAATTAATATCCTTTTTCTATTAATCAGTATACTTCTCAATTTATTTGACCTCTTTTACCTTAGTCTTCAAATAATAAATAGCAGTAACAAATACTAATATGTAGGAAAAAACACCCAGAGCATTTGCTACACCAAAATCTCTGAAATAGTTGACTCGATGAGCTATATCGACTGTGATAGTTGTAGGGATTTTACCACCGATCAACATATATGGCAGAGTGAAAGTTCCTACTATCTGTGAGTAGATCAGCACAAGAGCTACCATAATACTTGGTTTGTTCATTGGAATGAGAATTCGTGTTATCAATTTGAACCATTTAGCTCCGGCACTTCTTCCCGCTTCTATATAGCTGTTATCTATCATTTGAAAACCGCCATATATAATTAGAATGGTAAATGGTGCCAGTTTCCAAATAAAGCCAAATGACAAACCTATGAAATTAAACAACTGCAGAGGATTGTTCAAATCGATCAATCTTAATTGAGCAAGCGCCACATTAAGCAACCCATGCGGTGCAAGAAAACTATTCATCATTTGTGCAACAACGACAAATGGAATAAAAATCGGTAACCGGTAAAGGTTAAGCAGAAAACGAGAAATTGGGCTTTCATGAAGTCTGAAATATACGGCAAGCAGGATAGCTACTATACCCGAAGCAATAGTATTGAAAACCGTTATGGAAAATGTGAAGAGTATATCCTTTAAATAAAGATCCCATGCTTTGAAGTAATTATCCAAAGAGAGAGCCCCTTCCTTATTAATAAAACTCTTTAAAACAGAAGAAACAAAGGGGTAGGCATATACAAGAAGCATGAAACTTACAGCTGGAAATAAAAGTAAAATATACGGAGGGAATATAAATCCCCTCCGTTTTTGAACATTATCAGACATTACTATTTTACCCATTTTTCGTAAGATTCAAGAATAGCGCTGAAATAATCGGCCAGAGGAAATGCCAGGCCTTTTTTTGCAAGATCTTTCGGAGTTACGTCGCGATATATCTTATTATAAACTTCTTTGGGTATATAATCCTTCAGATATGAGCCATCGATTCCTGGATACCAGTTAAACCTTTCAACTATATCTTTTGCCTGTATCTCTGGACTGGTAGCAAATTCTACGAATTTTTTGGCAGCATCGGCATGAGCAGCTTTCTTTGGAATAACAAAGTACATTGGCTGTCCCGGCATTCCGGGTTCCGGCAGAATAAGTTTTGTATTGGGATCCATTTTTCCTTCATTCATGAAAGTAAAGAACATATCTACCCAGACAGGACCCATCCAGATTTCACCTCTATTCAAAGCATCAAGTGTACCTACATTACCTGCGGTGAAAGTCACATATTTGTTGAACTCTTTCAGATCCTTGAAAACTCCCTCCCATGAATTCACTTCAGATTGCTCAAATGGTCCGGTGACAGCATATTTCTGGTACTTTCCTGTCTTTGCATATACCCATCCAACAGTAAAGGAAACTCCGGACATTCCTCCCTTTATTCCATTGTAACCAAACTTACCCGGATTCTTTTTTACCCACTCTTCCAGCTCTTTATAACTCTTGGGCGGATTCTTTACATACTTCGGATTGTAAGCAAGGGCAGTTTGACTATGAAACATGGGCATTGCATAACCTTCAATATCTACACCCAATGCTTTCTTGGCAAATGGTGATGTCACATACTTCCATGTATCTAAATCCTTTGCAAACTTTAAGAGAAGATCCTTTTCCATAGCCCATTTCATAAATATCTGATGAACCATTGCTACATCTACATCCCATTCTTCCTTATTCGACTTGCTTTCAGCAAGAATCTTTTCATAGATTCTCTGAGAGCCTGCATTTCCTGGTCCCGTATGTATTGTTACCAAAGAAATATTCGGATATTTTTTTTCAAACTCGGGACCGAAAACATTCTGACCCAAAGCCAGCATATTAACATCACCGGCTGTCATATAGATCAGTTTTACCTTCTTTGCCTCACCTTGACCGCCTGCAAACACCCCCGCTGAAATTAACACCAATGCAAGTAAAATGAAGATTGCTCGTTTCATAGAAACCTCCTAAATATGATTAAATTAATGTTACAAATATGTAATCGCTCACATAAATGTAACATTAAATCAACTATAAACTAATATCTCAAATTGTCAAGTCCAATATCAATGATTTGGAAAAAATTTTAAATTATTACTTTTCAGATTAGAACAGATTAGAATTACAGCCAGCCCAAACTAGAATTCAATCTTCCTGTACCTGAATAGAAATCTCTTCTTCGGTTTTCTTCTCTCCAGTAATTTTGCAAGAGGAGAGGTCATTGGTATATTCTCCATAATAATCTTTATCGATGTAGTCATGGGTACGGCAAGCAGCACGCCTGCTGCTCCCCACATCCAGCCCCAGAAAAATAGTGAGAAAAAGATAACGAGAAATGTCAGGTTCATCGTATCACCCATCAGTTTTGGTTCAATAAGACTTCCGATAAAAATGTGCATAAAGGCCAGTACAGAGACTATCCACAGGGGCGTGATAACTATACCATACTGGGCTACTCCAATGAGGGAAGGAATAAGAATCGCTACAATGGGACCTACCGTGGGTATATAGGTAAGAACGAAGGTCATGAAGCCGAGGGCAACACCGAATTCGACCTTGAAGACCCAGAGAATCACAGTCGTTCCCACTCCTGTCATCAGACATATGAGTGTTTTCATGGCAATGTACTTTCGCACCTCAATATCTATATGCCTTAGTATGATCGGTATTCTTCTTTTTTCCCTGCCAGGGAAGGCCCTTAATAGCTTCTTCGGGAAATTGTACTTGCCGTAAAGTATCAATATTGCAAAAAAGAAAATCATTACGAACTGTAATACGGAGGATACGAGGAAACGAGCCCCGTTGAAAGCCATCGAAGCTATTGGTATATTCTTCAGGTTTTCAAGGACATCAACCCTTATATTCCCATTCGTACTTACTTCCAGTTGCGATACAAGGTCTTCGAGAGTTTGTACCAGCTTCTCCTGGTAACTAGGAAACTTGTGGGCAAATTCCATGGTGCTGAAGTAGATTATGAATCCAAGACCGAAAAAAATACCAATAAAAACCACCGCGGTTATGGCAACACCGAGCCACAGGGGAATCCCTATCTTTTTAAGAAGCGCTACGAGGGGATCCATGATGTAAGCAAGGAGTATGGAGAGAAGTAAGGCTATCATCACCTCCTGTGTCAGCTTGAGGACAAGTCCGATAACGAAGACAACTAAAATAAAGAGAAGGATATTGGTCGTTTTCAATTTATCCATTTCGATGTACCCTGCCTAACATTCTGGACAATAATTTTATCGTTCCATTTATCGAAGAAAACCATTGTAACTTCGACTTTGCACTTCCAATCCCCCCCAGAAAAATCAATGCACTCTTCAACTGATAGTACAGCTTCTTGCCGTAAGGGAACCACCATGATTCCATCTTGAGACCCGGGAATCTGTCGGACACCACAACTTTCACCCTTGTCATCTCGTGCAACCCCCACTTGCCGTGAGTTCTTCCGAAGCCAGACTTCTTGTAACCACCCCATGGAAGCTCAGGCATTCCATGACTCATCAAATGATCATTTATGGAAACCACGCCCGACTCCAGATTCGAAGCGATTCTTGCCGCCCTTCCCTTGTCTGCCGTCCATACGGAGGTTGTTAGACCAAGGTTGGAATCATTGGCCATTTTCACAGCCTCCTCATCATCCCTAACCTTCTCCAAAGCAAGTACCGGCCCGAAGGTCTCCTCAGTCACAACCTTCATCTCTCTGTTTACATTTTCAAGAACTGTCGGTGGATAAAACAGCGCTTCACCGTGAAGAGCCTTTCCGTCTCTGCCACAAAGAAGATTCGCACCCTTTGAAAGAGCATCTTCCACGTGGAGTTTTATCTTCTCGAACTGCTTGACGGAAGAAATTGAACCCAACTCTATATCAAAACTATTCCACATTCCCTGCCTTAAACTCTTTACACGCTCCTTCAAGAGATTCCTGAACTCGTCGTACACTTCCCCTACAACATAGATTCTTTCCACCCCTCCACATGATTGTCCGCTGTTGGAGAGCCCGGCCCACAGAGCGCAATTCACTGCACGTTCCAGGTTTGCATCCTTTAAGACTATCATGGCATCATTTCCGCCCAATTCGAGAGAAACAGGTATCAGTTTACTCCCCGCATAGCTTGCAATGAAACTTCCAGTTTCTGTTGAACCGGTGAAGAAAATCTTGTCTATACCACCATCCACAAGTGCCCTCCCCGCAATACTACCGGGAACTTCCAGTAAACTGAATATTCCTTCGGGGAAGCCCGCTTCTCGTATTATTTTCTCTATGAACCTTCCAATGGTAAGGCTTTTTGTAGCAACCTTCAGGATGATTGCATTACCGGCGACAAGACCCATTATAACTTCATGAAAGGGTATCCAGAAAGGATAATTCCATGGGCTTATTATCCCTACTACGCCATAGGGCTCATGAAGAACAACAGATTTCTTGTTAAAGAAAACAATGCTGCTCAAAGGCACTTTCTCCGGTTTCAACAGTTTTCCCGCATTCCTGGCATAGTAATCAGATGCTATCATTGCAGGAAGGACCTCAACCGCCATTGCCTCTACCAAGGGCTTACCCGTAACGGAGGCTATCAGGCTGGCCAGTTCATCTACCCTCTCAATTATGATCCGCTTTAATTGAAAGAGGAATGTGGATCGTTCCTTGAAAGAGAGGTTTCTCCAGTCTTTCTGGGCTGTCCTTGCATTGGATATCAATACCCCTATATGCTCGTAAATTTCCTTTTCTTTTTTCATGATAGGGATAAATATATTAAAAATAGAACAAATGTCCACATAAGGAATTATACTTTCATTTCCTTTCTTCTGAAGAGGATAAACATTCCCAGAAGAATCAATGCAACTCCAATCCATTGTCCAACATGGAGTTCTTCCTGAAAGCCTGCGACACCGCCTATAAGCGGAACAATAATATAATTTATAGAAAAAGCGGGGATTATCTTTATCGCCTGATCATACCTGTAGGAAAACTGAAGGATAACCACCGAAACTATAGATATGACAATCCAGAGAATTGCATAGGGATTTGTGAATACTGAAATCAACGAAGAATACTGAACTCCCTCCCCATAATTTATAAAGGAACTTGCCATTCCCACCTGTGAAGTTGAAACCTTCTGAAAGATAGGTATGAATCCACCTACTGCTCCGGCCATTCCACCAATAACTATGCCAAGCATGTTGTGTTTTTTGTTAACTATTCCATAAAGGAGAAGTCCAAGGTATCCAAGAACAACTGCAGCCAGCAATATGTAGATCAGAAGTAGTTTTATCTCTCTTGGCCTGTATTCTCTTGAAAATGCACCTATCAACCCGGCCGCTAAAAGTATAACAGCAACACCCGTCAACTCTCTTTTCCCAAAGGATTCTTTCATAACAAATCTGGAAAAGAGAGCGAGAGTTGCAAGTCCGGAACCTGACATTGCACCGACAAGGGAGACATTACCAAGTGATACCGCAAAGAGAAGAACGAAGGCTGCAAGAGATGTACCTACCGTAGCCAGGATCCAGATTAAAACACCCCTTGCTCTTGTCGTTTTAAACAGAGAAAGGCCGATCTTCTGGGAAGCCTGTGACACATTGAGAAGAGAATAACCTGCAAATGCTACTATTATCGACAGAAGGGTATCTTTCATAAGTTTCAAAAGGGCTGAAAATCATTTGCTGAAAAATAATCTTCCTTCAGATAATCGAGTTCTCTCTGTAGCGCATTGTAATGCTCCATTTCCCATTTCGATAGATAGTCAAAGAAAATCTTCAGCTCTTCATCCTCTGTTTCCCAGAAAAGCTTTTTATAGAACCTGTATGCATCGAGTTCAAGCTTAAGCCCTATGGCAAGGGCAGAGTATTCAAAGTGTTTGTCCTTGATTCGCTCTTTGAACTCAGGTGAAAAAATCGGGCTGACGGGATCATCCAGGTTCACCAGTTTTTCTATTTCCGGAATCTCTATTTCCGTGCCAGATTCGAGTGAATTATAAATTGTTTTCAAAGCTTCATAGTGCTTGTTTTCTTCGCCGGACAGGTAGTTGAAGACCTTCTTTGCCTTACTGTCATCGGTCCTTTCGGAAGCCACCTTGTAGAGTTCCCTTCCCTCAATTTCTCCGGCCATAGCCTTTGCAATAGCTTTTTTTAGTTCCATTTTTTCTTTGCCTCCTTCCCGGAATAGAGGATACATCAGGAAGATTCAATAATCAATGCCGGGATAGAAATGTCTGCCACCAGAGTAGTCACCAACAAGGTAACCATCCTCCCGCCTCTCTATTGGAACGGAGAGAAGAGATACCTTTCCGCCCCCTCCCGGAAGATCGAGGGCATAATCAGGCATCTCAAGCCCGGAAAGTGATCTCTTAAGTTCTCTTACTAACTCCAGGCCCTTTCCCAGATCGACACGGAAATGAGAAGTACCACTTGCAAGATCTCCCTGAAAGAGATAGTACGGTTTGACTCCGTTGTGAACGAGTCTTCTGAAAAGATGTTTAAGCGTCTCTGTATCGTCATTTATTCCCCTAAGCAGTACCGTCTGGTTTACCACTGGTATCCCGGCTTCGACCAGCAACGAAATTGCCGACAGAGCCTCCTCTGTGAGCTCGGCAGGATGATTGAAGTGGGAAACAAACCAGATAGGCCTGTTCTCTGAAAGCAGAGCTACCAGGTTCTTCGTAATACGCTGTGGTAATACCGAAAGAACCCGGCTTGCAACCCTTATTGTGACATCTTCCCTGGCAAACCGTATCTGATTCAGGATGCTTTTCAGTCTGCCGTCGACCAGAACAAGCGGATCACCTCCTGAAAGTATTACCTCCGAAACTTCACCGTGCAAGACCAGGTAATTACCGATCGCTTCAAGTTCGTCTTCCCCGATGCTCCCTCTCTCCCCTACCTCTTCATTTCCTACCTCTGCTTTACTCTTGTAATACCTTCTAAAGCAAAACCTGCAGTTAACCGCACATGCATCCGTGACCAGAATGAGAACCCGGTTTTTATATCTATGGATGAGCCTGGGCAAAACCCTGTATTTTTCTTCCATCAAGGGATCACTACTCTCATATGGTCCGGTCAAAAGCTCTGCCCGGGAAGGCATGAATTGCCTTCTTATGGCATCGCATTTGTTATCAACGGCAAGTGAAAAAAAATACCTTGTTACGGAGAATGGCATGTATGAAGTTTTCGGTATGTCTCGAAGACTTTCAAAAAAAGCTCTCTCCCATTCATTCAGCTCGATCAGGCCTTCGATTTCATCGATATCTGTGTACCTTACCTTAAGCTCCCCAAGCCAGTCTCTGTTCTTCATATCCATACGACATCAGACAATTGATTGCAATGAAAGAATGAGCAATAATATAAGATAGTATGAGTCGAATTATCGCAGTATTGACCGATTTTGGCAACAGTGATCATTATTCGGGAGTAATGAAGGGGATCATTCTTGGTATCGATAACTCCCTGCATGTAGTCGATATTTCCAATGGAATCCCGCAATACTCGATATCCAGTGCCGCATACATGCTCTATGCTTCGTGGAAATATTTCCCCGAAGACACGATTTTCCTTGCAGTCGTCGATCCCGGTGTCGGCTCCGAGAGAGGCATCCTCATAGGAACAGAGGGAGAGAAATTCCTGGTTGCACCGGACAATGGCATTGTTTCACTCATCCTACGTTTCAATGAAAGAATGGAATGTTTCAAACCATCGCAAGAATTATACGAGAGGGTAAGAGAAAGATTCCCAAAGAGAAGTAGCACATTCCACGGAAGGGATCTGTTTGCACCCATTGCGGCAATGATTACGAAAATGGAGCTTAGGAGTATACGGGGGGGAAAACTACATCCAATAACATTACCGGCAATCATGACAACCAAAACATGTACGCTCGAAAACGGAGGAATTCTCCTTACGGGAAGGATAATGCATATCGATCATTTCGGAAATTGTATAACTTCCATTCACAGGAAAGATATGGAGAAGCATCTTCATGAACGAACGACCATGGATCTCAGTTCGATCGACTGTCAGATACACCTTGGCAAAAGAAGCATAGATGGTATCAGAGACTTTTTCTCCCAGGCAGGAAGAGGTAATGCCCTCGCATACATGGGTAGTTCTGATTTCCTTGAAATAGCAATAAACATGGGCAATGCAGCCCGTTACTTCGATGTCAAGATAGGGGATGCGGTAACCCTTGAAATCAAGGGGTTAAGTTCATGACTGTCGGAACGGTACTGGTTTTTCTCTTTTTCTTCGATACGGCACTGATATACCTCATATACAGTTATAATCCCTCAGGTTCGATAAACAGGTTCATGAGCCTCATGCTCGTACCGATAACCCTTACCAATCTCGAAATGCTGTTTCTATATACGGCAAGGCAGAATATTCCTGTTGAGATAGGGCTCAATATGTCCACCTTTGGTGTAATATTCTTCTTTCCTCTCTTCTACCACTTTTCATGGTATTTTCCCAGAAGGCGGGTAAAAATACATACAAAACAACTTTTCATACTACTCTACTTTATACCACTGGTACTGGGTATTTCCCTTATTGTAACCTTCGACCCGCAATCATCCATACTGTCCCTCGCCGATATTATTCATCCGGGAAGATACATCCTCAAAAATCCGCTCTACTTTGCACTTCATAGCCTGGCCCTGACATACATACTGTTTCTCCTTACATTGACCATCTACAGGATTATAATTTCCCTCAAACTCCCCCTCTTGAAGAGGGAGAGAAGAGCTGTCATAATGGTTCTCACCGGCTTTATTCCACTCTCTGTCGTTCTTCTCTTTAATTATCTCATTTTTCTTCCCTTGAGGGGTGGAATCTACTACTACCTCGTCCTTTCATCCTCATACACAATTTATTTCATTCTTCTCGTATTCGAGTTCGGGTACATCGACAGAAAGGCTTTGTCAAGATTCTTCATAATCTATCCACTCACACTTGTTACGATAATTTTCCTCTATAACAAGCTCTTGAGGGAATTGAACAGGATAATATCAGAAAATCTCTATATCAGCACCACCTTTCTCACCAGTCTTGAAATTGTGGTATTCTTTATATTCTTCTATCCGCTGATGACCGTGCTGGAGAGCAAGGTAGGTTCCTTTATAGCTCCGGCTCCGTACTCACTTCGGGAGCAACTCCGCTCTGCAAGCAGTGAACTTGCAAGCATTATCGATATAGAGGAACTTAACGATTACCTTGTAAAACTCTTCATTCAAAAGCTAAGGATAACCTCCTTTTTCTTCCTGATAAGAGACGAGAGTGCAAAGTTATTCAGACCCGTGGCGCACGGCGGTGAAAATCAACCTGAATTTTCCGTAAACGGAGAGCTTGTGCGAAAACTCGAGGCAAGCAGGAAAATCAACAACATACAGCAAATCGCCCTCTCATGGGAGAAGGGGAAAGAACTGGAGATTCTCGATAATCTCAGGGTGAGCCTCATTGTACCGCTATTCAGCAAGAATACTCTGGAAGGCATCTGCCTCCTCGGAGAACAGGGTATAGCAAGGCCATGGCACAAACCCGAAATCGATGAACTGGAGCTCTTCTTTGCCGGCATTCCTGTGATAATCGAGAGGTGGAAGACACACTCGAAGGCGATTCAGATGGAACAGAGACAGGCACGAGTGGAAAAAATCGCTGTTCTCAATGCCATAACCTCCGAGGTAGCTCACGAGATAAGGAACCCGCTCTCGATAATCACGGCCATTGCTGAAACAATTCAGAGTAAGAATTTGAGTCACGAGGAAATTCTCAAATTCATAAATGATATACGGGAGGAAACAGAAAGGGTTTCCACACTTCTGAAAAAGATACTGTCAGTTCCTACCAATACAAAAAAGGGGAGTGATTCCTGCGATCTGAAAGAGGCATTAACGAGAACTTTCAGGCTCGTCTCCCAGAAGGCCAGGGAAAAACACATATCGCTTGAATTAATATGCAATTATGACCACTGCTATGCAAGAATCAACAGGGAAGCTTTCATTCAGGTGTGTTTGAATCTTTCCCTGAATGCCATAGAGGCCCTACAGGAATACGGTTCCATAAGGGCAATAGTAGAAAAAAAAGATTCTTCTGCCATTGTGAACTTTTCCGACAATGGACCCGGTATACCGGAAAGTGTAGCATCAAGGATCTTTGAACCTTTCTTTTCAACAAAGAGGGGCGGTACTGGTTTGGGGCTCGCTGTCTCAAAAAGAATCATCGAGGAAGCCGGAGGAAAGCTGGAACTACTCGCCGGAAATAATGGGGCTACCTTTCTTATCACTCTGCTCGCCTGAGACAAAATATCTGTTCCAAAAGAACAAATATGATATATAATTCTATCGATCATGAAACCAACGGTTGCCATAATCGAAGACGAAAAGAAGCTTCTAGACCTCTTTGTTTATAATCTGGAGGAGGATTATGATATATGGCCTTTCACCTCTGCAGAGGCTTTTCTCGAGGAATTCAGGCATTCATCTCCCTCCGTTCTCATTACAGATGTAAGGCTTCCCGGAATAAACGGTATCCAGCTAATGAAAGAGGTGAAAGCCAGGAATCCATCGATTCCCGTAATCGTTATCACGGCATACGGGAGTATCGACCAGGCCGTATCCGCTATAAAGGAAGGCGCATATGACTACCTCACCAAACCCGTTACGGTAAGCCAGTTGCGAAATGTCCTTGATAGGGCCCTGGAGCTACATTCCCTGATCGATATAAATGCACCGTTATTTCCAGAGGATTCCGGTTTCATAACGAGGGACAGAAGGACCATCGAGGAACTCAATCTTGCAGCAAGGGTCTCCAAGACCAAAGTTCCCATTCTTATCCTCGGGGAAACTGGAACCGGTAAAGAACTCGTTGCCGAAATGATACACGGGGCGAGTGGCAGAAAGGGGAAACTCGTGCGTATCAACTGTGCCGCCATTCCTTCCGAACTTCTGGAAAGTGAACTCTTCGGATACAAGAAGGGCTCCTTCACCGGGGCCTACTCGGACAGGACAGGTAAATTGATTCTTGCCGATGGGGGAACACTCTTCCTCGATGAAATCGGAGAGATGCCGATGCCGCTTCAGGCTAAACTGCTTAGGGTCATAGAGGAAGAAGCCTTCTACCCAATAGGGGACAATGTCCTTAGAAAGGTCGATCTAAGGATAATCGCCGCTACCAACAGGGATATCAAGGGAGAAATCGAAAGGGGAAGGTTCAGAGCCGATCTTTACTACCGGCTGGCAGTGGTTCCCATTAGAATTCCTCCTTTAAGGGAGCGGATTGCCGATCTCAAGCCTCTCTGTGAACATTTCTTGCGAGAGGTGATCTCCAGGGGTGAAACAACGGCAAGGAGCATAGACGAATCGGTCTATCTATTTCTCTCCAGGTACGACTGGCCCGGGAACGTACGGGAACTCAGAAACGTAGTTATTCACATGGCTCTCCTTGCGACGGATGAAAAGATAACGATAAATGAAATACCACGCGATATTTTCGACAAAGAGCACGATTCTTTCTCCATTCCCAAAACATATGAGGAGCTGAAGGAGAAAAAACGAGAGGCCAGGCAGGAAATCGTTTCACAGATAGAAAAACTCTTCCTCTATGAACTGATGAAAAATAATAGCTGGAATATCTCAAAGGCGGCACGCAAGGCCGGAATGGACAGGCGACTGCTCCAGAATATGCTCAAGAAACATGAGATAAGGCGGAAGCCCTAGGTAAGGGCTTCCTCTTTTTTCTTTTCCTCGCTTTTCACATTTTCTTTCCTGAAGCGGAAGAGGTTCTTATACTCAATTCCCTCTCTATACCACCTGTTATCGGGATCATTTATCTGCTTTTCCCAGACCGGATCGACCAGTTCCTTGAAATCCCTTGAATAATTATCGACCCACTCGATTACCTCGGGATCATGGACTATGGACTCCGAGTGGTCGTGTCCCGGTGCCACTCCGTACTCATCCACGAGGTCTCTCAATACTTCGGGATTGTCTATTATCATGCAGGGACGTTTCAGGTTTCCATTCTCGTTGTAGGGGAACCTTCTCCTTATAGCCTTGAAGAAGGGAGAATTGGCCACTTCAAGCAGGCTCTTGCCCTTGATATTGTCCGAAGCAAAATGTGCAAAAACGCAAGGCTCCACATTACCCGAATTGAGTATATGCAGATACTGTCTTCCACCCGCAAGACATCCTCCTGCAGCGGGGCCATCATTCCAAAAATCTGCCAGGAACATGGGATACTTGTCCCTTAAAGCCGCAACACGCTTCCCCGTATATACCCTCTGCTCAGGTGTCGGGACGAGATCCAGTATCGGGTCTTTTCCCACAGGCATGAACATAAAATACCACCCGAAGATTGCTCCCTTGTTCATGTAGTACTCGATAAATCTGTCCTGTGTCACGATATCGATGTTATACCTCGTATATGTCACACTTATTCCAAAGAGGACTCCCTCACGTTTCAGGTTATCCATTGCCTGCATTATCTTGGCATAAACCCCATTGCCTCTTCTGTTGTCAGTCTCTTCCTCGTAACCCTCTACACTGATTGCTGCCGCAACATTCCCGAGCTTTGCCAGTTTCTTTGCCATCTCAGCATCGAGGAAGGTTCCGTTGGTATAGGTAAGAAAGAACATGTCGTTGTACTTCTTGAACAACCTTAAAAGCATGTCCTTCCTTAAGTACGGCTCTCCGCCTGAAATAACAACAAAGTAGATACCGAGGTCTCTCGCTTCTCCCAGAATCCTGTCCACCTCACTCTCGGGAAGATCACTCTGCTTGTTGTAAAGACCGGCATAGCAGCCGGTACACCTGAGGTTGCACCTCATTGTGGGACTTATCACTATCAAACTGGGAACCCAGTTTCCGTCACGTGAAAATTCCCTTCTCCTTCGAACTCCGCTTATATACTCGTTGTAGATGAGGTTCCTCACTATCTTCTTTCTGTACGAGGGGCTCATCGCCCTTCCTATGCGAAGGAATAACCTTGCAAATGCCTTGTCCTCTTCCAGCGACTTATCGAGATTCTTGATAAAATTCTTGAAAGATTCTTCAACCTCGAAGTTTTTTGAAAGGGAAACGAGTTTCTGAAGATCCTCCTTTTTCCCGGTAAGGCTGTTCGAAATCTTGTTAACAATGAAACGTTTTGCCAATGCTTCCTTAATAGACATGACACACCTCCTTGTTTCTAATGAAGCAAGCATCATGCCAATATTCAATAACGATGGTAATGATTAATTATATACAATTAATATAATTACAAAGCAGACAGAAAACGGGTCGCCTGTCATATAAATAAATGCGAATATTTTCTTCGCAGTTATGTTATTAAAGTTTCACAGCGAAAAGAATCCTTCGAGAAAACGGGAAACACCATCCTCCTCATTTGTATAGAGGGTCATCGCCCTTGCATAACCTGCCACCTTTTCTTCCGCATTCCGCATTACCACCGGGAAACCAACCCTCTTTAGAATGGGTATATCATTTCTCCAATCACCTATAAAGAGCATGTCCTCGAGGCCGTAACCATAGTAGGCCAGCAGTCTTGCAGCACCCTTATATTTTCCCGTTTTGGGCGAGCGAAAGGTGAGGTAGTACCTCTCCAGATATTTGACAGGAGTTAAAAATGGTACAACTCTATCCGAAAAGTTTCTGCAGACCTGCTTCCTTATCGAATCAAGTTTGTCTCTCTCCATGGAAAGAAGAATAAGTACTGTCAGATTATCCATTCTGCAGTTAGAAATATCCCCACCGAGGTCACAGGCCCAATGCCTGTACTGTTTTTCTCTAACATCACCCCGAATATATACCTTGTCGTTGCTTATGAGAAACGACTCTATCCCGTCGGAAATATCGATTATGAACCTGGCTACCTCGGGATCGATAAAACAGTCAGGATTCCAGATATTTTTTCCCTTTACCCTTATATATGCCCCTTCCAGACACACCATTGGCACATCAATACCGTCGAATATCTTCATCGTTAGGGATAACGATTTACCTGTTACGGGGAAGAAGATAATTCCCTCCTTTTTTAATTTTTCTATTGTTACCCGTGTTCTCTCCGTTATAACCTTTGACTCGGGAAGCAACGTACCATCGAGGTCCACACCGACAGCTTTTACCTCTTCGGGGATGATAAGTATTCTATCTTCAGTCATCCGTCTAATCCAGATCTATATGTTCGTCTATGAATTTCTTTTTAATCTTCTCCTCTTCATCATCCAGAACCGCCTCACCTCTCTTGACACCGAGCATCATTATGAATGCCAGGGCAAAGAAAATTATTGCAAAGGGAAAGAGTATTGCCATTGAAATTCTGTCCATAAAGAGACCTGCAAGTGGCGGTGCAATTATCTGAGCGAGGGAGGAGAAAAAATAGTAGAGTCCGGTATATGTGCCTATCTTCTTTGCACTTGCAAGTTCCCAAACAATGGTTATCGAGTTTACATTTATCAGTGCCCAGGCTATTCCGGCAAAGGCAAATAATATATAAAGGACAACTGAGGTGCGGGTAAAATTTATAACGGCGAGATCCGCTACAAAGAGAATAATACCCGATATTATGGTATTCTTTCTGCCGAATCTGGTTCCGATGAATCCGGCAGGAATTGCGAAAAGAACGAAGAAAAGCGGGACCGAGGTTAGCATTCTGGAAGCCATGCTCTCCTTTACCTTAAGGACATCAACACCGTAGGTAGTAAACCAGGTCTCGATACTGTTGAAACCAATGAACCAGAAAAGTATTGCAAGTAGTATAAATAGTGCCGACTTTTCCTCTTCCTTAAAGATATCTGAAAATGATTTTATGATTCCAGGTTCCTCACTGGCTTTTTCATTCAACTCTGCAGTTTCTCTTTCCGGCAACTTCTCGTGAATAAAGAGAAGCAGCACAACCAGTGCAAGTATCATTATAACAGCGGTAACTACGAATGGCACCGGTACCCCTATATCATACATGTAGCTTCCTGCAAAGTAGGCAATTATAGAACCAATACCCCCCATAAGGTTTATCACGCCATTTGCCTTGCTCCTGTGAACAGAAGGTGTTACATCAGGCATAAGGGCAACCACCGGAGCCCTGTAGATGGCCATAGCTATGTTGAACAGCATTATGATGGTTAGCAGAGGAATCATGCCCGATGCAATACTTACATTGCCAACCAGCGGGATTACAATATCCACCACCCTTCCCGGTTCCTTCCCGGAAAAGTATGGAAGAATTGCAAACAGGAGTGCTGCAAGGGGAATACCGACTGCAATGTAAGGCATCCTGCGGCCAAGTTTCGTTCTCGTCCTGTCACTTAGTGATCCGATCCACGGTTGTATAAGTATTGCAGCCCAGTTATCCAGAGTCATAACAGTTCCAATTATCATTGAACTGGATATAAAACGCTTTAGAAATATGGGAACATAGGAATTGTAGAGAGACCACGTTATGGCAGTAGTAAAGAAACCGAAGCCGATGATAAAGGTCTTTCCGTAGTTCAACCTCTCTGTTTTCATAATAACCACCTGTAGAATTGATATTGAAAGATACTATTATGTATAGCTGTTACCGTCAAGAAAACCCTACCTCTAGATTGAATAGATTGAATCTCCGGGAGAATTGAGTTACTATAGGCCCACGAACTTAACCTCTACGCTTGATGGAGAAGGATTTGAAAAAGGCGTTGGTACTTGCAGGCGGCGGTGCAAGGGGTATTGCCCATGTAGGAGCTTTGAAAGCACTTGAAAGTATAGGTTTCAAACCCGATATCATAGTGGGTTGTTCCATGGGAGCAATAATTGGTGGAATTTATGCCTGCGGAACACCTGTACACTTCATGGAAGATTTTCTCCTTAACAAATTCGTTCTAAAGAAATACACCGAAAAGTGGACCTTCCAGCTCGCGGGTGGTCCCATTATAAAGTTCATCCAAGTTCAGGAAGCGCTCAACGCCATGATTCATGAACTGGGAGTTGACAACGGTGAAAAGATTCTTGCACTGCTAAAGGAACTAACCCAGGACAGATGTTTCGATAAAACAGAAATACCATTTGCCTGTAATGCCGTTGATATTCTTTCCGGTAACGAAGTCATGCTGAACGAGGGTAACCTTGCCGAGGCAATTAGAGCTTCCATGTCCATACCCGGGGTTTTCACACCGGTAAGAATGAGGGGCATGCTTCTTGTTGACGGGGGAGTCGTAAACAACGAACCGCTATGGATTGCAAGGAAACTGGGTGCCAATAGAATCCTAACAATTCAGGTAAGCCCCTTCGTAGAATGGAAGGCAGAACAGGTAAAAAACGGGCTGTCAGTGCTCCTACGAGCGATAGATGTAACTGCAAAGAACCTGCGGAGATGCAGAAATGACAGGGGCAACCTCGAGGTTGTCGCATACGACGGAACACACACAATGGATTTCGACAGGAAAGAACGGCTCATCAGGCTTGGAGAAGAGGCCGTCCTGAATAACAGGAATGCCATAGAAAAGGCGTTCCTGCACGGTACAGGCATCAAGAAGATATTCTTCTTCAAGGCACACGACAGCAAGGATTGAATACTAAAAAACCCATTCTTCCCACTTGACCAAAGTAAATATTCATGAATAATTAACAACATATTATGTTATTATTATTTAAGGAGGCAGATCATGTCGGTAATGACAAGAAAATACAATTCCAGACCGGTAGAAGTTCCGAGGGTAGAGACAAAGCACAGGAGAATCATTACAAAGATACCCGTTCCGGAATCCATTCCCATACTCGAGAAACTTGAAAAATACGAACCGAGGTCGATGCAGGGGCAGCCTCCGATTGTCATAGATCACTCCGAGTCCTTCTATGTCTTCGATAAATGGGGAAACAGGTGGATCGACTGGTCTTCCGGTGTTCTCATCTCCAATGTG